>ERZ1034381.1-NODE-1-length-208623-cov-10.567815_pt1:0-202500 | contig 208623 bp, 177 predicted proteins | sample MGYA00520602_ERZ1034381 | MGnify/ENA primary metagenome ERZ1034381 (study PRJEB33736, sample SAMEA104288466) | Azolla filiculoides | biome: Urban; feature: water surface; material: ditch water | place: Netherlands | collected 2014 ...
GGGGATTGAACGTCGGCTTGATTCTGGATCCTCGGGTCAAGCCCGAGGATGACGGGTGTTGAAGGCTGTTGTGCGCTCCCATCTCCCCCTTGGCGGGGGAGAATGGAATTTCAGCATCTTAGCCATTGGCTAAGTGCTAGAAATTCCAAGCGAGGGGGTCATGTGCGTGGAAAAACAAATCCCCTCACCTGCGATTTCTAACATTTAGCCTTTGGCTAAACTGTTGAAATCGCTTCCTCTCCCGCAACGGGGAGAGGTGAAGTCTGCCGCACCGTTTTCCACGCTCTCAAAAGCTGAACCATCATGGTGGCGTCCCGTCACGGATACACCGCAGGGCGCTGCGGCGAGACGGGGCCGGTTCCGGGTTCGGGGGCGAGACGCAAGCCTTCGGATATTCGCCCCCATATGGGAGGCGGATGGATGGTTCTGTCTTTGGACAGGATTATTGCCGGTGCCTGATGAGAAGCGGTGACCCGGAGGGCAAGCGGAGGCAGGCCGCCCCCGAAGCGCTGGCTTGGCCAGCATAAGCTCAGACACGGTCCACTGCCAGCAGCCTTAACGCGGCTCTCATGCATGCCGCGCTCGATTGAATACAAGCGAGCGGGACGCGCATGCATGGACTGAAAATCTTGCAGCACCGGCACGCGTTGACAAGACGCGCCGCGCTGCAGAGGGGATGCGAGGGCGGACCGGGCGTTGATCACCAAGTTCGTCAGGTGAAAACAACTGAAGCGGGGCGTTTTGAACGCCATATATCTATTACCATTACGAGGTGCTCAAAACGCCCCGGCCGATCTTCCGGTACGGAAGGTCATGAGAATGAGGCATAACCCGGAGGTGAAATCCCTGCCGGGATCTAAGCATTTCCAGAAAAAGTGCGTAGCGGTTTTCCGTCCGGAAATGCGACCAGGCAAGAATGAAGCAAAGCCCTGGGGTGGAGCGCCTCCCGAGTTTTTAGCGCGCGCTGCGAGGGAGACGCGGGATGAGCCCCGGCGAAACAAAAACGACCGCGGAAAACTCCGCGGCCGCTGATGACAGGCCCAAGCCTGAGCATCCCGTTCAAGCTGACTTAGAAAGCCTTCTTGTAACCGATTGCGATGTTCCACTTGTCGCCGTCGAGCGTGCCGTAGTTCGGGTTGAACGGGGCAGTGGCGGACTGGCCAACAGCGCTGACCTTCTTCCAGCTGTAGCCGACGTTGGCATAGACAGCGTCGGTGTCAGTGAAGTTGTAGGTTACGCCCGTCGAGATTTTCGGGGTCTGCCAAGTGTAGTTGAAAGCATCGCGCCAACGAACGTTGAAGACGTTCCAGGTGAACTGCTTGTTGATCTTGTAGTCGCCGGCGAGGCTGACGACGTAGTAGAAGGCCGGGTTGTCCTTGGACGCGGCAGTCGCACCGAAGATGCCGGTGGAGCCCCAGACATAACCGAGGCCAACAGACGGGGTCAGCGTAAAGGCGTCGAACTTGGCCTTGTAACCGAGGGTCGATTCAACCTGGTACGAATAGGTATCGGACGTATACGTGCCAGCGGTCGTGCGGTTCTTCTTGACCGTACCCTGGAACGAACCGCCAAGGACGAAGTTGTTGTCGAACGTATAGCCAAGGCCAACCTTGCCATAGTAGTCGGCGAGGCCATTGGCCGGCTTCTTGGAGAACGAAGCGCCAACGGCATCATGCGGATCCTGGTCGATCGCGAAGAATTCCGGGCTGGCTTCGATGCTCAGCGACCAGTGACGCGTAACCTTGGGAGCAGCAGGGGCTTCCGGGGGCTGTTCCTGGGCACTGACGTCGGCAGCATAGGAAGCCGGGGCAAAGGCGCCAAGCATCGCGACTGCGATTGCGGGAAGAATAAAACGGTTAATTTTCATCGGTGTCCTCAATAAATTTAGCCAGCGGCCATCTTTCGACTGCTGCACCGAAAAGACACTGATTCATTATCAAAAACAACGGAGATATTGCTTTATGACGGAATTGTGACACTGCAAGCGGGCATCGAAGATGCATATTTGCAACACCGCCGGAGGAGATATTTCTTATGTATTCTTCAGTAAAGCAGATTTATATTTCAGATTTATGACAGAATGAGCAATACTCATTCATCAATCACATGATCTATAGACAATATGTTTCGTGTTGCGGTCTTTTCGGAGAAAGCAACTCGGAAGAACATTGCGCCGGGAAGCTTGCATGGCGCTTTCCTGATCGAAACTTCGATCGCTATATTTAACCATATATTTCGCTCGATAGCAAACCGGCCGAAGGCGGCGAGTCCGAGGCGATATTAAAAAGCAATGAAACTGAAAACCTGGTCCAGAATCGAAAAAGCCTGCCGCGGGAGGAGGTGCGGCAGGCTTTTCGAAAAGAACCGAACAGCGACTGGGAGGAGGAGTGTCGCTGTTCCGACAGGGGCTCATGGGAGGAGGAGAGAGCCAGCTGTCCCTCGAAGCTCTGCGGGAGGAGGTGCATCGCTTCGATGGTTTGATAATAGTGATTCCTGAAAACAATTAAACTGCTTTTGCTGCACTGCAGCTATGCAATTTTTGCATGGTCACTATCAGTCTGGGTTCGCTCTGGCGCCAGGACAGGGGACGGCGCCAGTTCGATGAATTCCTGAGCAGCGGACCGACGAACGGTCCATCCGGCGCTTAGCGTACGGCGCCGCCGCGGGCAACGCGGTCGATTTCCGAACGCGTGATACCGAGGTCCTGAAGCTCACGGGCGCTCAAGCGGCCCAGTTCGCTGACGGTCTGACGGTACTTGCGCCAATTTTGAAAAGAGCGAGCGAGGTTCATGGGGGTCTTCCTTTCCTGAAGCCACCAGCACCGGATATGTCCCGAATGGATATCTCTCGGCCTGGCAATCTGACGTCAGTGGCTGATCTTTAGTCCCGGCGTCGTTTCGATGTCGCTCATATAGTTTGTGCAAGCTGCTTAAAAAAGCGCCGTTATTGCACACCACCTATGCAATCAGTGCAAAATGCAGGCAGGAGGACTGCTGCAATGCAGCATGATTCATATGACAGGCAAATGGGGCTGGACATGCAAAATCGGGAAAGTGAGCGCCTTAATGCATATCGCGCTCAGTTGAACGCAGCGCGCTTTAGAGCGCAGTTCGCTCTGATTGAATGAGACCGGCGCTCTAAGTGTTTTGTTCGAAGCATAATCCTGTCGATCCTCGTTTCACTCCGGTCGGATCATGCTTGAGAAACACAAGAGCCGCAGCAATGCCTTCGCGACGGCCCTTTCCGATCAATGGATGGAAAACGATGAACTCAGAGACTGTCGAGCTTGGTCTGCAGCGCCTTCAGTTGCAGCTTCAGATCTTCGATGTCGGATGGCTCCGCCTTCTTGGGCTTGGGCTCGGCGACCGGAACACCGCCAAACGGCGAGAACATCTTCATCGCGTTCTGGAACAGTTCGGTGTTGCGGCGAACCTGCTCCTCGATCATCTGGATTGGCAGCTGCAGGTTTTTCGACAGCGGTGTTTCACCAAATGCCTTGGTGATCTGCTCCTGCATCTGGCTCTGCTGTTCGGCAAAGGACTGCATGGAGTGCTCGAGGAAGCTCGGCACCACCATCTGCATCTGGTCGCCATAATAGGAGATCAGCTGTCGCAGGAACGAAATCGGCAGCAGCGTATTGCCCGTCTTGGATTCCTGCTCGAAAATGATCTGGGTGAGAACGGAATGCGTGATGTCTTCGCCGGTCTTGGCATCCTGCACCGAGAACTCTTCCCCGCGCTTCACCATGCCCGCCAGATCATCAAGGGTCACGTATGTGCTGGTGCCAGTATTATAAAGACGCCGGTTGGCGTATTTCTTGATGACAATCTCGCCTTCGTTCTTCGCCATTCTCAAGCCTCCTGCCCATAATTGCGAATTACCGTGGAACTCTCGGACGCATCCGCGGAAGTCCGCCCTCCTTCACCGCCTGCCTTCGCAGCGGCCAGCGTCTTCCTCCAGTTGCAGAGTAAGCGCAAATTGTGGAGCAAGACAATAAAATTGTGCATCGCCGCGAAAAACTTTCTGCATTGCGCGCGGGATCACACTCTATGTTTGTTTCCACTTACGTTTTGGTGTTTGCGATGCGAAAACAAACAAAAAGGCGCGAGCCTGACCGGCCGCGCCTCCAGGGTTTGAAATAAAAGATAATGCTGCTCAGCGGCTGGTGCAGGCCCAGCGGATGACGCGGCATCCATCGCCATGGTTAGAGCAGGAATCGAGCGCTTCGCTTTCAGCGCGACGTCTGCTGCTGCCCCAACCGGAACCCCAGCTGCCATCCGGCGCACGGGCGACTGCACCGCAAGCATTGTAGAAGTAAATTGCGACGCGGCAGTCATCCGCATAGTTCTCGCAATTGTTCATGGCCATGCGTTCAGCGTCGCGGCGAGAGCCGGCATCGTAGGACCAGCCCACGGAGCCGCTCTCAGGCGAATATGCGATCGCTCCGAAATTGTCGGCATGCGCAACAGCGTTCATGCACGACAGGCTGAGGATCGATGCGGCGGTAAGTATTGCAATGCGAAATTTTGTCATAAGGCCCCCCTCATGTTGACGAGCAATTGTCCCAGAAAACAACAATTGCTGCAACGATCCTGAAGCCAGAGAATTGGAATATGATTAATGCTGATCCGGCGTCATCAAATTGCGTAAACCTAGACTTACGGAATTTGTCTTGAGGTCGGGTCCATCTACCTGCAGCCGATAAGAGTGCGCTGCATGGGAGGAAAGTTTCATTGCGAAACTGACCAGATTTCGTGTTTGACTCTTGTCGATGCGTTTGCCACGCTTCAGGCAAATCAATGATTTCCAAAGGGTGCGAGGAGACAACCAAGTGAGCACACAATCCATCGTCATTGCGAGCGCAGCCCGCACGGCCGTCGGTTCCTTCAATGGCGCCTTTGCCAACACGGCCGCCCATGAACTGGGCGCCGCCGTCGTGAAGGCAGCGCTGGAGCGCGCAGGCGTCGCAGCCTCCGACGTCAACGAAGTGATTCTCGGCCAAGTTCTTCCGGCCGGCGAAGGCCAGAACCCAGCCCGCCAGGCCGCCATGAAGGCCGGCGTTCCGCAGGAAGCAACCGCCTGGGGTCTCAACCAGCTTTGCGGCTCGGGCCTGCGCGCCGTCGCACTCGGCATGCAGCAGATCGCGCTTGGCGATGCCTCGATCATCGTTGCCGGCGGCATGGAATCCATGTCGATGGCACCGCATTGCGGCCACCTGCGCGGCGGCACCAAGATGGGCGATTTCAAGCTCGTCGACACCATGATCAAGGACGGCCTGACCGATGCCTTCTACGGCTACCACATGGGCACGACGGCCGAAAACATTGCCAAGCAGTGGCAGCTGACGCGCGCAGACCAGGACGAGTTCGCTGTCGCGTCGCAGAACAAGGCGGAAGCTGCCCAGAAGGCCGGCAAGTTCAAGGACGAGATCGTTCCCTTCGTCATTTCGACGCGCAAGGGCGACATCACCGTGGACGCTGACGAATATATCCGCGCCGGTGCAACGATCGATGCCATGACCAAGCTGAAGCCCGCCTTCGACAAGGAAGGCACGGTCACCGCCGGCAACGCATCCGGCCTGAACGATGGCGCCGCAGCCGTCGTGCTGATGACGGAAGCTGAAGCCGTGCGCCGCGGTCTGAAGCCGCTGGTACGCATCGCTTCCTGGGCAACGGCCGGCGTTGATCCGCGCATCATGGGCACCGGGCCGATCCCGGCGTCGCGCAAGGCGCTCGAAAAGGCCGGCTGGTCGATCAACGATCTCGATCTGGTCGAAGCCAATGAAGCCTTTGCCGCGCAGGCATGCGCCGTCAACAAGGATCTCGGCTGGGATCCGTCGATCGTCAACGTCAATGGTGGCGCCATCGCCATCGGCCATCCGATCGGCGCATCGGGCGCGCGCATTCTCAACACGCTGGTCTTCGAAATGGGCCGTCGTGGCGCAAAGAAGGGCCTTGCCACGCTCTGCATCGGCGGCGGCATGGGCGTCGCCATGTGCCTTGAGGCCATGTAAGGCATAATCCAGACAAAAGAATTGGCATCCCGGCGCAATGTTCGCCGGGAGCCGCAAGGGGAAGCTTTCAGACATATCCGGGAGGATCACATGAGCAGAGTAGCAGTCGTCACCGGCGGCTCGCGCGGCATTGGCGCCGCCATTTCCATCGCCCTCAAGAACGCAGGCTACAAGGTTGCCGCCAACTATGCCGGCAACGATGAGGCTGCCGCTGCCTTCACCAGGGAAACCGGCATCCCGACCTACAAGTGGGACGTTTCAAGCTATGAGTCCTGCAAGGACGGCCTGGCGAAGGTCGAAGCCGAGCTTGGTCCGGTGGATGTTCTCGTCAACAATGCCGGCATCACCCGCGATGCGATGTTCCACAAGATGACGCCGCAGCAGTGGTCTGAAGTCATCAACACCAACCTGACCGGCCTCTTCAACATGACCCATCAGGTCTGGACCGGAATGCGTGACCGCTCGTTTGGCCGCATCATCAACATTTCGTCGATCAACGGCCAGAAGGGACAGGCCGGACAGGCCAATTATTCCGCCGCCAAGGCTGGCGATATCGGCTTCACCAAGGCGCTCGCCCAGGAAGGCGCTGCGAAGAACATCACGGTCAACGCGATCTGCCCGGGATACATCGGCACCGAGATGGTGCGCGCGGTGCCGGAAAAGGTGCTGAACGAACGCATCCTGCCCTACATCCCGGTCGGTCGCCTTGGCGAGCCGGAAGAGATCGCCCGCTGCGTCGTTTTCCTCGCAGCTGACGATGCCGGATTCATTACCGGCTCGACGATTTCGGCCAACGGCGGCCAGTACATGGCGTGAGCCAAACTAGTGGATAAAAGACGAGACGGCGCCCATCGGGCGCCGTTTCATTTTGGTGAGACACACTGACGTTGCAGCACACGAACCGGGCATGCATGGCCCGTTCGCCTTCAGGCTGACGGTTCCGCCAGATGCGCCTTCGCGCCCTCGACCATCTCGGGCGGGAGCGGCGCCGGTTTGCGCGCGTCGAGATCGAACAGGATCGTAACGGCGGTCAACTCGGCGCTCAGCGCTCCCGTTTCGGAATTATACATCGCATGATGCGTGGTGAGCGATGTGCGCCCGACCTTCAGAAACCGGCTCCGGATCTCGAACATGCTGCCGACGGGAAGTTCGGCGATGAAATCCACCTCATAGCGGCGATCCGCCCAGCCCAGCTTGCGCTCCTTGAGCCAGGACGGTTTGTAACCGATCGCGCCCACCAGATGCCAGCCGGCCTGATCGAACGCGCCGATATAGTGCTGCACGTTCATGTGGCCCATGACATCGCACTGCACCGGGTAGACGATCCCCCGATAGGTCAACAGCTCCATGATCCTCCCCTTTCCATGCCATTTCGGCAGATTTCGCACGGCGCGACACACCGGCGGCAAATCTTAACAAAACACCCGTCAAGCGGTGCACGGCACTTTATTTCATATGGTTAACAAATTGTTTTTACACCATATATTGCGGTGAACAAAGCAGGAAACATGTGTGGTCAGCGATTCGTCTGTGATTCGTTCCCGCTTTGGATCAGCGGTCAAAAGGTTAACGCGCCGGAGAACTTAACAGGCTGTGAATCCGGCCGGGTCAAAGGTTAACAGACGGCCTGCGGCGTCCCCCGTTCCGGAACGCTGCCGAATCGTTTCTAGCGCGCTGCACACACAAGAGACACAAGATATTGTGGAGAACAAAACCGATACACGGGTGTATCGCTGATTCGTCGATGATTCGTTCCGCATTTGGCCAATTCGTTAACACGAGGTGCAAAACGACCGAAAATCCCTCAAATTTTACAATGCATTAACCATAATCTCGAAACCCGCTTGCCACGGGTTTGGGCCCACTTCGGCGAGTCGCTGCTGCACGAATCCGGATTCACGCCTGTGATTCACGATCTGGATGCCAGAAGCCGATAATTTCTAGATATGGTAGAGAACATATACGGAACAAGCATGAGTCATCGATTCGTCTCCGATTCGTTCGCACGCTGTTCCAGACACTTGTGCAAAGGCTTGAAAAGCGCCATCTGAACGCCGGGGCGACAAGCCCGGGCTTGCACTTGGCCGCTGCAAAGGGCATGTCATCACTGAAGACAAACAAGGCCGGACGACACCCGGAAACGACGTGGCAATCCAACCGATGATCCTGAGTGGCCGGGGCGTGACTGCCGTTCTCGGCCCCACCAATACCGGAAAGACGCATTTCGCGATCGAGCGCATGGTGGCCCATGGGTCCGGCGTGATCGGCTTGCCGCTGCGGCTGCTTGCCCGCGAGGTCTATACCCGCGTGGCCGAGAAAGTTGGCGTGGCGAACGTTGCGCTGGTGACCGGCGAGGAGAAGATTTCGCCACCCGGCGCGCGCTTCACCGTCTGCACCGTCGAGGCCATGCCGCGCGAGACCAAGGCCGCCTTTGCCGCCATCGATGAGGTGCAGCTGGCAGGAGATCTGGAGCGCGGTCATATCTTTACCGACCGTATCCTGCATCTGCGCGGACGCGAGGAAACGCTGCTGCTGGGTGCGGCGACCATGGCGCCGATCCTCAGCCACCTGCTGCCGGGCATCACCATTGTCGAGCGGCCGCGCCTGTCGCAGCTCCTCTATGCGGGGCAGAAAAAGATCACGCGGCTTCCCGCACGCTCTGCCATTGTCGCCTTTTCGGCCGACGAGGTTTACGCGATTGCCGAGCTGATCCGCCGCCAACGTGGTGGGGCGGCCGTGGTACTTGGGGCACTTTCTCCCCGCACCCGCAATGCGCAAGTCGGCCTCTACCAATCGGGCGACGTGGACTTTCTGGTCGCCACCGACGCAATCGGCATGGGCCTCAACCTCGATGTCGGCCATGTCGCCTTTGCCCAGGACCGCAAATTCGACGGTTACCAGTATCGCAGCCTGAACCCCGGCGAGATCGGGCAGATTGCCGGTCGCGCGGGACGACACTTGAATGACGGAACGTTTGGCGTCACCGGTCAGGTCGCGCCCTTTGACGACGAACTGGTCGAGCGCATCGAAAGCCATGTCTTCGATCCGGTCAAGGTCCTGCAATGGCGCTCCAAGGCGGTGGACTACGCATCGATCCGCGCACTGCAGGAAAGTCTCAATACCGCGCCGGTCATTTCGGGTCTGACGCGCGCGCTTCCCGCCGTCGACCTGCAGGCGCTGGATTTTCTGGCCGCCTTGCCGGAGATCCGCGATCTGGCCGATCGTCCCGAGCGGGTGGAAAAGCTTTGGGAGGCATGTGCGCTTCCCGATTACCGTCGCATTGCGCCGGCCCAGCATGCCGACATCATTTCGACCATTTATTCCGATCTTGTCCGGCGCGGTCACGTGAACGAGGACTACCTGGCCGAACAGGTTCGCCGGGCGGACCGCACCGATGGCGAAATCGACAGTCTATCTTCACGGATTGCGCAAATCAGAACTTGGACCTATGTGTCAAACCGCCCCGGATGGCTTGCCAATCCGACACACTGGCAAGAAAAGACGCGCGAAATCGAAGATAGGTTGTCGGACGCGCTTCATGAGAGGTTGACGAAACGCTTTGTTGATCGCAGGACATCTGTGCTCATGAAGCGCTTGAGAGAGAATGCGATGCTGGAAGCAGAAATCAGTGTAAACGGTGACGTCTTCGTTGAAGGCCACCACGTCGGACAATTGGCCGGTTTCCGGTTCACGCTCGCAACCGCGGGTGAAGGACAGGAAGCGAAGGCCATGCATGCAGCTGCGCAGAAAGCGCTGGCGCTGGAATTCGAGGCACGCGCTGCCCGTCTCCATGCAGCTGGCAACAATGATCTCGCGATGTCGTCCGATGGTCTGGTGCGCTGGCTCGGCGACCCCGTCGCGCGCCTTTCGCCGACCGACCACATCCTGCATCCGCGCGTCATCCTTCTGGCCGACGAGCAGCTCACGGGCCCGGCGCGCGATCACGTTGCCGCCCGCATCGAGCGCTTCGTCAATCACCACATCTCAACCGTGCTGAAGCCGCTCGACGATCTGTCGCGCGCAGAAGATCTCGAAGGCATTGCCAAGGGTCTCGCATTCCAGCTGGTTGAAAACCTCGGCATTCTCTTCCGCCGCGACGTCGCGGAAGAGGTCAAGACGCTGAACCAGGACGCCCGTGCAGCACTGCGCAAGCTCGGCGTGCGCTTTGGCGCCTACCACGTTTTCATGCCCGCGCTGCTGAAGCCGGCGCCTGCCGAGCTCATCACGCTTCTCTGGGCCCTGAAGAACGACGCCATGGACAAGGCAGGCTACGGCGACCTGATCCCGGTTCTGGCTGCCGGTCGCACCTCCGTCGTGACCGACCATGGCTTCGACCGCAACTTCTACCGCCTCGCGGGCTTCCGTTTCCTAGGCAAGCGCGCGGTGCGCATCGATATTCTCGAGCGCCTGGCCGATCTCATCCGGCCGCTCCTCCAGTGGAAGCCGGAAAGCGGCAACCGCCCGGATGGGGCCTATGACGGCAAGCGCTTTGTCGCAACGCCAGCCATGCTGTCGATTCTCGGCGCCACACCGGACGATATGGAAGAAATCCTCAAGGGTCTCGGCTACCGCGCTGACAGCGTAAGCGCCGAAGAGGCAGCAGCCTTCCTCGCCAGGCAATCGGCAGGTGCTGCACCCGCAGCCCCGACTGCTGCTGTCGCTGAAGAGCCTGCCGAAGACGACGTCACCGCCGACAGCGATGCCCATGAAGGTGAAGCAGCAGGCACCGAGGCTCCGGCCGAAGCCGCTGAAGCAACTGCCGCTGCCGAGCCTGCAGCACCGGCAGAAGAAGCCGCGCCGAAGCCGGTTCTCCTCTGGCGCCCCGGTGGCCGTCACGAACGCGAACCGCGTCAGGGTGGCCATCAGCAGCGTCATGGTCATGGACAGGGCCAGCGTAACGGTCAGGGCGAAGGCCAGGGTCAAGGCCAGCGCCGCGACCGCAACCAGGGTCATCGTCGCGATGACCGCGAAGGCAATTCCGAGCGTCAGGGCAAGCCCGGCGGCAAGCCGCAGCGCCACAATGACCGTGACGGTGCACGTCACGGCGGCAAGCACGAGGGCAAGCACCGCGATTTCGACCGCAAGGATCAGGATCGCAAGGGCCATTCGGCACCGCCGCCGCGCAAGGAAAAGCCGATCGATCCGGATTCACCTTTCGCCAAGCTTGCGATCCTCAAGGATCAGATGAAGAGGTAAGACACCGTTGCCGGGAGAACAGCCAGACGCAGTGTCGCGACAGCGTATCGACAAGTGGCTGTTTTTCACGCGCACGGTGAAGTCTCGCAGCCTTGCCCAGCAACTCGTGTCGTCGGGCAAGGTAACGGTCAACGGCAACCGCATCGCGCAGCCCTCGGTCAACATCAAGCCCGGCGACATGGTGGGCGTCACGCTCGAACGGCGCGACTTGGTGCTGAAAGTCGTATCCGGAGGCGAACGCCGTGGGCCCTACGAGGAGGCGAAGACCCTCTATGAGGATCTTTCGCCACCGCCGCCTGAGCGCGGCTCAATCACGCCCTTCGAGCAAGCCCAGCGCGCGGCCGGGACCGGTCGACCCGAAAAGAAGGAACGCCGCGCCATCGACCGTCTGATGCAAGGGCGCGATTTCGACTGAGCTTTGAAAATTTCTGCGCCTTCGGTGGCCATTTTCAGAACGCTTTGCCCTTGCAATGGCGTTGCAAACTCGGTACCTCAACACCCGGAAAAGGTGGCTCCCGGTGCGTGAGTCCGCCGATGCGGCCAGGGGCGCGATGATTGCAAGTCCCCTCGCTCGCGCCCTATCAAATTTGCTTGCGCCCGAAATCGATCGCGATGAAGCGGATGCGCGGCAGGAAAACTGGAGTGCTGCATGACTTATGTCGTGACCGACAATTGCGTTCGCTGCAAGTACACCGACTGCGTCGAGGTCTGCCCGGTCGACTGCTTCTATGAAGGCGAAAACTTCCTGGTCATCCACCCGGATGAATGCATCGACTGCGGTGTCTGCGAACCGGAATGCCCGGCTGAAGCCATCAAGCCTGACACCGAACCGGGCATGGAAAAGTGGCTGAAGGTCAACACGGAATATGCCGCGATCTGGCCGAACATCACCGTCAAGCGGGATCCGCTGCCGGAAGCTGAGAAGTTTGATGGCGAAGAAGGCAAGTTCGAGAAGTACTTCTCTGCCGAGCCCGGTCAGGGCAACTAATACTTGACGCGCCACTTGGGGGCGCCGGTAGCATCACGGAACTTCAGTGCTGGCCACGAACGTGGTGGCTGGCATGAAGCTATTATGTTTTGCAAACCAAATTATTGATTTCCTCAGTTTTTTATGATAGGGTATCAATACTGACCCAAAAGTGTGTTTACACACACGCCAGCTACCACGAAAGCAAACGATCCTGAAACCTCGGACCACTTTTCCAGCAGCAACCGCTGTCGTTGCTTGAATAGTCCGTGTCTCCCGAGTTTGTTTTTGCGCCTCGAAATTGGGCAGCTAGTGCCAACGACGGCTCGTCCGTCTAACCGGGCCGCACTGACCCGGCCCCGATATGACAATCGGGGGAACACAGGGAGTTTTTTAAACGTATGACGACCCAGCAGAAAAAACCGGCAGCAATCCGTCACGGCTTCAAGACCGGGGAATCGATCGTTTACCCCGCTCACGGCGTTGGGCAGATTGTAGCCATTGAAGAGCAGGAAGTCGCAGGCATGAAGCTTGAGCTTTTTGTGATCGATTTCGACAAGGACAAAATGCGTCTCAAGGTTCCTGTCGCCAAGGCAGTGAGCATCGGCATGCGCAAGCTGTCCGAGAATGATAGCGTTGAGCGCGCACTCAAGGTCGTCCAGGGTAAGGCACGCGTAAAGCGCACCATGTGGTCGCGCCGTGCACAGGAATACGATGCCAAGATCAACTCCGGCGACCTTATTGCGATCGCTGAAGTCGTTCGTGACCTCTACCGCGCTGAAAACCAGCCGGAGCAGTCCTATTCCGAGCGCCAGCTTTATGAAGCAGCCCTCGACCGCATGGCCCGCGAAATCGCTGCCGTGAACAAGACGTCCGAAACCGAAGCTGTCCGCCTCGTCGAGACCAACCTGAATAAGGGTCCGAAGCGCGGCAAGGCAATCGAAGAAGACGACGCACAGGAAGAGGAAGAAGCAGCCTGATCAGGCCTCTCGCCAAAGCATAAAAAAGCCCGGCCTTGAGCCGGGTTTTTTTATGCCTGCGATCGGCTTGCGGGCTCCGCTGCTACTCGGAAACGATCTTGAACTTGTCGCCGGGACGCACGGGGCTGAACGGCGTCATAGCATTGATCAGACGGAAGAGATCGAGCTTGCGGTCCGTGCCCATCATGCGGGCCGACAGCGTGTTGACATTGTCGTTGGCGCCAGCTGTCACCACGCGAATGCGCAGCGGCTTCAGCGAAGCAATCTCGGCCGGCGTCATCCGCCGGAAAGATGTGCGCATCTGCTCGGCGATGGGCTCGAGCTGCGCATCGCCCTTCGGCACGGCTGTCAGGAAGCGATAGATCTGCGTGCCAGAGCGGATGACGGTCACGTCGAAATCCCACTTCTGTGCCGACGCTCTCGCCGTCGCCGCATCCATGCCGTTAACCTTGGTCGCACGGATGGAGCTCGCATCAAGCCCGGTGACCCAGCCGCTGGCGATATAATCGGTCAGCGTCATGTTCTGGTCGCCCGAAACCCCGTCGAAGCGCACGGCGACATCGCCGGGGCCGGTGGCAAGAACGGCTTCCGCCTTGTTGTTGATCTGGAACCCGGCCGGAACATCAAAACGGATGCCCAGGTTGGCATGCAGGAATGTCGTCCCGCGCACATAGCCTTCCTTCGGGCTGTCGCCGAAGAGCAGTCCATCGACCCCTGCCAGGAAGTAGTCGCGGCCGCGATCACCCACAGCGCCTTCCGGCCCGAAGACCTGGGCATGCTGGCGCGCCAGTTCCACGCGCTGCGGCGCGCTCGGGTGGCTCGAAAGGAAGTCGAGGCTCTGATCCGTCTCGCCGTTGACAGAGTTGAAGCGTGCGTAATTCTCCATTGCGGTCAGGAAGCGCGCAGCCGCATAGGGGTCGTAGCCTGCTTCACCCAGCATCCGCACGCCAATCTCGTCGGCCTGCAGTTCCTGCTGGCGCGAGAACGCCGCAAGGCGCAGCTTGCCACGCGCAATCGCCTGCTGGCCTGCAATATCGTTCTTCAGCACATCGCTGACCACCTGGCTGGCAATCTGCTCGGCCTCTTCCTTCTGCTGGCGCAGGATGCCGTGATTGGCCGTCACGTGGCCCATCTCGTGGGCAAGCACGGCCGCCACTTCCGAGGCGTCATCAGCGAGCGCCAGAAGGCCGCGCGTCACATAAAGATAGCCACCCGGAAGCGCAAAGGCGTTGATGGCCGGCGAGTTCAGGATGGTGATGCGATAGGACTGCTGCGGATTTTCAGACACGGCCGTCAGCGCGCCTGCAATGCGGGCGACCAGCTTCTCGGTCTTGGCATCATCATATTCGCCGCCATAGGTGGCGAGAATGCGCGGATGCTCACGCGCGCCCATGGCGGCGTGCGGATCGCTCTTCTGCGCTTCGGAAAAGATCTGCGGATTGGACGAGGGTCGAATGGCCGCATCGTTGGTCTCGTCCACGATGCTTTGGCAACCCGCAAGCAGAAGCGCGGACGAAACCAGCAAGGCGCGCGCAGACAAACGGCGATGCATCGCATGCCGCGCAAGACGCTGAACATTCTGGGTCACCGGGTTCTGAACTTTCGTCATCGAATTACCGCTTCATGGTGATGCCGGTCTTCAAACATCATGCAGGACCGTCATCGAGCCACGCGAAGCTCTAGCTGATTTTCGCCCCGGTTGCATAGGCTCGGAAGTCAAGCTTTTCATCAATTTGGCGTGTGCTGTTGCAGCGCCGCATCGCCGCCGTGCCATTCGAGGCAGGCTGAATTGCGGCAAACCTGTCAGGAGCGCAGGAATTCGGCGAGCGCCGCCGGTTTGCTGCGTGTGAAGAAGTCCGCTGATGGCGCGATGGCGGCCACGCGCCCGCGATCCACAAAGACTGCCATGTCGGCAAGCCGCTCGGCCTCCTGAGGATCATGCGTGATCATCAGGACCGTGAAACCCTCGTCCGCATGCAAGGAAAGAAGCAGATCACCCATGTCCCGCCGGAGCGCCGGATCAAGGGCGGCAAACGGCTCGTCCAGCAGCATGACGGGGCGATGGCGGACGATTGCACGCGCAAAGGCAGCGCGCTGGCGTTCGCCACCCGAGAGGTTGCCGGGCAGGCGCTTCTCGAACCCACCGAGACCGACCCGCGCCAACGCCTCGGAAACGCGCGAGCGCGCGTCGGCATCGAGCCGGAGCGCAGGCGAAATCCCCAACGCGACATTGGTGAAAATATCGAGATGGGCAAAGAGGTTGTTGTCCTGAAAGGCGAGCGAAACCGGCCTGTCGGCGGGTGAGAGCCGCGTCACGTCGTTTTCACCGATCAGGATACGGCCCGAACGCGGCGCCTCGAACCCGGCGATGAGGTTGAAGAGCGTGCTCTTGCCCGAACCGGATGGACCCGTGATGACGGCAAAAGATCCGGCTGGAATGCCGAGATCAAACGCAAAATCATGATCGCCAAGCGTCAGCGCAACGCCTTCGACCCTGATGCTCTGGCCAATGCTCATCGGATCGATCCTTCGCGCGTTCCACTGTCTCGCGTTCCAAGCACGGCGAAGATCATGCAGATCAGGGTCAGAAGCAAGGTCAGTGCGGCCGCATCGCTGGTGCGATAGCTGCCGAGCCGCGCATAGATCAGCCAGGGAAGCGTTACTAGATTGTCGCCGCCGAAAAGCGCGACCGCGCCGAGATCGCCCAGAGAGAGCGACAGGGCAAAGAAGAAGGCGGTCGTCAGCGGACGTTTCAGAATCGCGAAATCCACAATCCGCAAACGCTCAAACCCTTTGATGCCGAGGCTTTCAGAGAGCCTGCCCGTGCGCTCGAAATGGGTCCTGATCGCTGGCTGCAGGACGTGAAATGCAAAGGGAAGCGACATCAGCGCGTTGATGAGCGCTACCAGCACGTAAGGCCCATAGCCGGATCCGCCCTTCAGCCACAAAAACCAGCCCGTCGCCAGAACGACGGGCGGCGTCAGAAGGATGAGCGACCCTGCAGCCTCCAGCGCGCCTTTCCAGACGCGGCTTGCCGAACCATAGTGGGCGATAGCCAAACCATAAGCGAGTATCACGGCAGTCACTGCTGCGATCGGCCCGAGCATGAAGCTGGTTGCAAGCGCCCGCCAGAAAAGCGGATCGGTGACAAGATGCGGATAGGACGCAACGAGCCCGGATGTTGCGATGGCGGCAAAAGGCGCACCGCAAAAGGCAATGAGGCCAGCAATCACAAGGAAGTCCCAGGTACGCGCCAGCGCGCTCTGCCCGTCGAATCTGCGTAAGAGGCCGCTTTCATTCTTTTCCTCTTCCGCTGCACCGAAGAGTTTGAGAAAGGCAAGGACAGCGCCTGCGAGCAGCATCTGCAGACCGACCAGAAAGACCGCCCGCACCGGTTCGAAATCGAATTTCAGCGCCTGGTAAATGGCCACTTCCAGCGTGGTCGCGGCAGGGCCGCCCCCCAGCGTCAGAACGAGTGTGAAACTGGTGGCGCAGAGCATGAAGACAAGTCCGCCCGCACCGGGCAGCGCCCGGCGCAGAGCAGGCCATTCGACAAACCGCAAAAGCGATACGCGGCCGAGCCCGAGATGCGCCGCCATCAACCAATATTGCGAAGGCAGGCGCTCAAGGCTTGCATAAAACAGACGCGCCGCAAGCGGAATATTGAAGAAACTATGTGCAATCAGGATGCCTGAAAGACCGTAGACATTGAACTGAAGGTCCGTGCCGCTCGCGCCCAGAATATCGTTCACCCAGCCCTGACGGCCCCAGACGGCGAGAACCCCGAAAGCACCGGCAAGGGCCGGCAGGCCCATCGGTGCCGCCATCAGGCGGATGATCCAGATGCGTCCCGGCAAATTTGGCCGACGCGCCAGCGAAAGAGCGAGAGCCGCGCCAAAGACAAGCGAAATCAGGGTCGAGAGCGACGCCTGATAGAGGGTGAAGCGCAGCGTCGACAGAACTTGCCGGTCGATCGAGAATTCGCCGCCGAAGCGAAGAAGCGGGGCAAGCGCGAGAGCGATGAAACCGGCAATGAAGGCGAGCGCGAGCCCACCCCCTGCCTGTGCCATCCTCGAGCCATGCCCCGCCCTCATGTCTTATTTGGCGCCCATCGCGGCGACCCATTCGTCCACCCAGGCCTTGCGGTTCCTGGCAACCTCGTCCGGGGTCATGAGGAAGGTCTTGGCAGGCGCGACCAGCTTGTTGAAGGCATCCGGCAGCGGCTGGCTCGTCTTGGCGGCCGGGAACATCCAGTTCGTCGTCGGAATGATGTCCTGGAAGGCCGGACTTACCATGAATTCGAGGAAGGACTTGGCGAGGGCAGGATCATGGCTGGTGTTCGTCGCAGCAGCGACTTCCACCTGGACATAATGACCCTCGGAGAAGGACGCAGCCTGATAGCGCGAGGTCTTCTCTTCCATCTCGTGATAGGCCGGCGACGTCGTGTAGGACAGAACCATCGGCACCTCACCCTTGGTGAAGAGGCCATAGGCTTCCGACCAGCCCGGTGTGACCGTCAGTACGCGCTTGGAAAGCTTGGCCCACGCCTCGGGGGCCTTGTCGCCATAGACCGACTTCATCCAGAGCAGAAGACCAAGGCCCGGTGTCGAGGTGCGCGGATCTTCGATCGCGATCTTCTCGTCCGGATTGCCGTTGACGAGTTCATCGAGGCTCTTCGGCGGCGTCTTCATCTTCTCGGTGTCATAGACGACGGCGAAATGACCGTAGTCATAGGGCAGGAACGTGTCGTCGCTGAAACCGCCCGGAACACTGACGGCGGAGGCCGAAACACCACTTGGTGCAAAGAGCCCGGTCGCCTTGGCATCCGCAACCAGACCGGTATCAAGGCCGAGTACGATATCGGCCTTGTTGTCCTTGCCTTCGAGCTTGAGCCGGTTGAGCAGCGCCACGCCATCCTCGACCGACACGTAGTTGACCGTGCAGCCGCAGGTCTGTTCAAACGCCTTCTTCACGGCCGGGCCCGGACCCCAGTCGGCGGTAAAGCTTTCATAGGTGTAGATCGTCAGGGTCTTGTCTGCGGCAATCGCAGCGGACGAGGAAACAAGTGCGGCAACAGCCGCCAAAACTATGGTCTTGCGCATCAGCGCCTCCTTCACGTTTGATCATTCAGGGGAATAGGCGCTGATAAAGAGCCGTCTAATCCCTCCGCCGGTACGAGCCGGATCAGGTTCTTCGGGTTAGCTGCAAAGCCTCTCAGCCTTCGGTATGAAGGCACCCCGTTAGAGCGTTTCGAGATTTAGGATTTGAGCGATCACTTGGCAAGCGGATTCACGCGCGCAACAAGCACTTTGCGCCCGGCCGCATTTTGAGCTATTCGGCCTGCCATGACAGCTTTCACCGTCCTCCTGTCCGGGGCCATGACGCCCACCGACCGCCTTGCCGCACAGATTGCGGGAAGCCGCGTGGTCGCGGCTGATGGCGGCATGCGCCACGCTGCGGCGCTCGGGCTGTCGCCGGAGGTCTGGGTCGGTGACTTCGACTCGACCCCGCAGGACCTGTTCGACGCCTGGCCGGACACGCCGCGCGAACCCTATCCCCGCGCCAAGAACGCGACCGACGGCGAACTTGCCGTCGATATGGCGATTGCGCGCGGCGCGACATCGCTGACTGTGATTGGCGCGCTCGGTGGCGAGCGGACGGACCATGCCGTCATGCATCTGCTGCTCGCCCTGTCGCTTGCCAAACGTCGCATGCCGACACTGCTGACATCCGGCGACGAGGAAGCACAGGCGCTGTTGCCGGGCACGCTGTCTGTCGATCTACCCCGCCATGCACTGTTCTCGATCCTGCCCTTCTCGCCGCTCTCCGGCCTCACGATCGAAGGCGCGCTTTACCCGCTCGATAATGCCGAGATCGAGGCGGGTTCCTCGCGCACCATTTCCAACGTGGCCCTCGGCCCGATCAAAATCACCCTTTCCTCCGGCCGCGCCATGCTGATCGCCCGGCCCTTCGACATGACTGGAGCCTGAGCTTGGCGCCCCCGATCCTGAAACTTGACGATATTTTCCTGAGCTTTGGCGGCGCGCCGCTGCTGGCTGGCGCCGGCATGCAGGTGGAACCCGGCGACCGGATCTGCCTTGTCGGCCGCAACGGCTCGGGCAAATCGACGCTGATGAAGATTGCCGCAGGCCTTGCAGAGGCCCAGAGCGGTGAGGTCTTCCGCCACCCGTCCTCGACCATCCGCTATCTGGAACAGGCGCCGGACTTTACAGGATATACGTCAGTCGAGGCTTACGCGATGTCCGGCCTCGGACCTGGCGACGATCCCTACCGCGTCACCTATCTGCTGGAACATCTGGGTCTGAAGGTTGATGAGAATCCGGCTAATCTCTCGGGTGGCGAGGCCCGCCGCGCGGCGCTTGCGCGCGTCATGGCGCCCGAGCCGGATATCCTGATGCTGGACGAGCCGACCAACCATCTGGACCTCAACACCATCGAATGGCTGGAAGACGAACTGATCAAGTCGCGCTCCGCGCTCGTCCTGATCTCGCACGACAGACGGTTTCTCGAAAAGGTCTCGACGGCGACCGTTTGGCTGGATCGCGGCACCGCCCGCAGGTTGGATCGCGGCTTTGCCCATTTCGAGGAATGGCGCGATCAGGTTCTGGAACAGGAAGAGTTGGAGCAGCACAAGCTCGGCAAGGCGATCGAACGCGAGGAACACTGGCTGCGCTATGGCGTGACCGCTCGCCGCAAGCGCAACATGCGCCGCCTTGGCGAGTTGCAGGACATGCGCAAGGCCTATCGCGGCCATAAAGGTCCGCAAGGCACCGTGCAGGCCTCTGTTTCAGACAGCAAGGAATCCGGCAAGCTCGTGATCGAGGCCGAAAAGATCACCAAGACTTACGGAGATCGCACGATCGTTGCGCCCTTTTCGCTGCGTGTTCACCGCGGAGACCGTATCGGCCTCATCGGGCCCAACGGAGCGGGCAAGACGACACTTTTGAAGATGCTGACAGGCCAGCTGGAACCGGATGGCGGCATCGTCAAGCTCGGTACAAATCTCGAAATCGCCACGCTCGACCAGCGCCGGGAAGACTTGAACCTCAACGATACGCTGGCGCATTATCTGACCGACGGACGCGGCGAGAACCTGCTGGTCAACGGCGAGCAGCGCCATGTGACCGGCTACATGAAGGACTTCCTGTTCGAACCGCAGCAAGCGCGCACGCCCATTCGCGAGCTTTCAGGCGGGGAGCGCGCACGCCTTATGCTCGCCCGCATTCTGGCGCGTCCAACCAACCTGCTGATCCTCGACGAACCGACGAACGACCTCGATATCGAGACACTGGACCTCCTGCAGGAAATCGTTGCCGGCTTCAGCGGCACTGTCATCCTTGTCAGCCACGACCGCGACTTCCTCGACCGGACCGTCACGTCGACGATCGCACCGGCAAACCCGGATGCGCCAGACGGCCGCTGGATCGAGTATGCAGGGGGCTATTCCGACATGCAGGCACAGCGCAAGGGCGCGGAGGCCGAGCGGCGCGCGGAAGCCAAGCGTGAAAAAGCGAAGGAACAGCCAGCCACCGAAGCGGCCGCAGCCGACAACAAGGCCAAGGGCAAGCTCTCCTACAAGCAGAAATTCGCGCTCGAAAACCTGCCGAAGCAGATGCAAGAGGCAGAAGGCAAGGCCGCGAAGCTGGAAGAGAAGATGGCCGATCCAGCCTTTTTCTCCAAGGATCCCAACGGGTTCAGCAAGGCGGCAGCTGATCTTGAGAAGCTCCGCAACCAGATAACAGCCTGGGAAGAGGAATGGCTCGAGCTCGAAATGCTGCGCGAAGAACTGGAAGGATAGGTGATGACCGGCAACGGACAGCCACCCAAAGGCGGTTTTGCCGGTCTGGTCCCGGAGCTTCTGGTCGAGGATATCGACGTAAGCCTTCGCTTCTGGATGGATGGCCTTGGCTTTACGATCGCCTATCAGCGCGCAGAGGAAAAATTTGCATACCTCGAGAGGCCCGAAGGGGCGCAAATCATGCTTTGCCAGCGGCACGGCGGCTGGGAAACGGGACCGCTGGAGCCACCATTCGGGCGCGGCGTCATGTTTCAGATCTATGTCGCATCGGTCGATACCATCGAGAGACAATTAAGCGCGATTGCCATTCCTCTTTACGCCGGGCCGCGCGAAGTTTGGCGCAATCTGGGAGACAGACAGGGCGGCATGCGAGAGATTTTTGTGCTCGACCCCAACGGCTATCTGATCATGGTGGCCGAAAAGCTCGGCGAACGGCCGCTTCGTCTCTGAGGCGCGGCCTGAACAAAGCCCATTCGTTCAAGCTTGCACAAACTGGGTCTCGTTATTACTTTGCCAACCCAGCAAGGCAGGAGAATTCCGCATGACAACCGAGTTTCAAGGCACCGAAAGCTACGTGGCCGAAAAGGACCTGATGATCGCGGTCAACGCCGCCATCCGCCTTGAGCGTCCACTTCTGGTCAAGGGCGAGCCCGGCACCGGCAAGACTGAGCTTGCCCGCCAGATCGCATCGGGTCTCGGCCTCGACCTCATCGAATGGAACATCAAATCCACCACCAAGGCCCAGCAGGGTCTTTACGAATATGACGCTGTGTCGCGCCTGCGCGACAGCCAGCTGGGCGATGCGCGCTTCAACGATATTCGCAACTACATCCGCCGGGGCAAGCTCTGGGAGGCCTTCGCGGCCGGGCGCAAGACGGTGCTGCTGATCGACGAGATCGACAAGGCCGATATCGAGTTTCCGAACGACCTGCTGCAGGAACTCGACCGCATGGAATTCCATGTCTACGAGACAGGCGAAACGGTGCGCGCCAGTGTGCGGCCCATCGTCATCATTACATCCAACAACGAGAAGGAGCTGCCGGACGCATTTCTCAGACGCTGCTTCTTCCACTACATCCGCTTCCCGGAAGCCGAAACCCTGCAGAAGATCGTCGATGTCCACTATCCGGGCATAAGGCAGGATCTGGTGCGCGCAGCGCTAACACGCTTCTTCGAGGTGCGTGCTGTACCCGGCATCAAGAAGAAGCCCTCGACATCCGAAGCGCTCGACTGGATCCGTCTTCTCGTCGCCGACGACATCGACCCGGCCGATCTTTCGGCGGATGCCAAGACGATCCTGCCGAAACTGCATGGCGCACTGCTCAAGAACGAGCAGGATGTTCATCTCTTCGAACGGCTTGCCTTCATGTCGCGCCGGGAGAATTGATTTGCGGCTAAACGTTCATGTAGACTAGCGCGAACGTAACGCCCAAAAACCGGCTCCTTTTCCGTCGGTTATGCAAAATCTATCAATACCCTTGAAGCTATGCGTGTCAGCCGAGTTTTCCTCAAGCGTCCGGCGTATTATGGCTTCAGTCGATTCTGGCAATGATCGCCCAGCCGCGGTTCGGATTTTTACAACAGCCGCATATATTTCGGTCAAGTGTGCTCGCCGCCCTATCTCTGTGAGAGCATCGGTCACGTCATCTATCCATCTTACTTTTCGATCTATTTGGAAATTAGATCTTTTTTCGTTCAAAGAAGTTCTAGGTAGCATGTCTTTCTGCCTTTCATTGAGTTTTGAAAACTCATGCAAAACTCTGCCAAGGATTTGATCCTCGGATTCCTCGCCTTCTTCCCTCAGCGCCCAAATTTGAGCAAAAACTTTCGTACTGATCTGGATTTCCCGCATTTTGAATACCTTTTGACTACCAAGATCACGGTAGATCTTTTTTAGATCTAAATCAATCTGAAAATTTTGTCGCACCTTCATGTCGCGCCGGGAGAATTGATTTGCGGCCGCAAAGGGATTAAATGAGAGGCGGAATTCGTGGTGATTTGCCGGCCGGCTTGCAGCCACGTAAAAGAAGTCGCTAAAATGGGCCCAGAGATTTGAACGATCTGGAACCGGTTGCGATTTCACGCTGCCGGTTTTTTGTTTGAGTGAGACGTCAATGCCGATCAAGATTCCCGATGGATTGCCCGCCAAGGAAACCCTTCTGCAGGAAGGCGTGCGGGTCATGACCGAAACCGTGGCTGTCCGCCAGGACATCCGCCCGCTTCGCTTCGGGTTGCTCAATCTCATGCCGAACAAGATCAAGACCGAGCTGCAGTTTGCACGCCTGCTCGGCGCGTCGCCGCTGCAGATCGAACTGACGCTGGTGCGGGTCGGCGGCCACAAGGCCAAGAACACGTCCGAGGAACACCTGCTTTCGTTTTACAACACCTGGGAAGAGGTGAAGGACCAGAAATTTGACGGCTTCATCATCACCGGCGCGCCCATCGAAACCCTCGAGTTTCAGGATGTGACCTACTGGAGCGAAATGGAGCAGATCCTCGACTGGACGACCACCAACGTCCATTCGTCCATGAATATCTGCTGGGGCGGCATGGCCGCCATCTGGCACTTCAACCGTGTGCCGAAATACACGCTCGAGAAGAAGGCTTTCGGAGTCTACCGACACCATAACCTTTCGCCCTCATCGCCCTATCTCAACGGCTTTTCGGACGATTTCCAGATCCCGGTTTCGCGCTGGACGGAAGTTCGCCGCGACGACATCGCAAAAGTGCCCGGGCTCGAAATCCTGATGGAATCCAACGAAACCGGCGTCTGCATCGTGCATGAACGCAAGTGCAACCGGCTCTATGTGTTCAACCACATCGAATATGATTCCACGACGCTGGCGGATGAGTATTTCCGCGACGTACAGTCCGGCAGCGCCATAGAAGTGCCGCACAACTACTTCCCCGGCGACAATCCGGCCAACAAGCCGCTCAATCGCTGGAAGAGCCATGCGCATCTGCTTTTCGGCAACTGGATCGCCAACATCTACCAGACCACACCCTATGATATGGCGAAGATCGGCATCGAGGAACACAACCCTGGATATTGATCACAGGCTGTGATGGCCTCGTAAATGTTTCACAATGATCGTGTTGCACGATTAAATGTGATACATTAAATTGAAGATCATCTGGGACGAGAACAAACGGATCAGCAATCTGGCCAAACATGGGCTGGATTTTGCGGACTTGACGCTGGAGTTTTTTGCCGCTGCTGAATTCGGCCGGGTCAAACACGGCCGCTTGGTAGCCGTGGGCGAACTCGACGGGCGGCAGGTGATCGCTGTGATATTCCGCCCGTTGGGCATGGAAGCGATCTCTGTGGTCTCAATGCGCCCGGCGAGCAAGCGGGAAAGGAAGCAATGATGCCAGTAAAGTTTTCCTCAAAGCGGCCGCTGACGGATGAAGAAGAGGCCGAAATCCAGCGCATGATCGCCTCGGATCCTGATAACCCCGAACTGACCGAAGAGCAGATCGCAAACATGCGCCCGTTGCGTGAAGCCTTCCCCGATCTTGCCGCTGCCATCGACCGGGAACTCCAGCGTCGGGGCCGCCCGCCCGTTGAAAATCCGCGTCAGCAGGTTTCGATCCGTCTGGACCCGGACGTGCTTGCGCATTACAAATCGACGGGCAAGGGCTGGCAATCAAGGATCAACGATGCCTTGAGGAAAGCGGCTGGGCTTTAAAGCAATTCCAGTAAAAGTGGGAACCGGTTTTACGTCCGGAATTGCGGCAGACAAAGACAAGGTTCCGAAGCCATGTTCATCCCCTTCTTCCTCGAACTGAAGGCCGCCAAGGTTCCAGTGTCGCTGCGCGAATACCTGACGCTTATGGAAGGCATGAAAGCGGGGCTGACGGATTTCGACGTCGAAGGCTTCTACTACCTGTCGCGTGCCAGCCTTGTGAAGGACGAGCGCTTCATCGATCGGTTCGATCAGGTTTTCGCCCATGTTTTCCGCGGCCTGGAAGCCGTCTCGGGCAGTGGCGATGCGCTCACACACGTCGACATTCCCGATGAGTGGCTGCGCCGCATGGCGGAGAAATACCTGACGGAAGAGGAAAAGGCGCTGGTGAAATCGCTCGGTGGCTTCGATGAACTCATGGAGACGCTGCGGCAGCGCCTCGCCGAACAGCAGGGCCGCCATCAGGGTGGCAACAAGTGGATCGGCACGGCCGGCACCTCGCCCTTCGGCGCCTATGGCTACAATCCCGAAGGGGTGCGGATCGCTCAGGACACCTCGCGCAACCGCCGCGCCGTCAAGGTCTGGGATCGCCGCGACTTCAAGAACCTCGACGACAGCGTCGAAATCGGCACGCGCAACATCAAGATCGCGCTGAAACGGCTGCGCAAATGGATCCGTCAGGGCGCAGACGAAGAACTGGATCTTTCCGGAACGATCCGTTCGACGGCAGAGCATGGCTATCTGGATGTCAAGACGCGTCCGGAACGCCGCAACGCCGTCAAACTCCTGATGTTCTTCGATATTGGCGGCTCGATGGACGACCACATCAAGGTCGCGGAAGAGCTTTTTTCCGCCACGCGGGGCGAATTCAAGCACATGGAGCACTTCTACTTCCACAATTGCATCTATGAAGGTGTGTGGAAGGACAACAAGCGTCGTCGTGTCGATGTGACCCCGACCCTCGACCTCATCCGCACCTTCGGATCGGACTACAAGGTGATCTTCGTCGGCGATGCCGCGATGGCGCCCTATGAAATCTCCCATCCGGGCGGCTCGGTCGAGCATTGGAACGCTGAAGCCGGGGCTGCCTGGCTTGCGCGGGTGACGGACCATTTCCAGAAGGTTGTCTGGCTCAATCCTGTCCGGCAGGATTATTGGCAATACAGCCAGTCGACGACTATGATCCAGACGCTCATGAACGGGCGAATGTATCCCCTCACGCTGGGCGGCCTCGAGGCTGCCACGCGCGAGCTTTCTCGCTAATTCCGAAACAGACATCTCATCAGGACCGCAACATGACTCTCGAACTTTTCGGCAAGACGCCCAAGGGCGAAGACGTTCACCGCCTCACGCTCAAGGGTGGCGGGCTGACCGCCAATATCATCACCTGGGGCGCGGTCATTCAGGACTTGCGGCTGGATGGCGTCGATGCGCCGCTGATGCTGGGTTTCGACACGTTCGAGGACTACCCGCTCTACTCCTCCTATTTCGGCGCAACACCCGGCCGCTGCTCCAACCGCATCGCGGGCGGCAAGTTCGAGCTCGATGGCGTGACCATCCAGCTGGAAAAGAATGAAAAGGGCATCGGCCACCTGCATGGCGGATCGGATGGCATCGCAAAGCGCGTCTGGACCGTCACCGAACAGGGCACGGACCACGCGACGCTGGAAATCCTCGATCCCGCAGGTCGCGCCGGCTATCCGGGCAATGCGCGCATCAAGGCGCATTTTGCGCTCAAGGCGAATGGCTGCCTCTCGATCGTCTATGAAAGCGAGACGGATGCCGCGACCCCGGTCAACATCTGCAATCACAGCTATTTCAATCTCGATGGCGGCCCGGATATTCTCGACCACGATCTGATGATTGCAGCCTACAGCTACCTGCCGACAGACGAGGCGCAGATCCCGACCGGCGAGACCCCGGACATTGCGGGCACCGCCTTCGATTTCCGCACCATGCGGCCGATCCGCCACCTCGAAAACGGTGAGCAGACGCTTTACGACCACAATTTCTGCCTCTCGCCCGAACGGGTCGCCAAGCGCAAGGTCGCCGAACTGAGAAGCCGCAAGTCGGGCGTCGCCATGGAGGTCTTTACGACAGAGCCGGGTGTGCAGGTCTATGCAGCCTTCAAGCTGGATGTGAAAGTGCCCGGCATCGGCGGCCGCAAGTATGGCCCCTATGCCGGACTTTGCATGGAAACGCAGGTCTGGCCGGATGCGGTCAACCACAAGAACTTCCCCAACGCGATCCTGCGGCCCGGCGAAACGCTTCGGCAGGAAACCGACTATGTGTTCCGTCTTGAAGACTGAGTGACGGCGATGCGCACGCGCGGGGAATCGGCATGGACATGAAGTATTCCCCGCGTGATCTGGTTGCCGGCGTCTCTGTCGCCGGCCTCATGCTTCCGGAAGCCGTTGCTTACGCAGGCATTGCCGGACTGCCGCCTGGGCGGGCCATCTATGCCGGTATCGCCGGCTGTCTTGCCTATGTGCTTCTCGGGCGAAGCCGGTTTGCGATCGTTTCGCCGACATCCTCCTCAGCCGCCATTCTGGCGGCCGTGCTGGCAACCTTTCCCGGCGATGCGGCTACGAAGGCAACGCTGGCAACGCTCGCCGTCGCCATTGCGGGGCTGGTCTTTGCCGCCGCATGGCTTTTCAGGCTTGGCCTGCTGACAGGCTTCATCGCGCGACCGGTGCTGCGGGGCTTTGCCTTCGGTCTGGCGGTCTCGATCATTCTGCACCAGTTGCCCGCCATCACCGGCGTGCCGGTCAAGGCCGCGAGCTTTCCCGAATTTCTCTTCGCCTTCCTCAAGGGCGCGCCATCGTGGAACCCCTATGGGATCGCCGCAGGCGTGCTGTCGCTCGCAGCCCTTTTCACGCTCAAGCGCTGGCCACTCCTGCCGGGTGCGTTCATCGTGGTCATCGCCGGTGCGTTGCTTTCGAAGGGTCTCGACCTTCCACATTATGGACTTGCGGAGACCGGCACGATTTCGCTGGCACTGACATGGCCTGAACTCCCGAGCCTATCGATTGCCGACGCCTCTCGGCTCGTCCAGTTGACCCTGCCGCTCGTCCTCATCCTCTTTGCCGAAAGCTGGGGCACGATGCGGGCGCTGGCGCTTCGACACGGCGACACGGTCAATTCGGATCGGGAACTCGCAGCTCTCGGCCTTGCCAACGTCGCTGCGGCAGTGGTTCAGGGCATGCCGGTGGGCGCCGGCTTTTCGGCGGGGAATGCGAACGAAGCGGCAGGCGCGGTTTCGAAGGTTTCAGCCATCGTTGCCGCCGTCGCACTTGCCATTCTTGTGGTCTTCGCCGCCCCCCTGATTGCACATCTGCCTGAAGCAGTGCTGGCAGCGGTTGTCATCGCCGCCCTTGCCCATGCGCTCGATCCGAGCCCGTTGCTCAGGCTCTGGCGCATCGATCGCGATCAGTGGATCGCGGTTGCCGCCGCCTGTGGCGTCATTGTCCTCGGCGTGGTCAACGGCATGCTGCTCGCGGTTGCCTTTTCGGTCGCAGCTCTTTTGAGCCGCCTTGCCCTGCCACAGATTGCCCGGCTTGGCCGCCTGCCCGGAACCCATGATTTTGCCGATATCAGCCGCCATCCGGAAGCGGTCGTCCCGGAAGCCATCGGTATATGGCGCCCCTCGGAGCCTCTGTTTTTTGCCAATGCGGAACGGACGATTGCCAGCATTCTGCGCCAGGCAGCGGCAGAACCCTCGCTGAAAGTCGTGGTTCTGAGCCTCGAGGAGACCTTCGACCTCGACAGTACGGCGCTGGAAACGCTTCTCGAGGCGGACAAGACGCTGGCCGCCGAGAGGAAAACATTGCTGCTGGCGCGTGCGCGTGACCCCCTGCGTGACCTCCTGAAGGCGGCAGGGGCCGATGATCTCGTGTCGCGCGCCTATTACAGCGTCGAGGACACAGCCGAAGCAGCCCGCAAGATCGTTGCAGGAGATTGACCATGCACCATGATTTCAAGCCCCGGCTCGACCCCGTCCGCATCGCAGACCTGAGACCGACCCAGATCACCGTCGGCCTGCGCGAGGTTCATGAAAAGCGCAAGGAATGGCGGCAACGCCCGGTCGACGAACTTCCGGGCTATCTGGGGCGTCACATGGTTCCGGCGGTCAAGGGGCCCAAGGAGCGCTATTGGATCGTGGATCACCATCATCTGGCGCTCGCATTGATGAAGGAATGCGTCGAGAACGTCCTCGTATCGGTCATCGCGGATCTCTCGCATCTCGAGAAACGGGAATTCATGACCTTCATGGACAATCGAAACTGGCTGCATCCCTTCGATGACGACGGCGAGCGGCGCAGCCATGACGACCTGCCCAAGTCGGTCGCTGGCCTTGCAGATGATCCCTTTCGTTCGCTCGCTGGCGCAGTGCGGGAAGCAGGGGGATTTGCCAAGGACGCAACGCCCTATTCTGAATTCCTGTGGGCTGATTTCTTCCGCCGCCGCCTGAAACGACCAAAGGACGAAGGCGACTTTGACGACGCGATCGAAAAGGCGCTGACGCTTTCTGTGTCGAAGGATGCGCGCCACTTGCCTGGGTGGATCGAAGGCCGCAGCAGGAAGGACGGCTGACCGGCAACCTTTGCCGAGCTCTGAAAACAACAAAGCCTCGTCGAACCGAGGCTTGCAAACTTTGAGAAATTGGAGCGGGCGAAGGGATTCGAACCCTCGACCCCAACCTTGGCAAGGTTGTGCTCTACCCCTGAGCTACACCCGCTCAACCAGTCGGTCCTGGGTAATGGTGGACCGCGGCGGTGCCGCTTTCGGCGGCGACGGGCGGTATATGGCCCAAGCCCTTTTGAATTGCAACAACGAAATTCGATTTCGGCGAATTTTTTTTCCAAGCGTTTGTTTCTAAAGACCTATCTGGAAACACATCGCCCGTGCGATGTATGGATGCGAGGGCCGCGGCAAGCGACCGTTCCACCTCGATAGCGGACGAATGCCGGAGAATGTCCACGGCCCGTCGCGGCTTGCCTTGCATCGCGCCGAAATGCGGCCTATGCGCAAATATCTCTTTTCGCTGCGGCAGGCTTTACTTGTCGCAGTGTCAAACGCCAACGCCCGTATCCATGGAACCCGCACTCATGTCCGCCACGCCCAAGACCTCCGAAGACCTTTTCGCCTTTCTCGACAGCCTTTCGATCAAGCATGTGACGAAGGAACACGAGCCGGTTTTCACGGTTGCGGAATCCGTGGCGTTGCGTGACGAAATCCCCGGCGGCCATACCAAGAACCTGTTCATCAAGGACAAGAAGGGCCGCTATTTCCTTCTGACCGTCGAGGAAAACGCAACCGTCGACCTGAAGACGGTGCACACGCTGATCGGCGGTTCGGGCCGCGTGTCCTTCGGCAGCGCCGACAAGCTGATGGAATATCTGGGCGTTATTCCCGGTTCGGTCACGGCACTCGGCGCCATCAACGATAGCGAACATCAGGTCACTTTCATTCTCGATGCCGACCTGATGAAGGAAGACGTGATCAATTGTCATCCGCTGCGCAACAACGCCACCACGTCGATCGCACGTGAGGATCTTCTGAAATTCATGACCGCAACAGGCCACGAAGCCATTGTCTTGAAAGTCACCGAGTGACATACGATCTTAGGGCCAAGTAATTCTGACGCTTCAAGGGCGCAGAGGGAGCAGGGACATGAGTGGCGATTACAATTCCTACAATCCATATGCCGGGTCGGTTCACGTCTCAGCCAATGGCAATGCCGCGGGCGCGGCGGCAGGCGGGCTGATCAAGGATACCACAACCGCAAACTTCCCCCGCGACGTGCTTGAAGAATCGATGAAACAGCCGGTTCTGGTCGATTTCTGGGCGCCCTGGTGCGGCCCGTGCCGCCAGCTCGGCCCGATGATCGAACGCGTTGTCAATGAGGCCGGTGGCCGCGTGAAGCTGGTCAAGATGAATATCGATGACCACCCGGAATATGCCGGCCAGATGGGGATTCAGTCGATCCCGGCCGTTGTGGCCTTCGTGAATGGCCGTCCTGCCGATGGCTTCATGGGCGCCATTCCGGAAAGCCAAATCCGCCAGTTCATCGACAAGATAGCAGGCGCAGCACCTGGAGACGACCAGGCGGAAGCAATTGAGGAAACACTGACCCAGGCTGGCGAATTGCTCGCTGCCAAGGACGCAAGCGGCGCTGCCTCGCTTTATGCGGCCGTGCTGCAGGCCGATCCCGAAAACCTGGCAGCCCTTGCCGGGATGGCACAATGCATGATGCTGGCAGGCCAGCATGATCGCGCAGCGGCGCTGATCGCCTCCCTGCCGGATGACAAGAAGGCCGACCCGGCGATCGTCGCCATCAGCAAGGCGCTCGCGCAGTATGAAGAGGCCCGCAAGCTCGGTGATCCGGCAGCGCTGGAACACGAACTTTCTCTGAACCCCGACCACCACGAGTCACGTCTGAAGCTTGCCAAGATCCTGAACGTTCAGGGCAATAGGCAGGATGCCGCCGACCATTTGCTCTACATCATGAAGAAAGACCGCACCTTCGATGAAGATGGCGCACGACGGGAACTCCTGAGCCTCTTCGACGTTTGGGGTCCGAAGGATCCGGCAACAATTGCGGCCCGCCGCAAGATGTCCTCGATCCTTTTCTCGTAAGCACCACGATAAGACGGACCGGATATTCCGGTCCGGAACCCGCAAGGGAAAATGTCATGCAAGTTGGTAACGCACGTTATATCCACGAACACGACCTGCCGAAGACCCTCGCGCTCTTTCCGCTGAGCGGCGCACTGCTCCTGCCGGGTGCACAGCTCCCGCTCAACATCTTCGAGCCGCGCTATCTGGAAATGTTTGACCATGCGCTCTCGGGCAATCGCCTGATCGGCATGATCCAGCCTGCACTTGATGCGCACGCAGCCAATCCCGTTCCGGAATTGTCGAAAGTCGGCTGCATCGGCCGTATCACGACCTACGCCGAAACCGGCGATGGGCGCTATCTCCTGACCCTGACCGGCGTCACGCGCTTCCGGGTTCTCGAGGAACTCTCCGTGACCACACCCTATCGGCAGGCGAAGATCGCGCCGTTCCTGGGCGACCTGGAGCCGGAAGACGACAGCAATGTGGATCGCAAGGCGCTTCTGCAGGCATTTCGCGACTATCTGGAAGCTAACAAGCTGGAAGCCGATTGGGAAAACATCGCCCGCGCTAGCAACGCAACGCTCGTCAACTCGATGTCGATGATGTCGCCATATGGTCCGCCGGAAAAGCAGGCTCTTCTGGAGGCACCGGATCTGAAGACGCGCGCCGAAACGTTGATCGCCATCACGGAAATCGTGCTTGCCCGCTCCTCGCCCGAAGGCGGCGGGATCCTGCAATAGGTTTTGCCATGAGCGCACGGACAAGCGGCGTCGATCCGAAAATGCTGGAACTGCTGGTCTGCCCGCTGACCAAGGGTCGGCTGGTGTTTGACGCCGAACATTCGGAACTGATCTCGGAGAAGGCAAGGCTTGCCTATCCCGTCCGCGATGGCATCCCCATCATGCTGGTCTCGGAAGCCCGCAAGATCGAGGACTGACCGGGGTCACTCACCCAAGAGTCAAAACGCCTTATACCAGTTCGCCTGCAAGCAGTTTCGGATCTCCGGAACCGCCAACGGACGAGGCCTGCTTGATGAAGAAGTTCTTCAAGCCCGGCAGCCGATCGACCACGCTGAGGCCGAAATCGCGCGCCATGCGAAGAGGGCCCAGATCGTTCGAGAACATGCGATTGAGCACGTCCGTTGTCACGCCCATGCGGAACGTGTCGAAACGACGCCATTCCTGGTAGCGCTCCAGAACATTGTAGAGGCCAATGTCCAGACCCAGCCGGTCCGCTTCGATGATCGTTTCGGCCAATGCGGCGACATCCTTGAAGCCGAGATTGAGCCCCTGACCGGAAATCGGGTGAATGCCGTGTGCGGCATCACCGGCCAGCGCAAAGCGCGGCGCGGCGAAGGCACGCGCCAGCGTCAGCGCAAACGGGAAGGCGCGCCGTTGCCCGACGACGCGAATTCCGCCGAGCTTATGGCCAAAGCGGCGCTCCAGTTCTTCCTCGAAAACCAGATCATCGGAGGCAATCAACCGGTCTGCGTCCTCCGTCCGCTCATTCCAGACGAGCGAAACGCGATTGTTCTTGAGGGGCAGGGTCGCGAAGGGTCCGGCGGGCAGGAAATGCTCCTCGGCAACACCCTCATGCGGCCGGTCGTGCTCGACGGTGGTCACAATGCCCGACTGACCGTAATCAAAGCGGACAGTCTTGATGCCGGCGATATCGCGCAGCTTCGAGCGCACGCCGTCGCAGGCGACCAGAAGGCGGGCTTCAATCGTCTCGCCGTTCGACAGTGTGATGGACTGGGATGCGCCCAGCGTCTTGAAATCCGTTGCAGAAACACCGGCGGTGATCGGTATCGAAAGGGCATCGGCACGCTTGCGCAGCGCGCGGATCATCGCCGGGTTTGGCACCATGTGGGCAAAGGGTTCGCCATTTTCCGCCTCGCCGTCGAATGTCAGAAAGACGGGGCGCACCGGATCGGCAAGCTTCGAGTCCGTGATGACCATTTTCAGGATCGGTTCTGCCTCGGGTTCGATATCCTCCCAAGCGCCGAGCGCCATCAACAGCCGCTTTGCGCCTGCGGCAATGGCCGAGGCACGCTCGTCCTTTTCCCAGACACCTGCAGGCGCGGCGTCAAAGACCCGCACGTCAAGATGCGGCGCTGACGTCTTTATCGCCACGGCCAGAGAAAGACCCACATACCCGCCACCAGCGATACAAATGTCGATCATTGTTCTGCCTCACATTCTTGTGCCAACCACCGGAGGGCGATCACGCCCGTCGGGCCGTTTGACTGTCTGTGTCCCAAGACCACGGCCTCTGGCGGGTGGACAGTCCACGCACCCGGTCATGCAGCCCTTGAGCAATTCCTGAACACCTATATAGAGGATGGAAAACAGCTTTCCTACCTTTGAGAGAGATCAAACATGACCTCCGGATCCCCAAATTTGACGCCGATTGAAGGCCTGATCCGCACGCTCGACCTCGAAAAGCTTGAAGAGAACCTGTTTCGTGGCGTCAGCCCGCAGGTTGGCTGGCAGCGCGTCTTCGGCGGACAGGTGATTGCCCAGGCCCTTGTCGCGGCACAACGCACCGTCAGTGATGATCGTTTCGTCCATTCGCTTCATGCCTATTTCATGCGCCCCGGCGATCCGTCGGTGCCGATCATCTATGAAGTCGATCGTATCCGCGACGGCAAGGCATTCACCACGCGGCGCGTCGTCGCAATTCAGCATGGCAAGCCGATCTTTGCCCTCTCGGCATCCTTCCAGGAAGAAGAAGACGGTTTCAGCCATCAGATCGCCATGCCCGAAGTCCCCACGCCGGAACAGCTGAAGGGCGAGGACGAAATTCGGCAGCGCTACATCGCCAACGCCTCCGACCCCATCCGCCGCTACTGGCAATCGCCCCGGCCGATCGAAGTCTGCCCGATCAACCCGGACGACTATTTCATGCGCTCACGGCTTGAACCGCTGCAGAGCATCTGGGTACGCACCACAGGCCCGCTGCCGGACGACCGCCGCCTGCGCACAGCAGTTCTCGCCTACCTCTCAGACATGACCCTGCTGGACACCTCGCTTTATGCTCACGGAACTTCCGTGTTCGACCAGAGCCTGCAGGTGGCAAGCCTTGATCACGCCATGTGGTTCCACCGCGACGCCCTTATGGACGATTGGCTGCTCTACACGCAGGACAGCCCTTCCGCAGGTGGCGCAAGAGGCATGACGCGCGGCAGCATTTTTTCCCGCTCGGGCACGCTCGTTGCCTCGGTTGCCCAGGAGGGTTTGATTCGGAAAAAGGCAAATGCATAAAGTTTGTTCATTTTTTTCTTAATGCCTATTTTTTAGACAAACAAATGCGCCGCAATTTGGCCAATTTCTGCTGCGCCTGCGAAAGCAAAATTATTACGTAGTGTTTTCCGATACTTAATCGGAAATTCGAATCTGGCACGGACCTTGAATGTGTAGAGCCGGTCCCGGGCGGTTTAGCCAACCGGCGGCAACAAGAGTTAGCCCCCCTTTTCTTGGGGCATACACATGAAGGATGGGAAACCAGATGAAAATTGTGATGGCCATTATCAAGCCGTTCAAGCTCGATGAGGTCCGCGAGGCCCTGACAGCCGTCGGCATCCAGGGCCTGACCGTGACTGAGGTCAAGGGCTACGGGCGCCAAAAGGGACATACCGAAATCTATCGCGGCACTGAATACGCTGTGAGCTTCCTGCCGAAGCTCAAGATCGAAGTGGCCGTTGCCAGCGAGATGGTCGACAAGGCCGTCGAAGCGATCGTTGCAGGCGCCAAGACCGGCCAGATCGGTGACGGCAAGGTGTTCGTCTACTCGATCGAACATGCCGTCCGCATCCGCACCGGCGAAACCGATTCCGAAGCGCTCTAAGCGCCGCGTACAGGGAGTTTTATCCAGATGACATCACTCAAGCTTTCTTCAACACTCGGACGCATCGGCGCTGCAGCCGCTGTTGTTCTCGCTCCGGCGATCGCTTTCGCCCAGGATGCGACCACCACTGCAGCCGCTGCGACGGCTGCGGCTCCGGTGCCGACCAAGGGCGATATCGGCTTCATGTACATCGCCACCCTCCTCGTCCTTCTCATGATCATCCCCGGCCTCGGCCTGTTCTACGGCGGTCTCGTTCGCGCCAAGAACATGCTCTCGGTTCTGATGCAGGTTACCATGGTTGCCTGCGTGGTCATGATCGTCTGGGCGGTCTTCGGCTACTCCTTCGCCTTCGGCGGCGGCACGAACCCATTCTTCGGCGGCTTCGCCAAGGTCTTCATGGCCGGCGTCACTCCGGACACCACCTCGGCAACCTTCTCCAAGGGCGTCGTCATTCCGGAATTCCTGTTCTTCCTCTTCCAGATGACCTTCGCAGCCATCACGCCCGGCCTGATCGTCGGCGCGTTTGCTGAGCGCATCAAGTTCGGCGCCGCCGTCCTGTTCTGCACCCTGTGGACGATCTTCGTCTACTTCCCGGTTGCACACATGGTCTGGGACTCCAACGGCTACCTCTTCGGCCTTGGCGCTCTCGACTTCGCTGGCGGCACGGTCGTTCACATCAACGCTGGCGTGGCTGGTCTCATCGGCGCAATCATGGTCGGCAAGCGTATCGGCTACGGTAAGGACATGATGGCTCCGCACTCGGTCACCATGACCTACATCGGCGCTGGTCTTCTGTGGGTTGGCTGGTTCGGCTTCAACGCCGGTTCGAACCTCGAAGCTTCGGGCGGCGCACTGATCGCCACCATGAACACCTTCCTCGCAACCGCTGCAGCAACAATCTCCTGGTCGATCGTTGAAAAGATCACCCGCGGCAAGGCTTCGATGCTCGGTGCAGCTTCGGGCATGATCGCCGGTCTCGTCGCCATCACGCCTGCTTCCGGTATCGCCGGCTCGATGGGCGCGATCGTCATGGGCCTGCTCGTCTCTCCGCTCTGCTACTTCTTCGTCACCGTTGTGAAGAGCAAATTCGGCTACGACGATACCGCTGACGTCTTCGGCGTTCACGGCATCGGCGGCATGTTCGGCGCAGTGACCACCGGCATCTTCGCAAGCAAGGCGCTCGGCGGCATTGGCTATGCAGATGGTGTTACCATGGGCCACCAGGTCTATGTGCAGATCATCGCGGTCCTCGTCACCATCGCATGGACCGGCATCGGCTCGATCATCCTCTACAAGGTCACCGACCTGATCGTTGGTCTGCGTGTCGCTCCGGAAGCAGAACGCGAAGGTCTCGACCTCGCTTCGCACGGCGAAGCTGCCTACCACTCCTGAGATCGCCATGGCGGCTCGGGCCGCCATGCCTTCGCTGGAACGAATACGAAAGGCCCGGTCTCAAGCCGGGCCTTTTCCTATGGTCTTCCAATGATTTGCGTCTGAAACAACCTCAGTTGGGCACGTTCGGATAATCGAGACCTTGTCCATGCACATAAGGGTCGCCGCGCGGCGGATCGCCGCCGTTGGGCGAAATCGTGCTCTCGTAGGTCAGCATACCCTTCTTGCACGAATAGACCCGGATCGGCATTTCGCGATGCCCGTAGTAATAGGGCGAAACGACCTGCGAGGAACATTTGTCATCCGAGCTTGCGGATTCAGCCGCGCCGATCTGGTTCTGCGGCATCACGCCAGGCAGATCCTTGAAAATATTCTTCTCCGCCGCTGCGCAGGGACTGATCGCGGCGACGAAAAGCAGGATGGTCAAGATGGTGCGTCTGATTGACATGAAATGACGTCCGAAAGCGGATGAGCCCCTGTGTCCGGTTCAAGGCATTGAGCCCCGATCACGTCAATATGGTGACACGAAACACGAATTTCCAGCCGGATTTGACCGCAGGGGGTTTTGCTTTATAGGCTGCGGCCAGAAAATTACGGAGACACCTCATGAGCAGCCAGATTCGCTATCACGAAGGCGACATTTCCAGCGCCGACGCGGCCCGCTATAAAGGCGCCATTGCGATTGACACCGAAACGCTTGGCCTGATCCCGCGCCGCGACCGTCTTTGCGTCGTCCAGCTATCACCTGGCGATGGCACGGCCGACGTCATCCGCATTGCGCCCGGCCAGAAGGAAGCGCCGAACCTTGTCGCCATGCTGGCCGACCCAACGCGTGAAAAGATATTCCACTTCGGCCGTTTCGATATCGCAGTTCTCTTCCACACCTTCGGCGTGACCACGACACCGGTCTTTTGCACCAAGATCGCCTCGCGCCTGACCCGCACCTACACGGATCGTCATGGTCTGAAGGACAATCTCAAGGAACTGCTCGACATCGATGTTTCCAAGCAGCAGCAACAATCCGACTGGGCGGCCGAAACGCTGAGCCAGGCCCAGCTCGAATATGCTGCTTCCGACGTTCTGCATCTGCATGCCCTGAAGGACAAGCTGACGGAACGGCTCGTGCGCGATGGCCGCGTGGATCACGCAAATGCCTGCTTTACGTTCCTGCCGACGCGCGCCAAGCTCGACCTGCTGGGCTGGGAAGAAACCGACATCTTCGCGCACAGCTGATCGATGGCCGACGACACCTGTGTTGCGCTTCTGCGCGGGGTGAATGTCAGCGGTGCGGGCAAGCTGCCTTCGGCGCTGCTGGCTGAGATCGCGCGCGATCGGCTGGGGCTATCGGCCGTGAAGACATACATCCAGTCGGGCAATCTGGTTTTCAGAACCTCTGATCCCTCGGGGTTGGAGGAAAGGCTGGCCAATGAGATTGAAGTCGCGTGCGGCTTTCGTCCACCTGTCTTCCTTCGGACCCGGTCTCAATGGCGGACGCTGATAGGACAGTGCCCGTTTGCAGAAGAAGCGGCCACCAACCCGAAAGCCGTTCATGTCTATCTGCTTGATGGCAAGCCCGCACCGGATCGCCTTGAAAAGCTCACCGCAACCGATTTTGCGGAGGATCGCTGGGCATTGGGCGACGCTGCAATCTATCTTCATCTGCCGAACGGCGCAGGCCGATCGAAGCTTGCCTTGTCGATCGAGCGCATGTTGAAACAGCCCATGACAGGCCGCAACTGGTCGACCATTCTGGCGCTCGAGGTGCTTCTGGACGAGGCCGCAAACAACTAGAGCGGCCATTTCTTAACAAATGCTTTCATTCTTGCGGTCCGCCAGGACGAAAATTAACCTTTTGTTAACGATTTGGGCATAGCTTTGCCTGATGGAGTTGCGTTTCCGCGTGCCATGATTCGCACCGCAAGCTGGCTGACGAGCGCTTTGCACGGAACGCCTTGGACGGCATGAGTGCGCCGCCCGTTGCAAGATCTGCCCTTTCCAACCGATCCCGGCGGGGTTGCCGATGCTTCCTCAAGTCAGTGCAGCAACAACAGTCCAACCGCTCTCGTTGACAGCGACCGGTCAGCGCGACAGCCAGATCAATACCGGCACATCGGCGCAGCAGGCACCGTCCACGCAGGCTCCGCAGACCACACCAGACAACACATCCGACGGTATCGACGCCGTCACGCAGACGCTCAAGCGACTGGCCGACCTACTTGGATCGAAGAACGTCGACGCGCAAGACGTCCTGACCCGCCTTGCGATCGAGTTCGCGGACCTCATCGGCGAGCAGCAGATAGACGGCGAAAGCCCCGCCGACTTTGCCAACCGCTTGGCCGATACGATCCTCAAGCTTCCCATCCCCGTGCGCACCGCGGCAGAAATGGCCTCCGGATTTCAGGCGATGGGGATCACCGCACAGGACTTTGTCGCGGCGCTGCAGGACCCCGCATCGCCCGAAGCCGCCCATATCGTGGCCGTCACGGAAGACCCGGAAGCCGAAGCTGCAAAGCAATTGCTGAAAACCGCAATCTCTACCTACGAGCAGAACAACGTCCTGCAACCCGCCACCCTCGCAGCCCAACGCACTGCTGCGCAAGGGAGTGCAGCGACGAACCGCGCCCCCGCCCAATCGTCACAGCCGGGTGCCGCGCACAAACCCGCAGAGGGCGAGGCGTCTGCCGACGCATCGGACGGTCACGGTCTTGCCTCAGGTCACGCGACAGCTGCTCCGCAGGCCACGACGGCCCGCAGCGCAACAACACCTGGCCGGGCGGACGTACAGCCACAGCCATTGGCCGGCCGGGAGGCCGCTGCAGGACGTGCCGAGGAACATATCCCGCAGGCTGAAACAACAGACCGCAAGCCGGATCAGGGCGAGCACACCATGCAGGTGCTGCGCGGTTTCAACGTTGTGATCAGCAATGTCGCCGCGAAAGCCGCCGAAGCCTTGAAGACGCTGGCAATGCCATTGCCGGAGCAGGCCCCGTCGGAAACCGAGACGAACGGTCGGGCAGCCACAAAATCAGCTATGCAGAAAACAGTAGCGCTTCTCCCGAATGAGGGGGAAAATACGCAGGGCGAACAGATTGCCGCAAAGGCGCATCAAGCTGCCCGAGCCATGGAAGGCAAGGTCGTCCAGCTCTTTGCTCGTGCTGCAGCCACAGGCGAAGACGTCGACGCATCAGACATAGAACGGGTGATCAAGCTCGCGTCGCAGGCGACGCCCGATGCGGGCCGGACGGACGCGGCCAGGCAGGCAGATACACCGCCGACAATGATGAAACTGCCTGATGGCACGATCGCCTTCGTTCAGGTACCGCTGCCTTTCGCACGCGACGAGGATGAAGTGGCAGACCGCCACAGCGACGAACGCGGCTTTAACGATAACGAAGGCGACGAAAGCGCCGCCAACCAGAACGCAGCAGGAGATGGCGAAGACGAGGCGCAGAAGGATGCAGACGCCTATGCCCCCGAAGAACGCCCCTTTGACGCGGAAGAACCCCTGAAGCGCAATCCGACCGACGCTGAACGCGCCTTCCACCTCTACCAGCGCTTTGGCGGGTTCTGACAGAACCGGAGAAATCGCCTCGCTTCTTCCTCTCTCCCCCTTGTGGGGGAGATGGCGGCAGCCAAAGGGGCCTTTGCCCCGACCGGAACGCAAAAAGCCCGCGTGGATTGCTCCGCGCGGGCTCTTCAATTCATGAAAACGCGGGAACCTTAGTTCTGGTCGCGGTTCTTCAGAGCGGCGCCGAGGATGTCGCCGAGCGAAGCGCCCGAGTCGGACGAACCGAACTGTGCGACGGCTTCCTTCTCTTCAGCGATTTCCAGAGCCTTGATCGACAGCTGTACCTTGCGGTCCTTCTTGGAGAAGTTGATGACGCGAGCGTCGACAACCTGCCCAACCTGGAAGCGCTCCGGACGCTGCTCGTCACGGTCACGCGACAGATCGGCGCGACGGATGAACGAGGTCAGCTCTTCGTGGTTGACGAGCTTGACTTCGATGCCACCGTCGTTGACTGCGGTCACTTCGCACGAAACGACAGAGTTCTTGCGCAGGTCGCCGGACGAAGCGGCTTCGCCGACATTGTCCTTGCCGAGCTGCTTGATGCCGAGCGAGATGCGCTCCTTGTCAACGTCAACGTCGAGAACGACGGCCTTGACGACATCACCCTTGTTGAACTCTTCGATGACCTGCTCGCCCGGACGGTTCCAGTCGAGGTCAGACAGGTGCACCATGCCGTCAACATCGCCTTCAAGGCCGATGAACAGACCGAATTCGGTCTTGTTCTTGACTTCGCCCGAAACTTCGGTGCCAGCCGGATGCTTGTGAGCAAAGGCCTGCCACGGGTTTTCAAGCGTCTGCTTGAGGCCGAGCGAAATGCGACGCTTGGACGGATCGACTTCGAGAACAACAACGTCGACTTCCTGGCTCGTGGACAGGATCTTGCCGGGGTGTACGTTCTTCTTGGTCCAGGACATTTCGGAGATGTGGATGAGGCCTTCGATGCCCGGCTCCAGCTCGACGAATGCACCGTAGTCGGTGATGTTCGTGACCGTACCGGTGATCTTCTTGCCATCCGGGTACTTGGCAGAGATGCCATCCCACGGATCCGACTCGAGCTGCTTCATGCCGAGCGAGATGCGGTGGGTTTCCTGGTTGATGCGGATGATCTGAACCTTGACCGACTGGCCGATGTTCAGGATTTCCGACGGATGGTTGACGCGGCGCCATGCCATGTCGGTGACGTGCAGCAGGCCGTCGATGCCGCCGAGGTCAACGAACGCACCGTAATCGGTGATGTTCTTGACGACGCCCTCAACAACCTGGCCCTCTTCGAGGTTCTGAACGATTTCAGAACGCTGCTCGGCGCGGGACTCTTCGAGAACCGTGCGGCGCGAAACGACGATGTTGCCACGGCGCTTGTCCATCTTGAGGATTTCGAAGGGCTGCGGGTTGTGCATGAGCGGGGTGACGTCGCGGATCGGACGGATGTCGACCTGCGAACGCGGCAGGAAGGCGACAGCGCCGTCGAGATCGACGGTGAAACCACCCTTGACCTGGTTGAAGATGACGCCTTCGACGCGTTCGCCAGCTTCGAACTTCTGTTCGAGACGGCCCCAGCTTTCTTCGCGGCGAGCCTTTTCGCGCGACAGAACAGCTTCGCCCAGCGCGTTTTCGATGCGCTCGATGAACACTTCAACTTCGTCGCCGACCTTCAGCGAGCCGTCGCGAGCCTTTGCACCGAATTCCTTGAGCGGAACGCGGCCTTCGACCTTGAGACCGACGTCGATGATGGCGACGTCCTTTTCAATGGCCGTAATAATACCCTTGGCAACGTAGCCTTCAGCGAGGTCGTTCTTTGCAAAGGATTCTTCGAGGAGGGACGCGAAGTCCTCCATCTTGGTAGCAGCAGACATGAAATCTCCAAATGTGCCCTTGTATGGCACGCAGGCGCCGGGGGTTTGCGTTGATCACAACCTCGAAATCGCATCCGCCCTTCAAGAAGGGCATTCCGGCGCGGGGATGGCTCGAGGCTCATTCCTCATTCATGACCCGAGAGGCGAAATCATGTCCGCCAACGGGAATTTTTCATTACAAAGCCGCGTCAATAAGCCTTTTCGCGGCCTGGAATGCGGCCTCTATACTCATTTCGGTCGTATCGATCAAGTGCGCGTCTTCAGCGGACTTCAAAGGGCTGTCCGCGCGGTTCATGTCGCGCTCGTCGCGCTTGATCACATCGGCCAGCACCGCGTCGTAATCGGCTACCGCGCCGGAGGCGATCATCTCGTCAAAGCGGCGGCGCGCACGCACCTCCGGAGAGGCCGTGACATAGAGCTTCACGACCGCGTCCGGGCAGACGACCGTGCCGATATCGCGGCCATCGAGCACCGTGCCGGGCAGCTTCTTGGAAAAGTTACGCTGCGCCTCGACAAGCGCGCGGCGCACGGACGGCATGACGGCGATCTTCGACGCCGCCTCGCCGATTTCGTGGATCGCGAGCTTCGAACGATCAAGGCCGGCCAGATCCACCTTCAGAGCCATGTCGGCGGCCAGTGCCTCGTTGTCGAGCGGCAGTCCGGCATCGAGCAGCGCCTTGGCGCAGGCGCGATAGGTAAGCCCGGTATCGAGATGGTGAAAGCCATAGACCTCGGCGATACGGCGCGACAGCGTCCCCTTGCCCGCAGCTGCAGGTCCGTCAATGGCAATCACAGGCATAGAAAGGTCTCCGATTTGGTATTGCGGAGGGATTTAGTGGGGTGGGGTGGGGATGGCAAGGGTGGAGGCTACCCGACTTTCGCCAAGCCAGTCAATTTGGCGCGCGCGTAACTGCGATAGCCGTGAGTGCAGATAGACCCATGGTCAACACAGTCAACGCGGACGGGCTCCACCAGCCTACGCGATCGAACAGCAGGCCGCCCGAAAACGCACCTGCGGTGATGGCAAATTGTATGAGCGCAACAAACCAGGCTCCACCCTCTTCAAGATGCTCCGGAATTGTCCGTGTCATCCATGTCGTCCACGCCGCTGGAACGGGAGACGTGAAAAGACCCCACAACAGGAGAAGGCAGGTCGCCAACAGCGGGTTTGAGGCAAAGACGATGAGCGCAAGCGAGACCAGGCCCAGAATCGCCGGAAATCCTATGAGAACATGCGCCATATGGGCACGCAGGATTGGGGATATGAGCCAGGTGCCGGCAAATCCGGCAAGCCCGATTCCAAGCAGAACGAGAGAAAGTGCGTTGACGTACAGGTGCGTAATGTCCTCCAGAAGGGGACGCAGATAGGTCGAAAGCGAAAACTGGCCCACGAAGAAGAGGATCATTGCCACCATACCGATCGCAAAGCCTCTTTTCGTCATCAGCCTGAAGGTTCTGCCCAGCGACCCCTGCTGAGAGCCGGGCACACGGGGCAGAGCGATCGTCTGGCCGACCAGCACTGCAATCCCGATCGGCACAACGATAAAGAACGCGCCGCGCCATCCAACGAGCCCGCCGAGAAAGCTGCCAAGCGGGGCGGCAACGACTGCAGCCAGCGCGCTGCCGGACTGAAGCATCGCAAGCGCCCTCGGCACATCCAAGGGGGCGGCGATGCGCGCAACGATGGCTGTTGCAAGCGACCAATAGCCTCCAATCGAAATGCCGATCAGAGCACGACCAAACATGAAGACCCAGTAGTTGGGCGCAAACGTCACGGCCAGACCGGAGACGATCAGCACGGCCGTGTATCCCAGCACGACCAAACGCTTGTCGAACCGGGAGAAGACGACATTGCTCAATAGCGCGGTGAAGACGGCAAAGAAGCCTGAAATCGAAATCGCCTGCCCGGCCTCCCCCGCCGTCATTTTCAACTCGGCGGCAATCGGTGTCAGCAGGCTGACGGGCATGAACTCCGACGCCACAAGGGTGAAGGACGTGAGCATCATGCAGATCACGGCGCTCCAGGGTGTGCGTTCGGGACTCGGTTGCGTTTTCAAGGCCAGCTCTTCGAATTCATGATCAAGATGAAGGGTGTTGCACCGGACTTTCGCGAAGGGATCGAAATCGCCCGAAAGGCGTCATGCGCCCCAATTGCGCAATGCTCGCTGCTTCGTCCGTTGCGATGTGGGAATACCAGCAGGCACAATCGTTCACTAGTGCATGAAATGCGTTTGAACTTATCGAAAAGGACTATTAATTCTACGGGACCGTTTAAGCAGGTAGCCCTATGTCACGAGAGAATTTCAACGAGCTTCTATTGTTCCTGGCAGTCGCCGAAGAACGCAGCTTCACAAAGGCCGCAGCGAAACTGGGCGTTGCGCAATCGACGCTGAGCTATGCCGTCAAGGAACTTGAAGCGCGAATGGGATTGCGGCTTTTGACTCGCACAACGAGAAACGTTGCGACAACGGAAGCGGGCGAACGCCTGAAGCAGTCTCTGGCGCCCAAATTTTCAGAGATCGAGGCTGACATACAGGCTCTCATGGCCTTTCGGGACAAGCCTGCAGGCACGGTCAGGATCACGTTGTCGCACCACGCGGCGGAAACGGTCGTCTGGCCGAAACTCACACCGGTTCTTGAAGAGTATCCGGACATCAAGCTGGAACTCAGCATCGACAGCAGCTTCAGGAACATCGTCGAGGACGGCTTTGATGCCGGCGTGCGCCTGGGCGAAAGCCTGGAGAAGGACATGATTGCAGTCCGGATTGGGCCAGACTGGCGTCTCGTTGCTGTCGCCTCACCCGGATACCTGCGGGGAAAGACCGAGCCGGCGATCCCTCAGGATCTCATGCAGCACAACTGCATCAACAGACGCCTGGACAGAATAGGAGGTCTCTATATCTGGGAATTTGAAAGAGGGACCGAGGAAATCCGGATCAAGGTCAACGGGCAGCTGACCTTCAATACCGATCAACCGATGATCGACGCAGCACTGCAGGGACTTGGAATTGCCTATGTTCCGGAAAGCTATGTCGAGGCGCATATTGCTGAGGGCCGATTGAAGCTTCTTCTGGATGACTGGACACCCAAGTTTCCCGGCTACTTTCTCTACTACCCAAGCCGCCGCCAGAATCTACCAGCGTTCTCGGCGATCATCGAGGCGCTGCGCGCGCGAACGCCGAACTAGGCCCTGGACCTGCGGGATCCGGGAAACGTGGAGCCCCCTAAGGAACCGCCCGAAAATAAAGAATTTAAGCGGGGAGAAGACGGGAAGTTAAGGGTGGGTCGAACGCCACGCGCAAAGGCCGTCATTGCCTAAAATCCTTGAAGACGCTTCCGGCGTCGCCGAAACGCTCGGTTTGGCCCCTCACACCGCCCGTTTCATATGGATCACTCGTTCATCATCCCCCGCAAAGGCGTTGGGGTCGTTGTAGCGCTCGAAGCCGAGGCTTTCATAAAGCGGCAGGGCCTCGACATGGCGATAGAGCGCGTCGAGCCATACCGTGCCATAGCCGAGCACCCTGGCCTCGGCGATCAGCGCCTCGCCGAGCATGCGGCCGAGGCCCAGCCCGCGGGCGCTTTCGCGAACATACATGCGGTTCATCTCGCCATCGCCCGCGCCATGCGGCTTGAGGAGCACGATGCCCGCCGGTGATCCGTCCTGCAGGGCGAGGAAGCATTCGCCCTTCGGCGGCAGGAAATAATCGCTGAAATTTTCAAGCTCGCCTGCAACATTCTGCTCGCGGATATAGGTGTCGATCGTTTCCAGCATGTCCGGATAACGGCCACGCAGGACATCGAAAAACTCCCAGACCATGGCCTTGACGGCTTCGATCTCCCCGGCGGAGCGCGCCTTGATGATCATCTTCGACATGCGCATTCTCCCCCGAGTTATCTGAATTACAATATGAAGTTTACGCGTCAACCTCTGCGGCGAGCGGAATCGCGGGCTGCGCGCCGGGCTTGAGGCAGGCCAGAGACCCGGCCTTGGCGGCGCGGGTGAGCGCTGCTGCGAAATCCATGCCCTGGTCGAGGCTCGCCGCCAGATAGCCGCAAAATGTATCGCCCGCACCCACCGTGTCGACCGGCGTGATCTTGAGGCTGGCCGCCTTGTAGACCTGACCATCGCGCACGGCGACAACGCCATCCGCCCCCAGCGTGACGATCAGCGTCTGCCCGGTCTTGGCCGACAGCGCCTTCATGGCCGTGACGCGGGTGTCGGCTGTCAGGCCCTTCAGGCCGGTCAGCAGCTCGAATTCGGTTTCATTTGACACGACGATATCGGCGAGCGCCGAAAGCCGGACAGCATCAGCGGTCAACGGCGCGGTGTTGATCAGTGTCGTCACACCCTTGGAACGCGCACCGGTGAGCGCCGCCTCGACGGACGCGGGCGGGACTTCCAGTTGCAGCAGCATGAGGCTGCCCGCAGGCGTCGCGGCAACAGCAGCTTCCGCATCGGCCACCGACACTTCGCCATTGGCGCCCGGCACAACAACGATGACGTTCTCACCATCGCCGCCAACGAGAATATGGGCCGTGCCGGTCGGAACGGAGGGCTTGCGCACCAGCGAAAGATCCGTTCCGCCGCCTTTGAGAAGCGCCAGCGCATCATCGGCAAAAAGATCGTCACCAACGGCGCCCGCCATCTTGACGCTCGCGCCTGCGCGCGTTGCGGCCAGCGCCTGGTTGGCGCCCTTGCCGCCTGCAGCCGTCGCGAAGCTCTTGCCGGCCACGGTTTCGCCCGGCTCCGGCAGCCGTTCCGTGGTGGCGATAAGGTCCATGTTGATGGAGCCGAAGACGGTGATCATGTGCTATGCACCTCGCATGAATTGAGATGCCGGGAAATTGCATTTCACCCTAGTCTTCGTCAACCACGCGCAGTTTCAGAAGACCAGTACGGCTTTCGGCCTGACGCGGAGCGGTCGGATCGGCAGCGGGAGCGGCGAGCGTTTCAAACTCCATTTCCTCGATCCGCGCACCGCGCTTCATCAGCTTGCCGGTGGAGGTGACGATCTGCTCGACATCCTTCTGGGTCATGGCGAAATGGTTCTGCAGCTTCTGCACGCGCTCGTCGAGGCGGCCGAGATCTGCCATGAGATTGATGACCTCGCCCTGGATGAGGTGTGCCTGCTCGCGCATGCGCTGGTCCTTGAGCACCGACTGGATGACCTGGATCGACAGCATGAGCAGCGACGGCGAGACGATCACCACCCTCGCCTTGTGCGCCCGCTGGATGATCGCTTCGAAGTTCTCATGAATTTCGGCAAAGATCGATTCCGACGGCACGAACATGAAGGCCGTATCCTGGGTTTCGCCCTTGATCAGGTATTTTTCGGAAATATCGCGGATGTGAACATCCATGTCGCGCCGGAAGGACTGGGCCGCGCCCTTGCCATCTTCGGGGCTCGCGGCATCGCGAATGGCGTTCCACGCCTCCAGCGGAAATTTGGCGTCGACCACCAGCGAGGGCTGGCCGTTCGGCATCTTCACGAGGCAGTCGGGGCGCGACCCGTTGGAAAGCGTCGCCTGGAATTCATATGCCCCCATGGGCAGACCGTCGGCAACAATCGTTTCCATGCGCGACTGGCCAAAGGCACCGCGCGTCTGCTTGTTGGAGAGGATCGCCTGCAGGCCGACGACATCCTTGGCAAGCGACTGGATGTTGTTCTGCGCCGTATCGATGACGGCAAGTCGCTCCTGCAGATTGCGCAGGTTCTCGTGCGTCGCCTTGGTCTGTTCGCTGAGCGAGTTTCCAAGCCGGTTGGTCATGCCGTCGATGCGATCGTTGATCGCCTTGTTGAGCTCTGCCTGACGTGTCCCGAATATCTCGGCCATGGACGCCATGCGGCCTTGCATCTCCGATTGCGCGCGCACGATCTCCGCAAGGCGCATCTCGGCCGCCATGGCTTGCTGGGAGAGAACTTCGGCAACCTCCGCGGCCGCCCGCTTGTTGCGCATCACGGCGATGACCGAAAGCAGGACGATCAGCACCAGCGTCGCCGCGAACGCAGCAATCGCCACGCCTGCGCTGACCTCATGGCCGAAAAGGGGAAATGTCACGTCGGAGAAGGATGGTGATGTCTGGTTCATGCCGCGACGTTAGCAGATTCGCCCCGATGTTCCACCTCTGTTCCGAAATTTCGGGAATCAAGCTGCAGTTGTGCACGCGATACTCACAATATCTGGGGATCGTATATTAGAATTTTGTTAATTGTGAACTGAGCATGCTGGTTAACGAATTGGTACCCAGCCCGGACACAGCTCATGACTGATCAAAACGCCCTGACGAGCCTCAACGAACGCCTCAATTTCATCGGCCTTGACCAGCAGGCTCGCAACGACCTGAAGACCATGGAAGCCGATATCAAGGCGAGCCTGAAGCCCGGCCTTGAACGCTTCTACGAGCTGATGCAGAAGAACCCCAAGATGGCGGCCTTCTTCACCGGACCCAGTCACGTGGACTTCGCCAAGACCCGGCAGATCGAGCATTGGGGCAAGGTTGCGGCTGCAGCCTATGACGAAAACTACGTCAAGGGCGTCGTCTCTGTCGGCATGGCGCATGCCCGCATCGGGCTTGAGCCGCGCTGGTACATCGGTGGTTATGCCCTTCTGCTCGAAAGCATGATCGAACATGTCGTCAATGCCCGCTGGCCTTCGCGTTTCGGCCGCAAGGGCGCCGACCGGATCGGTCACGAAATCGCGCTTCTGGTCAAGGCGGCACTCCTCGACATGGACTATTCCATCACGGTCTATCTGGATGAACTCGACGCCCGCCGGCAGGCAGCCGAAACCGAACGGGCCAAGGCCGAGGCCAACCAGCAGAAGGCAATTGCGAAGCTGAAGACGGCGCTGGAAGCGCTGGCCTCCGGCGACCTGCAATATCGCATGGAACTCGACACCGATGAGCTTTTCCGCGAAATGGCGGCAGCGTTCAACTCCAGTGCCGAGCGTCTGGGCGATACACTGTCCGTGGCGCGCAGTATTTCCATTCAGGCGCAGCAATCGATGGCGGAGATCGCTGCATCAACCGATGAGCTTGCCCACCGCACCGAACAGCAGGCAGCAAGTGTCGAGGAAAGCTCGGCGGCCCTCCATGAACTCACCCAGAGCGTGGCAATGAGCGCGAATGGCGCCCGCTCGGCAGCCTCCGTCGTCTCCCAGACCCTTGAAGTGGCCAATGCCTCGGGCCGGATCGTTGCAAACGCCGTATCCGCCATGGGAGAGATCGAGCATTCGTCGGCAAACATTTCCAAGATCATCAGCGTGATCGACGAAATCGCGTTCCAGACCAACCTTCTGGCGCTGAATGCAGGCGTCGAGGCAGCGCGCGCCGGAGAGGCCGGCCGCGGGTTTGCAGTCGTCGCCCAGGAAGTGCGCGAACTTGCACAACGCAGCGCTTCAGCCGCAAAGGAAATCAAGACAATCATTTCCGCAAGCTCCGCGCAGGTCGAAACCGGTGTCGAACTGGTCAACAGGTCCGGCGAGTCACTTGAAAACATCATCGGCCGGATTTCCGAACTCAATGGCATCATTTCCAGCATTTCGATCGCTGCCAGCGAACAAGCAACCGGTCTGCAGGAAATCAACCAGGCGATTGCCGCCATGGACGGCATCACGCAGAAAAATGCGGCCATGGTCGAGAACACCTCATCCAACACGCATGCCATGAGCGCGCTGGTTCAGGAACTCAGCCATTCCATGCAGGGCCTGCGGACGAATGAGGCGAAGCGTGACCCCTCGAGCGCCCATGCAATTCCTCGCTCGCAAAGGCGCGCTGTCGTTTGACCAGTTGAAAGCGCCTTTTGCTTGCGATAAGTGAGGCGCATGACGATCAAGCCTCTCATCATTCTGCCCGACCCCGTGCTCCGCCAGGTTTCCCGGCCGATCGAGAAGATCGACGGAAGCGTTCTGAAATTGGCCGATGACATGCTGGAAACCATGTATGACGCCCCAGGCATTGGACTTGCCGCCATTCAGGTGGGCGAGCCTTTGCGCATGCTGGTGGTTGACGTGGCCAAGGAAGACGAGGGGCGCAAGCCGCAGGTTTTCATCAATCCGCAGGTTTTGACATCCTCGGACGAGCGCTCCACCTATGAGGAAGGCTGCCTGTCCATCCCCGGCTATTATGCCGAGGTTGAACGGCCCGCCGGCATCAAGGTCAAATATCTCGACCGCGACGGCAAGGAACAGATCGTGGATGCGGACGGGCTTTTGTCCACCTGCCTGCAGCATGAGATCGACCATCTCGATGGCCTGCTGTTCATCGACCACATTTCGCGGCTCAAGCGCGACATGGTCGTGAAGAAATTCACCAAGGCTGGCAAGACGGGCTCTCTGCCCAAGTTTTAACGCGCCCGAACGCCGCATTCGAAGGGACCAACCATGCCCTTGCGCATCATTTTCATGGGAACGCCAGATTTCTCGGTTCCGGTCCTGCGCGCTCTTTCAGACGCGGGCCATGAGATCGGTGCGGTCTATTCGCAGCCGCCGCGTCCGGCGGGTCGTCGTGGTCTGGAACTGAAAAAGTCGCCTGTCCACGAAGCCGCCGAAGCGCTCGGCATTGAGGTTCGTACGCCGCTGAATTTCAAGACGGAAGAAGACCGCGCCGCATTTCGTGCTCTCAACGCAGATGTCGCTGTCGTCGTCGCCTACGGCCTGCTGCTGCCGAAGGCAATTCTCGAGGGGACGAGGCTCGGCTGCTACAATGGTCACGCATCACTGTTGCCACGCTGGCGCGGTGCCGCTCCCATCCAGCGCGCCATCATGGCCGGCGACGCAGAGACCGGCATGATGATCATGAAGATGGACGAGGGCCTCGATACCGGTCCCGTAGCCCTCACGGCGCGGATCGGGATCAGCCTGTCAACAACCGCGGGCTCGCTGCATGACGAGCTTTCGCTGGCCGGTGCGCGCCTGATGACGCAAGCGATGGCAAGGCTGGAGGCCGGCGATCTTCCACTGACGCCACAACCCGCCGAAGGCGTGGTCTATGCCTCCAAGATCTCGAAGGAAGAGACGCATATCGAATTCAACCGCCCGGCCCGCGTTGTGGACTGCCACATCCGTGGCCTCTCGCCGTTTCCGGGGGCCTGGTTCGAAGCCGAATTCAACGGCAAGCTGGAGCGCGTGAAGGTTCTGGCATCTTCGCTGGAAACCGGGTCCGGTGAAGCGGGAACCCTGATCGGTGACGGGATCGTGGCCTGCGCCGAGGGTGCTGTGGCGCTCACGCGCCTGCAGAAGGCGGGTGGCAAGCCCCTGGACCTTTCGGAGTTCCTGCGGGGGACTCCCTTGCCTGCCGGCCTGAGGCTTCGCTGATGCCGCGCTACTTTTTCACCGTCGAATATGATGGCACGCCCTATGTCGGCTGGCAAAGGCAGGGCAAGGGCAAGTCAGTCCAGGGCGTGATCGAAAAGGCGATTTTCGATGCCACGGGTGAAACGGTGACGCTTGGCGGCGCTGGACGCACCGATTCCGGCGTGCACGCAACCGGACAGGTCGCCCATTGCGACCTGCAAAAATCCTGGCTGCCCTACGTGCTGCGCAACGCGCTGAATGCCCATCTGGCGCTGGCCGGGGAATCCGTGTCCATTCTCGATGCCAACGAAGTCGCGCAGCAATACGATTCACGCTTTTCCGCAATCAAGCGTCACTACCTCTACCGGATCATCAGCCGCCCGGCACCCCTGGCAATCGAAGCGACACGTGCCTGGTGGGTGCGCAAGCCGATGGATCACGAGGCCATGCATGAGGCAGCCCAGCGGCTTGTCGGCCACCACGATTTCACGACCTTCCGCTCAGCCCATTGCCAGGCCAAGAACCCGGTCAGAACGATGGAGTTCCTTCAGGTCACGCGCAGCGGCCCCCTGATCGAGATCCGCGCCTCTGCGCAGAGCTTCCTGCACAACCAGATCCGTTCGTTTGCCGGCACGCTGAAGCTGGTCGGCGAGGGAAAATGGTCGGCGGATGATGTGCAACGCGCCCTCGAAGCCAGGGATCGCAAGGCTTGCGGACCGGTCGCACCGCCCCACGGGCTTTATTTCCTGAAGGTCGACTACAAGGACAACCTCGATCTCGTGACGCCTGATTTACGACCCGATCGAAACGTTGAGAAAACTGTTCAGCCAGACTGAGGCGAACATCGACGGAATGATCGATGCGGCGGTCATGGCAATCGCATTGAACCAGTTCTTCTGGGCAAGCACGAAAAATACCGAAAATTGGGCAGCGATTACAACGACGAGCTGCAACTGGATGACGTAGTACCAGAGTTCCAGCGGCGCGGGGATCAGGATCTCCAGAAGCGCAATGGCCGCCGTCAGGATGTAAACCGGCACGTTGAGCCAGTTCATGGCAATGACCATCGCATCAAAACGCGGTGCAAGGCCTCGCCATGCCATGACTGCACCGATCGTCAGATAGGGCAGGAACCAGAGACTGATCTCGATCACGGCCATGCGTACATAGAAGAGCAGCCCGGTTTCGGCTCCCACGGGACCATAAACCGTAAAAAGACCGTGCCACCACACCCAGTTCGGGATCATCAGTGGAAAGCACCAGGCAATCGCCCAGAAGGAACGCTGCAATCCGCGATCCGTCAGGTCCAGCCAACGAAAACCCGCCGGGTTCTGACGAACCAGAAGAACGATGCCACGCAGATAATGGCGAACTTCCTCAATCGGCGGCATTCGTTTCGAACCAGCGGCTGATGAACGTTTCGTAGATCTGCGTCAGGGTTTCGAGGTCGGCGACGGATACGCACTCATCGACCATATGCATGGTCTGCCCGACAAGCCCGAATTCGACCACCGGGCAGTAGTCTTTGATGAATCGGGCATCGGATGTGCCGCCGGTCGTCGAAAGCTCGGGGCGACGGCCGGTCACCGCTTCCACGGCGCTGCTCAGCGATGCGATCAAGGGCTCATTGCGCGTCAGGAATACATGGCTCGGCCGCTCGGACCAGGTGATGTCGTAGCGCACCGGTTCGCGGCCCGGGCGCAAGGAACCGCCCGCAGCTGCGGTATCCAGCCTGCGGATGATCTCGGCCTTGATGCTGTCAGCGTCCCAAAGATCGTTGAAGCGGATATTGAATATGGCGGTCGCCTTCGCCGGGATGACGTTGGTCGCCTTGTTACCGACATCGAGGCTCGTGACTTCGAGATTGGTCGGCGGGAAGGCATCTGTCCCCGCATCAAAAGGTGGATCCATCAGCGCCTGAACCAGGGGCAGGATCCCGCGCACGGGATTGTCGGCAAGATGCTGGTAGGCGGCATGGCCCTGAACGCCATGGACCGTGATCCAGCCGGAAATTGATCCGCGCCGCCCGATCTTGATCATGTCGCCAAGCTGGTCCGGATTGGTAGGCTCACCAACGAGGCAGGCATCCCAGCGCTCGCCGCCCGCTGCCATCCGCTCCAGCAACTTGACGGTGCCGTTGACGGCAGGGCCTTCCTCGTCACCGGTAATCAGGAACGAAACCGACCCCTTGGGTGCACCGTTCTTCTCGATGAAGCGCGCCAGCGCCGCCACAAAGCAGGCGATGCCGCCCTTCATGTCGACAGCGCCGCGGCCATACATCATGCCGTTTGCGATTTCCGCGCCAAAGGGCGGATGCGTCCAGGCCGCCTCGTCGCCCACGGGCACAACATCGGTATGCCCCGCAAACATGAGATGCGGGCTCGCCTCTCCAAGCCGGGCATAGAGATTTTCAATGTCCGGAGTCCCGGATTCCACCTCCAGCGAACGGCTGACGCAAAAGCCCATCGGCTCGAGCATGGCGGAAAGAGTGTTGAAAACGCCAGCCTCTTCCGGCGTCACGGACGGGCAACGAATGAGGGCGGCGAGGTTCTCTGCAGGATCGGTCGTCTTCATGGCCACGAGGGTTAGCCCATTGAGACTGGCCTGTCATCATCGATTTTGGCTGGTGACTGTTCAGGCGCCGCCGCACATGTGCTGTGAGTCGGGCAATTGCCACTGCGCCTTGGTCTTCACGTCCATGCCGAAATACATCCGGCCGCGGGTATCGTCCTTCGGGCAATCATGCGGAATGCTCATCAGGCAGAGAACCACCTTGTCCCCGGTCTTGAGATCGTAAAGCCCGTTTCGATCATAGGACACCTGGCTGCTGCCGTTTGCAAAGGTGATGGCCGTGCCTGAGTCTGCGTTGTCATATGTAACCGGCTCGCCAAAACGGGTGGTGAGTTCAGTGATGCGGGTCATGGCGCATTGTCCGGGCGTGTCGGGCAACTGGGGCGCCTCGGCATTGCCCTGCTTGGCGAAGGCGGCGGCCTTGCGGCCCATCAGTCCATACGCATAGGTCTGCGGCCAGGAATCGGGCTTCTGGTCTTCCTCGAGCGAAGCGGTATACGTGGTCAAGGCATCGGCAAGCACGGAGGCGATACAGGCAGCATCACTGCCACAGGCGGCGCGGTCCTTGAGAATATCGCGCGCGACATCCTTCTTTTCCCGGAACTGGGGCTCGAAATTCCGATACGCGTTGTTGATCAGCTGATCGAGGTCGGAAAGCGCCTTGTCAGCGCAGATGGCCTGCTCATCCGGTGCCGTTGCCTTTGCACAATCGAAGGAGGGACCGGCGTGACCTTGGTGGGGTACGAAAAACAGCAATGCAGCGCCTAAGAACAAGACTATGCTTCTGATACCCATGATCTTTCTGGACCCCTGTGACCGGCTCATGCTGTCACCTGTAAACCTGCCGAAATCGTGCGCAAGGCCGCAACACTTTGCAAGCACAAAAAAGGCGGCACAACGCCGCCTTTTTACGAAACGATAGAGGCTTCAGGCTAAGTTCGGCAATCAGTCGCGCAGAAGCTCGTTGATGCCGGTCTTGGAGCGGGTCTGCTCGTCGACCGTCTTGACGATGACCGCGCAATAGAGGTTCGGAGCAGCCTGGCCATTGCCCATGACCGAATTGCCGGGCATGGAGCCCGCAACAACGACGGAATAGGGCGGCACTTCGCCATAAGTCACCTCGCCGGTTGCCCGGTTCACGATCCTGGTCGACTTGCCGATGAAGACGCCCATGCCAAGCACCGAACCCTCGCGCACGATGCAGCCCTCGACCACTTCCGAGCGCGCGCCGATGAAGCAATTGTCCTCGATGATCGTCGGGCCTGCCTGCAGCGGCTCCAGAACGCCGCCGATGCCGACGCCGCCCGAAAGATGCACATGCTTGCCGATCTGCGCGCAGGAGCCGACCGTCGCCCAGGTGTCGACCATCGTGCCCTCGCCGACATAGGCGCCGAGGTTGACGAAGGATGGCATCAGGATCGCGCCCGGCGCGATGTAGGCGGAACGGCGAACAATGCAGTTGGGCACGGAACGGAAACCGGCGCGTTCATATTCGAGCGCCGTCCAGCCGTCGAACTTGGACGGAACCTTGTCCCACCAGGCCGAATCGCCCGGGCCGCCCTTGATGATTTCCATGGCATTCAGACGGAAGGAGAGAAGCACCGCCTTCTTGAGCCACTGGTGCACGGTCCACTGACCATCGCTACCGCGGCTGGCAACGCGAAGTTCGCCGCGATCAAGCAGATTGAGAGCAGTTTCAACCGCATCGCGTGCCTCGCCGCGCGTCGCAGTGTTGATCGAATCGCGATTTTCAAAAGCGGCCTCGATCGTCTTTTCCAGGGCGGCCAGGTCATGACTGTGCATGGGAATTCCTTAAACTTCGCTGATTATCATCGACCGCAGCAGCAGTTGGCCGCGGGGAACTTTCAGGACATTTCTCCTAAGGTAGCCCAGCGGCGGCGTCAACTTTGATTGGACTTGAGAATGGCGAATGGAAAGCGCAAAGCCACGGGGCAATCCCAGAGCTGGGCACCCCTGAAGGACAACGCAACTGACCGGCAGCATGCCGAAGGGATCCCGAAGACCCCACAGTCGGCCTCGCCGTCCTACCGCCTCGCCTATGCCGACGATGACTTCATGTGTCGGCGCGAATTACGGCCTGTGCGGCTGCAGCTCGAATTGCTTAAGGCGGACATGCTGCTCGAGGAGCACAATATCCGTTCGACCGTCGTGCTTTTCGGCGGCGCACGCATCCCCGAGCCGGGCAAACCGGCGTGGGCCGCCAAGACGGATACGCAGCGCAAGAACCTGGAGGCGGCGTCCGTCTACTATGATGAAGCGCGCAAATTCGCCCGCATGTGTTCGGAGTTTTCAGCGCAGTTCGATTATCGGGAATTTGTCGTTGTTACCGGCGGCGGCCCGGGCGTCATGGAGGCCGGAAACCGTGGCGCCCATGAAATCGGAGCCCCCTCGGTCGGCCTCAACATCGTTTTGCCGCACGAGCAGGCGCCGAACCCCTATGTGACGCCTTCGCTCAGCTTGAACTTCCACTATTTCGCAATCCGCAAGATGCATTTCATGATGCGGGCACGCGCTGTCGCTGTGTTTCCCGGCGGATTCGGCACGCTCGACGAACTGTTCGAAACGCTGACGCTCATTCAGACCGGGCGCATGGAAAAGATCCCGCTCATCCTCTTCGGCGAGCGGTTCTGGCGATCCATCGTCGATTTCGAGGCACTTGCGGATTTCGGGACGATCGCGCCCGACGACGTGAAACTTCTGAGCTTCGTTGATACCGCCGAAGAGGCATGGTCGGTGATTGAAGGCCACTACAAGCAACTGGGCACAGGCGGGGCCTGATCCCGCCTCTTATCCCAACGATCATTGGTATTACAGCAAGGCCTTGAGGAACCCCTTGAGGTCATGCGTCATGTAGCCGATATGGCCATCATCATCGCCGGCCTTTTCCCAGGCCTCGATAAAGCCCGTCTCGAACACTTCCGGCACGAGAAGAACCGTCTTCATGCCCAGCGCATGCGGAACGAGAAGATTGCGGGGCAGGTCCTCGAACATGGCCGCACGGGTCGTGTCGATGCGGTGCATGGACATGAACTTGTCGTAGGTCTCGCCTGCCGGCTTCGGCACGTAGTCGGCCGCGACAATGTCGAAAATGTCGTCGAAATGATCGAGGATGCCCAGCGCTCGCGAGGTCGCCTCGGCATGCGCCACAGTGCCGTTTGTCAGGATGAACTTGCGGCCGGGCAGAGCCTTCAGGAGATCGCCCAACTCAGGATCGGGCGGCACGACCGAATAGTCGATGGCATGGGCCGCTTCCAGAAACGTGTTCGGATCGGCTTCGTGATACAGCATCAGGCCTTTCAGGGTGGTGCCATGATCATGATAGTAGCGCTTCTGCAGTGCCTTCGCCTCTGCCGGTTCCACGCCCAGCAGATTGGCGACATACGCCGTCATGTTGCGGTCTATCTGCGCGAAGAGATTGATCCGGTGCGGATATAGCGTGTTGTCGAGATCGAACACCCATTCGCGCACATCGGCAAAATCGGCAGGGTTTGGCAAGGAAGGTCTGGGAAACGTCGCGGTCATGAACTGTCTTATGACAGAGCACGCGGTTGAAGGAAATCGCTCATTCGCATTTGAACCAACACCTTGAAGCCATCCAAATGGCTCATCCACACAGAAAGTTCGCCGGGGCCGCAGCCGACCCCGGTTTCTTGCCTGAATTCTCACGCAGCTCGCGCCGCGAAAACCTCCATTGCTGCGTTGAGCCCGTTGATGGCCGCCGGCATGCCACCGTAAACAGCCATCTGGAAAATCACCTCCGTGATCTCCTTCTCGGAGGCGCCTGCCGCGAGCGCATGTTCGATATTGATCTTGAGCTGCGGACCGGTCTGGCCGCCGAGAGCGGTGAGTGCGCCAACCGTGGCGATCTGGCGGGTCTTCAGGTCGAGACCGTCGCGGGCATAGAGCCGACCGTAAGCGAATTCGATGAGCGTGTCGGTAAAGCCCGGCACGAGTGCTTCGTATCGTGGTTCGAGCGCGGCGCGGAGGTCTGGATTGAGGCGCTGGCTCAGTTCTTCACCGCGCTCCAGTGGAGTGAGGGTCGATTGGGTCTCGGTCATCGGGTCTGGCTCCTTCGGCCGGTACGCTCAGCCTTGGCCTCGTCGGCAAGGTCATGGGCGCGTTCGATGTTGTGATAGTTGGCGATCTTGTAGTCGAGCAGTGTCAGGCAGGCTGACAGCTCTTCAATCCTCGCCTTGACGATCTCGCGCTGTCTTTCCAGCATGAGCCGTCGTGGCGCGGCAGTGGCATTGCCCCGCGCCCGCATGCCGACATAGGCCTGCATGTCGGAAAGGGGCATTCCGGTCGCCTTCAACGCCTTCAGGAACTCGATCCAGCCAAGAACGTCAGGATCGTAGACCCGCGTGCCCCCGGCATTGCGCCAGGGTGCAGCGATCAGGCCAAGCTTTTCGTAATACCGGATCGTATCGATGCTAAGCCCGGTCCGTTCCGAAAGTTCCCCGATTTTCATGGCATTTCGTCCTCTCAAGCGTTGAGACCCGCCTTTGATAGTTTCTGGAGTGAACTCCAGATCAAGCAGAAAATGAGGGACGGTCGCAAAAACTTCAATTGACTCCCGGGTCAAATTCAATCAAGTGATTGATTGATGACCGAGCAGACTCACAAATATTCAAGCTCCAGTACACGGCGGCGCGAAATCGCGATCGCTGCGCGGGCTGTCATTGTCGAAAAAGGCATCGATGGACTGCGCACGCGTGAGGTCGCCGCCCGCGTCGGGATCAACATCGCAACCCTTCACTACCATGTGCGCAGCAAGGAAGATCTGCTGCGCCTCGTGGTGGAAACCATGCGCGAGGAATTTGTCGAGCAGGGACTGCGCATCGACGCGCAGGCGCTTGACCCGCTTGGCAAGTTGAAGCTCGAGATCCAGGAATACAAGGACCTCATCGTCCACAAGCCCGACCTGTTGCCACTGTTCGAGGAACTTGGAAAGCGCGCCCGCACCGATCCCGTGCTTGAACCGATCGTGCGCGAAATGCGTATCGGATGGCACCAGCGCTTTGTCACGATCCTGGAAGAGGGCAAGGCACGGGGACAGTTTCGATCCACTTTGAATACGGGGGCCGGCGCGCACATGATCATAGGCGCACTCGTCTCCTTCCAATACAAACCCCGCGATCTGCTGCCGCTCTTTGACAGCGTGGCCGAAGAAATCGTCCGTTCCGTGATTGCCCGTTAGCAAGAGAAAGACCCGCCGATGACCGCCGCACCCCCGAACGATCACCAGCCCTATCCCGTGTATGAAAAGCGCTGGCCAGCCCTTTTCACCATTCTGCTTGCCCAGTTCATGAGCCTTCTGGACGTGACGATCGTCAACGTCTCGCTGCCGACGCTTCAGAAGAACATGGGCGCATCGTCGACCGAGATCGAATGGGTGGTCGCGGGCTTTATCCTGACCTTCGCACTCGGCCTCCTGCCTTTCGGGCGTTATGGCGACATCATCGGCCGCAAGACCATGTTCATGATCGGGGTCGCAGCCTTCACCGGGGCTTCCGTTCTGTGCGGTCTGGCGCCCACGATCGGTTTCCTCGTCGCAGCCCGCCTTCTCCAGGGTGCGGGCGGTGCAATCATGGCGCCGCAGGTTCTCTCGATCGCGCAGACGATCTTTCCGCCGCATGAGCGGGCGGCCGCCTTTTCACTGTTCGGCCTTTCGGCGGGGTTGGCATCGGTCATCGGGCCAGTGCTTGGCGGGTTGCTGATCAACGCCGACCTTTTCGGCCTCGACTGGCGTCCAATCTTCCTGATGAACGTGCCGGTCGGCATCATTGCGCTGATCCTGGGTCAGCGGCTTATTCCGTCCATTCCCGGCAATCCGAAGATGACCAACGATTATGGTGGCATCCTGATCGTGTCTGCCGCGATGTTCATGCTGATCTTCCCGCTGATCGAGGGCCGGAACTATGCGTGGGCGCCGTGGTGCATCGGAATGCTCGTCGCCTCCGCGATCCTCTTTGTTGCGTTCGTTTTCTGGGAAAGCCGCCAGAAGCGTCTGTCTGGGCCTGAACTTCTGCCGGTGGACCTCATGAAGAACCGGAACTTCCTGATCGGGGCGGTCATGTCGCTCGTGTTCTTCTCGGCAACGCCTCCCTTCTTCCTGGTCTTCGCACTCTACCTGCAGGCAGGTTATGGGCTCTCACCGCTGTGGTCGGGCCTGACGACACTGCCATTCTCGGTCGGCGTGCTCATCGCGTCGGCCATCTCGGGTCGCATTGGTTTCAAATGGCAGCGTGAGCGCATCGCCGTTGGGCTGCTGATCCTCTTTGGCGGCATTCTCTCAGTCAGGCTCATTGCAGCGGGTCTCGGCGACAGTATGCATTATGGCATCTACGTCCTGCCCCTCATGTTTGCCGGGATCGGCCTCGGGGTCTCGATATCACCGCTTTTCCAGACGATCCTCGCCGGCGTTCCCGTCAAGGACGCGGGCTCCGGTTCCGGCGCGTTGCAGGCTATCCAGCAATCCGGCGGCGCACTCGGCGTGGCGATCGTCAGCGAAATCTTCTTCCGCCATCTTCAGGGTGCTCTCGCCACCGGCGCAACACCGCCGCAGGCATTCCGCGATTCCCTCACGACGGCCGTTGTCTACCATCTGGCGGCCTACCTCATCGTGTTCCTGTTCGTCTTCCTGCTGCAGAACCCGGCACGCCTTCCCGCAGGCTCGGGGCGACCACCGACTCCCGCACCCATCGCCGATTGAGAACGGATGAATACAGAAAGGCCCGGCGCAGCGTCGGGCCTTTTTTCGTGCATATGCCGAAATGATAGACGATATTTTGACTATAATTTAATCACACGGATTTGACGCGATGACGAAATAGGCATGAAGACAGGCAATGCCTATCTGGCATGCATCTTGATTGCCGAGAGCCCAACAACTGAACAAATATTGGGCGGAAACATGAACCAAACACAGATCGGCGGCGACGTCTTCTTCGTCCTGACAGGGGCAATCCTGGTATTCGCCATGCATGGCGGCTTTGCATTCCTTGAGGCAGGCACGGTCCGGCAGAAGAACCAGGTCAATGCGCTTGTCAAAATCCTGGTCGACTTCGCGCTGTCGACGGTCGTCTATTTCGCGATCGGCTTTCCCATTGCTTACGGCATCTCATTCTTCGCGAGCGCGGACACTCTGACCGGACTGAACGGCGGCACGGTCTTTGCGCCGCAGGGCTTCACGCTCGTCAAGTTCTTCTTTCTCGCCACCTTTGCCGCAGCCGTTCCGGCCATCATTTCCGGCGGCGTCTCGGAGCGCATGAAGTTCCAGCCCCAAAGCATTGCGACACTGGCGCTCGTCGGCCTGCTCTATCCTTTTGCCGAGGGCATCATCTGGAACGGCAACTATGGCATACAGACACTGGTCGAACACCTCACGGGTGCGAAGATCCACGATTTCGCGGGTTCGCTGGTCGTGCATGCGTTCGGCGGATGGGTAGCGCTTGGCGCGGTCATCATGCTGGGTGCCCGAAAGGGTCGCTACACCGCATCCGGCCGCTCGCATCCCTTTCCACCTTCCTCCATTCTCTGGCTTTCGCTCGGTTCATGGCTTCTATGCACCGGCTGGTTCGGCTTCAACGTCATGAGCGCGCAATCGCTTTCCGCAGCGTCCGGTCTTGTGGCGATCAACTCCCTTATGGCGATGGTCGGCGGCATTCTCGCTGCCGCCGTAGTGGGCCGCAACGACCCGGGCTTCGTGCACAATGGTGCGCTTGCCGGTCTTGTGGCCGTGTGTGCGGGCTCGGATGTCTTCCATCCGGTGGGCGCTCTCATCACCGGAGGCATTGCGGGCGTGGTCTTCGTTCGCGGCTTCCACATTTGCCAGGAGAAGCTGCGCATCGACGACGTCCTTGGCGTCTGGCCGCTACATGGCCTCTGCGGCCTCTGGGGCGGCCTCGCCTGCGGCATTTTCGGACAGAAGATGCTCGGCGGTTTGGGAGGGGTCTCCATCGTCGCGCAGGTTCTGGGCTCGGCCGGGATCGTCGCATTTGCTGCGGCGTCCGGTTTTGCGGTCTACGGCATCCTGAAAGCCGTCATGGGCATCCGCCTCGGCGAAGAGGAAGAATATCGTGGCGCGGACCTGTCGATCCACAAGATCAGTGCGGCACCCGAGGCGGACATCCGCTGAATGAGGGTCGGCGCCCGGACCATCCGGGTGCCGTCACAGCGGCAAACTATTTTCTTCATCGCCCGTGGAAAAAGTGCTGCACTCCTGCATGGTTAAAGGGGCGTTAACCCTCCGCCTGCTAACGTTCGGTCACTCATGCGCCGCCGCTCGCGCGGCGCTCAAAAAGTCGACCTGAGTACACGGGCAGCATCCATGGCACGCACAACGACAGCGCTTGACGACAAGCCCCAGGGCTTTGCGCTTTCCACATTTCTGATCCGCCAGGCAACCATGATGGCGGGATTGGCGATCTTCGCAACGCTGGCGCTGGCCATTGCAGCGATGTCGACGTGGAACGTCACGGACCCAAGCTGGAGCTATGCCAACGGCAAGCCCGCTGCCAACATTCTCGGCTATCCCGGTGCGGTCTTCGCAGACATCATCATGCAGACCTTTGGTCTGGCAAGCGTCTTCGCCCTGCTGCCGGTTCTGGCGCTCGCCATCGCACTGATGTTCAACCGTCGCATCAACCGCGTCCCGCAGCGCATCGGCGCCTGGGTCGGCGGCTCTGTTCTCGCTGCCGCTGCCGTCGGCTGCCTGCCCGCGCCCGTGACCTGGCCCCTGACCAACAATGGTATTGGCGGCGTTGCGGGAGACCTGATCCTGCGCCTGCCCGCCCTCTTTGCAGGCGCCTATCCAAGCGGCATCGCGGGTATGATCCTCGCGGCGATTCTGGCTGTTCCCGCCTCAGGATTGCTGATGGTTGCCTCCGGGCTCCTGCTGCGCAGCCCGCCACAACCTGCCCCCCGCAAGCTCGGTTCGTCCAATGCTCAGACGGTTGCACAAGGCCAGGCTGACGCCCGTGACGACGATGACGAGCGCATTTCGCCCATCGCGTTGCTGATCGGCGGCGCGACCCACGCCTGGTACACGAATCAGGCACGCTTCCGCCGCCTGTTCGGTTTGACTGCATCACGCCGCTCGTCGAGGGAAATCGACGAGCCTTATGACTTCAACGAGGAGGACGACTACGCCGCAGAAGACGAAGTCGATTCCTACGTTGACGAGGCACCCTATTCGGCAACTCGCCCAGCGATGGCCGTAACACCAGAGCCGCAATCGCGCCGCGTCATTTCGGCACCGCCGTCCGATCCCTATCTCGACGACGATGACGACGTTCCCTTCGACATGGATCTACCGCGCCCCAAGGGCATCCTGCCTGACCGGCCGGTCGGAACCGTTGCACCACGCGTCGCAGTCGCGCCCCAGCCGGCCGCGCCTCGTCAGGCGCCGGCAGCGGCGCAGCAGCCGGCGCGTCAGATGCGTGCAGCGCCTGTCACCCGCACGTCGCAGGGCTTCACCCTTCCCTCGACAGAACTGCTGACACCGCCCAAGGCGTCGAGCCGCGATACGACACTTTCGCCAGAAGCACTGGAGCACAACGCCCGCCTTCTCGAAGGCGTTCTCGACGATTTTGGCGTCAAGGGCGAGATCATTCACGTGCATCCCGGCCCCGTCGTGACGCTTTACGAACTGGAGCCCGCGCCCGGCATCAAATCGTCCCGCGTGATCGGTCTGGCCGACGACATCGCCCGCTCGATGAGCGCGATCGCCGCCCGTGTCGCCGTGGTGCAGGGCCGCAATGCGATCGGCATCGAACTGCCGAACCAGAAGCGCGAAATGGTTTATCTGCGCGAACTCATCGAAAACGAGGAGTTCGAGGGCGCCAAGGGCAAGCTTGCGCTGAGCCTCGGCAAGACCATCGGCGGTGAGCCGGTCATCGCAGACCTTGCCAAGATGCCGCATCTTCTCGTCGCCGGCACCACCGGCTCGGGTAAGTCAGTCGCCATCAACACCATGATCCTGTCGCTTCTCTATCGACTGCCGCCGGAAAAGTGCCGCCTGATCATGATCGACCCCAAGATGCTCGAACTCTCCGTCTATGACGGCATTCCGCATCTTCTCTCGCCGGTCGTGACCGACCCGAAGAAGGCCGTCGTCGCGCTCAAGTGGACCGTGCGCGAGATGGAAGACCGCTACAAGAAGATGTCGAAGATTGGCGTTCGCAACATCGACGGCTTCAACGCCCGCGTCGAGCAGGCGCTGGAAAACGGTGAGGCGATCACGCGCACCGTACAGACCGGCTTTGACCGTGAAACCGGCGAGGCGATCTACGAGACCGAAGAATTCGACCTGAAGCCCCTGCCTTACATCGTCGTCATCATCGACGAAATGGCGGACCTGATGATGGTTGCCGGCAAGGACATCGAAGGCGCGGTCCAGCGTCTGGCGCAGATGGCGCGTGCTGCTGGCATTCACGTCATCATGGCGACGCAGCGTCCCTCTGTCGATGTCATCACCGGTACGATCAAGGCAAACTTCCCGACGCGCATCTCTTTCCAGGTGACGTCGAAGATCGACAGCCGCACCATCCTCGGCGAGCAGGGTGCTGAACAGCTACTCGGTCAGGGCGACATGCTCTACATGGCAGGCGGCGGGCGTATCCAGCGCGTGCACGGTCCCTTCGTCTCCGACCACGAGGTCGAGGATGTCGTGGCCTACCTCAAGACGCAGGGCGTTCCGCAATATCTCGACGCCATCACCGAAGACAGCGGCGACGATGAGGATGGCGGCGGAGCAGGTCCTGCAGGCACGTCAAACCTCATGGATTCCGACGACCCCTATGACCAGGCCGTCGCCGTCGTCCTGCGCGATGGCAAGGCATCGACCTCCTATATCCAGCGCCGCCTCGGCATTGGCTATAACCGTGCCGCCTCGATCATAGAGCGTATGGAGCAGGAGGGTATCGTTGGCCCGGCCAACCATGCCGGAAAGCGCGAAATTCTCGTTCCCACCGAAGCCGACATCACGGGCGGGGTTTGACCCTCGCCGCCGTCTCGCTTTGCCTTGAAGGCGCCGCGTTTGGCTGGCAAAAGGCGAGCGAATGAAGGAGTTTGAAATGCGATTTGTGCCGTTTTTTCCAAACCTTGGCAAACTGACCCGTCGCTCGGCGATCGCCCTGACGATTGCTGCGGCCAGTCTGGCTGTTCCGGCTCTCGCGCCAGTGGCAGCGGTTGCGGACACCAACAAGGCGCAGGAAATCGCGACCCACTTCGCCCAGATCAAGACCATGGCCGGCGATTTCGTGCAGTTCGGGCCGCGTGGCGACCAGTCGGGCGGCAAGTTCTATATCGAACGCCCCGGCAAGGTCCGATTCAATTACGATGCGCCCTCGCCGATCCGTGTGATTTCCGATGGACGATCACTGGTCATCGGCAACAAGAACCTCGGCACATGGGACCTTTACCCTCTGTCGAAGACACCGCTCGCTATCCTGCTCGGCGAGACGATCGATCTGACCGGAGCGATGGTGAAGAACATCAAGCAGGCGCCGGACCTGGTGACCATCGTGCTTGGTGACAAGAATATCTTCGGCGACTCGACCATCACCATGATGTTCGATCCGAACACCGACGACCTTCGCCAGTGGACGATTACCGATCCCCAGGGCAAGGAAACGTCGGTCATGATCTACAACGTTCAGGCCGGCCTGAAGTTTGACGACGGTGTTTTCCGCGTCCCCTACGATCAGATCCGCGAAGGTAAGAAGTAGTCTCTGCCGGGATTTTTGTTGGACATTCCGTGCGCGGGTGAATAGGTCGTTTCCTGTTTGAAAAGACAGGATCCCGCCATGACGCTGACGCTCGCCACCTGGAACATCAATTCGGTCCGGCTTCGCATGCCGATCGTCGCCGATTTCCTCACAAGGTGGCAGCCAGATGTGCTGTGCCTGCAGGAAATCAAATGTCAGGATCACGAATTTCCCTATGAAGCCTTCCGGGCGCTCGGTTACGAATACATGGCCGTCAGCGGCCAGAAGGGCTACCACGGCGTCGCAACCGTTGCCCGCATACCGATTTCGCTTTTACACACGCAGGACTTCTGCGGCGTTGGCGACAAGCGACATCTTGCTGTCGATTTTTCGGTAAACGGCCGCAATGTCCACCTGCATAACTTCTACGTGCCCGCAGGCGGCGACGAGCCGGATCGGACGATCAATACGAAATTCGGCCACAAGCTCGACTTCATCGAGGAAATGCGGGCAATGCGGGCAAGCGAGATCGAGGGCCGTTCCACGATTCTGGTCGGCGATCTCAACATCGCGCCTCTGGAACACGATGTCTGGTCGCACAAGCAGCTCCTGAAGATCGTCAGCCATACGCCCATCGAAACCGATGGCCTGAAAGCCGTGATCGCAGAAGGCGGCTGGGCCGACCTCATGCGCATCCACACGCCGGAGCCTGAAAAGATCTATACCTGGTGGAGCTACCGCGCCAAGGATTGGGACGCCGCCGACAAGGGCCGCCGCCTCGACCACATCTGGTCATCGCCTGATCTCGTGCCGCATCTGGAAGGCATCGAAATCCTGCGGGAGGCGCGCGGCTGGACCCAGCCATCAGACCATGTGCCGGTCATTGCACGCTTCAGCATTTGAGACATTCGGCGCGACAAAAACCGCGTCAAAATATTGACTCTTCATAAAATCGGCGTAAGAGCAGCTTCGGAAAAGGACGGACCCCATGCGCATGCGCTTTGTCGACATCGCTGACATGAACTGCCCGGCGCACGCCGCCGCGGGCCAGTGCCGTTCTTTTGATTCCACAACCAAGGCCAAAACGACGACGAAAACCGTCTGACGTCTCTGGCCTGCCGCTCTCTCCCCGGCCCGGCCGGGGACAGGAAGCCTGCTTGTTCAGGCCTCCCCCCTCAACCGGACGAGGAGAGAAGAGAAAGAGAGCGAAGATCATGGGTTTCAAGATTGCAGTCGCGGGCGCCACCGGCAATGTAGGCCGGGAAATGCTCAACATCCTGTCCGAACGCGGCTTTCCGGCCGATGAGGTCGTGGCGCTGGCGTCCAGCCGTTCGGTCGGCACGGAAGTATCCTTCGGCGACAAGACCCTCAAGGTCTCCAACCTCGAGAACTACGATTTCTCCGACACCGATATCTGCCTGATGTCGGCTGGTGGCGATGTGTCCAAGCGCCTCTCGCCGAAGATCGGCGCACAGGGCTGCGTGGTCATCGATAATTCCTCGGCATGGCGCTACGACATCGACGTTCCGCTGATCGTTCCGGAAGTCAACCCGGATGCCGTAGAAGGCTTCACCAGGAAGAACATCATTGCCAATCCGAACTGCTCGACCGCACAGCTCGTCGTCGCGCTGAAGCCCCTGCATGACTTTGCCAAGATCAAGCGCGTCGTTGTCTCCACCTACCAGTCGGTTTCCGGCGCCGGCAAGGATGGCATGGACGAACTGTTCAACCAGACCCGCGCCGTCTTCGTTGCCGATCCGATCGAGAACAAGAAGTTCACCAAGCGCATCGCCTTCAACGTGATCCCGCACATCGACGTCTTCATGGAAGACGGCTACACGAAGGAAGAGTGGAAGGTTCTGGCCGAAACCAAGAAGATGCTCGACCCGAAGATCAAGGTAACCTGCACAGCCGTGCGCGTTCCCGTCTTCATCGGCCATTCGGAATCGGTCAACATCGAGTTCGAAAACGAGATCACCGCAGACAAGGCGCGCGAGATCCTGCGCGAAGCGCCCGGCTGCCTCGTCATCGACAAGCATGAAAACGGTGGCTACATCACGCCTTACGAGTGCGCTGGCGAAGACGCGACCTACATCTCGCGCATCCGCGAAGATGCGACCGTCGAAAACGGCCTCAACATCTGGGTCGTCTCGGACAACCTGCGCAAGGGTGCGGCACTCAACGCCATCCAGATCGCGGAACTTCTGGTCAATCGCGGCCTGATCAAGGCCAAGCGCAAGGCTGCCTGATCCGGCTTGAAGAAAATGGCCCCGGTTGCGTACCAACCGGGGCTTTTTTTGCGCCTGGAATCCGGCGAATGGTGACTTTTTAACCGAATCATCGGCATGTACTGATCACAACCAGTTCTCATCGGGGGTATTTATGAAAATGGCGAAGTCATGGGGTGTAGCGGCAGCCCTTCTGGTGGCTGCAAGCGCGGCCAGCCCTGCTTTGGCGGCAAAGTGCGGCAATACCAGCGCTGGTTTCGAAGCCTGGGTGCACGAATTCAAGGCCGAAGCTGCAGGCAAGGGCATCAGCCCGTCGGTTCTCGACAAGGTCTTTTCAACCGTACACTATAATGTGCCGACCATTCGTGCGGACCGCGGCCAGAAGGCTTTCAAACTCTCCCTCGACGCATTCATGCGCCAGCGCGGTTCGGCGGGCATCGTCTCGCGCGGCCGCAGCATCCTGAAATCGAATGCAGCCATGTTTGAAGGCATCGAGCGCCGCTTTGGCGTGTCGCCGGGTCCGATCATCGCAATCTGGGGCATGGAAACCGGTTTTGGCTCCTATATGGGCGACCAGCACACCCTCTCGGCTGTCTCGACGCTGGCCTATGACTGCCGCCGCACCGAATATTTCACCGATCAGCTCTATGCCGCGCTGAAGCTCGTTCAAGCGGGTACGCTGCCGGTCAATTCCAAGGGCGCCGCCCATGGCGAAGTCGGGCAGACGCAGTTCCTGCCGAAGAACGTGCTGCTTTACGGCGTTGACGGCGACGGCGACGGCCGCATCAATCTGGCTGGCTCTCGCGCCGACGCGCTCGCCTCGACCGCCAATTTCCTCAAGGGCCACGGATGGCATGCAGGCGCGGGCTATCAGCCCGGCGAGCCGAACTTCGGTGCGATCCAGGGCTGGAATGCGGCACGCGTCTACGAAGAAGCAATCGCCATCATGGGCAAGCAGATCGAAGGCAAATAACGCCGCCCGCCTTGCAGGGCGAAAAAATTGGAAAGGCGTGTCCGGCCGAAGCTGACACGCCTTTCGTTTTGAGAATTTTACAGTAGCGGAATTCAGACCTGCGGACGGATGAAATCGCCCGTCTTGTGGTCCATGATCCAAAGCTCGCCCGTCGAAATATCGAACCAAGCGCCATGCAGCTTGAGCTTGCCGCTTTCTTCGAGCGCCTTGATGAACGGAAATGTCCGAAGGTTCTGAATGGAGTTGCGGACGGATACCCGCTCAAGGGCGCGCTGGCGTTCGCCGGGCGTCAGGATACCCGCGGCCCTGATCTGCTCGGCAGGACCATTGAGAAGCCCCATCCACTTGCCGATGAAGTCGCCGGTCGACAGCGGCTTTTCGCTGGGCGAAAGCGCTGCCTGAATGCCGCCGCAGCGCCCGTGTCCCATCACAACGATGTGTGGGATCATCAAGGACTGAATGGCAAATTCCAGCGCGGCCGACGTCGAGTGGTAATTTCCGTCAGGCTCGTAGGGCGGCACCATGTTGGCGACGTTGCGAACGACAAAGAGCTCACCCGGACCGCAATCGAAGATCGTTTCCGGTGCAGCGCGCGAATCGCAGCAGGCAACAACCAGCGCCTTCGGCTTCTGTCCCTCCTTGGCAAGCGAACGATAGCGGTCGCTTTCCTGGGAGTAGCGCCCATCCATGAAATTTCGATAGCCTGAGAGAAGTTCTTCGGGAAACTGCAACATCAATGGGACCCTTACGCTTGTTTATCGGCGTTGTCCGCAGCAGTCAGCGAAGAGCCCGGGCCGCGCACAGATCAGCCCGCAGGAACTGATGCAATTTCTTTAGCACCTGCAGCAAAAACTTTTCAATCGGAATGATCTTCATCAAGAACAACCCGATTCAGCGAACAAGATCGATTCAATCAGGTTGATTTCCGCTCAATACGGCGGCCCTGTGGTCGCGTAGCAATCAACCGGCGCATGTTGACCATGGCCATCGGCGTCTTCATGGAGCTTGCTTCCGTCTCGATCAACAGTTCATCGGAACCTGCCTCGACACACCGCACAGCCATTTCGAAAACGCTCGAGGTGGCAAGACGCAGCGCCTCCTCCGTCGGCAGTCCATCGGCTATCCGCGAGAGCATGAGCGCGGAAAAGAGGTCGCCAAGACCATTGGGCGCACGGTCCAGCGCGCGGTGCTCTGCCAGCACGGATTGTCCGTCCTTGATCAACTGGTTGGCGATCGCGCCAGCCATCATCGCATGGGCAGATGTCGCAACAACAATGGGCACGCCAACGGCCTTCGCCGCCGCCTCGATGTCCCCCGACGTGTCGACCGGCATGCCGGCAAGCCATGCCAGTTCGAACCTGTTGGGCGTGATGATGCTGGCTAGTGGAAGGAGCTCGTCGCGGATTGCTTCTGCGATGCCTTCCGAAACATAGAGTCCTCCACGGTCCCCGATCACGGGATCGCAGAGATAGACGAAGTTCGGGTCGCGTTCACGAAACGAGCGGATCATTTCGGCGGCGGCCTGGACTTGTCGTTTGTCGGCAAAATAGCCGGACATCGCAGCACCGACCTCGTCGCGCCAGCGCGCGGACGCGAGATCGCCGAGCGCAGCGGCAAACAGGTCCGCGTCGATTGCAATGCGCGTCGATCGGCCATGTCCCGGGTGCCACGGAAGCAGGACCGTCGGCACCGACCAGACCGGATGGCCGAGTGTTTCCAGGGCAAATGCGGACGCCCGATTGCCCACCGATCCGCGCATGACGTGGCTCGAAATGGATATGATCGCTGTCTTCGCCTCGGATGTGCCCACGTGCTTATTCCTTTCACGCTCCTGATCGCCCGCAAAGAGGGTCCTGTCAACGGGACCGCCAGATGGGACTTATGAGCCAATTTTTGCAAAAATCGCCTCTTGGGATCGAATTTTGACTGAAAATCCGAGATTTTCACGAAGATTTTGCGAAAATGGACGAAGTTTAAGCCGATTTTCAGCAAAAATCGGGTAATTTCACATAAAGATCGAATCCGCATGCTTTTCTGGTAACGTCCACGCAAAACAATCCCGGGAGGATGATTCATGGTGGCCCGCAGCAATCCGAAGCGTGACCGGTTACTGGAGGCGGCGCGTGACGCCGCCGAGGCGTCTGGCGAAGCATTTCTGGATCCTCAGGTCCTTTACGGACGCGCCAGCAGCGACGATCTGGATCGTTACGAGGCGCCAATGCTGCAGACCGGCGCACGGCACGCCGCAAGCGAACTGGCCGCATGGAATGGATCGTCCGCGCGGGTTACGATTGCGGAACTGCCCGGCGTCACGATGGAAGGCGAAACCCTTTCGGTGCTGTCGGTCACCGACCGCAACCAGCCATTCCTGTTCGACTCCGTCATGGGCGAACTCACCAGCAGCCACCGCGACATTCATCTCGTTGTGCACCCGATCCTCGTCGTCGAGCCGGACGCAGCACCCCGCCTCTATGTCTCCGGCGATGGAAGCGACCCTGCAAACCGTGTCAGCCACATGCAGATCCATCTGCCGCGCCTGCCGGACCTGGGTGCCAAGGCGCTCATAAAGCGCATCCATGCAGTGCTTGAACAGGTGCACGTGTCGGTCCGCGACTGGCGGCCGATGCTCGCTCTCCTCGATCAGGCTGTTGAAAGCGTTCGCAAGCAGGAGCCGCGCAGGCGTCAGGATCGTGACGAGGCGCTGGCCTTCCTTGAATGGCTAAGGGCCGATAATTTCACTTTCCTCGGCATGCGCGAATATACCTACACCGGCAAAGGCGCGAATGCCTCCGTGCAGCGCGGCAAGGGCGCAGGCCTCGGCATCCTATCGGATCCTGATGTCCGCGTGTTGCGGCTTGGCAAGGACGCCGTGACGACGACGCCGGAGATCCTCGAATTTCTGGATGGCCCCGACTACCTGATCGTCACCAAGGCGAACGTCAAATCCGTCATCCACCGGCGCGCCTACATGGACTATGTCGGCATCAAGCGCTTTGACGCCAACGGCAACGTCATCGGCGAACTGCGTGTGGTCGGCCTGTTTACGTCCACGGCCTACACCCAGTCTGCAGCCCATATTCCGCTTCTGCGGTCCAAGGTCGACAAGGTCGTTCGCCACTTCGGCTATGCGCCCGAAAGCCATTCTGGCAAGGCGCTGATGAATGTGCTGGAAAGCTACCCGCGCGATGATCTGTTCCAGATCGATTCAGGGCTGCTTTCCGGGTTCTGCGAACAGATCATGGATCTGGCGGACAGGCCGCGCATCCGCGTGCTGGCGCGCATCGATCATTTCGATCGCTTTGTTTCACTCCTCGTCTATGTGCCGAGAGAGCAGTATGACTCAGTGGTGCGCGAGCGCATCGGCGACTATCTGAAAAGCGCCTATGATGGCCGCGTTTCGGCCTATTATCCTGCGTTTCCGGAGGGCGGCGTTGCCCGCGTCCATTTCATCATCGGGCGCTCGGGCGGCAAGACGCCACGCATCCCGCAGGCAGATCTTGAACGTGAAATCCGCAACATTGCGACCTCTTGGGAAGAGCGGTTCACGGCGCTGAGCGGTATGCATGAATGCATTCTGCAAACGGGCCGCGAATATCAGGCGGCGTTCGAGCCCGCTGACGCCTTTGCCGATCTCGGCGCGATCCGCGAGGCAAACGCATCAGGCGTTTCGATCGAGTTCTATCCGCTGGGCGAAAAGCCCTCGGAAGCAGGCTTGAAGATTTTCCACGCCGGCACGCCGCTTTCGCTTTCCCACCGCGTGCCGCTTCTGGAAAATCTCGGGTTTATGGTGATTGCAGAAAGCACCTATGAGATCGCGCTGAAGCAGGACGGCAAGGAAACGCCGCTCGTGCTGCACGACATGGAGCTTGCCCACCGTGATGGACGGGCCATCGATCTGAAGACGGAGCGCGCCTCGCTTGAGGAAGCCTTCCTGGCCGCTTTCCGTGGCTCGATCGATGACGACAGCTTCAACCGCCTGGTCCTTGGCGCCAACATGACGGCGCGCGAAGCCATGGTGATGCGCGCCTATGCGCGCTATCTCCGCCAGACACGCATTGCCTATTCGCAGGGTTATATTGCCGATACGCTCAACAAATATCCGGCCATCACATCAAAGCTCTTCAGTCTTTTCTCGGTGCGGCTCGATCCAGCTGTCGGCAACAAGCAGCGCATCAGGCGCGAAGATGAACTGACGGCCGAAATCGAGGAAAGCCTCTCCTCGGTTCCGAGCCTCGATGAAGACAGGATCCTGCGCCGCTATCTCAATGCGATCCGCGCCACGCTGCGAACCAATTATTTCCAGAAGGATCCCAACGGAAAGCCAAAGCCGACACTGGCCTTCAAGCTCAATCCGCATGAGCTCGATGGCCTGCCGCAACCGGTGCCCTTCCGCGAAATCTTCGTCTATGGCGCCGATGTCGAAGGCATCCATCTGCGCTTCGGCAAGGTGGCGCGCGGCGGCATCCGCTGGTCGGATCGTGCCGAAGATTACCGCACCGAGGTGCTGGGCCTTGTCAAGGCGCAGCAGGTGAAGAACGCGGTCATCGTGCCGGTCGGAGCCAAGGGCGGCTTCTATCCGAAGAAGCTGCCTTCCGGTGGTAGCCGCGATGCGGTCTTTGCAGCGGGCACCGAGGCCTACAAGACCTACATCCGCACGCTTCTTTCGGTCACCGACAATCTGGAAGGCGCAGACGTCATTCCGCCAGCCAATACGGTGCGCCATGATGGCGACGATCCCTATTTCGTCGTTGCGGCAGACAAGGGCACGGCAACCTTCTCCGACACGGCCAACGGCCTTGCGCAGGAAGCGGGCTTCTGGCTCGACGACGCGTTCGCGTCCGGCGGCTCCGTCGGCTACGACCACAAGAAAATGGGCATCACAGCCCGAGGCGCATGGGAAGCCGTCAAGCGCCACTTCCGCGAAATGGACATCGACATCCAGTCGACCCCATTCACGGTCGCCGGTGTCGGCGACATGTCGGGTGACGTCTTCGGCAACGGCATGCTTCTGTCGCGCAAGATCCGCCTTGTTGCGGCCTTCGACCACCGCGACATCTTCATCGATCCGGATCCGGACCCGGCAAGCTCGTTCGGTGAACGGCAGCGTCTCTTCAACCTCGCCCGATCGAGCTGGCAGGACTACGACAGGTCCAGGCTTTCCAAGGGTGGCATGATCATCTCGCGGGCGGAAAAGTCGGTGACACTGACCGCCGAGGCCGCAAAGGCCATCGGCATCGGCAAAACGTCAGCATCGCCTTACGAAATCATGACGGCGATCCTGAAGGCGGATGTTGATCTGCTCTGGTTTGGCGGCATCGGCACCTATATCCGCGCTGCCTCCGAAACGGACGCCGAAGTCGGCGACCGCGCCAATGACCCGATCCGCGTTGTCGCCGCCGAGGTCCGCGCCAAAGTCATAGGCGAAGGCGCAAACCTTGGCGTCACCCAAAAGGGCCGCATCGCCTTCGGTATGAAGGGCGGACGCTGCAACTCGGATGCCATCGACAACTCGGCGGGCGTCAATTCCTCCGACGTAGAGGTGAACATCAAGATTGCGCTCGCCAACGCCATGCGCGAAGACCGCTTAACGCGCCCGAAGCGCAACAAGCTTCTGGCGTCGATGACCGACGAGGTTGCGGGCCTTGTGCTGCGCAACAACTATCTTCAGTCATTGTCGATCTCGCTGACCAGCCGCAAGGGGCTTTCGAACGGCCGGGAACTCGGCCGTTTCATTGCCCGGCTCGAAGCCGACGGCAAGCTCGACCGCAAGGTGGAAAACCTGCCCGACGAGCAGACCATGACCGAGCGGTATGCCTCGGGCCATCCTCTGACCCGCCCGGAAATCGGCGTGCTGCTCTCCTATGCCAAGATCGTCCTCTTTGACGAACTCGTCGCCAGCCACCTGCCGGACGACCCGTGGTTTGCCTCGCTGCTTGCGGACTATTTCCCGGCGGCCATGCGAAAGACCTATGCAGGCGATATCGCAACCCACAGGCTGCGCCGCGAAATCATCTCCACCGCGCTCGCGAACCACGTGATCAATCGCGGCGGACCGGCTTTCATCACCAGTCTCATCGAGGCGACAGGCGCAAGCCCGGCCGATATCGTCAAGGCCGCCATCATCGTCCGCGATGGGTTTGGCCTTCCTGACATCTGGAAGGAAATCGACGCGCTCGATGCAGCCCTGCCGGGCGATATCCAGAATGAACTCTACGAGATCACCGAGGATGTCTATCGCGCAGCCAGCAAGCTGATCCTGAAGGCAGGGATGACGCAAGGCACGCTGGAGGAAGCAGCCGGTCGCCTGCAAAAGACGATGAAGAGCCTGAAGGGCAAGGCACGCAGCCTGCTTTCGCCTGCCGCCCTGCGCGCCGCCGACGACCAGCAGGCGGCTCTGGTTGCGCTGGGCGTTCCCGACGCCTTGGCAGCCGATCTTTCCGGCCTGAAGGCCCTGGTTCTGGTGCCGGAAATCGCACTTGTTGCCGAAAAGGCAGATGAATCGCTGGAGCGCGCCGCAACTGCCTTTACAGGCGTGACCGAAGCGCTGCGGATCGGGCGGCTTCTCTCGCCCACCAATCCGGTGACACCATCGGACAGCTTCGAGGAACAGGCTCTCACCCGCAGCCTCGACGATATCGCGGCCGCGCGGCGCGCACTCGCCGTCAAGGCGTTGGGCGACGCAAAGGGCGACCGCAATCCGCTTGGTGCCTGGCACGAGCGGCATGAAACGCAGATCGCGCGCGCCTCTGCACAGCTTGCTGCAATTGCTGAAAGCGGTGATCTGACGCTGGCTAAATATGTTCTGGCGGCCAGTCTCCTAAATGAACTTGCAGCCGCCTGATGAGCATGACACAGTCCCCCGCAATTGGATGAGCCAGGGGGGGGACGCGTGACCACGGAGACAATCGACAACGGGTTGGTGTCGGGAGTGACCCGCAAGGGCATTCTGGGCTGGATGTTCTTCGATTGGGCAGCGCAGCCGTTCTTCACGGTCGTCACCACGTTCATCTTCGGGCCCTATTTCGTTGCGCGGCTGACATCCGATCCCGTCTCGGCCCAGACCCACTGGAGCAATGCCGCCACCATCGCAGCGTTTGTCATTGCGATCTTCTCGCCGATCCTCGGGTCGGTAGCGGATGCAACCGGCCGCAAGAAGAGCTGGATTGGTTTCTTCGCAGCAATCAAGATCGTCTCCCTGCTGATGTTGTGGTTCGCAGCGCCGGGCTCCCCCATCGTCTACCCGATGATCTTCTGGATACTGGCATCGATCTCGGCCGAATTCTCCATTGTTTTCAATGATTCGATGATGCCGCGCCTTGTCGCGCCGAAGGATGTCGGCCGTATATCCAACCTTGCCTGGGGCCTCGGTTATCTCGGCGGCATGATCGTGCTTTTCGCGGTCATCCTGCTGCTGGCAGGCAATCCCGCAACCGGCAAGACCCTGATCGGCATGACGCCGCTTTTCGGTCTCGACCCCAATACCGGCGAGGATGCGCGCATTACCGGGCCGATCGCGGCTATCTGGTATCTGATCTTCATCCTGCCGATGTTTCTCTTCACGCCTGACGTGAAGGGCACGGGCGTCGGCCTTGGAAAGGCCGTGACGGATGGCTTGAGCGAACTGAAGGAAGCGCTGGGCGAACTTGCGCGCACCCGCCGTACGCTGCTCAAATTCCTGATTGGTCGGATGATCTATCAGGATGGCGTCAACGCCCTGATCGTTCTTGGCGGCACCTTTGCAGCAGGGCTTTTCGGCTGGGCCACCATCGAGATCGGTATCTACGGGATCATCCTCAATGTCGTCGCCATTGCCAGCAACATGATTGCAGGCGCGCTCGACGGCAAGCTTGGCTCCAAGAAGGTCGTTGTGATGAGCCTCGTCAGCCTCCTTCTGGCAGCCATCGGCATCATTTCAACCACCAAGGACTCGACACTCTTCGGACTGGTCGCGCTGTCGACCGCCGATAGCGGTGGCCTCTTCGGCACGGCGGCCGAGAAAGCCTTCATCCTTTACGGCCTGTTCATCGGTATCGCGTTCGGCCCGGTGCAGGCGTCGTCGCGCTCCTACATGTCGCGCAGCATCAAGCCGGAGGAAGCGGGTCGCTATTTCGGCATCTATGCACTCTCCGGCAGGGCGACGAGCTTCATGGCGACCGGCGCCTTCTCGATCGCCACGGCGCTCTCCGGCTCGTCTTATTGGGGCATGGCAACGATTGTCGTCTTCCTTGCCGTCGGCCTCGCCATACTGGTCTCGACGCCCTATCCGGCATCTCAACACACGGACTGACGGAAGCCCAGCCATTGCACCTCCGCCACTAAAGCGCGCTGCGTTCCGCTCAACTGAATCCAGTTGAGCGCGACATGCATTGATCGTTTACTTGTCGACGCCGCCCCAGATGGCTTCCGCGGTTTTCACCACCAGTTCGAGCTTGCGGCGCTGATCATCATAGGTGATCTTGTTGCCTTCTTCCGTTGAAGAGAAGCCGCATTGCGGCGCAATACCCAGCTGGTTGAGATCGCAATATTTCGAGGCCTCATCGAACTTGCGTCTCAGGTCGTCGATATTTTCAAGCTCACCTGTTTTCGTCGTGATGAACCCCGGCAGGACCCGTTTGTTGCCCTTGGGCAGGAGACGCAGGGGCTCAAACCCGCCAGCGCGCTCGCTGTCATATTCCATGAAGTAGATATCGATGCCGGTCTTGTTGAAAATCGCATCCGCCGCAAGATCATAGGCACCTTCAGCCGCCCAAGTCGAAACAAAATTCCCGCGGCAAAGATGCATGCCGATCTTCATGTCGGCGGGGCGATCCTTGATCGCCTCATGCATGGTCCAGGCATAGCGGTCGATGAGCCAATCAGGATCGGTTCCCTCGGCCTGCTTGGCGGCGCGGTGTTTGGGGTCACACAGATAGGCGAAGAAGATATCGTCCATCTGCAGATAGCGGCAGCCGGCATCGTAAAAGGCGTGAACCGCCTTGCGGTAGGTGCGCGCGAGATCGGCAAACAGCCGGTCGAGATCCTCGTATTCCTTGGGATGGATGTCCTTGCGTGCCGTGCGGAAATGGCAGCAGGAGGGACCGGGTATCGAGATCTTCGGCTGAACCCTGGTGTGTGTTGCCACGAACTTGAAATGCTCGAGCATCGAATGGTTATCCGGAAAGTCCAGTATGCCCGAGATCACCGGGAAGATAGGCCTGAGCTTCACGCCGTGGAACTGAACGCCTTCGTCCCGCTCCTCGAGATCGAATCCGGTCAATTCGCCCATGAAGTCGTAATGCCAGAACGAGCGCCGCTGCTCGCCATCGGTGACGCATTTCAGTCCGACATCTTCCTGCAGCTTGATGAGATCGATGATGGCGGCATCCTCGACAGCCGTCAGTTCCTCACGCGAAATCGACTTTTCCTGGAAAAATCTGGCGCGGGCATCATGCACGGATTTCGGCCGCAGAAGAGAGCCGACATGATCGGCACGGTAAGGGTCATTATTGACTGACATCATATCCTCCCTGGTTCCTCAATGGAAATGTAGGAGGCTTTTCAGGCGACGTCGAGTTGGTTTTGTTATGGCGACCAATAAACTGGATTAGCCCGACAAAATCCGTTTATTCGGCGGCTTCGGTCTTCCGGCCAAAACGCTTCTCGATGTAATCGGCAACAAGCGCTTCAAACTCGTTGGCGATGTTGGGACCGCGCAGCGTCATTGCCTTCTTGCCATCGATGAAGACGGGAGCAGCGGGCGTTTCACCGGTGCCTGGCAACGAGATGCCGATGTCGGCATGCTTCGATTCGCCCGGTCCGTTGACGATGCAGCCCATGACAGCAACGTTGAGCGCTTCCACGCCCGGATATTTCTCGCGCCAGACCGGCATGTTCTTGCGAAGGTCGCCTTCGATCTTCTGGGCGAGTTCCTGAAAGACCGTCGATGTCGTGCGCCCACAGCCGGGGCAGGCAGCCACAACCGGCAGAAACTGGCGAAAGCCCATGACCTGCAAAAGCTCCTGCGCAACCACCACTTCGCGCGTGCGGTCGCCGCCGGGTTCAGGCGTCAGCGAGACGCGGATCGTGTCGCCGATGCCGTGCTGCAGCAGAAAGCCCATGGACGCCGAGGAGGCAACGATCCCCTTGGATCCCATGCCTGCTTCAGTCAATCCCAGATGCAGCGCGTGATCCGAGCGCTCGGCAAGCATCGAATAGCAGGCAATAAGGTCCTGAACCTGGCTGACCTTGGCGGAGAGAATGATGCGATTGCGCGGCAGGCCGATTTCCTCGGCAAGTTCCGCCGAAAGAAGTGCGGATTGCACAATGGCCTCGCGCGTCACCTCGCGCGCCGAAAGCGGCGAACCGTTCGCAGAATTCTCGTCCATCAGGCGCGTCAGAAGCTCCTGATCGAGCGAACCCCAATTGACGCCGATGCGCACCGGCTTGTCGTAGGTGATCGCCTTTTCGACGATCTCCGCAAACTGCTTGTCCTTCTTGTCCTTGAAGCCGACATTGCCCGGATTGATGCGATATTTCGCCAGAGCCTCGGCACAGGCCGGATGATCGGCCAGAAGCTTGTGGCCGATATAATGAAAGTCGCCGATCAGAGGCACGTTGATGCCAAGCCGCTCCAGCCTCTCGCGGATCTTCGGCACGGCGGCAGCGCTCTCGTCACGGTCGACCGTGATGCGCACCAGCTCCGAACCGCTGCGATGCAGCGCCGCAACCTGGGCAACCGTTGCATCCACATCGGCCGTATCGGTGTTGGTCATCGACTGGACGACCACCGGTGCACCACCACCCACGATGACGCCACCCACCTCAACAGCGACGGAAGCGCGGCGCGGCTTGGGATCGAATGAACTGCTCATGATCGGGACTTTCAAACGTCAGGATTTGTTATTCAGGTGGAGGAAACACGGGCTGATGTCAACATCGTGACATTCGACAATGCCCCCCTCAAACGACCGGCACCGCAGCAGGATCTACCTGGAGCCAATATCCGCCGCACCGGCCTTGCTGAGTGGCGCGACGATCAGCTGAACCAGAGCATCGAGGCGCCCGGGCAACTCATCGATGGATTCCATCCGCAATTTGATGCCTTCAGTCGCATCCACAATGATCGCCGCGACGTCTGCAGCCGACATGCCGGAGAGCGTGACGTTGATTTCACCGGCATCCGCCGCATCGCACAGCGCCCGCGCGATTGCCGCCTCGATCGCACCCATCCAGTCCTTGAAGAGATCCGGTGCAATTTCGGATTTCAGCGCAAACATTTCCGCCGCATGCGGCGTCATCCCGATTTCCCGGTGGGGAACAACAATCCCCTCCTGAAGGACTGCGCGCACGCGTTGGGCGATGGTACCGGGTGTTTTGACGACGTCGGAAAGGTTGTCGCGCAGCGCATCGGTCATGGCGAGCATGCAAGCGCGGAAAATATCCTGCTTGTTCTTGTAGACAAGGTAAAGCGCTGGCCTCGACATGCCCGCAGCGCGTGCAATGTCGTCCATGGTCGTTCGTTTGTAGCCGTATCCCAGAAAGGTCCGAAATGCCGCCTCGATAACGGCCGACTCCCTGGAATCCTTGACGATCTTCAACATGTTTGACATTCTGACAATATTTGTTATTTTGTCAATACGCTTGGAGAACCGAGTATAGACAGGGAGGCCTTAACATGAAATTGCAGGTCAATGGCATAGACCACGAGCTTGATGCAGAAGCGGACATGCCGCTTCTGTGGGCGCTGCGCGACGAGCTTGACATCAAGGGCCCCAAATTTGGCTGCGGCGCAGGACTTTGCGGCGCATGCACCGTGATCATCGACGGAGAAGCGGTCCGCGCCTGCCAGACGTCGGTCGGCGACGTGAAGAGCAATGTCCGCACCATCGACGGACTGGCCAATGGTGAAACGCTGCACAAGGTTCAGGCCGCCTGGCTCGAGGAACAGGTCGTGCAATGCGGCTATTGCCAGTCGGGACAGATCATGAATGCGGTCGCGCTTCTCGAGAAGAACCCGGCGCCATCCGACAAGGACATCGATGACGCGATGAGCGGCAATCTCTGTCGCTGTGGCACCTATCCTCGCATCCGCGCCGCGATCAAGCGCGCCGCTGCCAGCACGGGGGTCTGAACCATGGCTTCTCTCGGAAAAATTGCTCGCCGGACATTCCTCGTGGGTGCGGCTGCGGTCGCCGGTGGCGTCGCCTTTGGCTACTACGAATATCGCAAGCCCTACCCGAACCCCTTGAAAAAGGGACTGGCATCGGGTGAAGGCACCTTCAACCCCTACGTCAAGATTGCCTCCGACAACACCGTGACGATCATCACCGGGCGCGCGGAAATGGGCCAGGGCGTGTTCACGACGCTTGCCGCACTGGTCGCGGAAGAGCTCGACGTCGCGCTCGAAAAAGTGAAGATCGAGCATGGGCCCGCCTCACCCGCCTATTACAATGCGACTGCGCTGGCAGAAGGTGCACCCTTCCCTCTCTTTGAAAAGGGCATGGTCGCCGATAGCGTCCGCTCGCTGATGGGTGTCGTCGGCAAATTCCTGGCGCTGCAGCTGACGGGCGGCTCGACTTCGACAGCCGACGCTTACGAAAAGATGCGGCTTGCCGGCGCAACGGCCCGCGAAATGTTGAAATCGGCAGCGGCCCAGAAGCTCGGGGTTTCCGCAGCATCACTGAAGACCGAAAACGGCGTCGTCACTGACCCCGCGTCCGGCAAGACGCTGACCTACGGGGAGCTTGCAAGTGCGGCCGCCAATGTCGACCCACCTTCGGACGTTCCCTTGCGCGACCGCGGCCAATGGAAAATTCTCGGCAAGCCGCAGCGCCGCCGCGACATGCCCGCCAAGGTCACCGGAAAGCCGATCTTCGGCATCGATACGCATGTGGAAGGCATGGTCTATGCGACTGTGCGCATGAACCCGCAGCCCGGTGGTGGCGTCGGCAAGCTGGACATTACCGACGCCATGAAGATGCGGGGCGTGAAGAAGATCATCGCCCTCGACAGCCCCTATGGAAAGGGCTTCGCGGTGATCGCCGACAACACATGGCGCGCGTTCAAGGCAGCGGACGCCGTGAAGGTCGAATGGGAAAACGGCCCCAATCCGCGCACGTCGGACGAGATTGCCGGCATCCTGGACAAGACACTGGCGGGCACGGACTCTTTCGCGCTCCGCACGATCGGCGATCCCGACAAGGCCTTTGCCGATGCGCCGCGCGAGAAGATCATCGAAGCGACGTATGACGCGCCCTATCTCTCGCATGCTGCGATGGAGCCGATGAACGCGTCGGCTCGCTTCAAGGATGGCGTCCTCGATGTCTGGTCGCCCAACCAGTCACCGACCGTCGTGCAAATCGTCGCCAAACGGATCACCGGACTGGCCGACGACAAGATCAACGTCCACACGACCTTCCTCGGCGGCGGTTTCGGTCGTCGCGCAGAGCCGGACTTCAGCGACTATGCCATTCGCGTTGCCATGGAAACCGATGGCGCGCCGGTGAAAGTGACTTGGACCCGCGAAGAAGACATCACACACGGGCCATACCGGCCGGTCGCCCGCGCCCATTATCGTGCCCGCATGGGCGATGACGGCATGCCGGTGGCGCTGACCGGCGCAGTTGCATCGCCGTCACCGATGGTAAGCGCCGTCGGGCGCATCATGCCAGGGCTGCCCATGGGCGGACCGGACAATTCCATCATCGACGGCGCGTTCAATCAGCCCTATTCCATCCCCAACTACCGCATCAGCGGTTACAAGGCGCCGATCGCCATTCCCGTCGGCTTCTGGCGATCTGTAGGCTGCTCGTACAACGCCTTCATGCACGAAAGCTTCATTGACGAGCTGGCGCATGCCGGCAAGCATGATCCGTTGGAATTCCGTCGCAAGCTCATGGCGGACTATCCGGTGGCGACCGCGCTTCTCGACAAGGTCGCAGCCATGTCGGATTGGAAGAATGCTCCAGGTCCAGGCCGGGCGCGCGGTGTTGCGCTGACGATCGCATTTGGCACGTGGGTCGCCGAGGTCGTACAGGTTGTGCAGGAGGGATCCTCGATCCGCGTCGAGAATGTCTGGTGCGCCGCAGACCCCGGCCTTGCCGTCGATCCGCTGAACTTCAAGGCACAGATGATGTCCGGCATCATCTATGGCCTTTCCGCTGCGATCGGACAGGCCATCACCTTTGCCGGCGGCGCGCCTGAGCAATCGCAGTTCTCCGACTATGATGCGATGCGCATGAACCAGTGCCCGCAGATCAACGTCGAGATCCTGGAGAATTCCGGCCATCTTGGCGGCGCGGGAGAACCCGGCACGCCACCGGTCATGCCGGCACTTGCCAACGCGATCTTTGCGCTGAATGGTCAGCGTATCCGGGCGCTGCCGTTGAACAAAACCGTCAGCTTCGTCTGAGTCAGGAATGCAAACTTCGCGTGCGCAACCGCTCGACAAGTTGAGATTGAGACGCTAGGACGACCTGAAAAGCCCCTGCGAAACGGAATTCGCAGGGGCACTTTTGTTCAAGGAAAATCCGATGTCCGAAGTCCCAGCATGCCCAAAGTGCCAGTCGGCCTACGCCTATGAGGATGGCGGTCTGTTCATTTGTCCGGAATGCAGCCACGAATGGTCCGCAACCTCTGTCGAAGCGGCTGCCGAAGGCACCGACTTCCGTGATGCCAACGGCGCGATGCTTGCGGATGGCGATACGGTCACCGTCATCAAGGACCTGAAACTAAAGGGCTCGTCTCAGGTCCTGAAAGTTGGCACCAAGGTCAAGAACATCCGCCTGGTCGAGGGCGACCACAACATCGATTGCAAGATCGACGGCTTCGGCGCGATGAAGCTGAAGTCGGAATTCGTCCGCAAGGTCTGAGCGCCTCCTCTCAGGCCGCCTTGCGAAGCGCGCCACCGATAAAGCCCTGGTCGACAAGGGCCTGATGGATCGCATCCTGCGGGGCGGTCGTTTCCATTTGACCAAGAAATGCTTCGAGCTTCTCTCCCGACATCGAATGCGCCGTCGACCAGAGATAGTTCATCTTGACCACTTCCCGCAGGATCGGATTGACGGTCCCGACAAGGCGCAGCAGCATCCAGGGCACAAACTTGCGCTGCAGCTTTCTTCCGGCGATCCGATCGCAAATGGTGGCGAACTGATCGCCCGTCAGCGTATGGCCCTCGAAGTTGAAGGTCGCAAATGCGGGAAGTTCCCCTGCACGTTCCGCCACCCGCACGAAGGCATCGGCAAGATCCGGCAGGTAGGCAAAGCAATGCTTGATGTCGTAGCGACCGGGCCAGGTGAAAACGCCTTTGGCGATCTTGTTACCGATCATGAGATCAAGCCATGAGCCCGTCTTGGCCGTTCCGTAGAAGTCACCGGCGCGGATGATGATCGTCTTCACGCCATCGGTAGCGGCGCTGTGGCGGAAAAGCTGTTCCATGTCTATCCGGATCCTGGCCTTTTCGGTCGTCGGGCTTTCCCTGGACTCCTCGGTCATGCCGAGACCGATTTCCTTGCCGTAGTTGTAGACGTTGCCGATGAACAGATGGACTGCAGCATTCGCCTTGGCGGCGGACATCACGTTACGGGCCATTTGCATCACGACGCCGTCCCACTTGTCATAGGGCGGGTTGAGGCCGTTAAAGATCATGTCCGCGCCCTTCGTTGCGGCAATCAGGTCTTCGGCCTTCATGGCATCGGCGGCCCGATATTCGACCGAACCCGAGAGACCATCGCAGCGTCCGTTCCGCGTCACGGCGATGACGTGATGGCCGTGCGCCAGGAATGCCGTTGCAATGGCATGCGAAAGACGCCCATTGGCGCCGAGAACTGCAATCTTCATGGCTCTGTCTCCATGGTGGGCGTGGCTTGCTGCGCTGCCCGGTTGATGATGGAAACAACTTACATGGAAGTTTTTCGAATGAATATCGACAGAAGTGGATGGTTATTATACATATATGAATAATGGACTGGAACCTGATCAAAACATTTCTGGCTGTGGCCGAGGAGGGTACGCTGCTTGCGGCGTCCCGATCTCTCCGCTTGAGCCAGCCAACCACCGGCCGCCATATCGACGAGCTTGAAGCTTCATGTGGCGTCACCCTCTTTACGCGCGGCAGGTCCGGAATGGTTCTGACCGAGGCCGGGCTCTCGCTTCTCGATGAAGCGCGCGCCATGGCCGCCGAAGCCGATCGCTTCTCGCTCAAGGTGGCAGGACGCACGGCGACCGCAACGGGTGCGGTGCGGATCACCGCAAGCGATATCGTTTCGACCTACATCCTGCCGCCCTTGCTCGCGGCTCTGAAGGATCACGAGCCGGGGATCGATATCGAACTGGTACCGACCAATGCCGTCGCAAACCTGCTGGCCCGCGATGCCGATATTGCCGTGCGCATGGTGCGGCCCACGCAAAATGACCTGATTGCCGTCAAGGCCAACGACATGGCCATGGGCACGCATGCCCATGAAAGCTATCTCGCGAAGATAGGCGAGCCGAGGGGTGTCGAGGATCTCGCCCGTCACAGACTGATTGGCTACGACCGGGACCCCATGATCCTCAATGCCATGAGCGCGATGGGCATTCCCGGCAATCGCTCGCTCTTCACGTTCCGGACCGACGATCAGGTCGCGTATTGGGAATTGATCAAGGCTGGTGCCGGCGTTGGTTTCGGGGCGCTGTGGCTCGGTCGCGCCGCTCCCGGAGTAAGGCGGGTCCTGCCCGGTCTGAAGATTCCGCCGCTTCCGATGTGGCTGACCTCGCATCAGGAACTGCGCACATCGCTGAAGATCAGGCGAACGATGGATTTCCTGAAAGAAGCACTGTCCGCCTTGCCGCTGGCTGCCGGGGACTGAGCCCGGCAGCCAGGGTTAGAACCGGCGTTTCAAGCAGTCTTCTTGATACCATCGGCGTAGCGGGCGAGGCCGGATAGCGCGAGCACCGCAAGAAGAAAGACCGGCAGCGTCAGGAAGACCGCAGAGAAGCTGGTATGTTCGGCCGCGAACCCGATGGCCGAAGGTGCAAACAGCATCCCTGAATAGCCGAGGAAGGTCGTCACCGACAGCGCAACGCCCTGTGCGAAACCCGGCAGATTGCCGGCAGCCGAGAAGGCGATCGGCACCATGTTGGAAATGCCGATCCCGCAGATCGCAAATCCGATGAGCACGACGGTGATGTTGCTGGCAGATCCGGCCGTGACGAGGCCGATGATCGCCATGACCGTGCAGAACCGGAAGGTTGCGACGGCACCGAAACGGTCACGCACGAGGTCGCCTGCAAAACGCATGAAGGCCATGGTCAGCGAGAACGCACCAAAGGCAAAGCCCGAGAAAGCGAGCGTTGCACCCAGTTCACGGCGGATGTAGAGCGCGCCCCAGTCGAGAACGGCGCCCTCGGGGATCATCGAAAACAGGGCCATGATACCGAGGAGCCACGGCAAGGGGCTCAGCGGCAGCCTGGCCTTGGCCTTGGTCTCGCTTTCGTGCGGCGTATCGAGCAGCAGGCGCGGCCAGGAAATTGCCAGAATGACCAGCGCGGCAATGGTCATGAGCAACGCATGTCCGCCCACGCCGATCGTGGCGATGAGATATCCACCCGTCGTCGATCCAACGAGTGTTCCGAGGCTCCAGAATGCGTGGCACGAGGACATGATGGAGCGGCCCATGTATTTTTCAGTTTCGACCGCGTTGGCATTCATCGAAACGTCCATGGCGCCCGTCAGCCCGCCGAAGAGAAAGATGGCGATCGCCGCAGTCCAGATGTTGGGCGCAAACGTCAGAAGCAGGATGGTCGGGATGAACAACAGGGTGGCGATGCGCGTCGTCTTTGCAGAGCCGAACCGTGCGATCTGGCTGCCTGCAACGGGCATCAGTGTCAGCGAACCCACACCCATGACGAAAATCATGATGCCCAGCGTGGAGGGACTGAGGCCCAGTCGCTCGGCAAATTCCGGGATCTTGGGAGCCCAGCCGCCCATGAAGAGCCCGTTCGCAAAGAAAAGGATGGAAACGGCAAGCCGCTCGCGGGTGAAATAGCGCGCCGGGCCACTGGAGGCAGACGCGGATCTTGAATCAGTCATGGTTCTTCTCCGGGGTATCGGGCATGGCGTCAGCAAGCAGCACCTCGACGCCGAGGGACCGGACGCTGCTGACGAGTTCTGCTGGGGCGGTTGCCTCCAGAATGAGATATTGGCACTCCTGAGCGCTGAGCACGCGATAGGGCGCGCTTGTCGTCAGCTTGTCGTCGGTCAGGGCTGCGGCGACCAGACGCGCCTGTCGGCAGACGAGCCGCTTCAACTCCGCCTCGTCAAGGGTTTGTGCAGTCAGTCCTGCCTCGATGTCGAACCCGCAGGTTCCAATGATGGCGACATCGGGGATCAGCGTTGCGGCGTCCCGCATGGCAACGGCACCGACCGCCGCACCGGTAACGAGATCGACCGTGCCGCCAAGCAGAATGAGCCTACAGGCTGGTCGATCCAGTACGAAGGCGGCAATCGCAGGTGCATTGGTGATCAGCGTCAACGGCATGTCGGCGGGCAAAGCCTTGACGATCGCGAGGTTGGTCGTCCCTGCATCGACATAAATCGTCATGCCCGCCCTGATGATCGACGTGGCAACCTCTGCAAGCCTTTGCTTGCGCTCGATCATGTAGGTCAATCGTTGCTGATGGTTTCCAGGTCGTGGCGCTGCGGGCAACGCGCCACCATACACGCGGCGACACCGCCCCTCGGAGGCAAGCTCGCGCAGGTCCCGCCGGATCGTATCGACCGACACGGCAAGCTCGGTCGCAAGCTTGGCCGCGACCACACGTCCGTCTTCTGCAAGGCGCGCCTCGATCAGCGAGAGCCGCTCCTTCGTCAAGATATCTGCTTCTTGCACGATTTCCTCCAAATCAGGCATAATCATGCAAAAACGTGCAAGCTTGTCAATTCGCAAAAAAGGGAGGTGCGCGCAAATGGCGACATCCGTGGAAATGCAGAGGGATGAAGTGGGGCTATTTCACGTGAATCGTTGTGCCCGCCTGCGCAACGGACAGGAGCCGCCGCATGTCGCGCTCGGAAAGCGCGATGCAGCCTTCCGTTGGCTGATATCCCGGACGCGCAAGATGAAGGAAGATGGCGGATCCCGCGCCCCTTTGCCTTTGCGTGACATTCCAATCGAGAACAATGCAAAGGTCATAAAGATGATCGCCCCTGCACATGGTTTCGTGGCTTGCAGCCATGGGCAGGCGTGACAGCCGGTTATAGGCTGGATGCTGAGGCGCATCACACCAGATCATGCGCGGCGACAGAGCGGTCATCGGAAGCCGGGTCACGGGCCTTTCGCCCCGATCGGAGCGCCAGAAACCATAAAGCAATCGCAAAGGTCGGCGCGGCGTCTTGCCATCGCCCTCGCGCTTGAACGATCCAATCCCGGATCTGCCCAGCGCAGCACGCATGGTAATCCCGCCAACCGTCAGGATACCCTGCCTGGCATCAAGGCTCGAAGACCTCACCGTCATGGATTTCATTGCGGCACCTCCCGGCCAGCTTTCGACGGCATAAGGTGTGTCTTCAACCACCTTCGATGAATCGGCAGCGGTTGTTTGCTTTTGCCCGCCAATGTTTTAGAAACGGAACCTGATTTGTTGCAAGGGCCTTTGCTGATGGGAACCAGAACGATTTTGCTGGTGGATGACGACGACGATCTTCGCGAGATGCTCGTCGAACAACTCGGTCTCTACGAAGAGTTTCATATCCTCGAGGAGCAGAGCGCAACAAAAGGTATCCAGTCGGCGCGAAACAACCCCGTCGACCTTTTGATCATGGACGTCGGCCTGCCCGACATGGACGGTCGCGAAGCCGTCAAGCTGCTGCGTCGCGGCGGGTTCAAGGCTCCGATCATCATGCTGACGGGACATGACACCGACTCCGACACGATCCTGGGTCTGGAAGCGGGCGCGAATGATTACGTGACGAAGCCGTTCCGCTTTGCGGTGCTTCTGGCGCGCATGCGGGCGCAATTGCGCCAGCATGAGCAGAGCGAGGACGCGACTTTCACGGTCGGACCCTACACGTTCAAGCCTGGGCAGAAGCTTCTGACCGACGCTTCCGGACAGAAAATCCGGCTGACGGAAAAGGAAGCGGCCATTATACGCTACCTCTACCGCGCCGGCCAGAAAGTCGTGACCCGGGATGTGCTTCTGGAAGAGGTCTGGGGCTATAACTCCGGCGTTACCACCCATACGCTTGAAACGCATGTCTATCGCCTGCGCCAGAAGATCGAGCGCGACCCTTCCAATGCCGAGATCCTCGTGACCGAGAATGGCGGCTACAAGATCATCCCCTGAACAGCGAAAAATCCGTAACCCATGGCTCTGAGAGACGATATCCTGCTCCTGTCGCGCGTTCCTCTTTTTGAAGGAATGAACGAGGAACAGTTGCGCCTGCTCGCGTTTGGCGCGGACACGCGTCGTGTCGCCAAGGGACAGACGGTCTTCACGGCCGGCAGCCGTGCGGAAGGCGCCTACATCGTGCGCAGCGGGCTGGTCGCTCTGGGAATGCCATCTAAAGATGGGCACAGGCGTCTTGAAGATGCCGGACCGGCAACACTCCTGTGTGAACTTGCGCTCGTCTCGGACATTGATTGCCCCATGTCTGCCGTGGCCCTAGAGGACGGCGAAGTGACGCTCATATCGCGTGTGCTTTTCAAGCGCCTGCTGGAGGAGTTTCCGGAGATCGCGACCGCGCTCGATGCCAAGATCCGGGCCAATATCCGCGCCCTCGTGTCTGAAATGGCGCGGATGAAGCCAAAATTCTCCTGAAAATGTGGCGATGCTGCCACCGGACTGAATGATTTCTTAACGCTACAGATCGTATTTTGTCGATCGTGGCCGGAGCTGATTGTCTATTGGCAAGCAGAAAGTCCGGCCTGGCAGAGACTAGGTCATTGCCTAACCCTGTCGTCGATTTTGCGTCGGTCCGGTACGGCACATGTCTTGGCTGCCATCGGATTTTGAGACGCGCTGAAATTCAATTTGGAGCGTGTGATGAGTAATTCCAAACTGAAATTCGCAATGATTGTCGCAATGGGCCTGGCTTCCCATGGCGCAACGGCACTGGCGGGCGATGCCTATTACATCACGCCGGGTGTCGGCACACTGGGCGTCTCCGTCAAGGGAGGCTATCGCTGGTCGCAGGACATGGGTGTTTCGGGCATTGTCAGCGGCTTCAGCTATTCCCGCAATGTCACTTATGCCGGGGTTCCAGGCACCGCCAAAACGTCCCTTTTCGACATGGGCATGATCCTTGATTACTACCCCATGGGAGGTGATCTTCGGGTTTCTGGTGGCGTTCGCTACTCGCAGGACAAGGTCACAGGCAATGTCAGCGATAGCGGCACGACCGTCGGCTACACGTTGAAAGCCAACTCGCTTCAGCCCTATCTCGGTGTTGGCTATTCGTTGCCGGTCGGAGATCGCATGGCCGTCGACCTCGACCTCGGCGCCTATTATCGCGGAACGACCACCGTCACGACAAATTCCAGCTTCAGCAATTCGAACATCGATGCGGCACTGAACAAGGCGAAATCGGACGCAAACGACTATCCTGTCTATCCGGTTGCCCAGATCGGGCTGCGTTTCGAATTCTGAATTTTACCAATGGGTTGCAGGACATCGGGGAGGCTTGCCTCCCCTTTTTCGTAACCTTGCATAATGTATACATTGTATTGTCTTTTAGGCCTGAAATATGCCAAATTCATGCTGAATTGACATTTGTTGTATACAATAATAACATCTTCTCAGTTGTCTGGGAGGATACGATGGCCAAAGAGAAGACATTTCCGCTGAATGCCTGGTACGCTGCAGCTTACGATGTCGAAGTCGGACGCAGCCTTCTGGCCCGCACGATTTGCAATCAGAATGTTGTTCTTTATCGCCGTCAGGACGGTGTCGCGGTCGCCCTGGCCAATGCCTGCTGGCACCGGCTGGTACCTCTGTCGCTGGGCCGTCTTGAAGGTGACAACGTCATCTGCGGCTACCATGGGCTCGAGTTTGATGACAGCGGACGTTGCGTCTACATGCCGTCTCAGGAAACGATCAATCCATCTGCCTGCGTAAAGTCCTATCCGATCGAGGAACGCCATCGCTTCATCTGGATCTGGACCGGTGACCCGGCTCTGGCCGACCCGGCGCTGATCCCCGACATGCATTGGAACGACGATCCGGAATGGGCAGCGGATGGCAAGCTGATCGAAGTCGCCTGCGACTACCGCCTCGTTGTCGACAACCTGATGGACCTGACCCACGAAACCTTTGTTCACGGGTCCTCGATCGGCAATCGCGCCGTCGCGGAAGCGCCTTTCGAAGCATCCCATAGCGACCGCTTCGCGTATATCACGCGCTGGATGCGCGACATCGATGCGCCACCCTTCTGGCGCAAGCAGCTCGGCAAGCCGGGCAATGTCGACCGCTGGCAGATCATCCGTTTCGAAGCCCCCTGCACCGTCACCATCGATGTTGGCGTGGCACCAGCCGGAACCGGGGCGCCCGAAGGCGACCGCAGCCAGGGCGTCAACGGCTTCGTGCTCAACACGATCACGCCATCGACCGACAAGACCTGTCTCTATTTCTGGGCCTTTGCGCGCAACTACGATCTGAAGAACCAGGCGCGCACCCACCAGCTGCGCGAGGGTGTAGCAGGTGTCTTCCGCGAGGATGAACTGGTGCTTGAAGAACAGCAGAAGGCAATCGACGCCAATCCGGACCACGAATTCTACAACCTCAACATCGACGCCGGTTCGATGTGGGCCCGCAAGCTCATCCGACGCATGATCGAGGCAGAGGATCGCCCGGTCGCTGCAATTGCCGCGGAGTGAGGCGATGAAGGACACAATGCGCGCAGGTGGCGGACAGACGCTCAAGGCAGTCCTCGGACTGCGTGAACTGATCGTGGGTGGCGGCTTTGCCCCGGGCGAACGGCTTTCGGAAGTCGTTCTGTCGCAGAGACTTGGCATTTCCCGCACGCCGTTGCGCGCAGCACTCCAGCGGCTGGAGCAGGAAGGACTGGTCGAACTCATTCCGACCGGCGGTTACGCCGTGCGCGGTTTCAGCCATGCCGATGTCACCGATTCGATCGAGCTTCGCGGCGTTCTGGAAGGCACGGCGGCACGGCTTGCCGCAGAGCGCGGTGTTGATGCGACCCGGATGCGCATGATCGAGGAAACACTGGATGCGCTTGACGTTGCGGTCGGCCGCGGTCCGGATGATCTGGTTTTTGATCGCTATGTCGACCTGAACGCGCGCTTTCACCAGCAATTGTCGGAACTCTGCGGAAGTCACGTCGTCACCCGCGAAGTGTCGCGCATGACACAGCTGCCCTTTGCATCGCCCAGCGCCTTTCTCGAACACCGGTCCATGCAACCCGCCTTCCGCCAGTCTCTGGTGATCGGGCAATCGCATCATCGCGCCATTATCGACGCCATCGCGCGGCGGCAGGGTGCACGGGCGGAAGCAATTGCCCGCGAGCATGCGTCACTTGCCAAGAGCAATCTGGAAATGGCGATCCGATCGGGCACACTTCCTATCAGCATGCCGGCACTGGCGCTCGTTGCCAGCTGAAACGAGCCAGTTCGAAAACATTGGGCGGCGCGGCACATCATCGCCGCCGGGAGAATGTCGCCGAGGAGGAGAACGATGAAATACGTAACTGATTGGCGGCAGGCGCGGCTGGAAACGAGCGCCGAAATCGCAGAGGACGTGCGCATGCTCACCTTTGCCGTCGAGAGCAGCCTGCCCGCCTTTGATCCTGGAAGTCACAGCCAGATCCGCGTGGTGATCAAGGGCCAGCCCGCAACGCGCAGCTACACCGTCTTGCCCTCGCCTGCGGGAACCTTGCGAATTGCGGTCAAGCGACACGAAAGCAGTCGCGGCGGCTCGGCTTACATATGGAGCCTGAAACCGGGTGACACAACGGAAATGACTGTTCCGGAAAATCGCTTTGCGCTTTCGTGGCGCGCGCCACGCTATGTGCTGGTCGCCGGCGGTATCGGCATCACCCCGATCTACGGCATGGCGCGGGCGTTGATAGAGCGTGGCGCAGCGGTTCGCATCCTCTATGCGGCCCGCAGCAGGGCACAGTTCGCATTCGCGGAGGAACTTCAGGCGATCGCAGGAAACCGCATCACGTTCTTCTGCCAGTCCGAGGGGCAAAACATCGATTTCGCCTCTGAATTCAGTGCGCTCGATGACAATGACGAACTCTATATCTGTGGTCCGGTTGGAATGCTGAACGCGGCCAAGCGGGCGTGGCAACAATCCGGCCGCAAGACAAGCCGGTTCCGCTATGAGGTCTTCGGTGATAGCGGCCTCTTCACCGAACAGCCCTTCCGCGTCGAAATTCCGTCGAAGCGCGCCGTCGTGGACGTCCGCTCCGACCAGTCATTGCTGCAGGCCCTGCAGGATGCGGGCATAGACATGGTCTATGACTGCCAGCGCGGCGAATGTGGTCTTTGCGCCGTGACAGTGCTTGAAGCCGATGGCGCGATCGATCATCGCGATGTCTTTTTCTCCGAACACGAGAAACAGGAAAATCATCGCATGTGCGCCTGTGTTTCCCGGCTTGCAGGCGGCCGCGTCGTCATCGACACCGGCTACAGACCGTAAGAAATGACGCATATCTCGGGTGGCGAAAGATTGCATTGAAGCCACCCGACGCGGCGAATGCTGAGAGCGTAATTTTGCCATGATCCCCAAGACTGTAGAAATCTCGCGGCAATTCACGTCGCATGATTTTGCCATGGAAGATCACTAGGCAGCGGGAGGTTCGTTTAACCCGCGTCATGTTGAATTAAAAATAATATCATAATTTCATTAGTTTAGAGATCCTTCTCCAGTTTCTCCGTTCGTCTGTCGCCCAAATTGCTGCAATGCATAACTGCTGCGCGCATGCGCTGCCGCAGTGCCGCATTTTGGGCATTTCTTGCACATACGCTTTTCCAGAGATGCGTCCGACAGGCTCCTGGGGACAGGTGACTGGGAACCTTTGAGAGAGGTCGGACGTTCTGAGAGGGCATTCATCGGAAATTCAGGCAGAGTTCGTCAAGACATGAGCCGAACCTCGAAGCACCGCGGACCGGCGCGGAGAGGCTCACGGGCAATGACGAGGCAGGCGTGGTGAGCATTTCATCGTCTGAAAGCGGATCCCGACCGGCATGAACTCCCAGCCGGATGATCGATCTTATGGAACGCAGCGGCACGACCCTGCCGCGCAACAGCGGAAGAAATCTTGGATACGACAGCGCAATTGAACAGTCCTTTTCACAAGAAGCCTGAGACCGAGGCGCGCCAGATCGAGCACAACAATGCGATCCGCGCGGACTATTTGCCGTTAGACGGGCTCACGAAGTGCGGCGAAAGGCTTGCGGCCGGCGAGATCGACAGACTGCCGGTCTTCAAACCGTTCGATTTTCATGCCCGGAACAAGGAAAACGAGCGCGAAATCCTCCGTGTCTACAAGGTCGCCGCCAGTGATGTTGCGGCCGGGCAGACGATTACCCCGGCGGCGGAATGGCTGCTCGACAACCACTACATCATTGAAGAGGCAATTCAGGAGGTCCGCCGCGATTTTCCAAGGGTCTACTATCGCGAACTGAAGACGATGCCGATCGCTGACGGCATCCAGGTTCCGCGTACATTGGCGCTCGCCTGGCTCTACATCGCCCATACACATTCCAATGTCTCGCCAGACACACTCAAGGCAATCGTAGAGGGCTTCCAGAGCACGGAAACCTTCACGATCGGCGAACTCTGGGCCATTCCCTCAATGGTCCGCTTCGTCCTGGTCGAAAACCTTGCCCGCATTGCAAGCCGCGTTGATCATTCCCGTAGCATGCGCCGGTGGGCCAACGATGCAGCCGATGAACTGTTGCGCATCAACGATCCCATCCGCCTCGAGCAGAAGCTGAAGACGCTTGAGGAGGCCGCACGCGACAACACCTTCGCCGCGCAGTTCCTTTATCGCCTGCGCGACGGCAGCCAGACTTCCGGTATCGCCATCGCATGGCTCGAGGCCGAACTGGAGGCGCGCGGCAGCGACGCCGAAGAAGTCATCGTCAGCGAACACAATCGTCTGTCATCCGGCAATGCGACCATGGGCAGCATCGTCAGCTCGCTGCGTGAAATTGACGATGGCGAATGGACCGATTGGGTCGAAAGTGTCAGCAAGGTCGACCACCTTTTGCGTGGCGCTTCCGATTTCGCGGCTCTCGATTTCGGTTCCCGCAACATGTATCGCACCACGATCGAGAGGCTGGCAAAGCGCTCGAAACTCAGCGAACTTGAAGTGGCCGGCAAGGCGATAGAGCTGACACAGGCAAGCGCGGTGGAAGCCAATGTCGGTGAGTTTCTGGCAGGCAAGCGCCAACCGGAACTTCAAAAGGCTATCAACTATCGGCGCTCAATGCTGGATGAAGGCCGGACCCTTCTGCAAAAGATGGGCTGGATGTCGATCGCGCTTCCGATCACGGCGCTCACGCTCATGGTCATGGGCCTGATGGCCTTGTTCCTGCAGCACGCAGGCGTGCCTTATGAGCACATTCTGCCGCTCGCGTTCCTGTTTGCACTGCCATCATCCGAAGGTGCAATCGGTCTGTTCAATACGCTCGCATCCTATCTGCTGACGCCAGACCGCCTGCCGGGTTACGAATACAAGAACGGCATTCCTGACGAGGAGCGGACGCTGCTCGTCGTCCCGTGCATGATCACGAGCCGGGACACCGTGGATGAACTTGTCCGCAATCTCGAGGTTCATTATCTGGCCAACCCGACCGGCGCGATCCACTTCGCGCTTCTTTCGGACTGGGCCGACAGCCAGATCGAGGAAAGCCAGGCTGATCTTGACGTATTGGCCTATGCAAAGGCCGAAATGGCCAAGCTTTCTGCGAGATATGCCGCAACCGGGCAGAACCGGTTCATGCTCCTGCATCGCCGCCGCCAGTACAATCCGGCCGAAGGCTGCTGGATGGGATGGGAGCGCAAGCGCGGCAAGCTGCACGAACTGAACCTGCTGTTGCGCGGTGACCGTGACACCAGCTTCGTGACCGGTGCAAACCATGTGCCGAACGGTGTCAAATACGTCGTGACGCTGGACGCAGACACCCGTTTGATGCGCGATGCCGTCACCAAACTCGTCGGCAAGATCGCCCATCCCAACAACCGTCCCGTGATCGATCCAAAGACACAGCGCGTCGTCTCCGGATACGGCATCCTGCAGCCGCGCGTCACCCCCTCGCTGACGACCGGCAAGGAAGCCTCGACCTTTCAGCGCATCTTTTCGGCCAATCGCGGCATCGATCCCTATGTCTTCACCGTTTCGGACACCTATCAGGACCTGACCGGCGAAGGTTCATTTACCGGCAAGGGCCTCTATCACGTCGACGCCTTCGAGGCGGCGATCAAGGATCGCATCGAAGAGAACCGGGTCCTCAGCCACGACCTTCTGGAAGGTTCTTTCACGCGCTGCGCGTTGGTGACCGATGTCGAACTGGTCGAGGACTTCCCTGTTCGTTACGAGGTCGAGAGTTCGCGCCAGCATCGCTGGGCGCGTGGCGACTGGCAGCTTCTGCCCTATATCCTCAATCCGCGCTCAGGGATCGATGCCCTGGCGCGCTGGAAGATGATCGATAACCTGCGCCGCTCGATCACGCCCGGCGCATGGACGCTCGCCGCCATTTGGGGATGGGTACTCATGTCGCCACTGCATGCCGTGCTGTGGCAGATCGCGCTCATTCTGTCGCTGACGATCTCTCCGACGATTTCGATCATTGCATCGCTGATGCCGCGCCGGACCGATATCGTCATGAGCGGCCATTTCAAGTTCCTGGCGGATGAAATTCGCTCGGCAACGGCGCTGGTGGCATTGCGCGTGACCTTCATCGCGCACCTCGCGTGCCTGATGGCGGATGCCATCATCCGCTCGATCTACCGGTCGTTCATTTCGCGCCGGCTGATGCTGGAATGGCGCACGGCTGCACAAGTTGGCAGCAGCGCACAGGGCGACGTGAACCACTATTACCGTATCATGTGGCAGGCTCCGGTTCTGGCAGCGCTCGCGCTCGCCTTTGCCGGAACCAAGGGCATCTACCACGTCTATGCCGGCCTGCCGCTCGGTCTCGCCTGGATGTTCTCGCCCTATATCGCCTGGCGGGTAAGCCAGTCAGCCGAAAGCGAAGACAAGCTGGAAGCCGCGCCCGATGTCGCGCAGGGGCTGCGCCTGATTGCGCGCCGGACCTGGCGTTATTTCGAAACCTTCGTCACGCCCGAGCAGAACTTCCTGCCGCCGGACAATTTCCAGGAAACACCGAACCCGGTCGTGGCCTCGCGTACGTCGCCGACCAATATCGGCGTCTATCTTCTGTCGGTCATTTCGGCGCGCGATTTCGGCTGGATCGGCTTCGAAGAGACCGTCGCAAGGCTTGAGCAAACGGTTTCGACCCTGCAGCGGATGGAGAAATACCGCGGGCACCTCTTCAACTGGTATTACACGACCACGCTGGAGACGCTGGGGCCGCGCTATGTTTCGGCCGTCGACAGTGGCAACCTCGCGGGACACCTGATCGCCATCTCGTCCCAATGCCGCGATTGGGCGGAAGCCCCCTCGGCCCATCTGCAATCAAGCCTTGATGGTGTTGCGGATGTGGGTCTCATCTTCAGCGAAATCCTGAAAGAGCTCCCCGACGACCGCAAGGTCGTCCGGCCGCTGCGTCGCCGGATCGCCGAACTGACCGCCGGGTTCATGAAGCGGCTGAACGAAGCACGGTCTGAAAACGAGCCTGCGACCATCCATATCGTTGGGCTGGCAAGCCTTGCCGAGGATATCGAAAAGCTCTCCGCGAACCTTCACCACGAAATCGGCTCCGACAAGAGCGGCGAGGTCGCCTGGTGGGCGGCAACGCTTTCACGCACCTGCGATGCGCACGTGGCTGACAGCGAGTTCGACGTCGCGATGAGTGACGGCCTGCGCAAGCGCCTGGAAACGTTGCGCGATGCGACCCGCAACATCGCGTTTTCGATGGATTTCCGCTTCCTCTACAACACGGAGCGGCGCCTTCTTTCGATCGGCTATCGCACCGAAAGCAACGAACTCGATGAATCCTGCTACGACCTTCTGGCATCCGAGGCCCGCCTGACGAGCCTTTTCGCTGTCGCCAAGGGCGATCTGCCGACCGAACACTGGTTCAAGCTCGGCCGTCAGGTCGTGCCCGTCGGCGCGCGCGGTGCGCTGCTTTCCTGGTCGGGTTCGATGTTCGAGTATCTGATGCCACCGCTGGTCATGGAAGAACGTCAGGGTGGCGTTCTCAACCAGACTTCGCATCTGGTTGTTCGCGAGCAGATGAACCACGCGCGTCGCCTGGGCAATATACCGTGGGGCATTTCGGAAGCAGCGTTCAACGCACGCGATCACGAATTGACCTACCAGTATTCAAACTTCGGGGTGCCAACCCTCGGTCTGAAGCGCGGACTGGGACAGAACGCCGTGATCGCCCCTTATGCATCGCTGCTGGCAAGCCAGTTTGCGCCAAAGGAGGCGCTGGAAAATCTCAACAGGCTCCGGGCGCTGGGCGCGCTGGGTCGCTATGGTTTCCATGATGCAGTGGACTTTACCCCGACACGGGTACCGGAAGGCAAGAGCTACGCCGTCGTCTACAACTACATGGCACACCATCACGGCATGTCGATTGCCGCGGTCGCCAACGTTGTCTTCTATGGCCGTCTTCGCAGCCTCTTCCATTCGGACCCGGTCATTGAAGCCGCCGAACTTCTGCTTCAGGAAAAGGCGCCGCGCCAGATTGCCGTCATGAGTGGCAAGCCGGACACGGAAAAGCCGGGCAACATCGGTGAGAGCCTCCCGCAACCGGAAATCCGCACGATCGATGCGCCGGAAATGACAGATCGTGAAACCGTGTTCCTGTCGAACGGGCACTATTCGATCATGCTGACGGCCACCGGTTCGGGCTATTCCCGCTGGAACGGCCAGTCCGTCAGCCGCTGGAAGCCCGATCCGACCGAAGACCGCAGCGGAACCTTCATCTTCCTGCGCGATGTCGACACCGGCGCGTGGTGGTCATCGACCGTAGAGCCCCGTCGCGCGGAGGGCGAGGTCAACCGCGTGATCTTTGGCGATGACAGGGCAGAGTTCTCGAAAACGGTTGGCACGCTTTCAAGCCAAGTCGAGGTCATCACCGGAACGGAGCATGACGCAGAGGGTCGAAAGATCACACTGACGAACCTCGGTTCGCAGGACCGGCACATCGAAATCACGTCCTATCTGGAGCCCGTGATTTCAACCGACGAGGCGGACAATGCGCATCCATTGTTCTCGAAGATGTTCATTCGGACGGAAATCGGAAAACGCGGCGATGTCATTCGCGCATGGCGAAACAAGCGTACGCCCAACGATCCGGACACGCATGTCGCCCACCTCATCGCCGACCCGACCGGCGAAGGCCGGCCGACCGAGTTCGAAACGAGCCGTCGCAATTTCATTGGCCGTGGACGTTCGCTGGGTGATGCCGCCGCATTCGACCCCGGCGTCTCTCTGACCGGCACGGATGGCTTCACCCTCGACCCCATCCTGTCGCTGCGCCGTGTCGTTCGCGTGCCCGCAGGCAAGAAGGTGAGCGCCATCTTCTGGACGATTGCCGCACCGAGCCGCGAGGCTGTCGACCAGGCAATTGAACGCTATCGCCATCCGGACGCCTTCGAACACGAGCACATTCACGCCTGGACAAGAAGTCAGGTGCAGATGCGCCATGTGGGCACGACCGCGCAGGAAGCGACCGCCTTCCAGCGTCTTGGCCGGTTCCTCGTCTACCCCGACATGCTGCTGAGGTCAGATACGGGTGCTGCGGAACCCGCAGCTGCATCCCAGACGGCGCTCTGGCCGCTGGCGATTTCCGGCGACTATCCGATCTTCATGCTGAGGATCAATGACGATGTCGACCTGAACATCGCATGGGAAGCCCTGCGCGCCCAGGAATACCTGCGCGCACGCGGTGTGACCGCCGATCTCGTCATCGTCAACGAACGCGCCTCCTCCTATGCGCAGGACCTGCAGCATACGCTGGATTCCATGTGCGAGAACGCGAGGCTGCGCGGTCAGGCCGATGGACCCCGCCAACACATTTTCGCGGTGCGCCGCGACCTGATGGAGGAAAGGACATGGAATGCGCTTCTGGCAGCAGCGCGCGCCGTCTTCCATGCCCGAAACGGGGCGATTTCCGAGCAGATCGACCGGATGCTCTCGATTCTAGGCAACGGAAACCATCAGAACCTTCCCGCCGCGCCACGCCTGAAGAAAATTGCGACTCTGCAGCCCGGAACGCTCTCGGGCAACGGCCTTGATTTCTGGAACGGCTACGGCGGTTTCTCTCCCGACGGACGAGAATATGTGGTGCGGCTTCGCGGCGGTGAAACGACGCCCAATCCATGGATCAATGTGATCGCGGAGGATGATTTCGGCTTCCACGTCGCGGCGGAAGGTGCGGGCTATACCTGGAGTGCAAACTCCCGTGACTACCCGCTGACACCGTGGTCGAACGATCCGGTGATCAATCGGCCCGGCGAGGCCTTTTACATCACGGACATCGGCTCCGGAGCCGTCCTGTCTCCATTTGCGGGGTTGAGTGATCGGGAAACCGTGGAATTCGAAACCCGTCACGGATTTGGATATTCGTCGTTCAGCAGCAATCAGGATCAGCTCGATATCGAACTGACGCAGACGCTGCTGGCCTCGAGACCTGTAAAACTTAGCCGGCTTAAGATTATCAATCGCGCGAGTGTTTCCCGGAGCCTTCGCGTTCACGGCTACGTCGAATGGATGCTGGGGAATAACCCGGCCAGAAGCGCACCCTTCATCCTCACGTCGGCGGGTGAAGACGGAAAGGTGATTTATGCCTCAAATCCTTACAGCATCGACTATGCCGGACGAACGGCATTCCTCGCCGTGAATGCCGTCACGGCAGGCCTGACCTCCAGCCGCGCAGAATTTCTGGGCCGCTGGGGCGATATTCGCAAACCCATGGCCGTCACAGGAGGCAGGCCGCTTTCCGGCCGGATGAACCATGGTGGGGATCCCTGCGCAGCCCTTGCGCTCGATCTGCGGCTTCAGCCGGGCGAGACACGCGAAATTGTCTTCGCGCTGGGTGACGCCCGCACCGCGGAAGAGGCGAAGACGCTCGCTCAGGAGGCGATACAGGCCGACTTTGCCCAGTCCCTGTCGACCATGACTGAAAAGTGGTCTTCCCTGCTTGGCAAGGTTCAGATTGAAACGCCGGACAAAGCCCTCAACATCATGCTGAACGGCTGGCTGCCTTATCAGGCGCTTGCCTGCCGTATCACGGCGCGAGCTGCCTTCTATCAGGCAAGCGGCGCCTATGGCTTCCGCGACCAGTTGCAGGATACGCTGGCGCTCATGCTGCATGATCCGGTTCTGGCGCGCCGCCAGATCGTGACCGCTGCAGGCAGGCAGTTTCCGGAAGGCGATGTGCAGCACTGGTGGTTACCCGAATCCGGGGCTGGCGTGCGCACGCATATCTCCGACGACATCGTGTGGTTGGCCTATGCGGCCAGCACATACTGCCGGGCGACGGGTGACAAGGGCCTGTTGGATGAGGTGGTCCACTTCATCGAAGGTCCCGGCCTGACGGACGATGCGCATGACGCCTTCTTCCGTCCAGACGTTTCGCAGCGTTCGGCAAGTGTTTACGAACATGTTAGCCTTGCGCTCGATCTTGCGATCCGCCGCACCGGCCCCAACGGACTGCCACTCATTCTGGGCGGCGACTGGAATGACGGCATGAACCGTGTCGGTATCGGCGGCCAGGGTGAAAGCGTGTGGCTCGGCTGGTTCCTTGCCGGTACCCTCAAGGATTTTGCCGCTATTGCGCGGGAACGGGGCGACCAGACCCGCGCGGAAGCCTGGGCCGCAAAGGCAGAGAGCCTGGCGGCGGCCATCGAGTCGGCCGGATGGGACGGCACCCACTACCGCCGCGCATTCTACGACGATGGTACACCGATTGGCTCAAGCCTGAGCGACGAAAACAGGATCGATTCCATCGCACAGTCATGGAGCGTCCTGTCGGGCGTCGGGCAGCAGCATCGCAGCCAGCAGGCGCTCGATGAAGCGCTTCGCGCACTGCTTGACCGTGAGGACCATGTGCTTCGGCTCTTTGCACCGCCCTACTCTGAAACGGAGAAGGACCCCGGCTACATCCGCGCCTATCCGCCGGGTGTTCGGGAGAATGGCGGCCAGTATACCCATGCCGGGGCCTGGCTGGCGCTGGCTCTTGCCAAGTCCGGCCGCGCCGATGATGCAATGGCGTGCCTGGACTGCCTTCTGCCTGCGCGGCATACGGCCACGCAGAGCGCCGTGGAGCGTTACCGCACAGAACCCTATGCGGTCGCTGCAGACATCTACGGCGATGGCGCGCTGCGCGGTCAGGGTGGCTGGACCTGGTATACGGGCTCTGCCGGCTGGATCCATCGTGCCGTGGTCGAAGGTCTCCTCGGCATCGAAAGAAGGGGGGACCAGCTTGAGGTCCGCCCTGCCCTTCCAAACGGCTGGAACGGCTTCTCGGTCAAGATCGAAATCGACGGCAAGCCTGTCGAAGTCAGAGCCGAGCGGACGCAGGATGGTACACTCAACGTCACGGTCGGCGGGATGCCGACGGCCTGACCGCACTCATGACAATAGCCAATCGAAAAGCCCGCAGCATGGATCGCGCTGCGGGCTTTTTCTATTTCATACCAGTGAGCACAGAGGCGGCAGACCGCAGTGCGTTGCGTTCACACCGCAGTATGGGCCTTCTTCACCTCGTCGTCCGTGAGGATCCCGGAGGTTCGGAGAAGGGCTGCAAAGCGGCCGTTGCTTCTGCTCAATTCGTCAAAGGTTCCCTGTTCGACGATCCGACCGTGGTCGAGGAATACGACAAGGTCAGCGTCGCGAACGGTCGAAAGGCGGTGCGCAATGATGAATGTCGTGCGCCCGCTGCGAAGCCGATCAATCGCCGTCTTGATCCGGGCTTCGGTCTCGACATCGAGCGCCGAGGTCGCCTCGTCAAGAACAAGGATGGGCGCGTCCTTCAGGATAGCGCGGGCAAGCGCGATGCGCTGGCGCTCGCCGCCCGAGAGACGGTTGCCACGATCGCCGACGAACGTGTCGTAGCCGTTGGTGCGGCTTTCAATGAAATCATCGGCACAGGCGGCCCGTGCCGCTTCCAGAACGTCGGCTGTTGTGGCGTCGTCACGCCCGATCCTGATATTTTCCAGGATCGACCGGTTCAGAAGGCCTGCATCCTGGAAAACTGTCGCAATCGTGCTCCTCAGCGACTTGCGGGTCACCTTGGCGACATTCATGCCGTCGATCAGGATTTCCCCCGACTGCGGGTCATAAACACGCTGCAGGAGGTTGACGAGCGTTGTCTTTCCGGCACCCGTAGGCCCGACAATGGCAACCGTCTGCCCCGCCTCGACCTTGAAGGAGACATCCTTGACGCCTTGTGTGGCATTGGTGAAGTCAAAGGAAACATGACGGAACTCAACGCGACCCGCGACCTCGCCAAGATCGAGAGCGTCGACGGGCTCTTCCCGATCCTGCACGGAATCTTCGAGCTTGTAGAACTCCTCCAGCTTGGCTCGTGCCTCGAAAATCTGGTTCACGAAACCCTTGATCTGATCAAGACGCCCGATGAGCAGGTTTGCAAAGCCGATGAAGGCGATCACGTCACCAACGCGCAACTGGCCGTTCTTCACCAGAATGGCGCCGATGATCAGGATAGCCATCATGGAAACGGTCGAGGCAATGCGGTTGAGCGCGCTGGCGAGCGCCCACCAGTCCAGCACAGGAAACTGGGCGGCGATCAGCTGCTGGGTATACTCGCGCAGCGCCTGGGTTTCCTTCTCGATCCGGTTATAGCTATGCAGAACGGGAACGTTGCTGATCGTGTCGCTGACGTGAGAAAAAACCTGGTGGTAATGTTCCTCGACGGAGGCCTGTCCGTCGCGCGTGCGGTTCATCACCACCTGGCTCGTGAGAACATAAAGCGCACCCAGAAGAATAAGCACGGCTGTCAGCCGCACGTCCATGGAAAGCGCGGCGGGGATCAGAAGCACAAGCGCCACTGCCGTCGACAGGTGCGTACGCATGAATTCCAGCCAGAGCCCGAAGAGGGTTTCACTCGCGCGCAACAGCGTGTGAAGCACGTTCGATGTGCCGAGCTGGCTGTGCCATGAGAGCGGCATGGAAATAAACCGCCCGAAGGCTTCCGCAAGAAGACTCGACCGCCGGGCATGCGCAAGGCGATCGGCCTCACGCGACACAAGGACGAAGGCGATCGTGTTGAAAATGCCAAGCGCGGCCCATAGCGCCATGATCGTCAGAGAATCCTTGCCACTCGACATGGCATCGATGATGCGGCCGAAGAGAACCGGCTCGGCAATGGCAACAATAGCCAGAATGATATTGCTGAAAACAACAACGCCGACCCTGAACCTGTCCTTGGACAGGTAACCCAGCGCCCGCATGTAAACTTGAATGAGCGACACGTTGTATTTGCCCTCTTTGAAATATTGCGTATTGCGTCCCCGCAGACCGAAGAAGAGTGCTTGAGGAATTGGCTTTTTCTTTGTTCAGGTGACGGTCAAGCCGCCGCCATCGATGCACCCTGAACCGGGAGCGCAAACCCGTCTCCACCGTGGGTGGAGATTGTAGGTTGTTCGCGTAAAGTCATAATTGGTTCAATCGTACACTTGACTTGGGTGATTATTATGGATGAAAACAGACGATAATTGATTGAAAAGGCTGATTTTCAAACGAAATGCCCTCATTTTCAATTTAGAATTTCCTAATGTACATGATTTCTGGATAATGGCTTTGAACGGTCTGGAATTGATAAACGGTAATTCTGACTGTTCCTTCTGGTCGCAGTTCGCAAAAAGAGACGAGTCAAGAAATGAGTATCAACGATATCGTCCAGTTTCTGGTCATGGCGCGGGAGCATGAGAACGCCAGGACGCTTATCGCAGACTTCGAGCATCTCGCTCATCAGTACCGTTTCGAATATTACGGGGTTCTTCAGCAGCCACGTCCGCATCAGGATCCGATGAGCCTTGTCCTGGCCGGCAAGTGGCCCGAAAACTGGCCCGAAACCTATGTGGCCAACAAATATGTGCTGATCGATCCGACGATACGCTATCTTGGCCGTGCCTCAGGCGGATTTCGCTGGCGCGATACGAGGAAGGCACTGCGAAAGGATCCGCAGCTGAGGCGCATGGAACAGATGTTGCGCGAGGCAGCGAAGTTCGGCCTCGAAGAGGGCTACATTTTTCCCGTCCACGGGCGGCAGGGGCTGCTCGGCAACATGACCCTCGGCGGTAAGCCCATCGACCTGACACCGGTTGAAATGTCTCTTTTCGAACAGGTCGCCAAACTCCTTTTCCAGGAACTCGTCAGGCTGCGCGACAAGGGCAAGAATGGCGAAGAGGTTGAAGAAGCAGCGGAAATGACGCTGACCAAGCGCGAGCTTGAGGTCTTGCACTTCCTGTCCGACGGAATGACCTCGCTCGAGATCGGCAAGACGCTCAAAATCTCCGGCCACACCGTCGACTGGTACATGAACGGGATCCAGGAAAAACTCGGTGCACGCAACCGTCAGCATGCCGTGGCATTGGCCTTCAGGAACGGTTTCATTTCCTGAACCGTTTCCCTCAGCAGACATGTTGAACTTCCTGTGACAAGTGGCTACAAATCTTCTTCGCGGGTGCAGCATTTGTTGCAAGAAGGGGAACTGATTTGACGATTACCAAGATACTCGTTGCCAACCGGTCCGAAATTGCCATTCGCGTTTTTCGCGCGGCAAACGAACTGGGAATCAAAACCGTCGCGATCTGGGCCGAGGAGGACAAACTTTCCCTTCACCGCTTCAAGGCCGATGAATCCTATCAGGTCGGTCGCGGTCCACACCTGCAGCGTGACCTGGGCCCCATCGAGAGCTACCTGTCGATCGACGAAGTGATCCGGGTGGCAAAGCTTTCTGGCGCGGATGCGATCCACCCCGGCTACGGTCTTCTCTCGGAAAGCCCCGAGTTTGCCGACGCCTGCGCCGAGAATGGCATCATCTTCATCGGTCCGAAGCCTGAAACGATGCGCCAGCTGGGCAACAAGGTTGCCGCGCGCAACCTCGCGATTTCGATCGGCGTTCCGGTCGTGCCTGCAACCGACCCGCTGCCGGATGACCCGGAAGCAATCAAGAAGCTTGCCGACGAAATCGGCTATCCGGTCATGCTCAAGGCATCCTGGGGCGGCGGCGGACGCGGCATGCGCGCCATTCGCGACCCGAAGGACCTTCTGCGCGAAGTAACGGAAGCCAAACGCGAGGCCAAGGCAGCCTTTGGCAAGGACGAAGTTTATCTGGAAAAGCTTGTCGAGCGCGCCCGCCACGTCGAGAGCCAGATCCTTGGCGACACGCATGGCAACGCCGTGCACCTTTTTGAGCGCGACTGCTCGATCCAGCGCCGCAACCAGAAGGTTGTCGAGCGTGCGCCTGCACCGTATCTTGTGGAGAGCCAGCGGGCTGAACTGGCCGCCTATTCTCTGCGCATTGCCGAAGCGACGAACTATATCGGCGCCGGCACTGTCGAATACCTGATGGATGCCGACACCGGCAAATTCTACTTCATCGAGGTCAACCCGCGCATTCAGGTCGAGCATACCGTGACCGAACAGGTCACCGGCATCGATATCGTCAAGGCCCAGATTCATATCCTGGAAGGCGCTGCCATCGGCACGCCGGAATCGGGCGTTCCGGCGCAGGAAGACATTCGCCTCAATGGTCACGCGCTGCAGTGCCGCATCACGACCGAAGATCCGGAACAGAACTTCATTCCCGATTACGGCCGCATCACGGCCTATCGCGGCGCGACGGGTTTCGGTATCCGTCTCGACGGCGGCACCGCCTATTCGGGCGCAGTGATCACACGCTATTACGATCCGTTGCTGGAAAAGGTCACCGCCTGGGCTCCGTCTCCCGACGAAGCCATCCGCCGCATGGACCGCGCACTACGCGAATTCCGTATCCGTGGTGTGGCGACCAACCTTACCTTCCTCGAAGCCATCATCGGCCACCCGAAGTTCCACGACAACAGCTACACGACGCGCTTCATTGATACGACGCCGGAGCTTTTCCAGCAGGTTAAGCGCCAGGACCGCGCCACCAAGCTGTTGACCTATATTGCCGATGTGACCATCAACGGCCATCCGGAAGCCAAGGGCCGCGCCCGTCCGCCGGCTGACGCCGCGCCGCCGGTCGTGCCTTTCATCGAAGGCGCCATTCCCGATGGCACGAAGCAGCGCCTTGATGCACTCGGTCCGAACAAGTTCGCCGAATGGATGCGCAATGAAACCCGCGTCCTGATGACCGATACGACCATGCGTGATGGCCACCAGTCACTTCTGGCGACCCGCATGCGCACCTACGACATTGCCCGGATTGCCGGGACCTATGCCCGCGCCATGCCAAACCTGCTGTCACTGGAATGCTGGGGCGGCGCGACCTTCGACGTCTCCATGCGCTTCCTGACGGAAGATCCCTGGGAACGTCTGGCACTGATCCGCGAAAGCGCGCCGAACCTTCTGCTGCAGATGCTGCTGCGCGGCGCCAACGGCGTCGGTTACAAGAACTACCCCGACAACGTGGTGAAATACTTCGTGCGTCAGGCCGCTGCCGGCGGCATCGACCTCTTCCGCGTCTTCGACTGCCTGAACTGGGTCGAAAACATGCGCGTCTCGATGGATGCCGTTGCCGAAGAGAACAAGCTCTGCGAAGCAGCCATCTGCTACACCGGTGACCTCACCAATTCGGCACGCCCGAAATATGACCTCAAATACTATGTCAATCTCGCAGGTGAGCTCGAGCGCGCAGGCGCTCACATCATCGCCGTCAAGGACATGGCGGGCCTCCTGAAGCCCGGCGCTGCAAAGGTTCTCTTCAAGGCGCTGCGCGAGGCGACGAGCCTGCCGATCCACTTCCACACGCACGACACGTCCGGCATTGCAGCTGCAACGGTTCTCGCTGCGGTGGATGCGGGGGTCGATGCGGTCGATGCCGCCATGGATTCCTTCTCCGGCAACACGTCCCAGCCCTGCCTCGGCTCGATCGTCGAAGCCCTCAAGGGCAGCGAACGCGATCCGGGCCTTGATCCGGAATGGATCCGCCGCATCTCGTTCTACTGGGAAGCGGTTCGCACGCAGTATGCTGCCTTCGAGAGTGATCTGAAGGGTCCGGCGTCAGAAGTCTACCTGCACGAAATGCCCGGCGGCCAGTTCACCAACCTCAAGGAACAGGCCCGTTCGCTTGGACTTGAAACCCGCTGGCACGAAGTTGCCCAGGCCTATGCCGACGCCAACCGCATGTTTGGCGATATCGTCAAGGTAACGCCCTCCTCGAAGGTGGTAGGCGACATGGCTTTGATGATGGTGAGCCAGGACCTCAGCGTTTCTGATGTGGAAAGCCCGACCAAGGACGTTTCCTTCCCGGAATCGGTCGTCTCCATGCTGCGTGGCGATCTCGGCCAGCCTCCGGGCGGATGGCCGGAAGGCCTGCAGAAAAAAGCTCTGAAGGGCGAAGGCGCTTACACCGTCCGTCCCGGCTCCTTGCTTGAGGATGCAGATCTGGATGCCGAGCGGGCAGCAATCGAGGCAAAGCTCGAGCGCAAGCTGACGGACTTCGAATTTGCATCCTACCTGATGTATCCGAAGGTCTTTACCGACTACGCGGCCGCTGCCGACCTCTACGGGCCGGTTTCGACACTGCCGACGCCGTCCTACTTCTATGGTCTGCCCTCGGGCGAGGAACTGTTTGTCGATATCGAGCGTGGCAAGACTCTGGTCGTCATCAATCAGGCCATTGGCGCAACCGACGAAAAGGGCATGGTCACTGTGTTCTTCGAGCTGAACGGCCAGCCGCGCCGCATCAAGGTTCCGGACCGCGCCCATGGAGCCGCCGGCGGCGCCGTGCGTCGCAAGGCGGAAGCCGGCAACACTGCCCATCTGAGCGCGCCGATGCCGGGTGTAATCTCGACGGTAGCGGTCTCGGCGGGACAGGACGTGAAGGCAGGCGACGTACTACTTTCGATCGAAGCCATGAAGATGGAAACCGCCCTGCACGCCGAGCGCGATGGCAAGGTTGCCGAAGTTCTGGTCAAGACAGGCGACCAGATCGACGCCAAGGACCTGCTAGTGGTTTACGCCGCCTGACGGGAGACCTCGCAGGGTCGCAGACTTCAAAGCCGCGCAGCCCGCAAGCTGTGCGGCTTTCTCATAGGCCTATGGAAACGTCCCGGCTTGCCGCCTTGATCGATATGGAAAATCCGGCAACAACATCGATGAAGGCAATGGCTGTCAGGATGAAGAAGACCTGTGTCGCCGCATCGCGCACGACCAGAAACTCCACCAGATAGGCCACGAAGAGAAGCATGGAAAAGAGATGATCGGCGACAGAGAGCGTGCTGCGCCGTGTTGCCTTGAGGATCTCGACGAAAAGCATCAGAAGCGCACTGACGACGAGCGCATCACCGACATTCATCGACCATGTAGCGCCAGATAGCATCTGCAGCGATAGAATGCTGTCGGACAGACTTGAGGGGATGCGCGCCTGCAGGAAGCCGGCAAACAGGATGTTGTAGGCGGCTAAGGGCAAGATCAGCAATGGGATCACTGCAAGCACGATAAGGGGCTCCGGCCAGGGGAAAATGATTCCCTCAAAAGCTTGGCACAGCCCCAATCAAAAAGCAAAAAGGCCGGCACTGAGGCCGGCCCTTATTTCTGCCATGCAGGCAAAGCGACTTATGCGCTTTCCTTCGGCGTCAGAACCTGACGGCCACGGTACATGCCGGTCTTCAGGTCGATGTGGTGCGGACGGCGCAGTTCGCCGGAGTTCTTGTCTTCAACGTAGGTCGCAGCCTTCAGCGCATCAGCCGAACGGCGCATGCCACGCTTGGACGGGGAAGTTTTTCTTTTCGGTACAGCCATTTTAACGTACTCCAATGTGTCAGGCAAAGCTCTGTCACAGGCCGGTTTGAATGGCCGGATGGACATTGCCGATGTCGGAAATTGGCGCGCTTATACATAAGCCGCAGGGGTTTGGCTAGCCCCCGAGCTTATTTTTTGCGCCGGACCGGCTATCACACCTCGCTGCCGGGAACCAGCCATGTTTCAGCGAGTGCCGCTGTTTTCCACGCCTGCCATGCAGGCAGGGCGCGCACAGCATCCATGTAGGCCTTGGCGATCTTGGACGGAGCGAGCGCATAGGCCTCGAAGCGACCGACAATCGGTGCAAACATGGCGTCCGCGCCCGAAAACGCCGGCCCGAACAGAAACGGTCCGCCATAGCGGTCAATGTTTTCAGTCCATATGCGGTCAATGCGCACAATATCTGCCCTGAGGGCTGCATCCTGCTCGATGGGAACGGGTTTGCGGTGCAGATTGAAAGGGCATTGCCCACGCAACGCAAAGAAACTCGACGCCATCTCAGCGGAGATCGAGCGCGCCGCTGCACGCGCGGCCCGGTCAGACGGCCAGAGTCCGGCCTCGGGATAACGCTCGGCAAGATATTCGATGATGGCCAGCGATTCCCAGACCTTGAGTTCGCCATCGATCAGCAAAGGCACTTTGCCACTTTCGGACACTGCTTTGATGGCTGGATTTCCACCCTCGAAGTCGAAGGGGATCAACGCCTCCGTGAAGGGAATGCCCGTCGCCTTCATGGCAATCCAGGGTCTCAACGACCACGAGGAATAGTTCTTGTTGCCGATGATGAGTTTCAATCCGGTCATGCGTCCAAATCCTTCCTGAAATTGCCCCCAGTAAAGACATGATGCCGCACGAACGCCAATGAATAGGCCTTATGACATCAATCAGCGGAAGGAATGGGATCGGCTCACCGGAACCAAATTCGCGGTCATCCGGCAATACGGACTGACAATATGAAAGCCGCACCCGGAATGTTCGTATCACCGAGCCGGATGGACCCACCATGCGTTGTCAGCATCGACCGAACGATGCCTAGCCCCGCGCCCGTACCGCCTTCCTGGCGCCGGGTGGAGAAGAAGGGCTGGAATATTCGTGCCCTGTCTCCCTCGGATATTCCCGAACCATCGTCCTGTATCAGTATTTCCAGTCTGTCGCCCTCGCGGGTCGCGCGGATTTGGAAACTCTGCGCACCATGCTGTTGCGCGTTGCGAGCAAGGTTGGAAAATACGATGTCGGCAGCTTCCCCAGAAAGAGCAATAGTCGCACCAGTGTCTCCAGCCACGGTGATCGTGAGGTCTGGAAACCAGATACCAAGGCGCTCTGCAATATCACCGATCCTGGTTTCTCCACCTGGGCTGGCGATTTCAGCTTTGGCGAGCTCGCGAAGCCTGACGAGGAGAAGATCGAGCCGCTCTGCATCGTGCACGATATTGGAGAGGAAGCGATCCCTCTGCTCCTTAGACATCGGTTCATTTTCGCTGTCATCGAGCAGAAGCTCGGCCGCAGCTCTGATGGACGTCAAGGGAGACTTCAATTCGTGTGAGACGTGCGTTGCAAAGCTGCGAACATAGTCGGAATGTTCGACGAAGCGGCCGGCCATGTCGAGAAAGCTTTGTGTCAAACCGGCAACTTCACGTGTTCCGTAGCTCTCAAGTGGCCTGATGGCGGGTCTTCCTTCCCGTGTGATTTCATCGACTCTCCGTATTAATTCGTGGATGGGAGCGGTCACCGTTCGCGTCAAGACATAACCAACCAGAAGCGTAACCAGAAGGCCGGCCGCAAGAGCACCAATCTCAGCCGGCTCGATCTTCTGCGCGCCGGGTGCAGAGACCGTGAACCACAAAACCGTCAAGACGGGCAGGAGCGCCACGGCCAACAGTACGGACTGTACGACAAGTCCGAGCCCGGGACGCCATTTGACAGTTACCTTGGCGGGCGCCGTCATGCTGTATCCTTCCCACCATCGAACTTGAAACCGGCGCCGTGAACCGTGCAGATCACCGGACCCGATCCAACTCCGGTCAGTTTCGCCCGAATATTGCGAATATGGCTGTCGATGGTCCGATCGGCTACGAACGTTCCCGGACCATAGGCCTTTTCCATCAATTGTTCCCGGCTGAGAACCCAACCAGGCCTTGCCAGCAAGGCCTCCAGAATCAGAAACTCGATCGCGGTCAACGCAATCAATGCTCCGTCAAACGTAACCGCTCGACCTGCCCTGTCGAGCAGCAGCCTGCCTGCGCTCAAATGCGCGGTGTCTTCGTCGACACCGAGTTTGCCGGTCCGTTTAAGGATGGCCGTGATGCGCGCAAGCAACTCACGGGTGCTGAAGGGTTTTGTGACATAGTCGTCACCGCCGATTTCAAGCCCAAGAACCCGATCGATCTCCTCATCACGCGCGGAAAGAAAAAGGATCGGCAGGGATGACGTTTTTCGCATCAAGCGGCAGACTTCCAGCCCATCCATCTCAGGCATGCCGATATCGAGCACAGCGAGATCCACGCCACCGCGGTGAAAGGCCATCATCGCTTCCTTGCCATTGCGTGCGGGTAGCGGAACCATTCCCGCGCGTTCAATCGCAAAGCAGATCACGTCCCTGATATTGGGTTCATCGTCCGCAACAAGGATGCTGTGCTTCATGAAAGGCTCTGCGATTTGGCTTCGTTTGCGTCGTCTCTTATCACGGAATGGCATCTTTCACATTGAGATAGCGAGCAAGCCGGGCATCGCGAAAACTCCAGCTTCGCCAATCCTCTTGTCTTTGGTCGTTTCGGAATGTGTCCGCTAGGTTCATCCTGTCAGCGACCAGCAAGTTCCTGTTTTCAGGAACGGGCATCGAATGAACTGTCGCGGCGAGATAGTCATCGATGGCAGGAATTGCAGCGGGCCCCAACTCAAGGAGGTAATCCGTGTCCAATGGCAGGCCATCGCCGGATACTTCCCGGCAATGAGCGACGTTGAAGCGCGCGACGAGCGCAGGCATATCTGCGAACGACACAAGGTAAGTTGTCGCCGAAAACATGGCCAGCGTCGTTGCCACGAGCCATCCGTTTGAATGGCCACGGGCTATGCGCAACATGATCAATAGAAGACCGATCGCGACGAGCAACATCCAGATACCTGCGGCAAGGCGCAGTTCCGTCAGGGAGTAGACCCGGACATAAAGACTGAGACGCAAGATGGAAGAAAGGCAGAGAAGGATGTTCTGGCCGATCCACAGGTACACGAGGACCCTGATCAATCGGTTGGCCGCACCCGCACCGCCCTTGCGCATGGTGATCAGTACGAAAAACGCGGCGAGGAGCGCCGTCACGACGAGAGGATAGGCTCCACGATGGGCATATTCCGCGTAGCTCATGCCGTCCGGCAAGGTTGCCCCTCCCCAGAGATAGAGCAGGTCGAGCACGGTCTCGAGGGCGAAAAGCGCGTTGAACAACACCAGCGCACGCAGCAACGCTTCATTTCCAATCAGGCTCGCGCGTTGCCGACCCACACCAATCGAAGCGTCCTGGATCTTGCGCAACCTTTTCATCAGGCGTGGCCGAAGCAGAAGATAGGAAACGCAACCCGTTGCGACCCACAAGCCGATCCGGGACAAATCGAAAAACCGGAGCAGGAATGTCAGATCGATTTTGCCAAGAGCAGATGCAATAAGCGGATTGGCGATCGAAAACAGAAGGAGAAAGCCTGCCGACAGGATCAATGGGATAGTCCAGACCCTCAGCAGAGATTTGACAATACCCGGTGTGGGCATGACCGCACGGCGCCGTTGAAATAGCCCAACGAGCCTGCCCGGTATCCCGAAATAAAACCGCCCCATCACGTTCGGCAAATCATCCCAACGGGCGGGAAGCATCTTTGAAGCCGCCAGTGCAACAAACGCCAAGGTGCTGATGACGATGATGGTGGCCTGGAATGAGGGCGACTCCAAAAGCGGCGCAGCAGCACAGATTGGTAGCAAGAACAGGCATGCGGGCTGCCGCCCCCTTAGCCGTCTCCGTGCAAAGACAACGATCGCCAAACTGAATGCGGCGACAAGCAGGAACAGGTTGATACCCGGCGTCTGGTCGAACATCAGGAAATCGCTGAGACCGAGGAGGAACAGTATCGCCAGGACCAGCCTCAATTTGTGGCCTCTCGGGCTTTCAGACGGCATCGGAACGGTTTGCGGCTGCATGCAGGGATTGCTCCTTCGGGTGGAAGTTATCGAGTGCGCAATAGGTCGGAAGGTCACCCCGAACGGGCGACCGAGGTGCAGGCTCCTCGAGCCACCAACCCTCATTGAGGAGGCGACGCGGGAGCGAGGGAACTGTGGAGGTCAGATTTTCGGGTACGTTTTTCATGCCGGCAATCTGCCGGCTGGCCTTGCAGATTTTGTGCAGGAACCGCGCATGAATTGAGGATTCTCTTCAGCACCAGCCGATCGATCCAGCAAGTTGCGGGGTCAGGATTTCAATCTGAACTGCCAGGATCGAAGGGCGTCATCCGGACGCAGCATTTTCAGCGTCTATGCCGTGATGAACAAACATCATCCCGGATCTCAGGGATAAATGCACCTGACATATTCGCCGGACATCGCGGCGCGGCGATTGATCAGGCCAGCCAGAGCCTTCATGCCCCGCGATGGCTTGTTGGGAATGCGCACATAGGGATTGGGCAGCGCGACCGCAAGCAGAGCGGCCTGATGGGCCGATAGTTTGGACGCCGGGATGTTGAAGTAACGGCGCGAAGCGGCCTCGATCCCGTAGATGCCGGGACCCCATTCGGCGATATTGAGATAGATCTCCATGATGCGAGGCTTCGACCAGACGAAATCCAGCGAAAAGGCGAGCGGCAGTTCCAATGCCTTGCGCACAAACGAGCGGCCGTTGAAGAGAAAGAGGTTCTTGGCCGTCTGCATGGGTATGGTGCTGGCACCACGGGTCGCGCGCCCATCCAGCGCATCCTCGACGACACCCTGCATCTGCACCAGATCGACACCGTAGTGGTTACAGAACTGCCCATCCTCGGACATCATCACGGATTTGACGAGCACCGGCGAAATATCCTTCAGGGGCACCCAGCGCCTGTCATACCCTTGAAACGTCACAAGATCGCCCAGCATCAGCGTGGATACGGGATGGACGAAGGGAGGCCAATAAAGAAAGATCAGGAGATAGGGCAGAACGAGCAGGATGAGCGCGACTTTGATAACGCGGCGCCAGATCTGCCACGACGGCCAGAAGCGCGCCAGCGACCTTTTGACAGGTACGGCCTCGCTCTGCTCTTCCGTCGGCTCCAGCGCCAGATCGTTCATCCTTGTTTCCCCACTGGTGAATGCATAACGCGTCCGCCCTTGCATGGCCAGACCAAGGCCTTCCTGCAGCCCGGTTTTTGCTCCGTTAAGCCTAATTCAGCATTGCAAGCTTGGATATGAAGTGTCATGGAAAACCCATGACGAGCGATGATCTCTCCTTTGAACACAGGCTATCTGCCAGCGCCGAAGCCTTTGAAACGCTGCTTTCGGCGCTTCTTGACACGGAGCTCCGGGATGGCGAAACAGCGCGCCCCGCGCGGCTGTTGAACGCCATGCGACACGCCGTGCTGAATGGCGGCAAGAGGATGCGGCCTTTCCTGGTCATGGAAACCGCCCGCCTTCTCGGCGGCGATGAAACGGCGGCGATGCGCGTTGCTGCGGCGCTTGAGTGCATTCATTGCTATTCGCTCGTTCATGACGATCTGCCAGCCATGGATGATGATGACCTGCGTCGCGGCAAGCCGACCGTGCACATCGCCTATGACGAGGCGACGGCCATCCTCGCCGGTGACAGTCTGCTGACCTATGCCTTTGACATTATCGCGGACCCTGCAACCGTGCTCCCGCCAGAAGTAAAGCTCCAACTGATCCTGCGGCTTTCACGCGCCTCAGGCCTTGGAGGCATGGCAGGCGGCCAGATGCTGGACATCGCTGCAGAGACGGAAGCACCGGGCGAAGAAGGCATTCTCACGCTTCAGGCCATGAAGACAGGCGCGCTGATACGCTTTGCCTGTGAGGCGGGACCATTGATCGCCGGAGCGTCGGGTGATGATCTCGAGCGACTGCAAAGCTATGGCGCCAAGATCGGCCTCGCCTTTCAGCTCGCCGACGATCTGCTCGACCTGACGGCCGACAGCGCCACCTTGGGCAAGGCTGCTGGCAAGGACGCAGCGCGCGGGAAAGGCACCTTGCCCGCCCTAAAGGGAGAGGACTGGACGCGCGAGCGTCTCAAGGAACTCGTCGCCGAGGCAGAGGCTCTGCTGGCGCCCTATGGCGCGCGCGCCGCTATCCTTATCAAGACCGCCTATTTTGTCGCCAACCGCAAGAATTGATCCCGGCATGAGCAAATTCTGGTCCCCCATCGTTTCAACGCTGAAACCCTATGTCGCGGGCGAGCAACCGCGCATCGCCAATCTGGTCAAGCTCAATACGAACGAAAACCCCTATGGCCCGTCGCCGAAGGCACTGGAGGCTGTGCGAGCAGCGGCGGACGACAGCCTGCGGCTTTACCCTGATCCTGTGGCCCTTGATCTCAGGAACGCAATCGCAAAGCGCTACGGCGTGAACCTCGATCAGGTCTTCGTCGGCAACGGCTCGGATGAAGTCTTGGCCCACGCCTTCATGGGTCTGCTGAACCATGACAAGCCGCTCCTGTTCCCCGATATCAGCTATAGCTTCTATCCAACCTATTGCCTGCTTTATGGGATTTCGAACCGACAGGTGCCCCTTGCGGACGATTTCAGCATCAATGTCGCCGACTATGAGGGAGATTGCGGAGCAATTATTCTGCCCAATCCCAACGCGCCGACGGGCAGAGGGGTCCCCCTCAAGGACATCGAAGCCCTCGTTGCCAGCCATCCCGATCAGGTGATTGTCATCGACGAAGCCTATGTCGACTTCGGGGGCGAGAGTGCAGTCCCGCTTGTCGCGGCCTATGACAATCTTCTCGTTGTCCAGACCTATTCGAAATCCCGTTCACTCGCCGGCATGCGCGTGGGTTTTGCCATTGGCCAACGCCCCCTGATCGATGCTTTGGAACGGGTAAAGGACAGTTTCAATTCCTATCCGCTCGACAAGCTTGCGCAAGTCGCCGCCAAAGCGGCCATGGAAGACGAAGCGTGGTTCGAGACGAGCCGACAGAAGGTCATCGCGACCCGCGAGAGGCTTAATAGCGCATTAGTGAGCCGCGGCTTCAACTGCCTGCCCTCGCAGGCAAATTTTATCTTTGCAAGCCTCCCGGGACATGACGGAGCCATGCTGGCGCGACAGTTGCGCGAACGGGCGGTGATCGTCCGGCATTTTGCAAAACCCCGCATCGACGCCTACCTGCGCATCTCCATCGGAACGGATGAGGAAACAGACCGGTTGATCAGTGCGATTGACGATATCCTTTCGAAATAAGCTGTGGTTTCACGTGAATCATGCTTGACGGCAAAATGCAAAAAGGGGGCTTTTCAGCCCCCTTGCTGGTTCAGGCATCAATATTGCCGATCAATGGCGGAAGTGACGCATGCCGGTGAAGACCATGGCAATGCCCGCCTCGTCAGCGGCGGTGATCACGTCCTTGTCCTTGATTGAGCCACCCGGCTGGATCAGCGAAGTCGCGCCGGCAGCCACCATCGACTGGAGACTGTCCGGGAAGGGCAGAAAGGCTTCCGACGCAACGGCCGAACCCTTGGTCATCGGCTCAGCCCAACCGGCAGCACGAGCGGCCTCTTCAGCCTTGATCGCCGCGATACGCGCAGAATCGACACGGCTCATCTGGCCGGCGCCAATACCTGCCGTCTGGCCGTCCTTGGCATAAACCACCGCGTTGGATTTGACATGCTTGGCAACCCGGAAGGCAAACTTCAGGTCTTCAAGCTCCTTGGCGGTCGGCGCACGCCTGGTCACCACCTGCAGGTCGAGATCATCGACCATGCCATTGTCACGCGTCTGCACCAGAAAGCCGCCCGACACCGTCTTCGCAGTGATCCCGGCAACGCGCGGATCAGGAAGCCCACCCGCCGACAGAAGGCGTAGGTTCGGCTTGGATGCGATGATCGCCTTGGCTTCGTCGCTGACGCTCGGTGCGATAATCACTTCAGTGAAAAGCTTGACGATTTCAGCGGCCGTTTCGGCGTCGAGTTCGGAATTCAGTGCAATGATGCCGCCGAAGGCCGACGTGGAATCGCAGGCCAGCGCCCGGCGATAGGCCTCGGCAAGGCTGAAGCCCGTGGCAACACCGCAAGGGTTGGCATGCTTGATGATGGCGCAGGCCGGACCCTTTTCGGGGGCGAACTCGGCGACGAGTTCATAGGCAGCATCGGTGTCGTTGATGTTGTTGTACGAGAGCTGCTTGCCCTGCAGGAGGCTGGCGGTGGCGACGCCGGGACGATTTTCGCCGGTGACATAGAAAGCTGCCGCCTGGTGCGGATTTTCGCCGTAGCGCATTTCCTCCTTGAGAACGCCGCCGATAGCGCGATGGTGCGTCATGCCGAGCCCGAGTTCTCCGGCAAACCAGTTGGAGATCGCGGCATCGTAGGCGGCTGTACGAGCATAAGCGTTGGCTGCCATCTTCTGGCGGAATGCGTAGGATGTCTCGCCGTGGTTGGCTTCAAGCTCGCCGAGAAGGCCTGCGTAATCCGCGGGATCTGTTAGAACCGTCACGTAGGCGTGGTTCTTGGCCGATGCGCGGATCATCGCCGGACCGCCGATGTCGATGTTCTCCACCGTGGTCGGGTAGTCACCACCCTTGGCGCGAACCTCTTCAAAGGGATAGAGGTTGATGACAGCCAGATCGATCGAGGTGATACCATGCGTCTTCATGGCCTCGACATGCTCGGCGTCGTCGCGGATCGAGAGAAGTCCGCCGTGAACCGATGGATGCAGCGTCTTAACACGGCCGTCCATGATTTCCGGAAAACCGGTCAGTTCGGAAACATCGCGCACCGGCAGACCGGCATCAGCAATTGCCTTGTGCGTGCCACCGGTGGAGACAAGCGCAACGCCCATGGTCGAAAGGGCGCGGGCAAGCTCGACAACGCCGGTCTTGTCGGAAACGGAGAGCAGCGCGGTCCTGATCTTGACCTTGTCGGGAGCCGGGATTTTCTTGGAAACGACAGCCATTGCGAGATCCTTCTGTGCGCAAGGAAATGGATGCCCGGCGGCCCGGGCAATTCGCTCGCGCACTAGCACAGTTGGATCGCCGAGGAAACCGCAGGCAGAGCTCAGCTCGCCCTGAAACGGCTCTTTTGCGAAAGAAGCCACTGGATTTCAGCCACTGTGCCAGCATCAAACGCAATCTCGATCTGCTGGGACGCGCGAATGCCGGAGGAGTCGGCAAAGAAGACATCCTCGCCAATGACAACCGGCGCATCAAAACAGGTCAGCGACCAGGTTTGTGCATCCGGGGCGATCAACAGAACCTCATTGTCGTCAACCACCTTGATCTGAATCGCGGGATGCAGGTGGAAGCGAGCCACTGCGAGCAGTCCGCAATTGGGATCCGGCTCGGAAAGGTCACTCTTCATCAGGCGGTCGCGCCCGCGTATGGCAACGCCGCCGGGCTTCATCTGCAGCGTTCGCTCGTGAATGAGATCGAAGCGGTCCTTGTATCCATCATGCCGGGCGACCAGAACCTCGCCGTCAACAGCATCCTCGGTGCGTTCGAGACCCACTTGCGCGACGCCGCCTGTGACGATCATCCCGAGATCGGCAAAGCGCGAAAAGGAAGCAGATGACGTGTCGCTGATGGTGACGGTGGAATGCGCAGCCGTGCTGCGCGCGAGTTGCCGGTACTCTTCCGGTCCATTGGTCGGAGAACCGGCATTGATGATGAAGCGATGCTTGCCGGATGAGAACTCGAAGGCGAGACAACCTGCATGCGCCTTTGCCGAGGTTTCCGGCGTGATCGGATGGCCGGTATCGACAATCAGCACGGCATCGCGCGAGGCAAGCCGTTGATATTGCATGTACGGCATGGCCTTGAAGGGCTGACCGGCCGTCTCGTCGTAGCGAAGGACCGCCACGAGTTCCGTTGCCAGTGTCGATGTCGCACCGTTGAACAGCGCGAGTTCGCCACCCTGGTGGCGGAAGAACCGCAGAGCCGGAAACATGCGGTCGATCGCCGGAATGAGCCGCGACGGCACTTCAACCCCGAGATTGACGTAGGTTTGCTTCAGCGGCAGCAGCTCCATCAGGAGTTCGAGAATTGCACGCGGGTCGCGCGACACGTGGCCGCCGTCCATCAGGATCTGGAAATCGAGTTCCCGATCCAGTGCCGCACCGGCGCGCTGGATGGCCGCAGCGCTCGCCGGCAGCGCGAGCGTCGCCATCGCCAGTGCAATCCGCACCCGCATGGATTCCAGCCCCTCGCGTGCACCCGGCGCCACGGCCTTCAAATATTCGATGTGAAGACCAATGCTCTTCAGGAAGCGACGATAAAATCCGAGGGGAGCACCCTTGAGAATAACCGGAGAATGCGAAAACCATGCAGTCAGTCGCAAAGCGGCGACTTCAGGCTCCCAGGCCATGGTCTCGTCGGGACCACGATAGGCCGTAATCCAGTCCTTTGCGATATCCTGGGCCTTCTGATAATGCACCTCGCTGCGGGTCGCGCGCACATCTCTCAGCCAGCCGAAGCCATGCAGACGCGCCTCGAACTCGGGAGACGGCATTTCGACGCTGAACGGCGACACATCGCCGAATTCCAGCGTGCGGCCGGCAAGCGTGATGCGGCCGTTGAGAATCTCCTCACCCAGAAAGGCGTCCGAAGCGCGGATATCGCTCGGTGCGACAAGCAGCTTTTCCGGTGCCCGGCGAAACGTCTGCGTCAGTCTGAAAAGGGTGCCGTTGACCGTCTGACGGAACTGACGGAATCCTTTCCTCACATAGAGGCCAGATACGTTCCTGCGGCCGGGAGCCTTCATGGACACCAAAAACTCTTGCAGATAAGTCTGTGATTCCTAGGGACAATCACGGAATCCGTCAATTCGCCGCGCAGCGTGAACTGTTGATGGCGTCCCAATCTGGATGATTTTCAGCTTTTTGCCGGCTAAATTCATGCATCCCGGCGAAGGACAACGGCAAAGAACCCGTCCATACCGCTCTCAGCAGGTGTTTCGCCGCGCAGCATCTCGGGGGTTGTCCTGACTTCACCGCGTGCATTGACGGCCGATTCGAGCCCGGGAAGGGCGTCTGGCTGGACCGGAACGCGGGAAATTCCCGTCTTCGTCGCAAGGAGTCGCTCGATCATCTCTTCGCCTTCGAGAGGATCAATGGAGCAGTTGGAAAAGACTACTGTGCCACCTGGTCGAACGAGGCCAAGGGCATGACGCAGCAATCGTTCCTGAACGCCGGCGAGTTTGCGGACATCCTCGATGCCCTTTGTCCACGGAACGTCGGGATGACGACGCGCAGTGCCCGTCGATGAGCAGGGCGCATCGAGAAGGATGGCATCAAAAGGTTCGGCTGACTGGAATTCACCCGCGTTGCCTTCATGAAGCTCGGCGTCGAGCTTGAGGCGGTCGAGATTTTCGCGCAACCGGCGCAGGCGGCTGGCGGACATGTCCAGCGCGGTCACCTTTGCGCCTGCAAGGATGAGCTGGGCAGTCTTTCCGCCGGGTGCTGCGCAAAGGTCCGCCACGCGCTTGCCCGAAAGGTCACCGAAAAGTCGGGCAGGAATTGCGGCAGCGGCATCCTGAACCCACCATTCTCCTGCCTCATAACCCTCGAGGTCAGAGATTGACCCGTCATAATGCGCAAGCCGGACGGAACCCGTCGGCAGCACTATGCCATTCAGCCTTTCGGCCCAACCCTTAGGGTCCGATTTGACCGTCAGGTCGATGGCGGCGGGCGTCAAGTGTGCGTCTGCAATCGCGTGAGCCCGCTCTGCACCGAAAACGGCGGTGAGACGGTCATGCATCCAGGCCGGAAGCGCAGGCACCCGGCCAGAAACCTCATCAAGCAGATCTGCCTTTTCGGAGGACATCCGGCGCAGGAGCGCGTTCACGAGGTTGGCGAAGCGCTTGTTGCGGGGGTCGAGGTTTGCCTGTTCAACAGCCAGATCGACCGCTGCCCGGTCAGGAACATCGAGATAGAGAATTTGTGCCGCAGCAACAGCAAGTACGTGGTTGAGCGCGCGTGCGCCATCCGGGAGCGGGGTCTTCAACATGAGGCCAAACATGGCATCGATCTGGGGCAGGTGCCGCAGCGCCGAGTTTAGGATTGCCCGAACCAGACCCCGATCAACGGAGCTGAGCGCCAGATAGGCCGGATTACCGCTGACCTGATCGAGCATGCCATCAAGCGATGCCTTCTTGTCGACAACGGCTGCGAGAAGCCGCGCGGCAGCTTGCCTCGCTTCCAATCCCGGCTTTTGCGGCTTCAGGCGATCATTCTGCGGCGAACGAGGCTTCGGCCGTGCCGGTTTTGAATTCAAGACCAAGGTCCTTTGAAGGAGGAGTTGCCCCGGCCGGGCGATCCAATGTCAGGCACCGAGCGAGATTTGCGCGCCGGATTAGCAGGCGCGGCACTCCACGTCGACCCCGAATTCATGGACGCAGCCATTTTCTCAAGCTCTGCAATACGGTTTTCGGTTGCCGGATGGGTCGAAAACAGGTTGTCCATCCGCTCTCCCGAAAGAGGATTGATGATGAACATGTGTGCGGTCGCGGGGTTTTGCTCGGCCGCCATGTTCGGCACCTGATGCGCAGCATTCTGGATTTTCGCAAGCGCAGACGCAAGCCACAGCGGCTGGCCGCAGATTTCCGCCCCGCGGCGATCCGCCTCGTATTCGCGTGTCCGGCTGATCGCCATCTGAACCAGCATGGCGGCAAAGGGCGCGACAATCATGGCGACCAGCGCGCCGATGAGACCACCTCCATTGTTGTCGCGTCGTCCGCCGAAAAAGAAGGCGAAGTTGCCGAGCATGGAGATTGCGCCAGCAAGCGTTGCGGTGATGGTCATTGTCAGCGTATCGCGGTGCTGAACATGCGCAAGCTCATGCGCCATCACGGCGGCGACCTCTTCAGCGGTCAAAACGTTGAGAAGCCCGGTTGACGCGGCAACGGCCGCATTTTCAGGGTTACGACCGGTTGCAAAGGCATTCGGCTGCGGCGAATTGATGAGATAGACGCGCGGCATGGGCAAACCGGCGCGGCCGGCCAGATCCCGCACGATGCGATAATATTCAGGCGCGGTCGATTCATCGACCTCCTGGGCATTGTACATGCGCAAGACGAGACTATCGGCATTCCACCATGAAAACAGGTTGGTTGCGGCCGCAACGACCAGCGCGATCATCATGCCGCCGCGCCCGCCCAGCGCATAGCCGACAAGCATGAAGAGGGCCGTCATGAAGGCGAGCAGCATGGCGGTACGCATGGTGTTCATGAAGACTGACCTCACAGCGCATTCTTCTTTCCGCAACGTGGAAAGACCGTTGAAACCGCATTATATGATGGATATTGGACACCGAGACTTCAATAAGGCTTGCGACGAAGATGGACGACGAACCCGTAAACCCGCCGCGCAAGGCACTGACACCGGCCGCCGAGCGCGCCTTGGCCGAGGCGGAGGAACGCCGACGCCACGCAACCACGAAGGCGATGCCAAAAGAGGTTGGTGGCCGCGGCGGCGCCGATCCTGCCCGCTTCGGCGATTGGGAAATCAACGGCCGCGCGATCGATTTCTAGAGCAGAATCCGACCGGAGTGAAACGAGGATCGACAAGATTATGCTTCAAACAAAAAGACTTAGAGCGCCGCTCTGATTCAGTCAGAGCAAACTGCGTTCTAGAATCCCAGCGCTGCCTACCTTGCAATAATTCCTATTGCAGAATCCTTGTGTAAGCATATATTCCTATTATGTTCACAAGCCCGCGAATCATTGTTACGATAGTCCTATTGGCCACCTTTTCGGGTCGCCCGACATATGCGTTTGAGGCAAGCTTGCGGGCCATTGCGGGACCAATCCCCGCCGACATCGTCAGGATCGTCGACGGCGACACCGTGGAAGTGGTCGCCTATCCGTGGCCACAACAGAGCGTCGATGTTCTGGTGCGCCTGCGCGGCATTGATGCGCCGGAAATCCACTCCGATTGTGCGACCGAAAGAGAAAAAGGCGATATCGCCAAGGACACTCTCGACCGTTTTCTGGCCGGAAGCCGAAGGGTCACGTTGACCGATATCGGAGGCGACAAGTATTTCGGTCGCGTCCTTGCCAATGTCGGGCGGCCTGATGGCGAGGATGCCGCCAGCATGCTCATCCTCAAGGGCCTCGTGCGGCCCTACGATGGTGGCCACAAGGAAAAGCCGGTCTGCTGAAAGAGATGAATAAGCCCGGGCTTGAAACCCGGGCCTCTCTCGGAATATGCGGACTGTTACTTCCGGTTCTGACGGTTTTCGATCAGATCGTCGACGACCGTCGGATCGGCAAGCGTCGAGGTATCGCCAAGAGAACCGAAATCATCTTCGGCAATCTTGCGCAGGATGCGTCGCATGATCTTGCCGGAGCGGGTCTTCGGCAGGCCGGGTGCAAACTGGATCTTGTCCGGTGACGCGATCGGCCCGATTTCCTTGCGGACATGGGCGACCAGGTCCTTGCGCAGCTGCTCGGATCCCTCGTGACCGGCCATCAGCGTCACATAGCAATAGATGCCCTGGCCCTTCAGATCATGCGGGTAGCCGACAACAGCCGCTTCGGAGACCGCGTCGTGAGACACGAGCGCGGATTCGACCTCCGCCGTGCCCATGCGATGACCCGATACGTTGATGACGTCATCGACACGGCCGGTGATCCAGTAATATCCGTCCGCATCGCGGCGGCAGCCATCGCCGGTGAAGTACTTGCCCTTGTAGGTCGAGAAGTAGGTCTGGATGAAACGGTCGTGATCCCCGTAGACGGTGCGCGCCTGGCCAGGCCAGGAGTCCGTGATGCATAGATTGCCGTCGGTCGCGCCTTCCAGCACACCGCCTTCGTTGTCAACCAGCTGAGGCTTGATGCCAAAGAACGGGCGCGTTGCCGAACCGGGTTTGAGATCCGTCGCTCCAGGCAGGGGCGTGATCATGATCCCGCCGGTTTCGGTCTGCCACCAGGTATCGACCACCGGGCAGCGCTTCTCGCCCACGACGTTATAGTACCACTCCCAGGCTTCGGGATTGATCGGTTCGCCGACGGAGCCGAGCGTGCGCAGCGTCGAACGCGATGAACGTTTCACGAAGTTGTCGCCCGCACCCATCAGTGCGCGGATTGCGGTGGGCGCAGTGTAGAAAATATTGACCTTGTGTTTGTCGACGACTTCCCAGAAGCGGCCTGAATCCGGGTAATTGGGAACGCCTTCGAACATCAGCGTGGTCGCGCCATTCGCCAGCGGGCCATAGACGATGTAGGAATGGCCGGTGACCCAGCCGACATCGGCCGTGCACCAGTAGATGTCGCCTTCCTGATAATCGAAGACATATTGATGCGTCATCGACGCATAGACGAGATAGCCGCCGGTTGTATGCAGCACGCCCTTCGGCTTGCCGGTCGAACCTGACGTATAAAGGATGAAGAGCGGATCTTCCGCCTTCATCTTGACCGGCGGGCAGTCCGGCTTCGCCGCCCGCATAGCCTCATGATAGCGGATGTCGCGATTTTCGAACCATTCCGTCTTGCCGCCGGTCCGGCGAACGACCAGAACCTTGTCGACTTCGACGCCCTGGCGCTCCGCAATTTCGATGGCAAGGTCCGTATTGTGCTTGAGCGGAATCGTCTTGCCGCCGCGCAAGCCTTCGTCGGCCGTGATCACGAACGTCGACTGGCAGTCGACGATGCGTCCAGCCAGCGCATCGGGCGAAAAACCGCCGAAAACGATCGAGTGAATGGCGCCGATGCGGGCGCAGGCGAGCATCGCATAGGCCGCTTCGGGGATCATCGGCATGTAGATGGTGACGCGATCACCCTTCTTGACGCCGTTGGATTTAAGCACATTGGCAAGCCGACACACATGCTCGTAAAGCTCGCGATAGGTGATCTTCTTGTCGTCGTAGGGATTGTCGCCTTCCCAGATGATTGCGACCTGATCACCTCGCGACACGAGATGACGGTCAATGCAGTTATAGGAAACGTTCGTCAGACCGTCTTCGAACCACTTAATCGGAACTTTTCCGGTAAACGAGGTATTCTTGACCTTGGTATAGGGCTTGAACCAGTCGATGCGCGTACCATGCTTGCCCCAGAACTTTTCCGGGTTCTCGACGCTTTCCTTGTACCACTTGAGGTATTTGTCATTGTCGATCAGCGCGCGGGCCTTGGCCGGTTTCAACACGGGATAAGTCGTAGCGGACATGAATACTCCTCCGGGATTCCACGTTTTCGCCTCCTGACTTGCCACATGACAAATCCAAAGGCGAACTCCAATTCTGGTTGCGGCAGAATGCGCCCAAAAAGCCCATCGGATCTGCCGTCACGGGCGCCTCCCACCCGCTTCTGATGCTGTTTTATCATCTAAAAACAACGTATCAATGCGACTTTGGTCATTTATGGGAACGAGAATTGCAATTCTGCGTCAGTGCGGTTATACAGTGCCCAATATCCCGGAAATCAATGTGGTAATTTCCACGGCCCGCGACACCGGCGCGGACGGACAAGAGGACTATATCCATGGCTCAACAGTTGCTGATGCCCAAGGCAACCGCCGTCTGGCTGGTTGACAACACTGCGCTCTCCTTCGAACAGATCGCCCAGTTCTGCAAACTTCACCCGCTTGAGGTCAAGGCGATTGCAGATGGCGAAAGCGCACAGGGCATCAAGGGACTCGACCCGATTTCGACCGGCCAGCTCTCGCGTGAGGAAATTGCCCGCGCCGAAGCCAATCCGGGCCACAAGCTGAAGCTTTCCGAGCCGAAGGTTCGCGTTCCCGAATCCAAGCGCAAGGGTCCGCGCTATACCCCGGTCTCCAAGCGTCAGGACCGTCCGAATGCCATTCTCTGGCTGGTGCGCAACCATCCCGAACTGAAGGACGCGCAGATTTCGCGCCTCGTCGGAACGACCAAGTCGACCATCCAGCAGATCCGCGAACGGACGCACTGGAACTCGACCAACCTGACGGCAATGGACCCGGTCACGCTCGGCCTCTGCTCGCAGATTGATCTCGACCTTGAAGTCGAACGCGCCGCCAAGGGCCGTCCGCTGCCGACGGCTGAAGAGCTGGGCGCAACCCTGCAGCCCGCCCGCGAAACCGAGCGTTACGCCTATGACGAACCGGCGGAAGAGAAGGAAATCGACGCCGACGCCGTCTTTGCCAAGCTCAAGTCGCTCAAGTCGACCCGCAACGAAGATGAAGACTACGATAACTTCTGATCATCGCCATCATGAATGACAAAAAACCGGGCCAAAAGCCCGGTTTTTTTGTCGATCATTCACCTTAGAAATCAAAGCACATGCGGATGCGGCATGCCATGAGCGCGCAACGCTGTCTCGATCTCGCCAAGAACGGCCGGATCCTCGATCGTTGCGGGCATCTTCCATGTTTCGCCGTCGGCGATCTTCTGCATCGTGCCACGCAGGATCTTGCCTGATCGCGTCTTGGGCAGACGTTTGACGCACGTCGCCAGCTTGAAGGCAGCCACCGGACCGATCTGATGACGCACGAGATCGATGACTTCCTTTTCGATCGTCTTTTCATCCTTTGAAACGCCGCTGTTCAGCACCAGGAAGCCGCAGGGCACCTGCCCCTTGATGTCGTCGGCGACGCCAATCACGGCAGCCTCGGCAACATCGGGATGGCTTGCGCAGACCTCCTCCATCGCCCCGGTCGAAAGGCGATGACCGGCAACGTTGATGATGTCATCGGTGCGGGCCATGATGAAGAGATAGCCGTCATCATCGATGAAGCCGGCATCGGCGGTCTTGTAGTAGCCCGGAAACTCATCGAGATAGGCCTTGTGGAAGCGCTCGTCAGCCTTCCAGAGCGTCGGCAGCGCGCCGGGGGGCAGCGGTAGATGGACAACCACATTGCCAAGCTGGCCCGCAGCCAGTTCATGACCCGCGTCATCGAGAACCCGAACATCATAGCCGGGCATCGGCACGGTCGGCGACCCGTATTTCACGGGAAGCAGGCCAAGTCCCGCCGGGTTTCCGGCAATCACCCAGCCCGTTTCCGTCTGCCACCAGTGATCGACAACCGGCACCTTGAGATGTGCTTCAGCCCATTTTACCGTATCGGGATCAGCTCGCTCGCCCGCAAGAAACAGGGTCCGAAAATTCGGCATCGGTGTCTCGTCTATAAAGAGGCCTTTCGGGTCTTCCTTGCGAATGGCGCGGAACGCCGTCGGCGCCGTAAAGAGTGCCGCGACCGAATGCTTCTGGATGATACGCCAGAATGTACCGGCATCAGGCGTGCCGATCGGCTTGCCCTCGAAAAGGACGGAAGTGTTGCCGGATACAAGCGGTCCGTAGACGATATAGGAATGGCCAACGACCCAGCCGATATCGGAGGCGGCCCAGAATACTTCCCCCTCTTTCACGCCGTAGAAATGGCACATCGTCCAGTAGAGCGAGACCAGATGCCCGCCATTGTCACGCACGACGCCTTTGGGCTGTCCCGTCGTTCCGGACGTGTAGAGTATGTAGAGCGGATCGGTGGCGGCAACCGGCTCGCAGGGGCAGTCCCTGCCACGATTGGCGCCCACAGCCGCCTCGAAATCGATGTCGCGGCCTTCAACAAGCGCGGCTGAAAGCTGCGCACGCTGGTAAACCAGCGAATGCGCAGGCTTGTGACGGCAAAGCTCGATCGCTTCATCGAGAAGTGGCTTGTAGGCCACGACCCTGCCGGGCTCGATGCCACAGCTCGCGGAAATGATGAGCTTAGCCTCGCTGTCATCGATGCGGGCTGCAAGTTCGGCTGCGGCAAAGCCGCCGAAGACCACGGAGTGGATCGCGCCGATGCGGGCGCAGGCCAGCATGGAGAAAACGGCTTGCGGGATCATCGGCATGTAGATAATTACGCGATCGCCCTTGGCAACGCCGAGTTCGTTGAGCGTGAGGGCTATCGCCTTCACCTCATCCAGCGCCGCCGCGTAGCTGATGGCGGATGAATGCCCGGTTATCGGGCTTTCATAGAGGAAGGCATTGCGTTCGCCATGACCTGCTTCGACATGCCGGTCGAGACAATTGTAGCAGGTATTGGTCACGCCATCGGGAAACCAGCGGCCATAGACGCCGGCCGATCCATCAAAGGCCCTGGTCGGCTTTGTAAACCAGTCGATCGCCTCGGCCTGCTTGGCCCAGAACGCTTCCGGTGCAGATTTCCAGGCAGCATAAGCCGCATCATATCCAGATCGCATGACAACCTCCCTTGCAGGCTCCCACACCCGCATTCCTCTGGAGGCCAATCTAACCGAGCGATGTCTGTCCAAAAACCCCGACAAAAGGCCAATATGAGGCCGGAGGTCACCAAAACCGGTATGAGAGCGACAGTTCAGGCCTGCATGTGGGCTCTGTTGCCGAAGATGGCAGATCCGACACGCACGCTCGTCGCGCCAAATTCGATGGCCGTTTCGAAGTCCGCCGACATGCCCATGGAAAGCTTTGGCAAGCCGCTCGCCTTTGCAAGATTGGCAAGCAGCGCGAAGTGTGGGCCCGGGTTCTCGTCCGCAGGCGGAATGCACATAAGCCCAACGACGTTGAGTTTCAGTTCTTTGCGGCAGAGTTCGACAAAGGCAGCGGTCTCATCCGGCGCAATTCCGGCCTTCTGGGGCTCCAGTCCGGTGTTGACCTGCACATAGACGTCGAGTGAACGTCCCTGGCTTGCCATTTCTTCCGAAAGCGCACGTGCGATTTTCTCGCGGTCGACCGTTTCGATGACATCGAAGAGAGCGACTGCTTCGGCTGCCTTGTTGGACTGCAGCGGCCCGATGAGGTGAAGCTCGATACCGGTGAATTCGCTGCGAAGTCCAGGCCACTTCAACTTGGCCTCCTGTACGCGGTTTTCACCAAATACACGTTGCCCGGCTTCCAGTGCCGGGCGGATTTCGTCTGCCTCGAATGTCTTGGAGACGGCGACAAGGCTGACGGACGCCGCCTTGCGCCATGACTTGACCGCAGTCTTTTCGACGGCTGATTGGATGTTGGCCAGACGGGTTGCAATATCAGTCATCTTCGTTTCCGGATAAAATGCCAGAAGTGCCTTTTAGAAAGATCATGCCAGCTTGTCCAAGACATTCTGGGCAGCGGGCAAGGTGCCTTTTCGAGCGCGCGAACCCCGAAAAACTTGACGCTTCCGGCAATTCATGGTGAAGGTCTCGCCAAAATCTCAAGCGCTTATCCGGAAATATCGAATCATGGCCACAGAACGCTATAACCCGCGCGACGCCGAGCCTCGCTGGCAAACCGAATGGAACCAGAAGCAGATCTTCACGACGGACAATGATGATCCGCGCGACAAGTACTACGTGCTTGAGATGTTTCCGTATCCGTCCGGCCGTATTCACATGGGCCATGTGCGCAACTACGCCATGGGCGATGTCGTCGCCCGCTACAAGCGCGCCCGCGGCTTTAATGTGCTGCATCCGATGGGTTGGGACGCATTCGGCATGCCGGCCGAAAACGCCGCCATGCAGAACAAGGTCCACCCAAAGGAATGGACCTATGCCAATATCGCAACCATGCGCGGCCAGCTGAAATCCATGGGCCTGTCGCTGGACTGGTCGCGTGAATTCGCGACCTGCGACGTTGAATACTATCAGCAGCAGCAAAGCCTCTTCCTCGACTTTCTGGAAAAGGGCCTCGTCTATCGCAAGCAGTCGAAGGTCAACTGGGATCCGGTCGACCAGACCGTGCTTGCCAACGAACAGGTGATTGACGGCCGCGGCTGGCGCTCCGGCGCGCTGGTCGAGCAGCGTGAGCTGACGCAATGGTTCTTCAAGATCACCGACTTCTCGCAGGACCTGCTGGATTCGCTGGATGAACTGGATCAGTGGCCTGAAAAGGTCCGTCTGATGCAGAAAAACTGGATCGGCCGATCTGAAGGTCTTTTGCTGCGCTGGGAAACGGTCAGCAATGCCCTGCCGAATGAATTCAAGGACATCGCCGTCTACACGACGCGTCCCGACACGCTGTTTGGCGCCTCGTTCCTGGCTATCGCCGCAGACCATCCGCTCGCCAGACATGTCGCTGCCAGCAAGCCCGAGGTCGACGCATTCAACGAAGAGTGCCGCCGCGCGGGTACATCGCTTGCAGCGCTGGAAACGGCTGAAAAGAAAGGGATCGATACAGGCATCAAGGTTCGCCATCCCTTTGATCCCTCGTGGGAACTGCCGGTTTATGTCGCGAATTTCGTGCTGATGGAATATGGCACGGGCGCTATCTTCGGCTGCCCATCGGGTGACCAGCGCGACCTTGATTTCGCCCGCAAATATGGCCTGCCTGTCGTTCCGGTCGTCATGCCGGAAGGCGAAGATGCCACCACGTTCACCGTCGGCGACACAGCCTATGATGGTGATGGCGTCATGATCAATTCCAGCTTCCTCGACGGCTTGACCAACGAGAAAGCATTTGAAGAGGTGGTCAGCCGCCTGAGCGCTCAGAAGATCGATGGAGCGCCCCAGGGTGAACGCAAGGTCAATTTCCGCCTGCGCGACTGGGGTATTTCCCGCCAGCGCTACTGGGGATGCCCCATCCCGGTCATCCATTGCGAGGACTGCGGGGTCGTTCCGGTGCCGAAGGCTGATCTGCCCGTGCAACTGCCCGACGACATCAATTTCGACAAGCCCGGCAATCCGCTGGACCGTCATCCGACATGGCGCCATGTGAAATGCCCGCATTGCGGGAAGGACGCGCGCCGGGAGACGGATACGATGGACACGTTCGTGGACTCGTCGTGGTATTTCGCCCGTTTCACCGCACCGCGCGCCAGCGCGCCGGTCATGTCAGATGCAGCAAATTCCTGGCTGCCCGTAGACCAGTATATCGGTGGCATCGAACACGCCATTTTGCATCTTCTCTATTCGCGCTTCTTTACCCGTGCGATGCGTGAAACCGGCCACGTCGATCTGAAGGAGCCGTTCAAGGGGCTCTTCACCCAAGGCATGGTCGTGCATGAAACCTATCGTTCGGCCGACGGCCAATGGGTTCAGCCGGCCGAAATCCGCATCGAGGAAGCCGATGGCGGGCGGAAGGCTTATCTGCTCACCGACAATTCCGAAGTGTCGATCGGCTCGATCGAGAAGATGTCGAAATCAAAGAAGAACGTCGTCGATCCGGATGATATCATTGCATCCTATGGTGCTGATACCGCTCGATTTTTCGTGCTTTCAGACTCTCCGCCCGACCGCGATGTGATCTGGACGGAAGCCGGGGTGGAAGGCTCTCACCGATTTATCCAGCGCATCTGGCGCCTGATTTCCGAAGCGGCTCCAGCGCTGAAGTCCGTACAGTCGACTCCGGCTAAGGACGGCGAGAATCTGGCTATTTCTCAAGCGGCGCACAAGGCGCTGAAGGCGATTGGCGCAGATTACGAAAAGCTGGCCTTCAACAAGGCTGTTGCCCGCATCTACGAACTGGTGAACACGCTGGCCGCCCCGCTCACAAAGCTTGGGCAGGGTACGGAAGACACATCGCTTGCCGCAGCGCTCCGTGATGCCGCAACGATCCTGATTCACGTGATTGCACCGATCATGCCGCACCTCGCTGAAGAATGCTGGCGCGAGATCGGCAATTCTGGGCTGGTGTCTGAAAGCGCCTGGCCTGCATACGACGAGGCCCTGACAGTCGAGAATACTGTCGTTCTGCCGGTGCAGGTCAACGGCAAGAAGCGTGGCGAATTGACAATCGCGCGCGACGCGTCCCAAAGTGAGGTCGAGGCTGCGGTACTGGCATTGGACTTTGTGAATGCCGCATTGAATGGTTCCAGCCCCAAAAAGGTCGTTGTCGTGCCGCAGAGGATTGTGAATGTCGTTGTCTGATCGCATGCGCACCGCAAAACTGGCGTCTCTCGCGCTACTCCTCGCCGGAACGATGTTGGCCGCTGGCTGCCAGGTCAAGCCGCTCTATGGCAATCCTGGTGTCGTTGCGGCGATGAGTACCGTTGGTATATCGGAGCCCACCAACCGGACAGAGCAGAGCGTTCGCAATCAGCTGGTCTTCCTGCTGGGCGGCGGTGCCGGTGAGCCTGCAAACCCCGCCTATAATCTGCAGCTGAATGTCACATCTGCCAGCTCCAGCTACGTGGCCCAGATCGTGACCAACGCACCGCGTCCGGGGAAGGTCACCCTGACTGCAAACTATATCCTCTCGCGTGACGGCCAGATCGTACGCAAGGGCACACGCACGATGGATGGCCTCTTTGACTATCCGGAGCAGCAGTTTGCCCGCATCCGCGCTCAACGTGAGGCAGAAGACCGGGCGGCGCGTGAACTTGCCGAATTGATCCGGATCGACATCGCGTCCTCGATCAGCAAGTGACGCCATGCCGGACGTAAAACCGCACGAGTTCGATCGCATGTTGCGTTCAGGTAGCTCGCTGCCGCGGCTAATCGTCATCTATGGCCCCGACAAAGGACTAGTATCTGAACGGGCCGCCCTTGCCGCCGCAAAGACCGGAATTGCGCTCGATGATCCGTTCGCCGTCGTGCGCCTAGATGCTGCGGATGTCCAGAAGGACGCCGGCAGGTTGATCGACGAAGTCAACGGGCTGGGGCTCTTCGGCGGCAACAAGCTGGTCTGGTTGAAGGGCGCGATGAACGAGAAGGGCCTGGTTGATGGCCTGCAGGCTTTGACCCAAACGCCACCCGACCAGTCTTATCTCATCGTCGAGGCAGGTGACCTCAAGAAGGGATCCGCCTTGAGAAAGGTTGCTGAAGGTTCACGAGAAGTAACCTCGGTCGCCTGCTATGCAGATGATCAACGCTCCCTCAACGAACTCATTGACTCCATCCTGCAGGAACAGGGGAAGCGGATCTCTCCTGCCGCCCGCCAGTTGCTGGTGGAAAACCTCGGCGGCGACCGCATTGCAAGCCGCGGCGAAGTCCGAAAACTCGCACTCTATTGCTTGAAAGAGCCGCAGATCGAGGAGCAGCACGTTCGCGATATCATCGGAGACGCAAGCGCAACCTCGATTGACGACGCCATCGATGCCCTGTTGCAGGGCGACCGGGAAAGCATGATCCGCGCCGTGCAATCTCTCCTGTCGGCCAAAACAGCAATCTACCAGCTCCTGAACGCCGTTCTTCGGCAATTCCAAACGCTGGACACCCTAAGGTCAGAAATGGATCGCTCTGGCCTGACCGCAAGCCAAGCCGTCGCAGAGTATGGCAAGAGCATCTTTTTCAAGCGCAAGCCGATTATCACGGGCGCACTGTCTGCCTGGACTGCGCCAAAACTCTCACGTGAAATGACGCGACTTCAGTCGACAATTCTGACAAGCCAGAAGAATCCAGCGATCGCTGACAGCATTGCCCTGCGGCTCATGCTGTCGCTTGCGCTGCAGTCAGGGCAAAGAAGGCAATAAATACAAAGCCTTACTTGCCTTCAAGCAAACGGCAGATTTCTTCGAGCTGATCAAGCGTCTTATAGGAAATCTTGACGTAGCCGCCGCTCGCCTTGTGACTGACGGCAACATCAAGCCCAAGGCTGTCTGAGAGCGACTTTTCCAGCGCCAAAGTATCGGCATCCTTGCGGTCACGAACGCGCTCACCCGCAAGCTCGGGATTTCCCTGCGCCCTGATATCATTCTGGGCAAGCTTTTCAGTATCGCGAACCGAAAGCCCCTTGGAAACAACGGTCTTGGCTAGAGCCAACGGATTGGAAGTCGGAATGAGTGCCCGGGCATGACCCGCCGAGAGGGTACCGGAAGACAGCATCGTCCGAACCTCGTCCGGCAGCTTCAAAAGTCGCAGGCTATTGGCAACATGGCTGCGGCTCTTTCCAATGATCTCACCGAGATCGTTCTGAGTGTAACCGTGCTCGGCAATCAATTGCTCGTAACCGAGAGCTTCTTCAAGCGGATTAAGATCAGAACGCTGGACGTTCTCGACAATCGCGAGTTCCAGCGCGGTCCTGTCATCCACGTCGCGGATGATCACGGGAATCTCGGCAAAACCGGCCAGCTGCGAGGCCCGCCAGCGGCGTTCCCCGGCAATGATCTCGTAATTTCCGTTCGTAACCGGCCGCACCACAACCGGCTGTACGATCCCGTGCTGCCGGATTGACGCCGCGAGCTCCTGCAACTCGCCTTCATCGAAATACCGGCGGGGATTGCGGGGGTTGCGCGTCACATGCTCTATCGGCACCATGCGGTCATGACCAACACGGGCAGGGGCAGCCGAAACGCCCAACGGAATAGGCTGATCCATCTCACCAATAAGTGCGGCAAGGCCACGCCCCAGACGGCGCTTCGAGTGATCGTCATCCATAATTCACCTATTTCATTTCGCCTGAGTCACGATTTCAGGCCGCGAGCCACTGGCGCTCTCTCTGGATCACTTCCGAGGCCAATTGCAGATATGCCTGGCTTCCGGCGCATTTCAGATCATAAAGGATAGCTGGCTTCCCATGCGAGGGAGCCTCAGAAACACGCACATTACGTGGAATCAGCGTGTGATAGACCTTGTCGCCCAGATGCGTCCGCACATCGTTGACCACCTGTTGCGCCAGATTGTTCCGCGCATCAAACATCGTCAGGACAATACCCTGGATATCCAGCTGCGGATTTACCGTTGCACGGATCTGCTCCACTGTCTCGAGAAGCTGGCTCAACCCTTCCAACGCAAAAAACTCGCACTGCAAGGGCACCAGCACTGAATGTGCGGCAGCCATGGCATTCATCGTCAACAAGTTGAAGCTCGGCGGGCAATCGACCAATATGTAAGAGTATTCAATGGCTTGTGGCGATATTAGAGCCTTCCGGAGCCGAAATACGCGATCATTGGACTGCGCAATCTCCATCTCGATTCCCAGAAGATCCATCGTCGAGGGAACAATGTGAAGATTCGGAACGGCGGTCGCCTGCGCGACATCAGAAATGCCGTGCGTACCCATCAACAGGTCATAGGAAGACGTCAGGCGGTTCTTGCGCTGGATACCGAGACCGGTGCTGGCATTGCCCTGGGGATCCAGATCAACGATCAGAACTTTCTCACCGATCGCGGCAAGCGCGGTCGCAAGATTGATTGCTGTGGTCGTCTTGCCAACGCCACCCTTCTGATTTGCGATGGTGATAATCCGGTTCCGGTATCCCGTCATGTTCCTATCCAGCATACTTTCAGGAATGTCGCGCCAGATTTGAAATTTCGAGAACCACAGAATCTCTTTCAACCTGACCAGAGTGTATTACCAGATCGAAGGACCACTCGCTACGCGCCAACTGGATTTCCCGCAGGTAATCCCGGCCTTTATGAAAATACGCCTTCGCAGATTGACCGTTCGACATCCAGGCAGACGAATAGTTCAGCAATAGCCCTAATTCAGCCAAGGCCCGTGCAGAAACTGCATCAACGGCGCCAATCTCACTGTAGGCATTTTCAATTCGGACAGGATGGACGCTTGCCCGCGCACCAGTCTCGAGAATTGCGCTACGAAGAAATGATGCCTTCTTCTGATTGCTCTCGACCAGATGAACCCACCCATCCTTGAGTTCGCTCAAGAAAATCGCTGTGATCATGCCGGGGAAACCACCGCCGCTGCCAAGATCCACCCATCTTACAGGTCCAGGCTTCAGGGCAAATATCTGCGCGCTGTCTTCAATGTGACGGCTCCACATATCCCGCATTGTCGACGGCGCCACAAGATTAATGGCTTTGGCCCACTTCTCAAAATGCTTGGAAAAGGCCGACAGCCGGTCCATGGTTTCACGTGAAACACGTCGTCCGTTCATTTCCACAGCGGGACTCTCTTTTAGTGTGTTGCGACACGTTTCGCACGCGAATCGCTGCGCTTGATCCAAACCAGCAGCAGTGCAATCGCCGCCGGCGTCATACCTTCGATCTTTGACGCCTGTGCGATATTCAACGGTCTATACTGATTCAACTTTGCAACAAGCTCATTCGACAGCCCCGATATTCCGTCAAAGGAGAAATCTGCGGGGATCTCGGTCGCCTCCTCTTTGCGGACAACCTCAATCGCATGATCCTGCCGCTCAAGGTAGACGGCGTAGCCAGCATCAATCTCGAGCGCTTCCCGAGACCGCGGCTGAACGTCCTTCAGCGTCGGCCAAACACTCATGAGAGTTTCGAAATTGACGTCGGCACGCGCCAGAAGCTCATAACCCGAACGCCGAACGCCGTCCCTGTTGAGGTTCATGCCAAATCTGGATGCTTCGTCAGGGCTAAGATTCACCGAGGTCAATATCGCCCGGCCGCGTTCGATGTCCCCCGAGAACTCTGCAAACCTCTCACGCCTCGGTTCACCACAAATTCCAAGTTCGACCGCGAGCGGCGTGAGGCGTATGTCTGCATTGTCAGCACGCAAGGACAGGCGATACTCGGCCCGCGACGTGAACATCCGATAGGGCTCCGTAATCCCGAAGCTGATAAGGTCATCAATCATCACACCAATATAGGAGTCCGTTCGACTGAAACGATGAGGAGGCAGACCAAGCGCGGTGCGTGCAGCATTCAAACCTGCAACAAGCCCCTGCGCCGCAGCCTCTTCATAACCCGTCGTTCCGTTGATCTGCCCGGCCAGGTAAAGCCCCGTCAGATTGCGGAGCGCCAAGGTGTGGTCGAGCTGTCTCGGATCGACGAAATCATACTCTATTGCATACCCGGGCTGCACGATGCGGACATTCTCCAGCCCCGGAATGGTTCGTATCAACTTGTCCTGGACATCTGCGGGCAGAGACGTGGAAATGCCATTGGGATAAACCGTTTCGGAATCGAGTCCTTCAGGCTCCAGGAATATCTGATGCCCGTCTCTGTCCCCAAATCGAACGATCTTGTCCTCGATCGATGGACAATAGCGGGGCCCAACCCCCTTGATCTCTCCCGAATACATCGCTGACAGGTGGATATTGTCACGGATAACGCGATGTGTTTCCTCAGTTGTCCGTGTAATTCCGCACTTGATCTGCGGATTACGAATTTCATCGGTCAGGAAAGAAAACGGCGATGGATCTTCATCGGCTTCCTGGGCGTCGAGGCCAGACCAGTCGATCGTGCCACGATCCAATCGTGCTGGGGTCCCCGTCTTGAGACGCCCCAAGGCCAGACCGAGACCTCTGAACCGCTCCGAAAGACCCAGACTTGACTTCTCACCAACGCGCCCAGCCGGAATCTTCTCCTTGCCGATGTGAATCAGACCACCCAGGAACGTCCCGGTCGTGACGACGACAGATGCCGCACCATAACGCCGCCCATCGGCGGTCACAACGCCGCGAACGACGTTGCCATCAACCACCAGATCGAAGACATCGGCTTCGATGATTTCAATATTCCTTTGAGATTCAATATCTTGGCGTACGAACTCGCGATAAAGCCGACGATCCGCCTGTGTGCGCGGACCTCTGACAGCTGGTCCCTTCTTGCGGTTCAGCAGACGGAACTGAATGCCTCCGGCGTCTGCAGCACGGCCCATCACCCCATCAAGCGCGTCAATCTCGCGCACGAGGTGTCCTTTGCCCAGCCCACCTATGGCCGGATTACACGACATGGCACCGATCGTGTCGCGACGATGTGTAATCAATGCAGCGCGCGCGCCAGCCCGAGCGGCAACTGCGACTGCTTCTGTGCCGGCGTGTCCACCACCAATAACGATAACATCAAAGTCATGCATGAATTGCTACGCCTCCGAATCGATGGACTTCAACGCTCATTCTCTACTTGCCGACACAAAACTGCGAGAACACCATGCCCAGCAGCGCATCTGCACTGACGTGACCCGTGATTTCTCCGAGGCACTGTGCAGCGACCCGCAAATCCTCTGCGCGTAGCTCCAGTGACTTATCCGTATCCGCCAGAGCGACCGATAGCGCGAGAATTGCGTTCTCTATCTTGTTTCGGTGCCGACTCAAAAGCGGTGTTGTGAAATGCCCGTTTGCTACAGATGCGGCGGCTCGATCCGATATATGTTTCACAAGCGAATCGAGGCCAAAATTCTCGAGGGCAGAGATCTCGAGATCGTGCCCCATGGCGGATCCAAAGTTCTTCTCGGCTTTGGTCCGCACAACGAGGATGTTTTCTCTTGAAGTACCATCCGTCGGCAGTTCCGCCTCAACCACCGCTTCCGCGCTCAAATAGAGCAACAGGTCAGCTTTGGCAATCACGTCGCGCGCGCGCGCGATCCCGATTTTCTCCACCGCGTCGTCGGTTTCACGCAGGCCCGCGGTGTCGAAGATCTGAACCTTCATCCCGTCCAGGTCGATGTCGACGGACAAGACGTCGCGTGTTGTTCCTGCAATATCCGTAACGATGGCGATATCGCGTTTGGCGAGCGCGTTCAGAAGGGTGGATTTGCCCGCATTCGGTGGACCGGCAATCGCAACCTTATAACCATCACGAACAATTTCAGCAGTTCGGTCGGACAAGGATCCGATCATCTCGGCGTGAAGCGCTGCGAGATCACCCCAAACAACATCCGAGACTTTGCCTGGTATGTCATCTTCATCGTAAAAATCCAATTCGGCCTCGATCAGAGCCCGTCCTTGCGACAGCCGGTCCATCCAGCGCTGATAGACTGCTGAAAGGTGCCCGTCCGCGAGATAGCGCGCGAAGCGTCGTTGCAACTCTGTTTCAGCATGGATGAGTTCGCCAAGGCCCTCGACTTCCACGAGATCGAGCTTGCCATTCTCAAAGGCTCTCCGTGTAAATTCTCCCGCCGTTGCCTGCCGCAGACCGGGAAGCGATCCAATCGCCTCCAGCACCGCCTGGACGACCGCACGACCACCGTGAACCTGAAGTTCGGCGCAATCCTCACCCGTGAAAGATGCGGGTCCCTTGAAAACAAGAGCAAGTCCCTCATCGATGACCGCACCATCAAGGCCCTTTACCTTTCGCAGCGCTGCAACGCGCGGCTCCGGCACCGTTCCACAAAGGCGTTCAATGACATGGATGGATTCAGCGCCGGAGAGACGGATAACAGCCACTCCTGAAGGGAGGCTCCCCGTCGACAGCGCATATATCGTATCGCCTGGATGATCCATCAACCTCAGTCCGCGAAACCCCGACGGCACATTTGCCAAACGACTGAGCCGCGGGGCGATTTATCTGTTCCGTATCCGCCTGCCATCTGAAACAGGCCTCGGTCCAATTGTGGTAGTTCAAACGCCAAGGGAGTCAACGCCTCCTGCCAAGGCATTGACTCCCATAAATTTTGAATCCGGATAAATATCAGGTGTTCATCGACTCGAAAAAATCACCGTTATTCTTCGTCTGCTTCAGCTTGTCGATCAGGAATTCAATAGCATCCGTTGTACCCATCGGGGCCAGAATCCGGCGAAGGACAAAGATCTTCTGGAGATCCTGGCGTGGTACAAGGAGGTCTTCCTTACGCGTACCGGACTTGAGAATATCCATAGCCGGGAAGATGCGCTTGTCGGCAACCTTGCGGTCGAGCACAATTTCCGAGTTACCAGTTCCCTTGAATTCTTCAAAGATCACTTCATCCATGCGGCTGCCAGTGTCGATCAGCGCCGTTGCGATGATGGTCAGTGATCCGCCTTCTTCAATGTTGCGCGCCGCACCAAAGAACCGCTTTGGCCGCTGAAGCGCGTTGGCGTCCACGCCACCCGTCAGCACCTTGCCGGATGACGGTACAACGGTGTTGTAGGCACGACCAAGACGCGTAATCGAATCGAGCAGAATGACCACGTCACGGCCATGCTCAACCAGACGCTTGGCCTTCTCGATGACCATTTCGGCAACTTGAACGTGGCGTGTTGCCGGCTCATCGAAAGTCGACGACACAACCTCACCCCGCACCGAGCGCTGCATGTCCGTCACTTCTTCCGGACGCTCATCGATCAGAAGAACGATAAGATAGCATTCAGGATGGTTCGCCGTGATGGAATGCGCGATATTCTGCAGGAGAACAGTCTTACCCGTGCGTGGCGGTGCAACGATGAGACCGCGCTGACCCTTGCCCAGGGGCGCGACGAGATCGATCACGCGCGCCGACAAGTCCTTGGATGTGGGTACCTCGAGCTCCATCTTGAAACGCTCGTTCGGATAGAGCGGCGTCAGGTTGTCGAAGTGAACCTTGTGGCGGATTTTCTCAGGGTCTTCGAAATTGATCGTATTGACCTTGAGAAGAGCAAAATAGCGTTCGCCTTCCTTCGGCCCGCGAATGGGGCCCTCAACAGTGTCACCCGTCTTGAGCGAAAAACGGCGAATCTGCGAGGGAGAGATGTAAATGTCGTCGGGACCAGGAAGATAATTGGCATTCGCGGAGCGCAGGAAGCCGAAGCCGTCCTGCAGAACTTCCACGACACCCTCGCCGATGATTTCCACATCCTGCGTCGCCAGCATCTTCAGGATGGCGAACATGAGCTCCTGCTTGCGCATCGTGCTCGCGTTTTCGACTTCCAGCGATTCGGCGAATGCCAACAAATCGGTTGGTGTCTTGTTCTTGAGCTCCTGAAGCTTCATTTCAGCCATGAATACCACGCTAGATTTTATGGGAAAGTTGTGAGCAGCCAGTCGCAATCAGACACAGGAACAAATCGATGTCAGCGACGCCGCTTGAGATGAGATGCGCGAAAATAACGCTTCCTTGTTTTGCCCGCAAGGGGGGCACGGAAAATAGGCAAATGATTCAGGCAAACGGCTTCAAAATTACGAGCAGGACGATGACAATCATCAAGACTGTCGGCCCTTCATTCATCAAACGCCAGAAACGGGGCGTTCCTACCCGCCGATCGCGCCCAAACTCTTTGACTGACCGATAAAAATAAGCATGAACCCCGGTCAGCACGACAACGGCAGTCAGTTTCATGTGCAACCATCCGCCATGAAACTGGAAGACTTCGATGGCCATCCACAGCCCGAATATCCATGACAGGATCATTGCCGGCATCATGATGAACATCATGAGACGTTTTTCCATGACCTTGAACGTTTCAGATGCCGGTGAGCCCACCTCATGTTCATGATGATAGATGAAGAGACGGGGCAGATAGAGCAAACCCGCCATCCAGGACATCACCGAGATGACGTGCAACGCCTTGACCCAGAGATAGCGATTCTGTGGGTCAGCATAGAAAAGCGCTGAAGCGCCTGCGAGAAAAACCGCGAGCGCCACAAACGCTCTCAACCCCGCCTTTGCCCCGCCCGACGCACTCAAGCCGCAATTCCTCGGACCCGATTGACAAGGCGCGTGACATTATCGGGATCAGCCTGGGGTGTTATTCCGTGGCCGAGATTGAAAATCAGCGGGCCGCTTCCAAGCACCTGTAGAATTCTATCTATCCCTTGATCAAGAGAGACCCCGCCAGCAACGACCCGCATCGGATCAAGGTTACCCTGGACCGCACCTTCGGCCTGCAATTCCTTTGCAAAAGAGAGCGGAACCGACCAATCGAGGCCAATTGCGTTAGCATCGGTACCCTGCCGATAGGTTTTCAGCAATGCGCCCGCGCCCTTTGCAAACGCAATGATCCTTGCCCCTGGTCGCGCAGCTCGCACCTTGTCGACAATGCGCCTGACGGGCTTGACGGCGAATGCCTCGAATTCGACCTCACCAAGAACACCAGCCCAGGAATCAAAAATTTGCACCGCGTCTGCGCCGGCATCGATCTGCGCAATGAGATACTCGGCAGAAAGATCAGCAATATGATCCAGGAGAACGGCAAACTCCTTCGGATGCCGATAGGCAAACAACCTCGCAGGCGCCTGGTCCGGTGTGCCGTGTCCCGCAATCATATAAGTCGCAATCGTCCAGGGGGCGCCACAGAAGCCCAATAGCGTTGTCTCGACTGGCAACGTCGCCCGCAATCGACGAACCGTCTCATAGACCGGGTCAAGCCTGCTCCCGAGCCCGCGCTGGGCAATGTCCTTCACGTCGTCGCTAGTGATCGGATCAAGTTGCGGACCGCGATTTTCCTCAAAGCGAACATTCATGTTCAGCGCATCGGGGATGACGAGAATGTCGGAAAACAGGATCGCTGCATCAAAGCCATAGCGCCGAATAGGCTGGAGGGTGACTTCGGTTGCATATTCAGGTGAATAGCACAGATCGAGGAAACTTCCTGCCTTGGCGCGCGTTTCACGATATTCGGGCAGGTAGCGCCCTGCCTGCCTCATGAGCCAGACAGGAGGAGGGGACACTGACTTTCCATCCAGTACCTCAACAATCTTGCGAACTGGTGCGACAGCCAATGTCGATCTCCACATAATCAAATAGATATTTTCTTTCTTCTATTTCTTAGAGTCGGTGACTATCAAGGATTAAAATCAATCCCGTGTTTTTCCCGCTGCGGGCAATCGTCACACGCGCCTGGGGATCATTTTCCGCATTTACAGAGAATGCAGCATCGAGCAACTGATTCCGATTTGAATCAAATGGCTTAGCGCGAAAGACCAATGATTTTGGTCTGTGGAGAAACAGTGGAGAAATTGATTGCTTTGAGACGTTGTCCACATTGCCAGCCTGACTGGAAAACCAGGAGGCGAAAAACCCAAATGTGGAAAAGCTGAAGGTTTCCCACAGCGCCCGTCAGACCTCTCAGGAAACGCGATTGTTCTACAGTTTTCTCAACAGCCGACAGACATTATCGGGGAAAACCTTAACAAATCGTTGCCAATCAGAAGAGCGCGATTCTCGAGCAATCTAATCCAACGTTTGAGAGACTAAACGTGATCTCCTAACAAAGGATTAATTTGCGTAAAGTTTGACCCATTCAGGCGGCTTCGATTGAAAATGCCGATCGCAACTGCCATGACAGAACCAGCTCAAACCGGATTATCTTGATATGCCAATGCCACTTGATCATGGCTCAAGGCTCGTCCTTGCCTCGGGTTCACCCTTCAGGAAAGCTTTGTTGCAGGCTGCCGGCATTGAATTTGAGACGCTACCTGCAGACATCGATGAACGTGCTGTCGAGCAGCCGGTCCGTGAAAGCGGCGCGACCCCGGATGAAATTGCCACGGCGCTCGCGCTTGCCAAGGGGCGCAGCGTCTCGTCGTTGCGTCCAACCGACTTCATCATCGGATGTGATCAGGTGATGTCCATGGATGGAGTGCTGTTTCACAAATGTGCGTCGCTTGATGATGCGCGCGCGCAATTGGCCTCCATGCGCGGCCGCACCCATCGTCTGTCGAGCGGTATGGCGATCGTCCGCAATGATGAGGTCCTGTGGTCACACGTATCCGCGGCAAACATGACCTTTCGGAATTTCTCCGACGCATTCCTGGATGGGTACATGGACAGGGCAGGCGGCAAGGTTCTGCTGTCCGTGGGAGCCTATCAATATGAAGGGCTTGGCCAGCAGCTCTTCGAAAAGGTAGAGGGCGACTATTTTACAATCATTGGGCTCCCGATGCTTCCACTCCTGGCGGCATTGCGAGACCTGGGGATCATTCATGGCTGATTCACGTGAAACATTAACCAAGAAAGCGTTCGTCGCCGGCTTTCCGATTTCCCATTCCCGATCGCCGCTCATCCATCGCACCTGGCTGAAGCGTCACGGCATCGTCGGGGAGTATCATGCGGTTGAAGTGAAGCCGGAAAACTTCGCCGCGTTTATTTCAGATCTGCGGACCGGTGCCTCGGGCTTTCGCGGCGGGAACATCACCATCCCCCACAAGGAAATGGCTTTTGCGCTCGCCGACGCCATCGATCCAGTGGCAGAGCACATCGGTGCTGCAAACACACTGTGGGTTGAAGACGGTCGCGTCCGCGCCACCAACACCGATGCCTATGGCTTTGGAGCAAACCTCGATGATCGGGCGCCTGGCTGGGCCAACGGTGACATCGCCGTCGTCTATGGCGCCGGCGGTGCCGCACGAGCGGTCATTGCCTGCCTCATCGAACGAGGATTTGGCAATATTCATGTCCTCAACCGCACCCTTGAAAAAGCCGAGGTCCTCGCAGATCGGTTCGGCAATCAGGTTCATGCCCATGGGCTCGGCGCATTGACGGAAGTCCTTTCCGGAGCGCAGCTTTTCGTCAACACCACATCCCTTGGTCTGGGACATGATCCGGCGCCGGAAATCGACTTTTCGCCCATGGCTGAAACCGCTCTGGTGACTGACATCGTCTATGTACCGCTGATGACCGACTTCCTTCGTCAGGCGAAAGAGCAGGGCTTTGCCACGGCAGATGGCCTCGGCATGTTGCTGCACCAGGCAGTTCCCGGTTTTGAAAAGTGGTTCGGCGTCCGTCCGGTGGTGGATGCCGAGTTAAGGCAAATTGTCGAGACAGCCATTGGTGCGAAGGCATGATCGTCGTCGGTCTCACTGGCTCCATTGGCATGGGCAAATCAACGACGGCTGAGATGTTTCGTGACGAAGGCATACCGGTCAATGATGCCGATGCGGTGGTACACCAGCTCTACGCCGGTAAGGCTGCCCCCTTGATCGAAGCCGCCTTTCCAGGAACGACGCAAGGCGGGATCGTCAACCGTGCGTTCCTTTCAAAGGCACTCGCGGACAATCCTGCCGGCTTCAAAACACTGGAAGCCATAGTGCATCCGCTCGTCAGGGCAGAGGAACTGGCCTTCCGTGAGAAGGCCGAAAGGAGCGATGCGGAGATGATCGTCCTCGACATCCCGCTCCTGTTTGAAGCGGGCGGTGCCTCCCGTGTCGACAAGATTGTGGTCGTCAGTTGCGACCCCGAAATACAGCGCCGCCGCGTTCTCGAACGTCCTGGCATGACGGCTGAAAAGTTTGAAATGATCGTTGCACGCCAGACACCTGATGCGGAAAAGAGAGCGCGTGCCGATTTTGTAATCGATACAGGGCAGGGCCTTGAACATGCCCGCAGGCAAGTGAAACATATCATTGCCCAGCTTCGCGAGAAAAAGGAGATCGCAGGATGAGAGAGATCATCTTCGATACGGAAACAACTGGTCTTGATTCCCGCGAGGACCGGGTCATCGAAATCGGTGGCGTGGAACTCGAAAATCACTTTCCAACGGGGCGGACACTGCACCTCTATATCAACCCGGGTGATCGCAAGGTGCATCCCGACGCTCTTGCCGTTCACGGCATCACGGATGAATTCCTCAAAGATAAACCGGCCTTCGGCGATGTTGTCGAAGACATCCTGTCCTTCTTCGAGGGAGCCAAGTGGATTGCCCATAACGCGACATTCGATATGGGCTTCATCAATGCCGAACTGGCAAGGCTCGGCTTCCCGCCGATCATGCCGTCCGAAGTTGTCGATACGCTGGCACTCGCTCGGCGAAAGCATCCGATGGGGCCGAACTCCCTCGACGCGCTCTGCCGACGCTATGGCATCGACAATTCACATCGCACCAGGCACGGCGCGCTTCTCGACTCAGAACTCCTTGCTGAAGTCTACATTGAGATGATTGGCGGCCGGCAGGCGGCTCTTGGTCTGGCCGGTCCTGGTAACAGCGCTGCACCCGGCGAAAGTGAAGGTGTGGTGCAGATTGCTGAGCGATCCCAGAAGATCGCTTCGCTTCTGACGGAGACCGAACGAAAGGCCCATGAGGCGATGGTCGCAAAAATGGGTGGTAAGGCGATTTGGTCGAAATATAGCTGATGCAAGCCGCGCTCAATTGCGCTCACCACTAGCCTTTTCAGAAACAAAAAAAGCCCGGATCGAAACCCGGGCTTTCTTTTTGTCTATTGGCTCGATCAGTTCGTGTTGGCACTGACCTTGGCGCGGGCCTGCTCTTCAGCCATGCGCTGGGAGAACATCTGCGCGAAATCGATCGGGTCGATCAAGAGCGGCGGGAAGCCGCCATTGCGCGTTACGTCAGCGATGATCTGACGCGCGAACGGGAACAGAATGCGCGGGCACTCGATGAAGAGGATCGGCAGCATGTGTTCCTGCGGGAAGCCGGCAATGCGGAAGACGCCGCCGAAAGCAAGCTCTGCATGGAAGAGAACCTTGTCGCCGGCCTTTGCTTCTGCCGTCAGGGAGAGAAGGACATCGAAGTCGTTTTCGGAAAGCGGGTTTGCATTCACGTTGACATTGATGTTGATGTCCGGAGCCTTGTCGCGTGCCTGCAGCGACTGCGGAGCGCCCGGGTTTTCAAAGGACAGGTCCTTCGTGTACTGGGCGAGAACATTGAGAGTAGGAGCCTGTTGGGCGCCGTTCTGGTTGGATTCGTTTGCCATGTCTGCTCCTCGACGGAAAAATAAGTCGAGCGCGGCTCTAGCATTTTCATACGGGTACTTGCAACCCTGACCGCCCGGCACCGTCAGTCGCGATCAAGCCGGGGATTATTGCCGCGGGCTCGCCACGGAGAACTTTCGTCGGGTTCCTGGCGATAGTCATCCTCGTCGAGATCAACAACTGGCCCGGTATCGTAGGGGGTTTCTGTGGTCGAACGATATGTGCGCGAACGCTGGCTGAAGGTGCTGACCGTAATGCGATCCCTGATCATCCGCCAGGCCATCTCCCGAACCGGCGGAATGAACAGGAGCAGGCCAATGAGATCCGTCACGAAGCCCGGGGTCAGGAGGAAGAGCCCGGCAAGGACGATCATGGCGCCGTCGATCAGCTCTCGGGCAGGCAGCCTGCCGCCATCCATCTCGGTGGCAAGCTTGCGCAGCACCCCGATACCCTGGATGCGCAGCAACAGGGCACCAAGTCCGGACGAGAGGAATATGAGTGCCAATACCGGTAGCACGCCGATATACCGACCGACGATGATGAACACCGCAATTTCTGCGATCGGCAGACCAATGAGCAGGATAGGCACGATCGAAAATCGCATGGAAACCTTCTTGTCTTTGCAATGTGCGTTCACAACGCCTGAGAACGCTGTTTGGCACTCTGTTCCCGGGCGGTGTCTTCGATTGGCGTCCCGGCCGCCTGCCAAATTTACCGAACAACGTGTCGGTGTTTGAATACGCGGTGTTTGCAGACTATATGGGAATGATTGGTAGTTTATAACAGCGGTTCCGAAACTGATGAGCTCAAACGACATCGTCACGATCTTTTTTCTCGTTGCCGCAGTGCTGATCTTCATTCAGCTGCGTAACGTCCTGGGTCGGCGGACCGGAAATGAGAAACCACCATTTGACCCTTACGCAGCGCGCGAGACGGCCGAACCGGCTGCAGAGCGTGCCGAAAAAGTCGTAACGGTTTCAAGCCAGTCGTCGGATGGTGAAACCCCGAGTGTTTATGCGCTCGCCGATAGCTTTGCTCCCGTCGACAGCGACTTGAACAAGGGCCTTCGTTCGCTCATCGACGCCGATGCGAGCTTCAATCCAAGGGAATTCATGAAGGGCGCCGGTGCTGCCTATGAAATGATCGTCATGGCGTTTGCCGAAGGCGACCGCGCCACTTTGAAGGGGCTCCTGTCTCGCGAGGTGTTTGATGGCTTCGATGCCGCTCTGCGTGACCGTGAATCACGGGGCGAAAAGGTCAAGTCGCATTTCGTCGGCATCGACAAGGCAGACATGCTGAGTGCTGCGGTCAAGGGATCCGAGGCTTTCGTGACAGTCCGTGTCGTCAGCCAGCTCGTCTCGGCCACCTATGATAAGCAGGGCGAACTGGTTGATGGTCATCCTGAGGAAGTCGCCGAGGTCAAGGATATCTGGACATTTGCCCGTGATGTCCGCTCGCGTGATCCGAACTGGAAACTGGTCGGGACGGAATCGGAGCACTGATGTCGACCGGCTTCTCGCTCGAATTGCGCCGCTTTGCGGATTTGCCGGGTTGGGAAGAAGACGATCCGTCCGAGCTCGTTCCCGCTCTCTTGCGATGCCGGGATCACATTAGACATCGCAAACCGTACAAGACGGGCTCTCTCGGTATCAGAGCGGATGAGCTCTTGCCGGCCATGGATGCGGCGGGTGGCCTGAAGATCGACAGCGCCGCAGATGCCCGTCGCTTTTTCGAGACCTATTTCGTGCCGTTCCTGATCCGAAAGGACGATGGGAATCCGGGTTTCGTGACAGCCTTCTATGAGCCTGACGTCGACGTCTCAGCCGAACCCGATGATATCTGGAAATATGCCTTCTACCGTCGGCCCGATGATCTCGTCGACATAGACGATCATAATCGTCCGTCGTCGATGCCGGCGGGTTATGCGTTCGGGCTGTTGCGGGATGGACAGATTTCCGAATACCCCGACCGTCGGGATATTGATGAGGGCTATCTTGAAGGTCGCGGCCTCGAGATCGCATGGGCCAGATCCAAGGCGGATGTATTTTTTGCCCATGTGCAGGGGGCGGCCCGCCTCGTCTTTCGCGACGGAACGTCCCAGCGCATCACGTATGCCGCCAAGGCAGGTCATCCGTTTTCCGGCATCGGTGGTCGCCTGATCGAGCTTGGCGAGATCACGCGCGAAAACATGTCGATGGGTGCGATCCGGGAATGGCTCAGCCGCAATCCGGCACGCGCCGACGAGCTTTACTGGCACAATCGTTCATATATCTTCTTCCGTGAGGAAGAGATGGGTGATCCGCAGTTGGGACCCGTTGCAGCTGCCAAGGTTCAGATGACACCCGGTCGTTCGCTGGCCGTCGATCGTTCGATCCATACCTTTGGCTGTCCCTTCTATATCCAAAGCGATAGCCTTACCCGGGTTGACTCCGGCAAAAAATTTCGAAGGCTCATGCTCGCGCTGGATACCGGGTCCGCGATCCTTGGTCCTGCGAGGGGCGACATATTTACCGGCAGCGGGCCTGAAGCCGGTGATCGGGCGGGATCGGTCCGCAACGACGCAAACTTTTTCATTCTCGTGCCAGCCGCAATTGCCGGCAGGTTTGCGCCATGAAGAAGCCGAACCTCACCTCGGAAGATCGGATCCTTTGGGGCAAGGTCGCCCGCTCAGTTCGTGCGCTTCCGGGTCGAATGGAGCTGCTGGATGGTTTTGAGGTCGCGCCAGAAAACGCGGGTGAGAGTAAAACCGACGTAGAGAATCCGGCAAAGAATACTGCTGCTCCGATTTCGGAACAGGCAAAGGCTGAAGCGAAGCCCAAAGGGCATCGCCACCACCCGATCGAACGTCCCGTGACGCGCAAGATTTCAAAGGGACGATTGGCGCTTGAAGGTCGCATCGATCTGCACGGCCTTGTCCAGAGCGAAGCGCATGCGATGTTGCACGCTTTTCTCCTTCGGGCGCATGAGCAGGGGATGCGCCATGTGCTGGTGATTACGGGCAAGGGTTCATCGCTGGGCAGCGATGGCGCCTTGAAGCGCGCAGTGCCCATGTGGTTCTCAAAGCCCGATTTCCGATATCTGATTTCGGGTTACGAGACCGCAAGTCGCAATCACGGCGGTGATGGTGCGATCTATGTGCGACTGGCGAGAAGGCCGGGGGAGAAGTCATGACGCCGTTTGGCGAGGCAATGCGCGATCTGCGCCGCAGCAAGGGTGTCAGCCAGAAGCAGATGGCTGAGGCGCTTGGTGTGTCCCCCGCATATCTCTCCGCGCTTGAACACGGAAACCGCAGCGCTCCGAGTTTCGAGTTCATTCAGCGCGTGGCAGGCTACTTCAATATCATCTGGGACGACCTGGAAGATCTGATGCGTGTGGCGGGGCTGTCTCACCCGCGTGTCGTGATCGATACGGCGGGCCTTGGCGCACCCTATACAGCGCTCGCCAACCGGCTTTCGCAGGAAATTCGGCTGCTTGATCCGATCGACATTGAAGAGATCGAATCGGTTCTGGACAGGGTTGCTGCAAAAGCGCGAAACGAGCCCTGAAATCGCCCGCTTTCCGGGGAAAAGCCGGGGACGACGTTTGGTTCCGGAGCCAAACTAACTATAGTCCAAATTGGAAAAACAGGGTGATTCGGGATTTCAGGCAGCATATCGGCAGCCGGCCCGATCGGGGATGGCGATGCGGTCTTGGCATTGCGTAAAACGAAATCCCCAAACCATCTGGGAAGATGTTGAATGAGCGATAATTCTGAAATCGAAAACGGTACGAGCGCAGAGGAATACGGCGCGGATTCCATTAAGGTCCTGAAGGGACTCGATGCCGTGAGAAAGCGTCCGGGCATGTATATCGGTGATACCGATGACGGGTCCGGCCTGCACCACATGGTCTACGAAGTGGTCGACAACGCGATCGATGAAGCATTGGCCGGGCACGCCGACCGGGTGACGGTCACGCTCAATGCCGATGGCTCGGCAACCGTGACGGACAATGGCCGTGGCATTCCGACTGGCATCCACCACGAAGAGGGCGTTTCTGCCGCCGAAGTCATCATGACGCAGCTGCACGCCGGCGGAAAGTTCGACCAGAATTCTTACAAGGTCTCTGGTGGTCTGCATGGGGTTGGCGTGTCGGTGGTCAACGCGCTGTCGACGAAACTGAAGCTCAAGATCCGTCGTGACAACAAGGTCCACGAAATGACCTTCACCCACGGCGTTGCCGATGCACCGCTCGCGGTAACGGGCGAATACGAAGGGCGCTCTGGCACGGAAGTCACCTTCCTGCCGAGCCCGCAGACCTTCACCAGGATCGAATTCGATTACGACACGCTGGAGCACCGCCTGCGCGAACTGGCGTTCCTGAATTCCGGCGTGCATATCATCCTGACAGACAAGCGCCATTCCGACGTGCGCGAGACGGAACTGGTTTATGATGGCGGTCTCGAGGCCTTCGTTGCCTATCTCGATCGCGCAAAGAAGTCGCTGGTGACCAAGCCTATCGCCATCAAGGGCGAAAAGGATGGGATCACGGTTGAAGTTGCGATGTGGTGGAACGACAGCTACCACGAAAACGTGCTCTGCTTTACCAACAACATTCCGCAGCGCGACGGCGGCACCCATCTGGCCGGGTTCCGCGGCGCCTTGACCCGTCAGGTGACGTCCTATGCCGATACGTCGGGCATCCTGAAGAAGGAAAAGGTTTCGTTGACTGGCGAGGACTGCCGTGAAGGTCTGACAGCCGTTCTCTCCGTCAAGGTGCCCGATCCGAAGTTCTCGTCGCAGACCAAGGACAAGCTTGTGTCCTCGGAAGTGCGGCCGGTGGTCGAAAACCTGGTCAATGAAGCCCTGAACCAGTGGCTTGAGGAACATCCGAGCGACGCGAGGATCCTGGTGGGCAAGGTGGTGGAAGCTGCTGCCGCTCGCGAAGCCGCGCGAAAGGCGCGCGAGCTGACGCGCCGCAAGGGCGCACTCGACATTTCGTCGCTGCCCGGAAAGCTTGCCGACTGCTCGGAGCGCGATCCGGCCAAGTCCGAACTTTTCCTCGTCGAGGGTGACTCTGCAGGTGGCTCTGCCAAGCAGGGACGTTCGCGCGAGACCCAGGCCATCCTTCCGCTGCGCGGCAAGATCCTCAATGTCGAGCGCGCGCGCTTCGACAAGATGTTGTCCAGCCAGGAAATCGGCACGCTGATTACGGCGCTTGGAACTTCCATCGGCAAGGATGAATTCAACGCGGAGAAGCTGCGCTACCACAAGATCATTATCATGACGGATGCTGACGTCGACGGGGCCCATATCCGCACCCTGCTGCTGACGTTCTTCTTCCGCCAGATGCCGGAGCTCATTGAACGCGGTCATTTGTACATCGCCCAGCCGCCGCTTTATAAAGTCACGCGCGGCAAGTCCTCGCAGTACCTGAAGGACGAAAAGGCCTTTGAAGACTATCTGATCGGCAGCGGTCTTGAAGATGCCGTGCTGGTTCTGGGTTCCGGCGAGGCGCGCGGTGCCCAGGACCTTCGCGAAGTTGTGTCCGATGCGCTGCGCTTGCGATCGCTGATTGACGGACTTCATTCGCGTTATAGCCGTTCAGTCGTCGAGCAGGCAGCCATTGCCGGTGCACTGAACGTTGAGCTCGTGCAAAACCGCGAAGCAGCCGAGCAGACCGTAGCCGACGTCGCGCGTAGGCTCGATCTGATTGCCGAAGAGACCGAACGGGGCTGGACTGGCCGCGTCAATGACCAAGGTGGTCTGGTGTTTGAACGCATGGTTCGTGGCGTCAAGGAGGCTGCAATGATTGATATGGCTCTGATCGGCTCCGCCGACGCCCGCCATATCGATCAGTTGAGCGGTCGCCTGAAGGAAATCTATGGTGTCCCGCCGGTCCTCAAGCGCAAGGAAGGCGACACGGAGATTTCCGGTCCGCGCGCGCTTCTCGATGTGATCTTCACGTCCGGCCGCAAGGGCATTGCGATGCAGCGGTACAAGGGTCTTGGCGAAATGAATGCCGAGCAGCTCTGGGAAACGACATTGGATCCGAATGTTCGTTCGCTGCTCCAGGTTCGCGTCAATGATGCAGTCGATGCCGACGGCCTCTTTGCCCGCCTCATGGGCGATGAAGTGGAGCCACGCCGCGACTTCATTCAGGAAAACGCGCTGAGCGTTGCAAACCTTGATATCTGATTGAATTCGAACGAGGGCTGATTATAGAAAAAGCACCCAGACGAATCCGGGTGCTTTTTTGTTGAATCCGGCTACCGCATAAAATTTCAGCCTGGGAATTCGCCTTCGCGGGCGATTTCGGCCAGAGGTTTGCGGGGGCTTGCACCCTCGCGCGCCTGCAGAGTTTCCGGCAGAACTGCCGCATCACCGCGCTTGCCAATGACGATGCCGACTTCAAGGCGATACGACGCGGGAATATCGTAGATCTCGGCGGTCTTGTCGTGATGCACGCCGCCCATGGCATGGGCATGGTAGCCAAGCATCTGCGCTTGAAGCGCAAGCGACATCCAGGCCGCACCCGCATCGAAGGCGTGGCTAATGACAGCCTTGTCCTCGCCGGTGTCCTTCGCCTTCGTGGTCTTCTGCGAAAAGAGCAGGAGCATGACGGAGGCATTCTTCGCCCATCCGGCGTTGAAGTCATAGAGTGTAGGCAGCATCTTTTCCCATGCAGGGGTGTCCCGATGGGCGTAGATGAAACGCCAGGGCTGCAAATTGACGGCCGATGGGGCAAATCGGGCCGCCTCGAGAATGGTCAGAAGGTCTGCCTGCGGCATCGCCTGCGGCACGAACGCGCGGGGAGACCAGCGTTCCAGAAAAATGGGCGCCACGCCGTGTTCCGATGTGCGCTGATTTTGATCGGTCATGTCTACCTCATGATGGACTGTTTTGGGAGGTTGGGGATGCGGCTTAATACCATCGATAATCAGTGATTGTCCGGCTGACAATGCGGTTGTTGCGCCAATTCGTACGCTGTTCTCCTCCAACTAGAGGCATCCGGTACGGCCCCAAAGTGGCTTCGCGCCGCAGCATGAAATGACGGAATTATCGCAACTCTTTCGTTAGTCTTTCCTGCAATAATTTGAAATCATGAGACTAAAGCAGTTCCCTATCCTGCATAATCGTCGTTGCCATGAAGAAGAAACATGTTAGTCTGACAACAAATCTGAGGTCGATGCAGGAAATGTTCTGCTTTGGTCGACCGGCGCAAGGAATACCCTCCCATGTTCTACCAGATGTATGAAATGAATCACGCCGTGATGGCGCCTTGGCGCGCGGCGGCTGAAGCGATGCGAATGGCCTATCGCAGTCCGTTCAATCCGATTTCGCATACAGCCTATGGCAGGGCGATGGCCGCCGGCCTGGAAGTCTTCGAGCGTGCAACACGGCGCTACGGCAAGCCGGAATTCGGCCTATCTCACGCGGTGATCGCGGGCGAGGAAGTCTCGGTTCACGAGACCATCGTCTGGAACAAGCCGTTCTGCAATCTCCTGCATTTCGAGCGCACTTTGCCGCAAGGTGCCAATCCCGGACCACGTATCCTTCTCGTTGCGCCCATGTCCGGCCACTATGCCACCCTGCTCAGAGGCACGGTGGAAACGCTGCTCCCGCATGCCGATGTCTACATCACCGACTGGATCGACGCTCGGATGGTGCCGCTTCAGGATGGCGCCTTCGATCTGGATGACTACATCGACTACGTGATGGAGATGTTGCAGTTCCTTGGCCCCGACACCCATGTCATGGCGGTATGCCAGCCTTCTGTTCCGGTCCTGGCGGCTGTCGCGGTCATGGCTGGTCAGGATGATCCCGCAACACCCGCTTCCATGACCCTCATGGGTGGCCCGATCGATACGCGCAAGAACCCGACGGCCGTCAACCAGCTCGCCCAGAACAAGCCGATTGAGTGGTTTTCCGAGAATGCCATCATGCAGGTTCCGTGGCCGCAGCCTGGCGCCATGCGGATGGTCTATCCGGGCTTCCTGCAGCTCACCGGCTTCATGTCCATGAACCTTGATCGCCACATGACGGCCCAGAAGGACTTCTTCTTCCATCTCGTCAAGAATGATGGTGACTCGGCCGAAAAGCACCGCGAATTCTACGACGAATATCTGGCGGTGATGGACCTGACGGCGGAGTTCTATCTGCAAACGGTCGATACCGTCTTCATTCGGCATGCGCTCCCGAAGGGCGAGATGACCCATCGCGGCAAGCTCGTCGATCTCGGCAAGATATCCAAGACGGCGCTGTTGACCGTGGAAGGCGAGAATGACGACATTTCGGGCGTTGGGCAGACTGAAGCTGCGCATACCCTTTGCACGAGCATTCCGGACTCCATGCGCATGCACCACCTGCAGCCGGATGTCGGACACTATGGTGTTTTCAACGGTTCGCGTTTCCGGCGCGATATTGCACCGCGGATTTTGTCCTTCATGAATGCCAATGACCGACAGGCGCAGTCTGATGGAAAATCTGCGGGTGGCATGGTGAAGAGCATCTTTTCCGGCGCGTGAAAGCTAGTCGTCTTGCGAAAAGACCAGGCGCTTCGCGATCCAGGAAGATAAGGAAAGAACGTGCGCCTGGTAGAGAGGTGCAGGCTGCTTGATAGCTCCCGCACTTGAAACTGCGGCGGTCCTCCACCACTTCGATTGCCGCAGAGTGACATTTCTTGGGGCGAGGTTGATGGCATGAACAGGTTTGGCTGGATACGCCCGGGCTGGAATCCGCCCACAACGGCGCTCATGATCATCGGCTTCATCATCTTCTGGCCAATTGGTTTGGCTGTGCTGGCCTATATCCTATGGGGCAAGCGCTTCCGTCGTGGATGGCGGAGGCACGCCCGTCCATATGAAAGTCGCCAAGAGGGCGGCCATGGACCCTTTGACCCCGAGGTTCTGGCAGAGAGCGAGCGCCTCGAGGCTGAAAGAGAAAAGCTTGAAAACGAGCGTCGCGCGTTTGGAAGCACTTCTCAAGTATCCGGGAAATCGTCCGATGCAGAAGAGTTCGAGCGATTTACGCGGGAACGAAGGAGCTCTGGCATGGCATCAGGGGAATCCGCCTGAGGATGACACCCGCGCGTTTGTAGCCGAACGTTTTGATCTCATCTGTACGATTTCCGTTTCAAGACCCGAATCGGCTATGACATCGCGCCGAGAAGCAATCCGGTAATCTGTTCGACAAGGCTCAATGTTTTTCAGACGCACCCGCACGACACCTCCAAAGACACGGACGCTGAAGATCGGCGGCCGGGAGTTGCCGTTGACGATCCGCAGTGACAGGCGCGCGACCCGGTTGACACTCCGCATCGAGCCCGGCGGCAAGGCACTCAAGATGACGGTCCCGGTCGGCGTTCCCATCCGTGACGTCGAAGATTTCCTGGAACGGCATCACGGCTGGTTGAAGTCGAAACTCGCCAGCCTTCCGGCGCACGATAGTCTCAGAGACGGAAGCGAGATTCCGTTCAGAGGCGTCAAGCATCGAATTGTCCTGACCGGAAAGCTCAGAGGCGTGACGGAGGCAGCTGAGGTCGATGGTGCGCCTGCCATACTTGTCAGCGGTGCCCCGGAACACGTCGGCAGACGTCTCCAGGACTTCCTGAAAAAGGAGGCGCGCCGGGACCTGGAACTCTATGCGCGTGCACATGCCAAGGCCAGCGGCAGGAAAATCGCGTCCCTGAGATTGAAGGATACCAAAAGCCGCTGGGGTTCCTGCTCGCATGACGGAAACCTCAGCTTCTCCTGGCGCATTGTCATGGCGCCTGCATCCGTCATTGACTATCTCGCTGCGCACGAAGTCGCTCACCTGAGTGAAATGAACCACGGCCCACGCTTCTGGGCGCTTTGCCACAAGCTGTGCCCCGGGACGGACGAGGCCAAGGCCTGGCTCAAGCGCCATGGCTCGGCCCTTCACGCGATTGACTTTGCGTGATCGTTCCCGTCCTCAAACCCTGTAGCGCGATGCGTTCACCTGAACGCACGACCGACGCTGTAACAATGTGAATCTATGCATGTTCGTTCCGCTCAATTGAACGCAATTGAGCGCGACATGCATTAGTTTGCTGGCGTTTTGTGAATGAACGGTAACGCAAATTGGCTCGACTCTTTCTTCATTTCATGCGAACTGCGGCAGCATGACATTTTCGATCAAGATATGCGGTTTGAAGACGGCGGAAGCGATTGACCTGGCAGTCAGGCGAGGGGCGACGCATATCGGCTTCATCTTCTTCGCCAAGAGCCCGCGTTACATCGAGCCGGTGGATGCAGGTCGGCTTGCAGATGCGGTCCGCGGCCGTGTCAAGATCGTTGCGGTCACGGTCGATGCCGATCAGGATTTTCTCGACGAGATCGTGTCTGAAGTCAGGCCCGACATTTTGCAGCTTCATGGGCACGAGACGCCGGAAGACCTTCTGCGGATCAAGGCGTTCTACGCCTTGCCGGTTATGAAGGCTCTGTCGATCCGCGACCCCGATGACCTTGAGCGCATTGAACCCTATATAGGGATTGCAGACCGGTTTCTGCTGGATGCCAAGCCTCCGGCGGGTTCGGAGCTTCCCGGCGGCAACGGCGTCACCTTCGACTGGCGCCTGCTGGATGCGCTTGACGGGGATGTTGATTACATGCTTTCCGGTGGTCTCAGCAAAAACAACGTTGGAGAGGCCATCCGCACGATCCGGAGTACCGGCATCGACGTTTCCTCTGGCGTTGAGAGTGCGCCAGGCGTCAAGGATCTGTCCTTGATGGATGAGTTTTTCGATGAAGCCCTGCGTGCGGTTTCGGACCGCCGGGTGGCAAGGAGCCAAAAGTGAACGAATCGCCCAATTTGAATTCCTTCCGGTCGGGTCCGGACGAAAATGGCCGCTTTGGCATCTACGGTGGCCGCTTCGTGGCTGAAACCCTGATGCCGTTGATCCTGGATCTCGAGGCCGAGTTCAACCGGGCGAAGACAGATCCTGAATTCCAGGCGGAGCTTCAGCATCTCGGTAAGCACTACATCGGTCGCCCGAGCCCGCTTTACTTCGCCGAGCGCCTGACGGCCGAACTCGGTGGCGCGAAGATCTACTTCAAGCGCGATGAGCTCAATCACACCGGCAGCCACAAGATCAACAACTGCATCGGCCAGATCCTGCTCGCAAAGCGCATGGGCAAGAAGCGCATCATCGCAGAGACGGGTGCCGGCCAGCACGGCGTGGCCTCGGCCACGGTCGCAGCGCGCTTCGGCTTTCCGTGCGTTGTCTACATGGGCGCGACCGACGTTGAGCGGCAGGCCCCGAACGTGTTCCGCATGAAGCTTCTGGGCGCTGAAGTGAAGCCTGTCACGGCAGGCCATGGAACGCTGAAGGATGCGATGAACGAGGCGTTGCGGGACTGGGTCACCAACGTCGATGACACCTATTACATCATTGGCACGGCTGCCGGTCCGCACCCGTATCCGGAAATGGTTCGCGAATTCCAGTCCGTCATCGGCAAGGAAGCCCGTGTGCAGATGATGGAAGCTGAAGGCCGTCTGCCGGACATGCTTGTGGCCGCTGTCGGTGGTGGTTCTAATGCAATCGGTCTTTTCCACCCGTTCCTGGATGAGAAGTCGGTCAAGATCGTTGGCGTCGAAGCGGGTGGCAAGGGTCTCGAAGGCGAAGAACACTGCGCCTCGCTGACCGCCGGTAGCCCGGGCGTTCTGCATGGCAACCGAACCTACCTCCTTCAGAACGAGGACGGTCAGATCAAGGAAGGCCACTCGATCTCCGCAGGTCTCGACTATCCGGGTATCGGCCCTGAGCATTCCTGGCTGAAGGACACCGGCCGCGTCGAATACGTCCCGATCAAGGACGATGAAGCGCTGGCGGCTTTCCAGTTGCTGACGCGCACGGAAGGCATCATTCCCGCGCTTGAGCCGAGCCACGCGCTGGCCGAAGTCATCAAGCGCGCACCGAAGATGGACAAGGACCAGATCATCCTGATGAACCTGTGCGGTCGCGGCGACAAGGACATCTTCACGGTTGGCAAGATTTTGGGAATGGGGCTCTGATCATCATGACTGCTCGTATGGACAAACGTTTCGCTGACCTGAAGGCTGAGGGCCGTCCCGCGCTCATCACCTATTTCATGGGCGGCGATCCTGATTTCGAAACATCGCTGGCGATCATGAAGGCGCTGCCTGCGGCCGGTGCTGACGTGATCGAACTCGGCATGCCCTTTTCCGATCCCATGGCGGATGGTCCGGCCATCCAGCTGGCTGGCCAGCGCGCACTGGCCGGTGGCCAGACACTTGAGAAGACCATCGACATGGCGCGTCGCTTCCGCGAGACGGACGATGCGACGCCGATTGTCATGATGGGCTACTACAATCCGATCTATGTCTATGGCGTCGAGCGTTTCGTTGAAACAGCGCTTGCTGCCGGCATCGATGGTCTGATCGTTGTTGACCTGCCGGCCGAAATGGATGACGAGCTTTGCATCCCGGCCCTTGCCAAGGGTATCAATTTCATCCGCCTGACGACGCCGACAACCGATGAAAAGCGCCTGCCGCGCGTTCTTCAGAATACATCGGGCTTCGTCTACTACGTCTCCATGAACGGTATCACGGGTTCATCGCTGCCCGATCCGTCGCTGGTTGCAGGCGCTGTCACCCGCATCAAGGGTCACACTGAACTGCCTGTCTGCGTGGGCTTCGGCGTGAAGACCGCCGAGCATGCCCGCCTGATCGGCGCCTCCGCTGATGGTGTGGTCGTTGGCACGGCCATCGTCAATCAGGTGGCGCTGAGCCTTTCTAAGGACGGCAAGGCAACGGCTGACACCGTGCCGAGTGTGGCGACCCTCGTTCGCGGTCTGGCCAGCGGCGTTCATGCCGCGCGTCTCGCCGCTGCCGAATAAGCTTTGAGAGCAATCTCGAAAGGGAGTTAGAACCCATGAACTGGCTGACAAACTACGTTCGCCCGCGCATCAATTCCATGCTGGGCCGTCGCGAAGTTCCGGAAAACCTCTGGATCAAGTGCCCGGAAACGGGCGAAATGGTCTTCCACAAGGATCTGGAAGAAAACCAGTGGGTGATACCGGCCTCCGGTTTTCACATGAAGATGCCCGGCAAGGCGCGTCTGGCCTGGCTTTTCGACAAGGGTGAATTCGAGCTTCTGCCGCAGCCGAAGGTCGCGCAGGATCCTCTGAAATTCCGCGACTCGAAGAAGTACACGGACCGCCTGAAGGACAGCCGCACCAAGACCGAGCTTGAGGACACGATCCTTGCCGGTGTCGGCCGCATCAATGGCGTCAAGGCTGTTGGCATCGTGCATGAATTCGATTTCATGGGCGGTTCGCTGGGCACGGCTGCCGGCGAGGCGATCATCGAAGCCTTCCAGCGTGCGCTGGGTGAGAAGTGCCCGGTTGTCATGTTCCCGGCCTCCGGCGGCGCGCGCATGCAGGAAGGCATCCTGTCGCTCATGCAGCTGCCGCGCACGACCGTGGCCGTCGAGATGCTGAAGGAAGCTGGCCTGCCCTACATCGTGGTTCTCACCAACCCGACCACAGGCGGCGTCACGGCATCCTATGCCATGCTGGGCGATATCCATATTGCCGAACCCGGCGCACTGATCGGCTTTGCCGGTCGCCGCGTGATTGAACAGACAATCCGTGAGAAGTTGCCGGAAGGCTTCCAGACGGCGGAATATCTCTACCAGCACGGCATGGTGGACATGGTTCTGCCCCGTCATCAGATCCCGGAAACCATTGGCCGCCTGCTGGCCATACTGACCGAGGCGCGCTCCGCCAAGGCTGCCTGATCTTGCGGCTGAAGGCGGTTGTCCGGTGAGCCAGGCTGACATCGAAATCGAGAAGCTCATGGCCCTTCACCCGAAGGGCTTTGATCTTTCTCTGGATAGAATCACCCGCGTTCTGGAGGTTCTGGGCAATCCGCATCTACGGATGCCGCCAATCATCCATATCGCGGGCACCAACGGCAAGGGCTCTGCAACGGCCTATTGCCGTGCATTGCTGGAAGCGCAAGGCATTTCCGCACACATCCACTCCAAGCCGCATCTGGTGAACTGGCACGAGCGCTATCGCCTTGGCCGCACAAATGGGCCCGGCGAACTGGTGGATGACGAGACGCTGGCCGATGCAATACGCCGCGTTGCCGCAGCCAATGGCGGACAGCACATCACTGTCTTCGAGATCCTGACTGCTGTCATGTTCCTGCTCTTTTCCGAGCATCCGGCCGACGCTGCGGTTGTCGAAGTGGGCCTCGGCGGCCGGTTTGACGCGACGAACGTCATTCCCAATCCCGCCGTTACGGTGATCATGCCGATCTCGCTCGATCACATCGCCTACCTTGGCGACACGGTGGAACTGATCGCTGCCGAAAAGGCCGGCATCATGAAGCGCGGTCGCCCATGCGTCATCGGTTTCCAGGGCGAGGATTCAGCCCGTGATGTGCTTGTTTCGACGGCGGAGCGGCTCGGCTGCCCGCATGTCGTTTTCGGGCAGGATTTCTTTGCGCACGAGGAATTCAAGCGGCTTGTCTACCAGGACGAGTTCGGCCTTCTGGATCTGCCGTTGCCGCGCCTGCTGGGCCGCCACCAATATGGCAATGCCGCTGCCGCCATTCGTGCGGTCAAGGCAGCCGGTTTTCCGCTCTCCGAACAGGCGATTGAAAAGGCCATGCTGACGGTCGACTGGCCGGCACGCATGCAGAAGCTCCCGGCAGGCAAGCTCTGGGAACTTGCGCCGGAAGGCGCAGAGATCTGGATCGACGGCGGGCACAATCCCGGCGCCGGTGTCGTGGTTTCCGAGGCGCTTGCCGATATGGAAGAACGCCAGTCCCGGCCCCTGTTCATGATTTGCGGCATGGTCAACACCAAGGATGCCACGGGCTATTTCCGCGCCTTCGCGGATCTCGCCGAGACGGTATTTACGGTGCCGGTTGCCGAATCCGACGCCAGCGTCGACCCGGTTGCGCTTGCGACCGATGCGGAAGCTGCCGGGCTTTCGGCGCGCCCATGTTCTTCGGTGGCTGACGCGCTTCGCGAAATTGCGGGTGTCATGGAGCCGGGCGAGGAGCCGCCACGCATCCTGATCGGTGGCTCGCTCTATCTCGCGGGCTCGGTCCTCAGGGACAACGGTACGCCTCCCAGATAACGAAAAAGCCCGGCGGAAACGCCGGGCTTTCTGCTGTTCAGGTGAGGCTGATCAGGCTGCGCCGTTGATCCAGGCCGACAGCTGCGACTTCGGACGCGCGCCGGTGATCTGATCGGCAAGTTCGCCGCCCTTGAAGATGGCAAGCATCGGAATGCCGCGAACGCCAAAGCGCGCTGCAAGTTCCGGGTTTTCGTCGACGTTCAGCTTGACGATCTTGACCTTGCCTTCAAGCTCACCGGAAATTTCTTCGAGCGCGGGCGCAATCATGCGGCAGGGGCCGCACCATTCTGCCCAGAAATCAACGACAACCGGCTCTGCGGACTGCAGGACTTCGGTCTGGAAATTGGCATTATCAACTTTCACGGTGGCCATGGGGAACTCCTTGGGGAATCTGATCTGTTGACCAACATGTATGGTGTTCGGCGTATAATTCAATCCCCTATATGGGGTGAGAGCCTTTTGACACAGCTTGATGATTTGGATTTGCAGCCCCGGCCAAAGCCTGCAGCGCGGCTTCCATGGCCGTATCATCGAGCGAAAAGACGCTGGCATCCACCGTAAAGATCAAGGCGCAAAGAATGGGCTTGTCGGGATAGAGCGGCTTCAGGATCGCTCTGTAGATCCCAAGCTGTGTGATGTAGCTTGCCGGGATGTCATTCGCCGTCAACGGCGGCCGCCTGTCGGTCTTGAAGTCGGCAAGGATGACGCGGTCATCGAGGTTCGCCATGCGGTCGAGGCGGCCCGAAACGGCAAATTCCCGGCCGCGGAGCTGCAGAACCCCGATGATATTGACCTCGGCCTTGGCTTCCCGGGCGAAAAGCGGGCCAAGCGTCGGATCCTCCAGAACCGCAAAGACCTGCGAGAGGACAGTGTCGCGTTGCTCATCCGTCCACTGCGGTGCCGCACGCTCCAGATAGCGTCTCGTGGCGGCTTCGCGCTCCTCGTTGGCAAGGTCGGGCAGGACCTGAAAGAGCCGGTGAATGAGTCGTCCCTTTTGCGCGGCGTCGCTGTTCGAGACGCCGTTTTCACCAAAGAGCCGCGAGCCTTTGCTCAATGCCCGTTGATCGTCGATCAACGTGGCGCCGGCGCCCGAGGGGCTAAGTGGACGGGGAAGGCTACGTACTGGTGGCAGGGGTTTCAAAAGACCGGGTGGCAGGCTCGCCTTCACTGACTTTTCGATCAAGGCTCCTTCATGTGGCAGCGTACGTTCGACGCCGGCTGCTCGCCACGACAATCCATTCCAGGTCTCGCCCTGCGTCGTGAATGTCAGCTCGGTGCAGCGGCTTGTGTCGGCTGCGAGCGCAGACCAGACCATCTTGTGCCAGCAATCGGGAACATCACGCTTCTTGCGATAGCCGCACACAATCAGCCGGTCAGCGGCGCGCGTCATCCCGACATAAAGAAGCCGCCGGTATTCTTCCTCCGCCAGCGCGGCGCGGCGCATCTTGTCCTCGTCCGTCAGGCCCACCGAAAGCGATGAAGTGGGAAGCCAGAGCGGGATGGCCGGAAGCGGATCGGGCTGTTCGACCAGCCTGAGCTTCGGCATGTGGTTTGCGTTGAAGGGTGCGCTGCCGTCATCGACCAGAAAGACGATCGGCGCTTCGAGGCCCTTGGAGGCATGCACGGTCATGATGCGCACTTCGTCGCGGCCCTTGTCCTGCTCGCGCTTGACCGTTGGCGGTTCGAGTTCCAGAGACGAGATGAAGGACTGCAGCCCCGGAAGGCCGCTTTTCTCATGGGCCAACGCCACATTCAGGAATTCGTCGAGTACATCGGTCACCTCTGACCCGAGACGCGCCAGGAACTTTTTGCGTCCGCCAAGCGGTCCGAGAATCCGGGAAAAGAAATCGAACGGGCTGAGATCGAGTGCGAGTGTCTGCCAGCTTTCAATGATGGTCCGTAATGCCGAAAAGGTCGGGTCAACATCGTCGGCAAGTTGCGCAATCCGATTCCACAGGCTGACGTTTTCGCGCCGATGGGCCGCCGCCCGCATCAGCTTGTCCTCGCTGATATTGATAAGCGGAGACTTACATATAGCGGCCAGAGAAAGGTCGTCTTCCGGCAAAAGGATGAACTTGCCGATCGCGAGCAGATCCTGCACGGCGATATGTTTTGTAAGAACGAGCCGGTCAGCTCCGGCGACCGGAATGCTGTTGCGTGATTTAAGCGCCCGCGTCAGCGCGGTGACGAAACCATCGCGTTTGCGGACCAGCACGAGGATGTCACCCGGTCTGATTGGACGGACCTTGCCGTCTTCGACAATGGTTTCCTTGCCGATCCAGCCGGCAATCGTATCGGCAATGCGGCGCGCCAGAATGGCGGGTGGGGCAGACTCCGGCGTTGCATCGAAGGGAAGCGTCCAGTCGTCCTCGTCCTCGCGATCCACGGGTTCGATCATTTCCCAGACAGCGGTCAGGCCCGGATGTCCTGTCCGGCTGGATGCATGTGCGATTGCCTCGCCCAGCAGGCCGAGCCCTCGGCGGTTCCCGGCGGAGGCGAAGACCTGGTCGACGGCGCTCAGGACGTGGTTGGTGGACCGGAACGAGAGCGGAAGCCGGATGGGGCGAAAATCGATGTCCGCGCCTTGCGCCTTCTGGTTGGCAAACCGACCCTCCTCGGGAAACTTCTCCGGCCGGGCACCCTGAAACGAGTAGATGGACTGTTTTTCGTCACCCACCGCAAACAAGGTGCGGCGGTTCGGCTTTGCGGCATGTCCGGCAAAGAATTCTTCTGCCAGTGACCGCACGATGCTCCATTGTACAGGACTTGTGTCCTGTGCCTCGTCGACAAGAATGTGATCGATGCCCTGATCCAGCTTGTAGTGGATCCATTGCGCAGCATGGCTCTTTGTCAGCAGGCCCGCCGCACGCTCGACAAGGTCTTCGAAATCCAGATAGCCCATGCGGTTCTTCTGGTCTTCATAGTCCGCCGTCAAGCGCCGGGCGATCGTCATGGCGGCAAGCGTCGCCTCAAGCAGATCGACCTTCTTCAGCCTGTCCAGACCATCGGCAAGGAAGCTCAGAAGCATATCGAAGCGTGCCTCGATCTCCGGGTCCTGCTTTTTCATGGCGGCACTGTAGAAAGCCGCGCCGGCGCGCACCGTTCCGGTACCTGTGAACACAAAGGCTGTCAGCGCTTCGCGGAAGGTGCCGGGTTCATTTGCGGAAAGAGCTTTTTCCAGACGTTCGGCACTCTTCAGTACGTTGGCGCCGCCTGCAGACTTTGCAAATCCGATATAGTGCCGTGCGCCTGCCTCACTGAAACCGGGCAGATGGCGAAGGTTTTCGATGATCGCGGCCTGCGTATCCTTCGGCGTCAGGCCGATCGCCTTGCGAAGGGCTGCTTCCATAGCCTGACTGTCACCAAACTGTCGCTCAAAGTGACGAAGCGCGCTGCGCTGCGCAACGATATCGCCGATCAACTGGTCGAGACCGGCATCAGAGCCGAAATCCATGACTGTGGCAAAGGCGTTGGCAAGCTCCGCATCGTCCTCGGCTGTTGCCGCAATCAGGAGATTGCGCCGCACATCGGCCAGCAGATTGGCCGAACCCAGGTCGTCCAGAACGGTGAAATGCCCGGCCACGTTGGCTTCGAGCGGAAACTGGTGCAACAGCGCCTCGCAGAAGGCGTGGATCGTCTGGATCTTCAGGCCACCGGGCGTGTCGAGCGCGCGGGCAAAGAGCCGTCGTGCCTCGGCCATATGCAGGGCTGAGGGCGCCATGCCTTCCACGCGGGCAATCTCGCGGGCAAGGCCTTCGTCATCCATCAGTGCCCAGTTCGACAACGTGCGGAAGACACGGTTCGACATTTCAGAAGCCGCAGCCTTGGTATAGGTCAGGCAAAGGATGGTGGCAGGTCGGGCGCCCGCAAGCAGCAGCCGGATCACGCGCTGCGTCAGCACATGCGTCTTGCCCGAACCGGCATTGGCCGACACCCAGGCAAATGCGCGCGGATCAGAAGCGCGACCCTGTTCGCGGGTCGTCCAGTTGATCCAGCCTTCCGGGCTGTCGGGCAATATCTCGCCTGTGCCTGCGTCAGCCATCGAGGCCTCCTTCGCCATCGGCATCACCTTCCGCCGTCGCCCACTCCGCGGTGCGGGCGAGGTGGTCGTAGTCGCCGTCGGTTGCCGCCGAATCCGGGATGACACGTGACAGGAATCCGCGTTTGCCGCTCTTCAAAAGCGTCAGAAGTTTTGTGAGTTCGCGTGTTGCGTCTTCCGCCAGCTCTTTTGTGGTCTTGGGCGGCGTCTTCGATCGGCTGCTTTCGGGGTCACCGTTGATCTTGTCGACCTGAAACTTGTCGCCGGGGCGCAGGCGCACGTAGAGAAGGTCGCCGGGGTCGCGAGCACCTGCATCCTTGAAGCCTCCAGCCTTGAGGGCAGCAGCTTCCAGCGACAATTGCGGATCGAGCAACGTGCGTGCCTGTTTCATCGACGGTGAGCTGCCGGTCTTGTAGTCGATGATATCGGCCTCGCCGCCATTCATGATATCGATCCGGTCCGCGATGCCGGACAGTTCGAAACCGCCTTCCAGCGTCATCAGCGCTCGCGCTTCGGTGTAGGATGATCGGATCAGGCTCTGACGCGGGATTTCAAACTGCTGCAGGAAGGCACGCGCAGTTTCCTCAAACCGGGGCCGCCAGGTCGCTGCAATATGCGATGGCAGCTCCGCCTTGTCGAAGGCCTCGTCCGTCAGCCGCATCATCAGGTCCCAGGCCTCGGGACTTGCGGGATCTATCTTTTGCTTGATGAAGGCTTCGACGATGCCGTGATAGAGCGTGCCGCGCTCGGCCGGACCTGGATCAGTGTTGAATGGTTTGACCGGATCAAGCCGCAGAATGCGCCGGGCATAGATCGCGTATGGATCGCGCCTCAGCCGCCCGGCCTCCGAGAAGGAATAGCGATTCGGAATCAGCGCAGGATCCGGCTTTGGCTCCGGGCGCTCGGCCGGTTTCTGCCTTTCGCCCTCGTCGATCAGGTCTGCGTAGGCAAGATAGATCGATCCGCGGGCGCGCATCTCCGAGGCGACCGCCGGCCCCGTGATGGCCAGAACCCGCTGCAGGAACCGCGAGGCAACGGACGGCGCACCACCAGCACGCAAGGCGCGGGAATAGATCACGCGCGGCAGGCCGCTGGCCATGACGAAGTCGTGGGCGATCTGGCCGGTGCGCCGCTCCGGCGGCTCCAGTCCCAGCGCCATTTTCATCGCGCGTGACAGGAACGGATTGACAGCCTGTTGTTGCGGCCACGCGCCTTCATTCAGCCCGCCGATTACCACCGTGTCGACATGCTGCTGGCGTGCCTCCTGGGTGCCCCATATGAAGACCCGTGGATGGCTCATGGCCTTTGGCTTCACGCCCGCGCCCGATACCAGCGCATCGGCAACGCCCGCCCAGTCCGGACCGGTCAATTGCAAGCCTTCGGAACTTTCCATGACGCCGGAGAGGAGGTCGGCAAGGGCCGCACCTGCTTCCGTGTCCCAGAGCGCGGCAAGGCTGCCGTCTTCATCCGTCGCGATCGCCTCAAGCACGCGCCCGGTCAGCTCCGCCCATTGGCCAGAGCCAATGCGGGCAAGTGTTCGGGCGGGCGATCTCATATCGCGACCGCTCCGGCCCAGCGCAGCGACAAGCGGCTCAACCGCGGTCGACAGCCGATTGGTAAAGTCTTCAACGGCAGACCTGTCGTCTGGCACAAGCGGTGCCTGCCAGGCAGGCAGGTGACGGTTCTCGGCGCGCGCCTCGATCTGGGCTGCAAGCAGGGGGCCGAGCGCAGAGATATCGACAGCCCCGGTGCCGCCTCGAAGCGCATGAATTTCGAGCAGGCGCGCACAAAGACCCACATCCGCAGCACTCAGTCCCAGCCGCATCAATGGATGCTTGAGAAGCGACATGACTGCGACCGGGTCGCCCGGCAACAGCGTTGCCTCCAGCACAAGCTTCAGAAGCGTACCCTGCGGCGTAGAGGAAAGCGGCAGGCCGGCGCTGTCGTCAGCCTCGATGCCAAAACGCTCAAGTTCCGAAACGACACGGCGCGCCAGTTCGCGGTCCGGCGTGATCAGCGCCACCTGGCTGTCGGGGCTCTCGGCCTCGTCAAGCGCGAGCTTCAGGGCAATTGCGATGGCGGAGGCCTCGACGCGCTCATTCGGCGCTTCGATCAGGCTGACCGAGGCAAAGGCGTCCGCCGTCTTGTTCGCTCCCAGGTCCGCCTTCATGGCTGGCCAGTGGTCGGTCATCTGCGAAGGCGCCAGCGCCATGGAGACCGCACGGTTACGGACGAATATGCTGGAATCCGGCTTTGCGACCTCTTCCACATCGTCTCGATGCACCTGCAGAATGGCAAGCAACCGGGCAAGGCCATATTGCGGATGGCCAAAGAGGGTCGGGTCCGGCAGCGCATCCGGTTTGAGAGATGGCAGCAGGAGCTGGTCCCAATGATCGCGCGGCATGTCCTTGTCGAGACCCGGCAAGACAACAGCGCCGTTTTCGAGACCCGCGACCGCATTGATCAAGCGCGCCGTTGCGGGCAACGAGCCGGTAGACCCTGCAACGATCACCGGTCCCTTGTGGCCCCCGCGCGCCAGCCGCTCGGCTTCGGCACTGAGGATCGCGTTGCGGTGGCGCGAGGGCGATGAGGCATTCAGTTCGCCGAGGCGCGCCGGCCAGTAGACGTGCGCAATCTTGAGGAACTCAAGCGTCAGCTGCCACCAGGCCGCATAGTCGTCGGGGTTGAGATCGAGAAGCGCATCCCAGTTGGCTTCCGCAGTCTCCATCTCCCCGATCAGCTTCAGCAATTCGCGGGCGAGCCACACGGCGTCGGCGGCGCTGGCAGGCGCAATCACCGGCGCGCCCTCATGCAGATCGACAACGGATTTCGGCAGGCGGTTGCGCCATGCCTCGATCAGGCGAGCCAGTTCAAGGGCAGCTGGGACGGAGCCGATGGGCGGCAGGAGATCAAGCCGCTCCGGCATCGCCGCATCGAAGAAGCCGCTGTCATCGTCGGTTTCACCAAGGGGACGAATGACCGGCAGGATCGCGGAGCGACCGGTGATCAGCGAGGAAAACTCGGATCTGAGAACACGCGCCGAACGTCTCGTCGGTACGAAGATCGTCACGTCCGCCAACGTTTCGGGCCGGTCAGGATTGTAGGTGAATCCGGGTAAGAGACGGCCGTCAAAAAGCGCAACCACAAGGGTCTTCAGGAATGAAGGCCCTGGTGGAATGGTCAGAACGCGCTTTTCCCGTCTCGACATGGCGTTAGCTCGAACTTACTGAATAGCGTTTGATGATTTCTTCGGCGGGCGCAATCGCGTCAGGACTGCCCACCGTAATCCAGTGCCCTTCGAGCTCAAGACCGAAAAGGCGTCCACTTTCGATGGCCTTGTCGAAATAGATATTCAGGTTGAAGGCGGTATCCGGTGCGTCCGACAGCAGCTCGGGGTTCAGAATGAAGGCGCCCGCATAGACAACAGGATTTTCGAGACCGTCCCGGTAGCGCGAAAGCTGCCCATCGGTGGCCATCGAAAAGTCGAGCTTGCCATTATGCCCTGTCGTCATCTCATTGCGCACGACCAGCATCGCGATATCCATGCGATCCGCGTCGAAGACATCTGCAAGCTGCCGCAGCGCGCTGGGTTTTCCGGCCGGTTCACCGACCCAGAAAAGATCGGCATTCATGACAAAGAGCGGCTCATTGGGCAGCAGCTTGAGGCCCTTGGCGAGCCCGCCGCCTGAGTTCATCAGCTGTGCCGTCTCATCAGAAAAGAGAATGCGCGGCACAGCGCGATCTTTCAGATGGGCCACCATCTGATCAGGGTGGTGATGGATATTCACGACCGCCTCGTTGACTCCGGCTTCCGCAAGTGCTTCGAGCCCGTAGTCGATCATCGGCCTGCCGCCGATTTTGACGAGGGGCTTTGGCGTGGTGTCGGTGATGGGACGAAGTCGCGTGCCGAGGCCGGCGGCCAGCACCATCGCTTTGCTGATTCTCATGAAGAAGCCCGCTTATGATTCGCTGGGCAGGATTCCAGCCTTTATGCACCAATCGCGCAAGGGGGCCAGCGCCTCGTGCTCGCAGGCGACGCTGAGATGCCAGAGTGTGCGGTCCATGTGTTGCATGTAGCCGGGAAGATTGTCCCGGTTCTTCAGTCGCACCCAGAGACCGTTCAGGCGGCAGGCGCGCTGCGCCGACATGATCGACCAGCTCTTCAGGAACGTCTTGCGGTCGAAAGGCCCGGCCTTGGCTCTGGCGTCGAGATAGGCCTCGAGCAGCGCGTCCATAAGGGGACGCTCGACGGTTACGCGGGCGTCCTGCACCAGCGAGACGACGTCATAGGAAGACGGACCGATGATCGCATCCTGGAAATCGATCATCCCGATCTTGTGAAAGCCCTCACGCTCCTCCATCCAGAGCAGGTTGGGGGAGTGATAGTCGCGGAGAATCAGCTGGCGCTCAAAGCCGGGAAGCTGGTCGATCAGATCGCTCCAGATCTTCAGATAGCTTTCGCGTTCCTCAGGCGTCGCTGCCGCGCCATTCCGCTTCCACGGGATATGCCAGTCGAGCAGCAGTTCGACCTCGTAAAGTAGTGCGGCCTTGTCGAAGACGGGCACAACGTGGTTCGCATCGGCGTCGATGGGCAAAGCCTCGGGCACTGGCAGGCGGTGGAATTCCGCAAGACAAAGCACAGCCTCATGGTAGCGCTCGGCAATCGGATGACGGTTCTCGTCAATGACGCCATCGCTGCCGAGATCCTCGATCAGCAGAATGCCCTGCGCCTGATCAGCCTCGTAGATTTCCGGTGCCGAGAGGCCGAGACCCTTCAGATAGCGCCCAACGGCGATAAAGGGGCGTACGTCTTCCGCCAGGTGAACGAGCTGGGAATAGGGTTTGCCGTCGCGAATTACCGGACCATTGGGCCGCGCAGGCGAATCCATCAGCACAAGACAGCGGCCGTCCTCGGTATAGATCCGCTCATAGGCGCGGAACGACGAATCGCCAGTCAGGAAGCGTCGCGTTGCATTTCGATAGCCGCGGCTTTCCAGAAATTCGCGCAGCGCAAGTACACGGGCCACGCGTTGCATTCTGGGTTCCGGCCCCTGGATGGTGATGCGGCGTCCTTGCCCCTCGTGTTCGAAGCGTATGGTCAGGGCATTGCCCGGCATGCGGGATGCGGCCTTCTCGGGCCATTCGACCAGACAGACACCGGTTTGAAGCGCCTCGTCAAATCCAAGCTCATCAAGCTCCGATTCGTCGCCGATCCGGTAAAGATCGAAATGGGCAACCGGATAGCGCAGTTCATAAGCCTGCACCAAGGTGAAAGTCGGGCTGGGAACTTCCAGATCGGGATCGCCGGCAAGCCCGCGCAGGATAGCCCTTGCGAGCGTGGATTTCCCCGCACCAAGGTCACCATGCAGCGTGATGCAAAGGCCATTTCCCAGAGCCAGCGCCAGATCTTCGCCGAGTTTCAGCGTATCGGCTTCAGTCGCGAGAAACAGCGAAATGGAATTCATGAGGTCCTACTCGGCCGCCACGGAACTGGCGCTCGGCATGTCTGCGGAGGGGATGCGGCAGGTGACTTCTGTCCCGCGGCCTTCAACGGAATCGATGGAAACCTCGCCATGATGAAGCGCAACGAAACTGTTGACGATGGCAAGCCCGAGACCGGCGCCACGGCGTTTGCCATGGGCCTCGAAGCGGTTGAACACGGTTTCGAGTACGTCCCTCGGGATGCCGGGCCCGTTGTCGGAAACCTTGAAGAGGAAGTCGTCGCCGTCGCGCCAGCACTTGAGGCGGATCAGGCTTCCCTCAGGCGCAAAATTCGCGGCGTTCGTGAGAAGCTTCACGAAGATCTGCTTGAGCCGCTGCCGGTCTGCATGGATGACGCCAAGGCCCGGCGGCGCTGTGATCTGCAGGGTCGCATTGCTCTCCTGCAAACGGTCGGCGATCTGCAGGGAGACCTCGTCGAGGAAATCATCAATGCCGATCGGACTGACATCCAGCTGCATGATGCCGGCATCCACGGTCGCCAGATCGAGAATATCGTTCACGATGGTGAGCAGGATCGAGGACGATGCCGAGATATGCTCGACATATTCCGCCTGCCGTTCGTTGAGCGTGCCCGTGCCGGGTGTCTTCAGAAGGTCTGTAAAACCGATGATGTTGGTCAGGGGCGAGCGAAGCTCGTAGGAAACGTGCTGGACGAAATCGTTCTTGATCTCGTCTGCCTTGCGCAGGGCAGCGTTCTTTTCGGTCAGCGCGCGTTCGGCCAGAACGCTGTCCGTCATGTTGACGAAGGTCAGCATGGTCTGTGCGTTGGGCAGAGGCGTCACGGCATAGTCGAGGACAAGGCCGGTGGTCAGTTCGAGCGTACCACCAATATTGCTGCGTTCGTCGTCAAAGCTGGTGATGACCTGCCCGAAGCGCCGCCAGCCGTCCGGTTGCGCGTAAGATGCTGCGCAGGCGGTTTCGATGGCGCGAATGTGCGTTCCAGCCTTCGCCGCTTCGGCCGTCAAGCCCCAGAGCGCGCGGAAGGCCGGGTTAGAAAGCGTGATCTTGCCATCGGGTCCGAAAACGGCGACGCCCTCGGCCAGATGGTTGATCGTCTCTTCCTGAACCTTGACCAGCGAGTTGTAGAGCGTCTCGAGATTGACCTTCTCGGTCAGGTTTTCGAAGACCCATGTCGCGCCGCCCTGCGGCAGGGCGTTGGCAAAGACACGAAGCGTCTGGCCATTCGGCAGATACCAGATGTCGCTGCGGGTCTCGAGCGACCGATAGACCGAAAGCGCAGTCTCCCGCCAGGATTTCCAGTTGAGCTGCTCCGGCAGTTTGCCGGATGCGCGCAGGCGGTCAAGCAGCGTGCCGTTGTCGGGATGTGATTCGAGGAAAACGAGATCCAGTTCCCAGAGCTGCTGGAAGGCCTGATTGTAGAATTGCAGGCGTTGATCGCGATCGAAAATGGCAACCGGAGTTGCCAGATGGTCGAGCGTTTCGGCGTGGCTCTTCAAGGTGCGCTTAAGCTCTTCGCGTACCGCTTCGATGGCCGAAACATCGATCGCCATGCCGGAGCTGCCGCCGGGACCCTTGACGTCAAACACGTCAAAGAAGGTTCGCTCGCCGCGCACGACCGTCGAGATCTTGTCATGGAAGGGGCTCTCTGGCGTGGTCGTTGCACGGATCTTCTCGCGCGCAACGGTTGGCAGCAGTTCCCGTCCCTCGCGCAAGGCCTGGTCGGGTGTCCTGGCCTCAACAGCGTTGCAATAGGCCTCGTTCACCCATGTCAGCGCCCCATCATTGTTGCGCTGCCAGACGGGAAGGTCGATCGTGTCGAGAAGCGCCTGGAAGGACGATATGGTCGATGAGAGCCGGTCGCGTTCGATCTGCAGCTCCGCGAGCTCAGCGCGAAGGCTGTTGAGCGCCACGAAGCGAACAAAGGCGCGTGCGCCGGAAACGCGACCCTGCGCCTCGATGGCTTCACCCCGGTGTGTTTCGATCACGAGGTCGAATGGCTGGGTATTCGAGCGCAGGCTGTCGAGTGCCTTTTCCAGCTCGGCAGCCGAGCGCGGGCTCAGCCATTTGCCGAATGCAAGGAAATCGCTGTCGGAAGACGGGGCTCCCGTTTCGTTGGGCAACTGCCCCATGACTTCAGTCTGGCCCGAAAGGCTGTCCCAAATCACGATGCGGCGGTTCTTGTCCGCAATCAGGGCTTCGTAGCTGGAAATCTTCTGGCTGGCTTCGGAAAGAGCTGCGCGGACCTCACGGTTTTCGGCCTCGACATTGTTGCGACGGCGCAGGCTCCAGACGGACGAGATGAATGCGGCGGAAAGGACGCCTGCGAGAACTGCAAACAGGGCAATGCCACCAGTGCTGAACCACGGTCTGCCAGCGTTTGCCGATGCAGAATAGGCGTCGGTGGCCGTCAGCGCCGTCGTTGCCATCAGCAAGATGCGGCTGCCTTTGCGGCCCGTTTCACTCAACTTTGGGGAACCGGATGTCTGTCCCGATTTCATGTCCGGTTTTTCTCCATGCATTCAGGCCGTCGCGCCGCAATTTAAAGCGCAACCTGCCATCTCGAACTTGTGCGAGGAATGCGCTGGCGGCCCGGCGCATCAATTTCGCGCGTGATCGAATCGATGGCGGCGACCATACTGGCTTCGCGAATCTGCTGGAAGAGTCGGGACAAAAAAAGGCCGCCGACGAAATCGCCGGCGGCCCGATTACGTTCGCGCGTTTGAAAGCTGATCAGTAGCGGTAGTGTTCCGGCTTGAACGGACCAACCTGGGTCACGCCGATATAGGATGCCTGCTCCTCGGAGAGCTCCGTGAGCCTTGCGCCAAGCTTCTGCAGATGCAGGCGGGCGACCTTCTCGTCGAGGTGCTTCGGCAGCACGTAAACGTCGTTCTTGTAGTTCTCACCACGGCTGTAAAGCTCGATCTGGGCCAGAACCTGGTTGGTGAACGAAGCCGACATGACGAAGGACGGATGACCGGTCGCATTGCCGAGGTTGAGCAGGCGGCCTTCCGACAGGAGGATCATGCGGTTGCCCTTCGGGAATTCGACGATGTCGACCTGCGGCTTGACGTTGGTCCACTTCAGGTTCCGCAGGGCGGCAACCTGGATTTCGTTGTCGAAGTGACCGATGTTACCGACGATGGCCATGTCCTTCATCTCGCGCATGTGCTCGATGCGGATGACGTCCTTGTTGCCGGTCGTGGTGATGAAGATGTCGGCGGAAGAAACAACGTCTTCCAGCTGAACGACTTCAAAGCCGTCCATGGCAGCCTGCAATGCGCAGATCGGATCGATTTCAGTGACCTTGACGCGGGCGCCGGCGCCACGCAGCGAGGCAGCAGAGCCCTTGCCAACGTCGCCGTAGCCACAAACGACGGCAACCTTGCCGGCCATCATGACGTCGGTGCCGCGGCGGATGCCGTCAACCAGCGATTCCTTGCAGCCATACTTGTTGTCGAACTTCGACTTGGTGACGCTGTCGTTGACGTTGATCGCCGGGAACGGCAGGAGGCCCTTCTTGGAAAGCTGGTACAGACGGTTGACGCCTGTCGTGGTTTCTTCCGTCACGCCCTTGATGGCCGCGCGCTGCTTGGTGAACCAGCCCGGCGAAGCCTGAAGACGCTTCTTGATCTGCGCAAACAGGATTTCTTCTTCTTCCGAACCGGGGTTGGAGAGAACATCCTCGCCCGCTTCGGCGCGTGCGCCCAGCAGGATGTACATGGTGGCGTCGCCACCGTCGTCGAGGATCATGTTGGATACGCCACCATCGGCCCATTGGAAGATCAGGTCCGTGTAGGTCCAGTATTCATAGAGCGACTCGCCCTTCTTGGCGAAGACCGGGATGCCGGCAGCGGCGATGGCAGCAGCGGCATGGTCCTGGGTCGAGAAGATGTTGCACGATGCCCAGCGAACTTCGGCGCCAAGCGCAACCAGCGTCTCGATCAGCACGGCGGTCTGGATCGTCATGTGCAGCGAGCCGGTAATACGTGCGCCTTTGAGAGGCTGCTTTGCGCCGAATTCCTCGCGGCAAGCCATCAGGCCCGGCATTTCGGTTTCAGCGATCTGGATTTCCTTGCGGCCGAAGTCGGCAAGGTTGATGTCGGTTACGATATAGTCGGTCTTGCTCATGAAAATCTCCAAAGCCGGTGGCGACGCCATCCGCGATTTGCCCTGTCGGCGTCACAAGCGACGCCCGGCCAATACTTGAATGACCCGCTATGTATCAGCGATGGAGGGAAATGGCAATAATGATATAAAGAAGTCTTTATATGACGGTAAAATAAGCCTTTCAGGCCTCTTCACCGAACTTGTCGGCGACAAGTGCTTCCAGCGCATTGAGCGCCGCCTCTGCCTCATCTCCTTCGGCTTCCACCAGCACCGAGCAGCCGGGGCTTGCCGCGAGCATCATCAACCCCATGATGGATGTGCCGCCCACAGTCATGCCGTCCTTGGAAACGGAAATGCGGGCGTTGAACCCTTCGACTGTCTGGACGAATTTGGCCGAGGCGCGTGCGTGAAGGCCCCTTTTGTTGATGATCGGAAGCTCACGTGTAAGGGGCAAGTGTCTCGGCTCCTGCAGATCTATTTGCCGCTGAGCACGCTGCTTGCGACGTTGATGTATTTCCGGCCCGCTTCCGAAGAATCAACGAGGGCTTTCTGCATGTTATTGTCGCCGCGAATTCCTGCAAGCTTGATCAGCATGGGCAGGTTCACGCCGGCGATGACTTCGATACGTCCGGCAGACATGACGGAAATGGCCATATTGGAAGGCGTGCCGCCAAACATGTCCGTCAGGATGATGACGCCGTTGCCGTCATCGGCCCGCGAAACAGCGTCGAGAATATCCTGACGCCTTTGGTCCATGTCGTCTTCGGGCCCTATGCACACGGTTTCAACGAGTTTCTGGGGGCCAACCACATGTTCAAGGGCATGGCGAAACTCTTCAGCCAGCTTGCCGTGAGTGACAAGCACAAGTCCGATCATGTCGCATTTCGCTCCGTTATAACGTCCAGAAGACGGCCTGTTATCGCATCGCAATAAGTTCGTCCACTGGCAGGCTCGCCATCATGGCAATGAAAATATGAAGTGCAAGTATAAAATGGGTGAAGATCGGGCGCCGTGATGGAGGTCAATTTCCTCTGCGTGCATCCGCAAGCCGGAGCAGCAGGTCAAGCGGATGCGCGGCGTCTGCGGGCAACCGAATAAGCGGCAAGGAGCGGTTTTCCGCAATCCGATGCATCTCGTCTTCCGGCGGCAGTCGCTCGGTCGAGCCAAGGCTGACGGGCAAAACGGCGAAGTCCATGACCGCAGTTGATTGTGACGGGACCTGGACGATGCCGCTGCCGCGCACTTCGGCGAGACCCGCGATTGTCTGTGGTGCTTCAGCGATGATTGTGCTGCCGGCTTCGCTCAGAAAGACCTGATCGTCCGCAATGATCGCGGCGTGGATGTTGCGGGCTTGGGCTTCGGCAAGACAGGCGAGTGCAAGTCGCGTCTTGCCGGCACCTGACGGACCGACGAACAGAAAGCCCTGGCAACCGATCACGAGCGCTGTTGCGTGATGGTTGCGCACGTCTCTATTCGTCCCTGAAGGCAGGCAGTGTCAGGATAAAGCGGGCGCCGGACCTTCCTTCACCATCCGTTGAACTGATGTTTTCGGCTTTCAGCGTGCCCTGGTGCGCCTCGGCAATCTGCCGGCTGATGGAAAGACCGAGACCCGAATTCTGTCCGAAGTCTTCGCCGTCCGGCCGATCCGTGTAGAAGCGCTCGAAAATGCGCTCTATATTTTCGATATGGATGCCGGGACCGTTATCTTCGACGATTACGATGCACTGGTTGCGGTTGCGGGTGAGACGCACATCGATCTTGCCGTTTTCAACCGGGACGAATGAGCGGGCGTTTTCGATCAGGTTGGTGACGATCTGGCCGATGCGAAGGTCATGGCCCGGCACGCGGAACCCATCCTTGGCGGCGCGGGCATTGCGGTCGATGATGAGTTCGATCTTGACCGGCTTCTTCGAACCGCGGATCTGGCGCGAGATATCAACGAGATCACCCAGCAGCTTTTCAAGATCGACCTCGCGCGAATCGACGCGCGCCAGTTCTGCATCGAGACGCGAGGCGTCGGAAATGTCGCTGATCAGACGATCGAGGCGCCGGACGTCATGCTGGATGACATCCAGAAGCCTCTGCTTTGAATTGTCGGTCTTGGCAAGCGGCAGCGTTTCGACGGCGCTGCGCAGTGATGTCAGCGGGTTCTTCAATTCATGGCTGACATCTGCCGCAAAGCGCTCGATCGCATCGATGCGGTCATAGAGCGCATTGGTCATGCCGCGCAGCGCAATCGACAGATTGCCGATTTCATCCTGGCGGTCGGAGAAATCCGGAATCTCAAGCCGCTCCTTGGACCCGCGACGAACACGGATCGCCGCTGCAGACAGCCGTCGAAGCGGCGTTGCGATCGTCGATGAGAGAAGCAGTGACACGATGACGTTGACCAGCGTTGCGACGCCAAACACGCGCAGAATGGCAAAGCGTTCCGCATGCACGATCTTGTCGATGTCGCCGGCCTGTGTCGAGAGCAGAAGCACACCAAGAACGGCACGGAAACGCTGGATCGGGACGGCAACCGAAACGATGAGCTCCCCGTCATCCGTGATGCGCACGACCGCGCCGCGAACACCTGTGAGTGCGTTCATGACTTCCGGATAGATCGAACCATCGCCGCCGGGCGATTCCTTGTAGACCGGCAGGTCGCTTTGTTGCAGCAGGCGGTTGAACCAGTTGGAGATGCGGTCTGTCCAGCTGACCGGCTCGCTGTCGAGCGGGGGCAGGTCGAAGCGCAACACCTGCGCACCCGTGTAGAGATGCTTGGAATCGAGAATCAGGTTGGCATCCGCATCATAAATGCGCGCCCGTGTGCGCGTGGGCGATATCAGGCGTCTGAGCACGGGTGCAACACGCTGCGGAACGATGGGGAACTCGAGGTCCTCATCGTTGGGAACGGGCGTAATGCTCTGGCCGGCCTGAAGCTCCAGCAGCTTCTGCGGATCGATGGTGATGGAATTGGTGTCAACCGAGGCTGACGCTGCGACGGCACCGGAAATGATTTCGCCCTGAGTCAGCAGGCTTTCGACGCGCGCATCGATCAGGCCTTCGCGAAACTGGTTGAGATAGAGAATGCCGCCGACAAGAACGATGAGGGCGGTAAAGTTGAAGAACAGAATCCGGCGCGTCAGGCTCGAGAAAACGGCGTGTCGCAAAACCCGCCGAATGCGGGCAAAGGGCCAGAACCGGAACCTGCTGCTCGATCGCGAGCCGCTGGCGCCGCCTTTTTCCTCTGCCTCGGTATCGGGTATGCTGTTTGCCAAGTTACTCTGTCCACGCGCCGAACGCCGCGCCCACGCAAACCGTCAATATGCGCCTCGCTCCGGTTTGGCAATCAGGCCGCTTCGCGGAACCGATAGCCTACACCGTAGAGCGTTTCGATCATGTCGAAGTCATTGTCGACCATCTTGAACTTCTTGCGAAGCCGCTTGATGTGGCTGTCGATCGTGCGATCGTCGACATAGACCTGCTCGTCATAGGCCGCATCCATCAGGGAATCGCGGCTCTTCACCACGCCGGGGCGCTGCGCCAGCGAATGAAGGATCAGGAATTCGGTCACGGTGAGGGTCACCGGCTCACCCTTCCAGGTGCAGGTATGACGTTCCTGGTCCATGATAAGCTGGCCGCGCTCCAGCGATCGCGATGGCGCTGCGGCCGCACCCGGCTTCGGCGGCGCGCCGTTGGCGTTTGCTGCGGCCTCGCGGCTGGCAGCGCGGCGAAGCACGGCCTTGACGCGTTCGACCAGCAGGCGCTGGGAGAATGGCTTGGTGATGAAGTCGTCGGCACCCATCTTGAGACCGAACAGTTCGTCGATCTCCTCATCCTTGGACGTCAGGAAGATCACCGGAATATCCGACTTCTGACGCAAGCGACGAAGCAGTTCCATACCATCCATGCGCGGCATCTTGATGTCGAAGATCGCCAGCTGTGGTGGTCGGGCGAGCAGGCCGTCCAGCGCGGACGCACCGTCTGTATAGGTTTCGACCTTGTAGCCTTCCGCTTCCAGGGCAATCGACACGGACGTCAGGATGTTTCGATCGTCGTCCACGAGGGCGATGGTATGCATGTGAGGTCGTCTCCTTTTCGGTCGATCTTCGGCGCGCTTCAGCGCCGCGCGGCAGATGAGTCGGCTGGTTCATGAGGATAAACGTGGAACAAATTGTGGCAAGCGTGAAGTTTCGGGCCCTGGGCAGGGTAGCTGCAGTCAATTTATCGCCTGATAAATATTTCGGCTGCTCCGCAAATTCAAACGATTTAAAAAATGACGAAATAAATTAAATCGATTAATATATTGAAATTATTGCAATATTCGACTTTTGTCCTGTTGTCTTTTTAAAAAAGCTGCGTATTTTCAGCCGTATTCAAAGGTGCAACCAGATAGAGAGGAATTTGCACGATGGAGGAGCTTGGAGTTCGCAACCCGTCAAACGGTCTCGACAAGATCGGTTTCCGGAACCTCGGAACTGTGCGCTATAACTTCCTGGAAGCATCGCTCTATGAAGAGGCCATCCGCAATGGCGAAGCTGTTCTGACCGCTGACGGTGCCCTTCGTGCACTGACCGGCCAGCACACCGGCCGTTCCGCCAAGGACAAGTTCGTTGTCCGCGACGCCAAGACCGACGACAAGATCTGGTGGGACAATAACAAGCCCATGTCGGCCGCGAGCTTCGATGTGCTCTACAACGACATGCTGGCCTATGCCGAAGGCAAGTCGCTCTACGTGCAGGATCTGATCGGTGGCGCGGATGAAGCCAATTCGCTGCCGAGCCGCATCGTGACCGAGTTCGCCTGGCACTCGCTCTTCATCCGCAATCTGCTGATCCGTCCGCAGACCTCTGCGCTTGAAACCTTCATGCCGAAGCTGACCATCATCGATCTGCCCGGCTTCCGCGCAAATCCCGAGCGTCATGGCTGCCGCACCGAAACGGTGATTGCCTGCGATCTCGAAAATGGCGTCGTTCTGATCGGCGGCACGTCCTACGCGGGCGAAATCAAGAAGTCGGTCTTCACGACGCTGAACTATCTGCTGCCGGCACGCGGCGTCATGCCGATGCATTGCTCTGCCAATGTCGGCCCGACAGGCGACACGGCTGTCTTCTTCGGCCTCTCCGGCACCGGCAAGACCACGCTTTCGGCGGATCCGAACCGGACGCTGATTGGCGACGACGAGCACGGCTGGGGCGAAGATGGCGTCTTCAACTTCGAAGGCGGCTGCTATGCCAAGACCATTCGTCTCTCGGCAGAAGCCGAGCCGGAAATCTACGCCACGACGAAGCGTTTCGGCACGGTGCTCGAAAACGTTGTCCTTGACGAAGCCCGCGTTCCGAATTTCGACGATGGCTCGCTGACGGAAAATACCCGCGCGGCCTACCCGCTGCACTTCATTCCGAATGCATCGGAAACCGGCAAGTCAGGCCATCCGGCGACGATCATCATGCTCACGGCCGATGCCTTCGGCGTGCTGCCGCCGATCGCCAAGCTGACGCCTGAGCAGGCCATGTACCACTTCCTTTCCGGTTACACCGCCAAGGTAGCCGGCACCGAAAAGGGTGTGACCGAGCCGGAAGCGACATTCTCGACCTGCTTCGGCGCACCGTTCATGCCGCGCCATCCGACGGAATACGGCAACCTGCTGCGCGATCTGGTCGGCAAGCACGGCGTCAACTGCTGGCTGGTTTCGACCGGCTGGACCGGCGGCGCTTACGGCACCGGCAAGCGTATGCCGATCAAGGCAACGCGTGCGCTTCTCGCCGCAGCGCTGGATGGTTCGCTGAATGCGGCCGAGTTCCGTACGGATCCCAACTTCGGCTTCCGCGTGCCGGTTGCTGTTGAGGGTGTTGATGCGGCGATCCTCGACCCGCGCTCCACCTGGGCCGATGCTCAGGCCTATGATGCGCAGGCGCGCAAGTTGGTCGACATGTTTGTCGCGAACTTCGCCAAGTTTGAAAATCACGTCGATGGCAGCGTTCGTGACGCTGCCCCCGGCCTCCGTCTGGCCGCTGAATAAAGCGATAACGCTCTGCAGGACCACAGACGGATTCACGTGAAACCCGGCGCTTTTCAGCGCCGGGTTTTCGATTTTTTACGGCCCTGTTTCCTTATTCAGATCAATCCAATAAAAGGTCATCGCTCGGAAGGTTGGAACCATGGCAAGCGACGATCTCATCATCAACCATCGTGTGACGATTCAGGGCTGGGAATTGACCGAGCAGTTCATTCTGGCCGGCGGTCCCGGCGGTCAGAACGTCAACAAGGTATCAAGCGCCGTTCAGCTGTTCTTTCCGCTGACGTCATCACCGTCGCTTTCGGAAACCGCCAAGGCTCGCGCGTCCGCAATAGCGGGGCGTCGGTTGAGCAAGGACGGTGTTCTTCTGATTGAAGCCAGCCGCTTTCGCAGCCAGGAACGTAACCGCGAGGATGCGCGTGAACGGCTGAAGGAACTGATCCTCGAGGCCTTGCAACCGCCACCACCGCCGCGCCGCAAGACGCGACCGACGAAGGCATCCGTCGAGCGCCGCCTCAAGGCAAAATCGGGACGTTCCGATATCAAGAAGATGCGCGGCAGGCCAAGCGGCGACTAAAGGGAATTTGCTGCGAAAGTGAGGAACAGATGCAGAAGCTGCCAGAAGATTTCGTCTATCTGCCGGATTTCCTGGATCGCGCCGCGCAGGAACATCTCCTGAAACTGGTGCGTGAGGCGACCGCGCAGGCCCCCCTTTTCACGCCGGAAATGCCCCGCACCGGAAAGCCGATGTCGGTTCGCATGACCAATATGGGTCCGCTCGGCTGGGTCACGGACAAGGCGCGCGGCTACCGCTATCAGGCAACCCATCCAACCACAGGTAGCCCCTGGCCATCGATCCCTGACGAGCTCCTGAAGATGTGGCGTGACCTATCCGGCTTCGAAAAGGATCCGGAGGCATGCCTCGTCAACTTCTATGGGCCAGAGGCCAGGATGGGCCTTCACCAGGACCGTGATGAGGCGACGTTCGACGCACCGGTTCTGTCAATCTCGCTCGGCGACGACTGTACTTTCCGCATTGGTGGCGAGGAGCGAGCGGGCCCGGCCGCCTCGATCCGCCTTCGCAGCGGCGATGTCGTGCTGCTGGCAGGCAGAAGCCGCCTTGCCTTTCATGGCGTCACCCGCATCTATCCCTGTACATCGACGCTTCTGAAGGGCGAGGGACGTATCAATCTGACATTGCGACGCGTGAACCCCTGATACGGGCTTCGGAACTCGCTCATCAGAGTTTGCGCAGCGCGACTTCCTCGATCAGGTGAAGCTTGCCCTTGCGCAGGATGAGGTCTGCGCGCGGTCGCGTCGGCAGAATGTTTTCGCGCAGGTTCCTGAGGTTCGTATTGGCCCACAGACCTTCCGCGATCTTCAGGGCGTCTGCCTCGCTGATCTCGGCATAGCGATGGAAATAGGATTCCGGCTTGCGGAAAGCCGTGTCCCGCAGGCGCATGAAGCGATCGATGTACCAGGCATGGATGTGCTTTTCGTCCGCGTCGATATAGATCGAGAAATCGAAGAAGTCCGACACCATCGGCACGATCTTGCCGTCTGCCGGCAGATGCCGTGACTGCAGGACGTTGATGCCTTCGAAGATCAGAATGTCCGGACGATCGACGATATCAAATTCGTCTTCCAGAACGTCATAGGTCAGGTGCGAGTATTTCGGCGCCTTGACGTTGGGCTGGCCAGCCTTGATCGCAGACAGGAAACGCAGGAGTGCGCCGATATCGTAGCTTTCCGGGAAGCCCTTCCGGTCCATCATGTCCTGGCTTTTCAGGACCGCGTTCGGATAGAGAAAGCCGTCGGTCGTCACCAGATCAACCTTAGGGCTTGAAGGCCAGCGCGCCAGCAGCTGCTTGAGAATACGGGCCGTCGTCGACTTGCCGACGGCAACCGATCCGGCAATCCCGATGACAAAGGGCGTCTTGCTCGCATTGTCCATGGAGAGGAAGCGCTTGCGCTGCTCGAAGAGGAGCTGCGATGATTCGACATGAGCCGAAAGCAGACGCGACAGCGAGAGATAGATCCGCGTGACTTCCGAAAGATCCACCGGGTCGTTCAACGAGCGCAGCTGCCGGACTTCGTCGGCAGTCAGCGTCAGCGGCGTATCCGCGCGGAAGTGCGACCACTCGTCTGCGGAAAAAAAGCGGTAGGGCGAATAGTCCTTGGCCTGGAAGTGATCCAGCGCCTCGGCCGACCCGATTTCAGCAACCACCTTGTTCATCAGCTTTTCCGGCTGGCCTTTTCTGCAAGACCGGATTGGCCGGTGCGCCTTGCGAGTTCATCGAGAACATCCTGTAGCGGTATCCCGGCAATTTTCAATACGACCATCAGATGATAGATCAGGTCGGCAGCTTCATAGGTCAGGTTTTCCCGATCGTTGACAATGGCCGCCATCACGGCTTCAATGGCTTCCTCGCCCAGCTTCTTGGCGGCCTTCGGCTGTCCGGCAGCCACGAGTTTGGCGGTCCAGGATTCGTCCGGCGAGGCCTTTGCACGCTCGGCGACAATCGCTTCCAGATCGTGCAGGGAAAATCCGCTCATCATCATTCCCCCGCCGGATCGAGCCGCATGGCGATCCCGTGATCGGCCATGTAACGCTTGGCTTCACCGATCGAATGGGTGCCGAAATGGAAGATGGACGCGGCAAGAACGGCCGTCGCATGGCCATCGCGTATCCCTTCGACCATATGGTCGAGATTGCCGACGCCACCGGAGGCGATGACCGGCACATGGACCGCATCAGCGATCGTGCGGGTCAGGCCAATGTCATAGCCCGATTTCTGGCCGTCGCGATCCATCGAGGTAAGCAGCAATTCGCCGGCGCCGCGTTCGACCATCCTGATGGCGAAATCCACGGCGTCGATGCCGGTCGCATTGCGCCCGCCATGGGTAAAGATCTCCCAGCGGTCCGTCTCGCCGGGCTTCGAGACCTTCTTCGAGTCGATGGAAACGACGATGCACTGGTCGCCGAACTTGTCGGCAGCTTGAGCCACGAAATCCGGATTGCTGACGGCTGCCGAATTGATGGAGACCTTGTCCGCACCGGCCAGCAGGAGCTTGCGAATGTCGGCAACGCTTCGCACACCGCCACCCACGGTGACCGGCATGAAGCAGTGATCGGCGGTACGCGCGACGACGTCGAAAATGGTGTCACGATTGTCGGACGAGGCCGTGATATCGAGAAAGCAAAGCTCGTCGGCACCCGCAGCGTCATAGGCCTTGGCGGCATCGACCGGATCGCCCGCATCGACCAGATTGACGAAACTGACGCCCTTGACGACGCGGCCGTCCTTCACGTCGAGGCAGGGAATTACGCGGGCTTTCAGCGTCATGTCTTTTCTTTCGAAAATTGGTGACCGGTTCCTCGTAAAGAGAACCGCGTCATGGAAATGTCAAGTATTCCGCAAAGCCGCTCGGTGGACCTTGTCTCGACTTCAGCGCACATTCTCCTTGGCGGCGCGAATGAGCGCCAGCGCCTGGGCGGGATCGATCCGGCCGTCATAAAGCGCGCGGCCTGAAATTGCGCCCTCGAGCTTGGCCGCGTCGGGCTCCAGCATGCGGCGGATATCGTCGATCGAGGCAAGACCACCTGAAGCGATCACCGGAATGGAAACGGCATTGGCCAAAGCGAGCGTCGAGTCCCAGTTGATGCCGGCCAGCACACCATCGCGATCGATGTCCGTGTAGATGATGGCAGAGACGCCTGCGCCCTCGAATTTCTTCGCAAGCTCGATGACGCCGAGCTCGGAGGCTTCCGCCCAACCCTCTACCGCGACCTTGCCGCCCTTGGCGTCGATACCGACAGCCACGTGGCCGGGGAATTTCCGGCAGGCTTCCTTCACAAGCTCGGGGTCACGCACGGCAACGGTTCCGAGAATGACGCGGGTCAGGCCCCTGGAAAGCCAGTTTTCGATGTGCTCGAGCGTGCGGATGCCGCCGCCGAGCTGAACCGGGTTGCGCGTCGATTTGAGGATGGCCTCGACTGCTGCACCGTTGACCGACTCGCCCGCAAACGCACCATTGAGATCGACCACGTGCAGCCATTCAAAGCCCTGGCGCTCGAAGGCGGCAGCCTGCGCGCCCGGGTCCGGATTGTAGACGGTCGCCTGGTCCATGTCGCCAAGCTTCAGACGAACGCACTGGCCATCCTTGAGGTCGATTGCGGGGAAAAGGATCATGCTGTTTCCTTGTCAGTCAATGCTTGCTTACGGTTTCCAGCGCAGGAAATTGGTGATGAGAGCCAGACCGAGCTTCTGGCTCTTTTCCGGGTGAAACTGCGCGCCAGCCTTGTTGCCGTTGGCAACGAATGCCGTCACCGGCCCGCCGTAATCCGTCGTTGCGATCACCTCGGCATCATGTTCAGCCTTCAGGTTGTAGGAGTGCACGAAGTAGGCGTGCAGCCCTTTCTCACCGGTCGGGATCCCCTCAAACAACGGATGCGACACGTTGAGGTTCAGCGTATTCCAGCCGATCTGCGGCACTTTGAGAGATTTGTCCGAAGGCTCGATGAGCACGACATCGCCCTTGATCCAGTCAAGACCGTTGGTCACCGTCTTTTCAAGACCGCGCGACGACATGAGCTGCATCCCGACGCAGATGCCGAGGAAAGGCTGCCCCTTCACATCGATCGCCTCCCGGATCGCGTCGACCATGCCGGACACGCCATCCAATCCGGCGCGGCAATCGGCATAGGCGCCCACGCCCGGCAGGACGACATGGCTGGAGGCGGCGACGATTTCGGGATCCGACGTCAGGATGACCTCATGCGGCAGGCCCGCCTCGCGGACGGCACGCTCAAAGGCCTTCGTGGCCGAGCGCAGGTTTCCGGATCCGTAATCGACGATACTCACGCGCATCAGCGGCGTCCTCTTTCAAAGCTGATCATTCCAAGATTGTAATGCGCTCCGCCCCGCCGCGACGGCGTGGAGTGCATGCCCGGCCGTGCTGAATGACCGTTCTGAGGAGCGTCATCGCCAGGATATTCGTGGTAGTGCAGCTCCTCGGCCTCTCCGAGATCGCGCGCCGGGACGATAGCACAGGGCGTCCAACCTTTTTTCTCCAGATACGCCGAGAGACGAATATTGCCCTCAAAGCCGTAAATGAGACTGGTTGCCAGCAAGATCCCGGCGCCGAGGCTTTCACCACCTGGCAACGCGACCAGCGTCCATCCGAGCCCGCGAATGACAAAGAGGACTGCGGCATCGACATAAAGCCCGCGCCAGATCGCCCAGTAGGTCGGGAAAAGTGCGGCGATCCAGGAAAATCCATCGCGGATGAACCGGCAATCTTCACTTGAAGGTGCAGCACCTTCAGGGGCAAGCACGATATAGGCGGCCATGCTCAATTCCTCGCTAAGCCGCTTGTCGCCAAATCAGACAAGCGTTCCCTTGGTGGAAGGCACCCGGCTTTGCTGGCGCGGGTCGATTTCGCAGGCCGTCCGCAACACGCGCGCAACAGACTTGAAACAGGTTTCCGCGATGTGATGGTTATTGGCGCCATAGTGGTTCATGACATGCAGCGTAATGCCACCATGCTGGGCAAGTGCCTGGAAGAACTCACGCACCAGTTCGGTGTCGAATGTGCCGATCTTGGGTGCTGAAAAGTTGACGTTCCAGACGAGAAAAGGCCGGCCGGAAAGATCGACGGCAGCCTTGGTCATGGTTTCGTCCATGGCAAGATCGAGCGAGGCATAGCGCGCGATGCCGCGGCGGTCACCGAGAGCCTTGGCGATGGCCTGGCCGATGGCAATGCCGGTATCTTCGACGGTGTGGTGATCGTCGACATGAAGGTCACCCTTGGCCTCGATCTCCATGTCGATCAGCGAATGGCGGGAAAGCTGGTCCAGCATATGGTCAAAGAAACCGACGCCGGTCGCGATACGCGATGTTCCTGTGCCATCCAGATTGACGGATACGGAAACGGCGGTTTCGTTGGTCTTGCGCGAGATGGTCGCGCGGCGAGCCTGGTCGGCAACGGACATGGTATGCTCCAACTTCCTCAACGAGCGGTCCATAACAGGAGAGTGGGGAAATATCCAGAAAAACAAGAGCATGAATCGGTGGCTCGAAAGGCCTCATTTGCATTTGCCGGAGCCGTGCCTAAATAGATGTCATGAAACAGGAAGGCCCGCAGGCCGGGCGAGAGACAAACCCAATGAGCGAACACAATCCGTTTGGAACAATGCATGCGACGACCATCATCACCGTACGCAAGGGCGGCAAGGTTGTAATGGCAGGCGATGGTCAGGTCAGCCTTGGCCAGACCGTCATGAAAGGCAATGCGCGCAAGGTGCGCCGCATAGGCAAGGGCGACGTGATTGCCGGCTTTGCGGGCGCCACCGCCGACGCCTTCACACTGCTGGAAAGACTGGAAAAGAAGCTGGATCAGTATCCCGACCAGCTGATGCGCGCAGCTGTCGAACTTGCCAAGGACTGGCGCACCGACAAATACCTGCGCAATCTCGAGGCCATGATGCTGGTTGCCGACAAGGACATCACCCTGGCTGTCACCGGCAACGGCGACGTTCTCGAGCCGGAGCATGGCACCATGGCGATCGGCTCTGGCGGCAATTATGCCTATGCGGCTGCACGCGCCCTGATGGACAGCGAGCTTTCTGCGGAAGAAGTGGCGCGCCGCGCCATGGGCATTGCCGCTGAAATCTGCGTCTACACCAATCACAATGTCATCGTTGAAGCGCTTGATGCGGCCAACTGACACCTTTCTCTTTATTGGATCCATGAAACGATGAGCAATTTCTCACCCCGCGAGATCGTGTCCGAACTCGACCGCTATATCATTGGCCAGCATGAGGCCAAGCGCGCCGTCGCCATTGCGCTGCGCAATCGCTGGCGCCGCCAGCAGTTGCCGGATGATCTGCGTGACGAAGTCATGCCCAAGAACATCCTGATGATCGGCCCGACGGGTGTCGGCAAGACGGAAATTTCCCGCCGTCTGGCCAAGCTGGCCGGTGCGCCCTTCATCAAGGTCGAGGCCACCAAGTTCACGGAAGTCGGCTATGTCGGCCGCGATGTCGAGCAGATCGTGCGCGATCTGGTCGAGGCCGGTATCCTGCTGGTCAAGGAAAAGAAGCGCGCCGAAGTGAAGGCCAAGGCGCATCAGAGTGCTGAAGAGCGCGTGCTGGATGCGCTGGTCGGCACCACGGCCTCGCCCGCGACCCGCGACAGTTTCCGCAAGAAGCTTCGTGACGGCCAGCTGGACGACAAGGAAATCGAGATCGAAGTGGCGGATACCGGCGCGCCGGGCGGTGGTTTCGAAATCCCCGGCATGCCAGGCGCCAATATCGGCGTGCTCAATCTCTCCGATATTCTGGGCAAGGCCATGGGTGGCCGCACCAAGAAGGTCAAGACGACGGTCAAGAACTCCTATCAGGACTTGATCAACGACGAATCGGACAAGCTGATCGATAACGACCTGATCCAGCGCGAAGCGATTCGCTCTGTTGAAAATGACGGTATCGTGTTTCTCGATGAAATCGACAAGATTGCCGCTAGCGATGGCCGTTATGGCGCTGGCGTCTCCCGCGAAGGCGTGCAGCGCGATCTGCTGCCGCTTGTCGAAGGCACGACGGTTACGACCAAGTACGGGCCGGTCAAGACGGACCACGTCCTCTTCATCGCCTCCGGCGCATTCCATGTCGCCAAGCCGTCTGACCTTCTGCCCGAGCTGCAGGGCCGCCTGCCGATCCGCGTTGAACTCAAGGCGCTGACCAAGGAAGACTTCCGCCGTATCCTGACCGAAACGGAAGCAAGTCTCATCCGGCAGTACAAGGCGCTGATGGCGACGGAGGAAATCGATCTCGACTTCACCGAAGACGCCATCGATGCTCTCGCCGACGTGGCCGTTCACCTGAACTCGTCCGTCGAGAATATCGGCGCTCGCCGCCTGCAGACGGTGATGGAGCGGGTGCTTGACGAGATTTCCTATCAGGCGCCCGACAAGGGCGGCGAGAAGGTGCTGGTGGATTCCGAATATGTGCAAAAGCATGTCGGCGACCTCGCGGCGAACACGGATCTTTCGCGCTATATTCTCTGAAACGTCACCTTCTTCGCATTGATTGCTGTATCATAACTTGCCCGCAAACGTGTTTGCGGGCATTTTTCGGTCAAAATTTGCGGGCAGTAGCGCTGTCAGCTTTCCAGGATACTGCACCCAAAGGATCAAGACGTGACATTCGGCATGCGCAAACTTGCAATTCTGGCCGTCATGGCCATTGCCCTCCAGCCGCTGACGGTGTGCGCCTCGAGCGCCGCCATGGTTCCGGCGGGCAATCGCAATGCCGAACAGCCGGCCATTCCCGGTGGTTCCTACAAGCGCACCAAGGAAGGTCGCACCACCTTCGACGCCAAATATGAGAAGGTTCGTGATCTTCTGGCGAGCGACCATCAGCTGATGTCGAAGATCAAGGAAACGGCGTCGCGCTACGGCATCGATCCTATCCATATCGTCGGCGCGATTGTCGGCGAGCATACTTATAATGTCGACGTCTATGATCGGCTGCAGAGCTACTACCTGAAGGCCGCCTCCTATGCGGGGGATCGCTTCCGCTTTGCCTATAATGGCGAAAGGGTTTCCGACTTCGTCAAACGGCCGCAGTTTTCGGAATGCAACGACAAATCCGACAGTGATGACCTCTGGACCTGCCGCGAAGCCGTGTGGGAAAAGTCTTTCCGGGGCAAGACGGTTGATGGCGCAAGCTTTCCGAACAACCGCTTCAGTGCCGTCTTCTTCCAGCCTTTCTATGCCGGTCAGACTTTCGGGCTCGGCCAGATCAACCCGCTGACGGCGCTCAAGCTCACCGACATGGTCAATCGCAAGTCCGGTTATCCGAAGCTTGACGAGAGCAATGCGGCGGATGTCTACAAGGCCATCATGGACCCCGACCAGTCGCTGGCCTACATCGCAGCCTCCATTCGCGACTCCATCGACGCCTATCGCTCGATTGCCGGCATGGACATCTCCGGCAACCCAGGCCTGACGGCGACCCTTTATAATCTCGGCAATCCGCAGGGCAGGGCAGCAGCACTTGCTGCGCGCAACCGCGCCCACCAGGCCGCAGGGCAGCAGCCTGAATGGCCGGAGGAGAACTACTACGGCTGGCTGATCAACGATAAGCTGGCGGAATTGAAGTCCCTTCTCTGAAGATCCATTGAAAACGGCTCTTCGTACTCACATTTCGGATATCTGAGCGTCGTCGATGCACGGAAGCTCAGGTTTGCCGAGGTCGCAAAGGCAGGAATGTGTGATGGATGCACGAATTGAGCCCTTCGAGCCGCCGGCGCCGGTGCCGCGCACGACACCGCCGTCAAAACTCGAGATCATCCGCGTTGTTCTGCGCAATCCGCTCGAGCTGTGGGGAGAACCGAGTTACACCGAGCCTGTGATCCAGGCAAAGTTTCTGGGTCAGTTGACGACGATCGTCAACCACCCGGGCCTCATCCGCCATGTCCTCGTCGACAATGCCGCGAACTATGGCATGCAGCCGGTACGTCAGCTCGTTCTGCGGCCGATCCTGCGCGATGGGCTGCTGACCGCTGAAGGTGATATCTGGAAACGTTCACGCAAGGCGATGGCGCCGGTGTTTACGCCGCGCCATGCCCGTGGCTTTGCCCATCAGATGCTCGAACAATCCGAAATCTTCGCTGACACCCTGATGGCGGATGCCGAGGCAGGCGCAGAGATCAACGCTTCGCGTGCGATGACCGAGCTCACCTTTGCCATCCTTGCCGATACGCTCTTTTCGGGCGAGATTTCCCGCACTGCCGGCGATTTCGCCGGCCATGTCGACCAGTTGCTGCGCTCGATGGGCCGCGTTGACCCCATGGATCTGCTGCAGGCGCCGTCATGGGTTCCGCGCGTGACACGCTGGGCCGGGCGCAAGCCGCTCGCGCATTTCCGCAACATCGTGTCCGAAACCATGGAAGTGCGCAGGCCGCAGATTTCTGCGGGCAACGCGCCGAGTGACTTCCTGACGCTGCTCCTCCAGCTCGAAGGTCCTGACGGGCTGACGCGTGCCGAAATCGAGGACAATATTCTCACCTTCATCGGTGCGGGCCATGAAACAACCGCCCGCTCGCTGGCCTGGACTCTCTATCTTCTGGCAAAGACCCCGCATTTCCTTTCTCTTATTGAAGAAGAGATTGCGCGCGTCATGGCAAGCGGGGCCGATCCCGTCGACTGGCTGGAACAGATGCCGCATGTGCGCGCAGCATTTGAGGAGGCCATGCGGCTCTATCCGCCGGCACCAAACCTCGGCCGCGCACCGCTCTTTGACGATGTGTGGACGGATGAAAACGGCAGGCGCTATGAAATGCCGGCAGGCGAAGCCGTGCTGATCATGCCCTGGGTTCTTCATCGCCATAAGCTCTATTGGGAAAACCCGCGGCAGTTCATTCCCGAGCGTTTCCTGCCCGGCGAACGCGAAAAGATCGGCCGCTTCCAGTATCTTCCCTTCGGTGCGGGCCCGCGCATCTGCATTGGCGCGACCTTTGCCCTGCAGGAGGCAGTGATCGCACTGGCTGTGCTGCTCAGCCGCTTCCGATTTGAGACGACCGAAAACAGCAAACCGTGGCCGGTGCAGCGGCTGACGGTTCAGCCGCTGGATGGCATGCCGCTGCGCATCCGCAGGCGTAACTAGCCCGATGACACGGGCAAAGTGGATCAAATGAGATGCTGAAGGCCGCATTCCCGGTGGAATTTGGCCATGCGATATCCTAACAAAAGCAAACTTTGAATTTGAGCAGCAGCGGATTTACGCGTGGCGGACACACTTTATCTCGGCATCGATACCGGCGGAACCTATACAGACGCGGTCATCTTCTCGCAGGCGCACGGCGTCATCGCCAAGGCAAAGTCGCTGACGACGCGCCATGATCTGGCCGAAGGCATTGCCGGTGCGGCCGATGCGGCGCTCGCCAAATCCAAAATTGATTCACGTGAAATAAAACTGGTCTCGCTTTCCACGACGCTGGCCACCAACGCGCTTGTTGAAGGTCAGGGCCAGCGCTGCGCCCTCGTCATGATCGGCTTTGCCGAGGACGATCTGAAGCGCGACGGCCTGGCGGAGGCTGCGGCCGGTGGGCCTGTCATCTTCCTGCCGGGCGGTCATAATGTGCATGGCCATGAGACGCCGCTCGACATGTCGTCGCTTGAAGATGCCTTGCCATCCCTTGCGAAGGAAGTGACGGCCTTTGCGGTCGCAGGTTATTTTGCCGTCCGCAATCCCTCACATGAGTTGAAGGTGCGCGATTTGATCCGCACGCGGTCCGGCCTTCCGGTCACCTGCAGCCACGAGCTTTCCTCCCGTCTCGGCGGACCGCGCCGCGCATTGACGACGCTGCTCAACGCGCGCCTTGTCGGCATGATCAGCCGTCTTGTCGGCGCCTGCGAGACCTATCTTTCAAGTCGCGGTATTCAGGCGCCGATGATGGTGGTGCGTGGCGATGGCGCGCTGATTTCGGCCGCCGAAGCCAAGCTTCGCCCGATCGAGACGATTCTCTCCGGTCCGGCTGCGAGTCTGGCGGGTGCGCAATTCCTGACCGGTCTCGACAATGCCGTGGTGAGCGATATCGGCGGCACGACCACCGACGTTGCCATCCTTGAGGCCGGACGCCCGAAACTCGATCCGGAAGGCGCGATGGTCGGCGGTCACCGGACCATGGTCGAAGCGGTCGCCATGCGCACCTTCGGTCTCGGCGGTGATTCGGAAGTGCGAATCAATTTGCGCGGTCTCATCGCGTCCATCGAGCTCGGACCGCGGCGCATGCTGCCGCTCAGTCTCATCGCGCATCGGTTCCCGGATGCAGTGACCCCTGCTCTCGAAAAGCAGCTATCGGCGGTCCATGCGCAACGCCATGAAGGGCTCTTTGCGCTGCGGACCGGTCTGCCGGATGAAATGTCGGCGGGTCTTTCCCAGCAGGAGCAGGCGCTCTACCAGCGGCTCACCATGGAGCCAATGCCACTGGCCGGGCTTTTGACCACCGCCACGATGCGCACCGCGCTCGACAAGCTTGCCGCCCGTGGCCTTGTGCACATTGCGGGCATCACCCCTTCGGATGCGCTTCATGTGCTTGGTCGCCAGGGTCAGTGGAATGCCGACGCTGCCCGCCTTGGTCTGGAGCTTGCATCCCGTCAGAAGGGTGGCAACGGCGTGGCGATCGCTGCAAATGGCGAGGCGCTTGCACGCCAGATCGTTGACCGGCTGACACGCCAGTCCTCGCAGGCGATTCTCGAAAGCTGTCTGGCCGATGATGGTGAAACGGGTATTGATCCTCGCCAGTCACGCGCCATCGCCCGCGCCCTCGACCGCACGCCGGGCGTTGTCCGGCTTGCTCTTGCGCTCGATCGTCCGCTGATTGGTCTCGGCGCATCGGCACCCGTCTATTATCCTGCAATTGCAGAAGAACTCAGCGCGACGCCGGTCATTCCCGAACATGCCGACGTTGCCAATGCCATCGGCGCCGTTGCCGGGCAGGTTCGCGAATCGGTCACTGTCTTCATAACCTCGCCGGAGGAGGGCATTTTCCTCCTCAATGGTTTCGGCGACACCGAGCGGTATGTGTCGGAAGACGATGCCGTGGCGGCCGGTCGCGAGAGGGCGGATGCCCGTGCGCGCGAAGCCGCGACCCGCAATGGTGTCGATGAACCGGTGATCACGGTCGATGTCGATGTCGATTCGGCTGAAATCGAAGGCCGACGTAAATTGATCGAGGCACGGATCAAGGCAACTGCTGCCGGAAGACCACGCGCCGCAGCCTGATATTTTCCAATATGGAATAAATATTTGGCATTTGTGCCTTGTTGACGGTTCCTGCTTCTTGCAGGACATTGACCTCCGAATTTTAGACCACGGCGCTTGGCTGAGAGTCGGCAAGCGGTGGTCGTATTTGGTTTGCGAGGGAGTACCGCCATGGCGATGATCGAAAAGAACGGCCTGAAGATCGACGAACGGCTTTACAATTTCCTGACCGAAGAGGCGTTGCCGGGAACAGGTGTCGATGCGGAGGCTTTCTTTAAGTCCATGGCCGCGATCATTGGCGATCTGGCACCGAAGAACCGGGCACTTCTGGCCAAGCGCGACGATTTGCAGGCGAAGATCGATGCCTGGTATCGCAAGAACGGCGCTCCCTCCGACATGGCGGTCTATGAAGCCTTTCTGCGCGAGATCGACTACCTCCTGCCGGAGGGCGGGGCGTTTCAGGTCTCCACCGAAAATGTCGATCCCGAGATTGCCGAGATTGCCGGTCCCCAGCTCGTCGTTCCGGTCTCCAATGCCCGCTATGCGTTGAACGCGGCCAATGCCCGTTGGGGCTCCCTTTATGATGCGCTCTACGGCACCGACGCGATTGCCGAAACGGGCGGCGCTGAAAAGGGCAAGGGCTATAATCCGGTTCGCGGCGGCAAGGTCATCGCCTGGGCGCGTGACTTTCTGGATCGCTCCGTGCCGCTCGACGGCGAAAGCTGGAGCGTCGTCACAGGCTTTGCCGTCAAGGATGGCAAGCTTGTCGTCAACACGCCGAACGGGACGACCTCGACCATCGAGGACGACCAGTTTGCCGGCTATCGCGGCGCGCCTGAAAAGCCGACGGCCATCGTTCTTTCCAAGAACAATCTCTACATGATTGTCGAGATCAATGCCGAATCGCCGATCGGCAAGTCCGATCCGGCCCATATTTCGGATATCGTCCTCGAATCGGCCATCACCACGATCATGGACTGCGAGGATTCGGTTGCCGCGGTCGATGCGGAAGACAAGGTCGGCGTTTATCGCAACTGGCTTGGCCTGATGAAAGGTGATCTCGCCGAAGAGGTCATGAAGGGCGGCAAGAGCTTTGTTCGCAAGCTGAACCCGGACGTCGAGTTTCTGGCGCCGAACGGTTCGCCCGCTTCGCTTCCGGGCCGTTCGCTGATGCTGGTTCGCAATGTCGGTCATCTGATGACCAATCCGGCCATCATCTGTGCCGATGGACAGGAAGTTCCCGAAGGCATCATGGATGCGCTCGTCACGGCGCTCATTGCCCTTCACGACGTTGGCGCAAAGGGCCGCCGCGCCAATTCGCGCGCCGGTTCCATGTATGTGGTCAAGCCGAAGATGCATGGGCCCGAAGAAGTTGCCTTCGCTTGCGAAATCTTCAGCCGCGTCGAAGCCGCTGTCGGCATGGCGCCCAACACGATGAAGATGGGCATCATGGATGAGGAACGCCGCACCACGGTGAACCTCAAGGAGGCCATCCGCGCCGCCCGCGAACGCGTCGTCTTCATCAACACCGGCTTCCTTGATCGCACGGGCGATGAAATGCACACGTCGATGGAAGCGGGCCCAATGATCCGCAAGGGCGACATGAAACAGGCGGCCTGGATTGCGGCTTACGAGAACTGGAACGTCGATATCGGGCTCGAATGCGGCCTGTCGGGCCGTGCCCAGATCGGCAAGGGCATGTGGGCCATGCCCGATCTGATGGCGGCCATGCTGGAGCAGAAGATTGCGCATCCGAAGGCCGGCGCCAACACCGCCTGGGTGCCGTCGCCCACCGCAGCAACCCTGCATGCGACGCATTATCATGCAGTCAATGTTGCCGATGTGCAGGCAGGGCTGCGGTCCCGCCCGCGCGCCAAGCTCTCCGATATCCTCTCCGTCCCGGTCGCGCCGCGGCCCAACTGGACGCCGGAAGAAATCCAGAAGGAACTCGACAACAACGCGCAAGGGATCTTGGGCTATGTCGTGCGCTGGATCGACCAGGGCGTCGGCTGCTCCAAGGTTCCGGACATCAACAATATCGGGCTGATGGAAGACCGCGCGACGCTGCGCATCTCCTCGCAGCACATGGCCAACTGGCTGCATCACGGTGTCGTCACGGAGGCCCAGGTTCGTGAAACGATGAAGCGCATGGCCGAGGTGGTCGACCGTCAGAATGCAGGCGACCCGGCGTACATGCCCATGGCTGGAAACTTCGACGGTTCGGTGGCTTTCCAGGCGGCGCTCGAACTGGTCCTGAAGGGGCTGGAGCAGCCGAACGGCTATACCGAGCCGGTCCTTCACCGCCGCCGCATCGAGCTCAAGGCGAAGTTGGCCGGGTGACAAGCCAGCCTGAGCTTTGAACAAGGCAACAAAAAAAAGGCCGCGATTTTCGATCGCGGCCTTTTCGTTTTCAGTCTGTGTCCAGCTTACTGGATGACGACAACCTTGGTTGCGCGGCCCGGACGGACGCGGCTGTAAAGGTCGATGACGTCCTGATTGATCAGGCGGATGCAGCCCGACGAGGCGGCCGTGCCGATGGAAGCCCATTCAGGCGTACCATGCAGGCGGAACAGCGTGTCCTGGCCCTTCTCATTATAGAGATACATGGCGCGTGCACCGAGCGGGTTGCGGATGCCGCCATCCATGCCGTCCTCGACATACTTGGCAACTTCCGGCTTGCGGGCAGCCATTTCCTTTGGCGGATGCCAGTTTGGCCATTCCTGCTTCCAGGCGACATAAGCCGTGCCGGACCAGGCAAAGCCCTGCTTGCCAACGCCGATACCGTAGCGGATCGCCTTGCCACCGGGCATTACGTAGTAGAGGAACCGCTCGCGGGTGTTCACGACCACAGTGCCCGGACGCTCGTCGGTCTGGAAGCTGACGATCTGGCGGTGGAACCGCTTGTCCAGACGATCGATCGGGATCGCCGGCAGCTGGTTGCCATGATCGACCATCTTGCCATAGGCGTCGTTGATCATGGTGCCGGTGTCGGCAGACGCTGCAAATGCAGGGGCGATCGAACCGGTGAGGGAAAGCGCGGCAACGAGGCCGACAATTTTCAGGGACTTGCGCAGGCGCATAGAATTTCTCTTGGCTGGGGAGGATCGAAGGGCTCGTTCATGAGCCAGCGACAGATATGGTTATTTTACAGACGCGACTGGTTTTCAAGCTACGCAAGCGACGCGCACACGACCGAATCAGCAAAAAAATGAGTCATGGCTTTTTTGCAACATGACGCGACTCATGCCAAGCTCTTTTCCATGACGATCGTTTCACTCCATGAAAGCAATCCGCTGATCGACGGGCGGCAGTCCGAACGCGCCATGCTTGTCAGGCGAGGCATGCAGCGCCACCTTCATTCAATGCGGCTTGCCGTTTTGCCGGAACTGTCGCTGGCCAGCGGCCGCAGGGCCGATCTGATCACGCTGTCTTCCAGCGGCGAAATCTGGATTGTCGAAATCAAGTCGTCGATCGAGGACTTCAGGGTCGATCGAAAATGGCCGGATTATCGCCAGCATTGCGATCGGCTGTTTTTTGCCACGCACAAGGAAGTGCCGCTTGATATCTTTCCGGAGGATTGCGGACTGTTTCTGTCAGACGGCTATGACGCCCACATGATCCGCGAAGCGCCGGAACACCGGCTGACGGCAGCAACGCGCAAATCCGTGACCCTCAACTTTTCCCGGGTGGCCGCCCAGCGGCTCATGATGGCGGAACTTGCTGCGGGCAGCATGTCCGGTGGCAAGCCAGCCGATTTGCTGCTTTGGGAAGACTGACGGAAGAATCGCCGCCTACTTCGGCGCGCGCTTGGCGAGAATGCGCTGCAGTGTACGGCGATGCATGTTGAGACGGCGCGCGGTCTCCGAGACATTGCGATCGCACATCTCATAGACGCGCTGGATATGCTCCCAGCGGACCCGGTCGGCTGACATCGGATTTTCAGGCAGTTCCACCTTTTCGCCGTCCGCCCGAACAAGTGCGGCAAAGATTTCATCCGCATCCGCCGGCTTGGCGAGATAATCCTCCGCACCGAGCTTCACGGCATTCACGGCGGTAGCGATGTTGCCATAGCCTGTCAGGACCACGACCCGCGCATCGCTCTTGTGCTGGCGGATGGTCGCGATCACGTCAAGCCCATTGCCATCGCCCAGCCGCAGATCCACCACCGCATAGTGCGGTGGACGGGCCTTTGCCTTGGCGGTGCCTTCACTGATCGATTCCGCAGTTTCAACCGCAAATCCGCGCGTCTCCATGGCGCGCGCGAGGCGGCGCACGAATGGGCCGTCGTCATCAACGATGAGAAGGGAGTTATCCTGACCTATCGGATTTTCAGACATGATCTCAACTGCATGGAATTCGGCGTTGGCGCCGCCGGGTATTTCTTTTGTCAATTCCTTATGGCCCTCAATTGCGGTGCGGTAAAGTCACTTTGTCAGCGAAACGTCCATCCGGTGCCGAGGCCATTCGATGGTGACGCGCGCGCCGCCGGTTTCGCCGGGATTGTTGCTGAAAACGAGCCGCGCGCCGGACCGTTCCAGGAGCGTCTTCGCGATAAAGAGCCCGAGGCCGAGCCCGCCTGCGTTGTCTTCCCGCGTCCGCGACGTCACATAGGGTTCGCCGATCCGGTGCAGGATATCCGGCGAGAAGCCCTCGCCATCATCCTCGATGGTGACGATGACCTTGTCGGCCTTGGCTTCCGTTGTGATGACGACGTGATTGCGCGCGAAATCAACGGCATTTTCCAGGAGGTTCCCGAGGCCATAGATGATGCCGGCATTGCGCTTGCCAATGGGTTCGTTTTCGCGCGCGCTCTTTTCGATGATGATGATGCGGATGCCGAAGTCGCGATGCGGCGCGCTGACCTCCTCGATCAGGGAGGAAAGAGGCAGGCGCTGCATCGTTTCTTCCTGCTCGGATGAGAGCGTGGTCAGCCGTCTGAGGATGTCGCGGCAACGCTCGCTTTGGGATCGCAGCAATTGCACGTCTTCTCCGAATCGCTCGTCGCTACCGAGTTCGCGTTCCATTTCCTTGGCAACGACGCTGATCGTGGCGAGCGGGGTGCCAAGTTCATGGGCGGCGGCGGCGGCAAGCCCATCAAGCTGGGAGAGGTGATTTTCCCTCTGCAACACGAGTTCGGTTGCCGCGAGCGCTTCGGACAGCTGCATGGCTTCGAGCGAGATGCGATAGGAATAGACTGCTGCAAATGCGGTCGTCGTCAGAATTGCGAACCAGATGCCCGTCTGCAACTCCACCGGCATGTAGTAGGTCGTTCCCGGATGCCAGGGCAGGGGATAGGCCGCAAAGGCCAGGACCGACAGGAAGAGGATCAGCAATCCGCCCAGTGCCAGCGTGTAGCGGATCGGCTGTGTCGAGGACGATATGATGACCGGCACGCAAAGAAGCGGCGCGAAGGGGTTGCTCAGGCCACCGGTCATGAACAGAAGGCCCGCAAGCTCCAGAAGGTCGATGCTGAGCAGGGCAAGCGTTGCCTTGGGTGGCAGGCGTTGTGTTTGCGGATAGGCGATCGACAGGAAGAAGTTGAAGACCGCAAGGAGACCAATCATTGCGCCGCAGATCATGTAAGGCAGCGGGAATGCGATCCAGACATGGACAAGGTAGACCGTGGCCGCCTGTCCGCTGACGGCCAGCCAGCGCAGCCGCACGAGTGTCTTCAGCCGGATGCGGCGGCTCTCGCGATAATCGCTCAGTTCCGGGCGGCCGAAGTCGGACATAGGCTCGGGTCCTCAGGTTCCCCGGGGTTTGGCCCGGTGGGTTGGCATGGCGTCTGCGGGATCTTCGGGCCACGGATGTTTGGGATAGCGACCACGCATGTCGGCACGCACATCCCGCCATGATCCGGCCCAGAAACCGGGCAGATCCCGCGTGGTTTGAATGGGCCTGCCTGCGGGCGATGTCAATTCCAGCAGAAGCGGCAGTTTGCCGCCGCCAATGACAGGATGCGCCTTGAGACCGAAAAGCTCCTGTACGCGCACGCTCAGCGTCGGTTCCTCGCCGTCATACTGGATGGGATGACGCTGGCCCGCGGGCGTGTCGAAATGCGTGGGCGCCAGCCGGTCGAGTTCGCGCTGTGCACCGTGGGGCAGAAGCGCCATCAAGCCATCGCGCAGGCTTGCCTGTGAAATCTCGTTCAGGCCGCGAACACCAGCTTGAAACGGAATGAACCAGTCTTCGAGACGCTCCATCAGTGCATCGTCGCTGACATCCGGCCAGGGTTCGCCGATCGAGGCATGCAGGAACCCGATGCGTTCGCGCAGTTGACCTGCTTCCTTTCCGAATTTGAGCGCCTGCATGCCGAGACGCCGGATGCCATCGGCCAGCGCTGCCGCCGTTTCCGGTCCGACCGGCCGTGGCAGGGGCGCTTCTTCAAAGATAATGGCGCCGAGCCGTGTCGAGCGCCGCGCTCGGACTTCCCGGCTCTGTTCATCGAAATAGACCTGTTCGCCGGTGACGATCGCCGAGGGCATTGCATCGGCAATGTCGCTGCGGGAGGTTTCGGCGGCCGAGAGAATACGCGATTTACCGGCGCGGCCGGTCGCATCGGCGATTACCAGCATCTCCGCACCCGCCAGACGATGCTCCGGCTCCAGTTCCGCGCCCCGTCCATTGGCCATCAAGAACCGGCCCCTGCCGCCACGCTGCAGCGCGATCCGATCCGGGAAAGCGTGAATGAGAAGTCTGCCCGGGTGTACGGAAGGTCCACTTCGGGGCGGCTCATTCTTTTCCGCAATCTGGCTGACCATGCGCCGCGCAAGCCCACGCGCCGCCTCTGCCCTTGGGCTGCGGTCATTGCGAAAGCCACGCAGGCGGTCCTCAAGGTCGATCGACGATCCGCCAAGCCCCTGTTCACCAAGAAGCACGGCCAGGAGTGCTGCGTCATGAATGGACGCCGGGTCGCGCCGGTAGCTTCTGACAATCATCGCCGCAAGGCGTGGCGGCAGGCCGAGCCCGCGCATCAGCCTGCCATCCGCCGTCAATGTGCCGGTGTCATCGATGGCACCAAGGCTGGCGACAAGATTGCGCGCCTCGCGGAAGGCTGCTGCCGGCGGCTGGTCGGCGAGGGAAAGCTGCGCCGGGTCGTTGACACCCCAGGCGGCCATGTCGAGAACAAGGCCGGAAATATCGGACGCCAGGATTTGCGGCGTTGTATGAGCGGCAAGGGCCGCCGTTTGGCCCGCATGCCAGAGGCGGATTGCGATGCCGGGTTCGGTTCTCCCGGCACGGCCCGCGCGTTGGTCCGCCGCCGCCCGTGACACCTTGATCGTTTCCAGGCGGGTCATCCCGGTCATGGGCTCGTAAACGGGAACCCTTTGCAGGCCGCTGTCGATGACGATACGAACACCGTCAATGGTGATGGAGGTTTCGGCAATCGAGGTCGCCAGCACGATCTTGCGTCTTCCCGGTTCGGTTGGACGGATTGCCTGGTCCTGTTCCTGCTGCGAGAGATTGCCGAAAAGCGGGACGATGGCGGTTGTTGCCGGGAACCTGCCGGCAAGTGCGTCTGCAACCCGGGTGATCTCGCCCTGGCCCGGCAGAAAGGCGAGGATCGAGCCGACCTCGCTGCCATGTGCTCGAACAATCGCCCGCACCATGGCGTCCTCTATCCGTTCGCCCGCCGGTCTGTCCTCATACCGGATATCGACGGGATAGGCGCGGCCGAGGCTTTCGATCACCGGCGGGTTGTCGAGAAGTGCGCTGACTTTCTGCACATCGAGTGTTGCTGACATGACGACGATCCGGAGATCTTCGTTGAGCGCTGATTGGCAATCGAGCGCAAGTGCCAGACCGAAATCGGCGTCGAGCGATCGTTCGTGAAATTCATCGAATATGACAGCGCCGACGCCCGACAGTTCGGGATCCTCAAGGATCATGCGGGTAAACACGCCTTCGGTCACCACTTCAATTCGGGTGCGTGCCGAAATGCGATTGTCGAGGCGCATGCGATAGCCGACGGTTCCCCCGACCGTCTCGCCGAGCAGGTCTGCCATGCGGCTTGCCGCCGCCC
>ERZ1034381.1-NODE-1-length-208623-cov-10.567815_pt1:207500-208623 | contig 208623 bp, 177 predicted proteins | sample MGYA00520602_ERZ1034381 | MGnify/ENA primary metagenome ERZ1034381 (study PRJEB33736, sample SAMEA104288466) | Azolla filiculoides | biome: Urban; feature: water surface; material: ditch water | place: Netherlands | collected 2014 ...
AGCCTGATGGACTATCTCTCTTCAACTCCCTAGGCGCGATGCAGCGGATGAAATCAAGATCCATGGACCGGCCCCACCACCCCCATCCCGTAGGAACTACGAGATCACCTCAGGGGTGCTGAACGCATCCGGGGGTCACAGACCGACCGTACAACCAGATCCAAAGAATAGTGGAAGTGGAATGAGCTGTCTGCTTCTGCTGGTGGGAAGGGTCGGAGAAGGGCAACTACTCAGCTTTGAGACTGGAATAGGGTCGAGCGAAAGGGGGGAGGGGCGGTGGTCCTTTCCGGCGCAGATCGGGACTATCCAACCGAAAGAACCCTTGAGACCTCTATTCGACGCCTCTAAATTCCGAAATAGTTGCTCCCTCGGAGAGCGCGGTACAATGAAAGTTGTAGGCCGTGTTCGGAGGGGAGTCATTGTCTATCGTCGGCCTCCGTGGTAGAATAATTCGGGTAGGTCTGAGAGACGGTAGCTTACCCTGTGGCGGATGCCAGCGGTTCGAGTCCGCTTATCTCCAGCTTGTGATCCGAGTCAGTGGAGTCGCACACACCAGCATGGAAGAATCCCGCCGGTGGGCAGGGCGCATCCATGATTTATTCCCTACGAACGTTGATAAGATCTCCGTATCATGTAGTGGCACGTTGAAGTAGCGCAGTGGCATTCAACGACGAGGTTCAAACGAGAAAAGGCTTACGGTGGATACCTAGGCACTCAGAGACGAGGAAGGGCGTGGTAAACGACGAAATGCTTCGGGGAGCTGAAAATAGGCATGGATCCGGAGATTCCCGAATGGGTTAACCTTCCGAACTGCCTGCTGAATCCATAGGCAGGCGAGAGGCAACCCGGCGAATTGAAACATCTTAGTAGCCGGAGGAATAAAAAGCAAAAGCGATTCCCCTAGTAACGGCGAGTGAAACGGGAATAGCCTAAACCGTGAAAGCGGGGTTGTGGGAGAGCGATGAGAGCTTTGTCTTGCTAGGCGAAGCAGTTGAGTGCTGCACCCCAGATGGTGAAAGTCCAGTAGCCGGAAGTACGGCTGGCTCACGCTCCAACCCGAGTAGCATGGGGCACGCGAAATCCCGTGTGAATCAGCAAGGACCACCTTGCAAGGCTAAATACT
>ERZ1034381.5-NODE-5-length-147817-cov-5.089989_pt1 | contig 147817 bp, 136 predicted proteins | sample MGYA00520602_ERZ1034381 | MGnify/ENA primary metagenome ERZ1034381 (study PRJEB33736, sample SAMEA104288466) | Azolla filiculoides | biome: Urban; feature: water surface; material: ditch water | place: Netherlands | collected 2014 ...
CGGAAACCAAAATCGCTCCGGTCAAATGAGTTCCTATCAATGATCGTTGGTATTACTCATCGACGCGATGGTGTCAAAATGAAGACCCGGCACGCAGGCCTTCCACGCACCGGGTCTTCATCATCTGTGAAAGTGTTCGCTTACTCGCAGACGCGGACGTGACGAACATGGCCATAACCCCAATTGTCATACACGACGCGCCGTTCAGTCCAGCAGTCGCGCTCGTAGTAGGGGTCACTGTTGGCATAGGCGCCCGCGGCAATGATGCCGAGCGCAGCCGCGCCGATACCGGCAGCAAGTGCAGCATCGCCGCTGTGGCGATAATGGTGGTGGCGGTAGCCGGCCTGCGCAGTCGCGCCAAACGAGACTGCGAGTGTTGCGGCGGCAGCAACTGCAATAATGAGCTTTTTCATCGTCTGTCTCCTTGTCTTTCGGTTTGCACCGACCGGGGCCTCTTTCGGGTCCCTGTAACGTATGAACGAGGTTGCCTCATCCATGGTTCCAACCTTACATCAATTTAATGGTGTCCGCTCTTCCTTTCGTTGCGTCCGGAGGGCCGTACCGATGCGCGGCCTCCATGGCTTGAAAAGCCCGGAAAGCCGCTATAAGAACCCGCCAACGTTCGATTTCAGGAGCTTTTCCCATGACAGTGCGCAATCTCTTCCTCCTGCCCGGCGATGGTATCGGTCCGGAAGCCATGGCCGAAGTCCGCAAGATCATTTCATGGATGAACGAGGCACAGTCTGCCGGGTTCACCACTGACGAAGGTCTTGTCGGCGGCAGCGCCTATGACGCGCACGGCCAGGCAATTTCCGAAGCCGACATGGCAAAGGCCATGAGCGCCGACGCGGTTCTTTTTGGCGCCGTTGGCGGCCCGAAGTGGGATGATGTTCCTTACGAAGTTCGCCCGGAGGCAGGTCTCCTGCGTCTGCGCAAGGATCTGCAGCTGTTTGCAAACCTTCGCCCGGCCATCTGCTATCCGGCACTCGCATCCGCATCTTCTCTGAAGCCGGAACTGGTTGAGGGCCTCGACATCCTCATCATCCGCGAATTGACCGGCGGTGTGTATTTCGGCGAACCGAAGACGATTACCGATCTCGGCAACGGCCAGAAGCGCGCTGTCGATACGCAGGTTTACGACACCTACGAGATCGAGCGCATTGCCTCTGTTGCCTTCGAAATGGCGCGCACCCGCAAGAACACCGTCTGCTCGATGGAGAAGCGCAACGTCATGAAGTCGGGCGTTCTGTGGAACCAGGTGGTTACGCAGACCCACAAGGACAAGTATTCGGACGTGAAGCTTGAGCACATGCTGGCAGACGCTGGCGGCATGCAGCTGGTGCGCGCGCCGAAGCAGTTCGATGTGATCGTCACCGATAACCTTTTCGGCGATATGCTCTCCGACGTCGCAGCCATGCTCACAGGCTCTCTCGGCATGCTGCCGTCCGCTTCGCTCGGCGCACCGGATGCCAAGACCGGCAAGCGCAAGGCGCTCTACGAGCCGGTACACGGTTCTGCTCCGGACATCGCCGGCAAGGGCATTGCCAACCCGATCGCCATGATCGCATCGTTTGCCATGTGCCTGCGCTACTCGTTCAACATGGTCACGGAAGCCGACAACCTCGAAAAGGCGATCGCGAACGTCCTCGACAAGGGTATCCGCACCGGCGACATCATGGCTGAAGGCTGCACGCGCGTTGGCACCGTTGAAATGGGCGACGCAATTTTGGCCGAATTCAAGGCTTTGTCTGCCTGAGTTATTTCATTCCGCCCCGGTTCGCCGGGGCGGCTCCTCCGGAGATGCGCATGCCAGGCGACGGTCAATCGAACAATCCACTTACCGTCCTTGCGCAACGACGCGCACTCTACGGCCCAGACGCTCCCGCAATCACCTGGAAATTCTGGACGCTGACAACCATCGTGCTGGTGGCGCTTGCCATGGCCTTTGGTGATGCGCGATTGACCATCGCCGCACGAACCGAACCGGATTGGTTGCGGTTTCTGGGCGAAAACACCACCAATTTCGGTAAATCCGGCTGGATCCTTGTCCTGAGCGGCGCGATCTTTCTGATCTCCATGCTGCGTATCCGGTTTGCCCATGCGGCCACGGCGAGATCGGTAATCGACCAAGCTCGTGCCTGGGCGATTTCTGCGGCCTTCATGTTTCTCAGCGTCGCGCTTTCCGGGATCATCTCGAATATCGTGAAGCGGATCATAGGGCGCGCCCGTCCGCCCATGTTCGAGTCGGTCGGACCCTTTCACTTCCAGCCGTTTTCAGGCGCAATGTTCGAAAGCCTGCCGTCCGGCCATGCAACGACCGACGGCGCGATTGCCATGGTTTTGGCAATCCTGTTTCCGAAATTCCGTGTGCCGATCCTGATCGCAGGCGCCTATTTCGCGCTGACCCGGATCGTCGTGGGAGCGCATTATCTCAGTGATGTCATCGCAGGCTATTCATTCGGCATGTGGTATGCCGCGATGAGCGCGATAGTCTTTGCCATGCACGGCTTTGCGGTTGGCGCCAGGCAGAAGTCCTGAAACGTCCTAGTGTGCAGGGGTCTTCGATGGTCTCAGAAGCACGAGCGACGCAAGCAACGCCACAAGTCCGCACAGGCTGACGGCGATTGACACCGAAAGAGGTCCGCCGTCGAAGATTACACTGACGCCGATGATGGCCGCAGCGCCGATCAGCATCTGCATCGTGCCGCCAAGGGCAGCGGCCGTGCCGGCGATCGGGCCATGCTCCTCGAGCGAGAGAACCATCGCAGTCGGGATGACGAGGCCCAGAAAACCGTTGCCGATCATCAGCATGACGATCATGAACCAGAGATTGTCGATCCCGGCGGCAAATCCGCCGAAAAGCGCGATGGTCGTCAACGCAAAACCCGTCACACAGAACCGCACCACAGGCATGGAGCCGAAGCGGCTTCCAAGGTTTGCCGCGAACTGGCTGGAGACGAAGAAGCCAAGCGCATTCAGCGCAAAGGCGAGGCTGAACTGGTTGGTGCTCAGGCCGAAGTGCTGTGTATAAAGGAAGGGTGCCGTCGCCAGGAACGCGAAGAAGCTGGCCATGCCAGCGCCGCCGATAATGGTCTGGCCGATGAAATTGCCATCCCGCATCAGCACCTTGAATGCCGACACCATACTGCTGACATCGAATGCGGTGCGAAATTCGGGGAGCAGCGTCTCCTTGAGGCCAAAGCGCGTCAGCAACAGGCTGACAAGCGCTGTCGCGGCTGCGAAAAAGAATACGGCAGGCCAACCGAACGCGCTCATCAGAACGCTGCCGCCCAGCGGTGCAAGCATCGGCGAAACAGAGGTTACCAGCATGATCGTCGACATCAGGCGCGTGGCGTCGCTACCTGTGTAAAGATCGCGGATCACGGCGCGCGGGATCGACATGACGGCCGCAGCACCAATCCCCTGAACGAAACGCAGGGCGATCAACCATTCGATCGATGGCGCCATCGCACAGCCAAGTGAGGCGACCAGAAACAATCCGAGCCCGAAATAAAGGGGCGGCTTGCGGCCGAAACTGTCCGAAGCAGGGCCATAGAAAAGCTGGCACACGCCAAAAGCCGAGAAGAAGGCCATGAGGGTCCACTGCGCCGTCGTTGCCGTGGCTTGAAGATCTGCGGCAATTTTCGGCAGCGCCGGGATGTACATATCGATCGCAATCGGACCGACAGCGCCCAGCAATGCCAGAATGATGGCGAGTTTCACAATTGCGGGTTTCATGGATATTCACCTGGAGGTGCTTGAATACGAAGTTCTGACACATGTCAGAATCGCTTGCGGGTCACAAGCTTCGATAGACCAATAATTCTGAACCAACCATTTGTCGGGCTAATGACGCGTGTGCGCGATCCCTTCCGTAACATTCGCGTCACATAATCACGATAGGGCATTGTGAAAGCGGCCTGATCCATGTATGGGGGCTGCCTTCCATTGCCCGCAGCCGTCTGACGTGCGTGAAAACGCACGGATTTTGCTGCGGCTCACCAATTCCGGGGTCTGGACTTTAGAATTGATGCTGAAAACGCCCTACTATCTCATCGACAAGGCGAAACTGCTTCCGAACATGGAAAAGATCGCCTGGCTGCGCGAAAATTCCGGCGCGAAATCCCTTCTGGCGCTGAAATGCTTCGCCACGTGGTCGGTCTTCGACCTGATGCGTGAATATATGGACGGTACGACGTCCTCATCGCTCTATGAAGTGAAGCTCGGCGCCCGGAAATTCGGCAAGGAGACGCACGCCTATTCGGTTGCCTATGGCGACGACGAAATCGGCGAAGTCGTCGACAATTGCGACAAGATCATCTTCAATACGATCAGCCAGCTGGAGCGCTTCGAGGCAGCATCGGCATCGAAGGTGCGGGGCTTGCGCGTCAATCCGCGGGTCTCGACGTCGGAATGGCTGATCTCCGACCCCGCCCGCCCGCATTCGCGCCTTGGCGAATGGGATGCGGCCAAGATCGAGGCCGTCGCCGACAAGATCACCGGCTTCATGTTCCATAACAATTGCGAGAACGATGATTTCGATCGCTTCTCCGAGATGCTCGGCAAGATCGAGGCCGATTTTGGGCATCTGATTGCGAAGATGAAATGGGTGAGCCTCGGTGGCGGTATCCACTTCACCGGCGAAAACTATCCGATCGACAAGCTCGCCGACAGGCTGAAGCGCTTTGCCGATACCTACGGCGTTCAGGTCTATCTGGAACCGGGCGAGGCTTCGATCACCAGGTCGACGACGCTGGAAGTGACCGTGCTCGACACGCTCTTCAACGGCAAGAACCTCGCGATCGTGGACTCGTCGATCGAAGCGCATATGCTCGATCTCCTGATCTACCGGCAGTCTGCCAAGATGACGCCGAATGCAGGCCCGCACGAATACATGATCTGCGGCAAGTCCTGCCTTGCCGGAGATATCTTCGGCGAATTCAAATTCGACCATGAACTGAAACCCGGCGATCGCCTCTCCATCCAGGATGCGGCCGGTTACACCATGGTCAAGAAGAACTGGTTTAACGGCGTGAAAATGCCGTCAATCGCCATTCGGGAAACCGATGGCAGCATCAGGACGGTCCGCGAGTTCACCTTCGCGGACTACGAACAAAGCCTGTCCTGAAGCCGAGCGGCTTCACGAAGGTGTCTGACGATTGGACATAAGGAGTTTAGTCCCCATCATGAAGAAGAACGTGCTCATCATCGGCGCCGGCGGCGTCGCACAGGTGGTCGCGCACAAGTGCGCGCAGAACAACGACATTCTCGGCGATCTCCATATCGCTTCGCGCACGAAGGCGAAATGCGATGCCATCATCGCGTCGGTGCATGAAAAGAAGGCAATGAAGCAGCCGGGCGTTTTTGAAGCCCACGCTCTCGACGCTCTCGACATCGAAGCTACCAAGGCGCTGATCCAGAAGACGAACTCCCAGATCGTCATCAATGTCGGCACGGCGTTCCTCAACATGTCTGTGCTGCGCGCCTGCATGGACACCGGCGTCGCCTATATCGACACCGCGATCCATGAAGAGCCGAACAAGATCTGCGAAACGCCGCCGTGGTATGGAAACTACGAATGGAAGCGTGCCGCGGAGTGCGAAGAGAAGGGCATCACCGCCATTCTAGGCGCAGGCTTCGACCCTGGCATGGTCAATGCCTATGCCAAGCTCGCCAAGGATGAGTATTTCGACAAGATCACCGATGTGGATATCGTCGACATCAACGCCGGCAGCCACGGCAAGTATTTCGCCACGAACTTCGATCCGGAAATCAACTTCCGCGAATTCACCGGCGTCGTCTATTCCTGGCAGAAGGGAGAATGGCAGGTGAACAAGATGTTCGAGATCGGCAAGGACTATGACCTTCCGGTCGTCGGCACCCGCCGCGCCTATCTCTGCGGCCACGATGAAGTGCATTCGCTGGCCAAGAACATGGATGGCGCTGATGTCCGCTTCTGGATGGGCTTCGGCGATCACTATATCAACGTCTTCACCGTTCTGAAGAACCTTGGCCTGCTCTCCGAGCAGCCGGTGAAACTCGCCGACGGTTCGGAAGTCGTACCCCTCAAGGTCGTCAAGGCCTGCCTGCCAGACCCGGCATCGCTTGCCCCGAACTATGAAGGCAAGACCTGCATCGGCGACTTCGTGAAGGGCACCAAGGACGGCAAGGAACGCGAAGTCTTCATCTACAACGTGGCCGACCACAAGGAAGCCTATAACGAAGTGGGCTCCCAAGGCATATCCTACACGGCAGGCGTTCCGCCGGTTGCTGCCGCCATTCTCATCGCCAAGGGCGCATGGGACGTGAAGAAGATGGTGAACGTCGAAGAACTGCCGCCGCAGCCCTTCCTCGCCGTACTGAACCGCATCGGCTTGCAGACCTGCATCCGTGACGAGCAGGGCGAACGCCCGCTAGAATTCGTCGAGCCCTGAGGCTCGTGTGAGGTGAAATCAAGAACCCGCCGGAGCGATCCGGCGGGTTTCTTTTTGGCGGGCGCCTCCTAAGCGGCCAGCCCCTTCTTGCGCAGCATCGCGTCTGGGCTCGGCAGTTTGCCGCGGAAGCCGATATAGGCGTCCTCGGGGTCGATGGAGCCGCCGGTCGAATAGATCTTCAGCTTCAGCTTTTCCGCAACTGCGGAATTGAACGCGTCTCCGGTTTCCTCGAAGGCCGCAAAGGCATCGGCGTCAAGCACTTCTGACCACATGTAGGAATAGTAGCCGGCCGAGTAGCCGTCGCCCGAGAAGACGTGCTGGAAATGCGGACTGCGGTGGCGCATGACCATCGCATCAGGCATGCCTATGTCCTTCAGCACCTTTGCTTCGAGCGCCATCGGGTCTTCCGGTGCGTCATTCATCGTGTGATAGGCCATGTCGACCAGGGCGGACGAGGTGAATTCCACCGTTGCAAAGCCCGAATTGAAGGTGCGTGCCGCCAGAACCTTGTCGAGAAGCGACTGAGGCATCGCTTCGTTGGTTTCGAAATGGCGAGCGTACTGCTTCAGGATCTCGGGCACTGTCAGCCAGTGTTCGTAGAGTTGCGAGGGGAGTTCGACGAAGTCACGCGACACGCCGGTTCCAGACACTGAAGGGTAGGTGACGTCCGAGAGCATGCCATGGAGCGCATGGCCGAATTCGTGGAAGAGGGTCCGCGCATCATCCAATGACAGCAGTGCGGGCTTGCCTTCAGCGGGCTTTGCAAAGTTGCATACGTTATAGATCAGCGGAATTTCGCCTTGCTCGCCGTTCTTCAAAAGCAGGCGATGCTGGCTCTGGAACGAGCTCATCCAGGCGCCCGAGCGCTTCGAGGCGCGCGCAAAATAGTCGCCGACAAACATGGCCTTCAGCGCGCCAGAAGCATCGCGAATTTCGAAGACGCGTGCATCCGGATGATAGGCCTTCACGCCCTTCAGTTCCGTTGCGGTGATGCCAAAGAGCCGATGTGCGACGTCGAAGCAGGCCTCGATGATCTTTTCGAGCTGGAGATAGGGTTTCAATTCACCTTCGGAAAAGTTGAAACGCTCGGCACGGATCTTTTCGGCATAATGGCGCCAGTCCCAGGGCTTCACCTCGTGGTTCTTGCCTTCGGCTGCAATCATCGCGCCGATATCGGCTTCCTCTTCAAGTGCGCGGGCGCGCGCCTTTTCCCAGACCTGCATGAGGAGGCCGTTCACGTTTTCGGCCGTCTTGGCCATGGTGTTGTCGAGCTTCAGCGCCGCAAAGTTCTCAAAGCCAAGCAGGTGCGCCTTTTCGGCGCGCAGCTTCAGTGTTTCGGCAATCACACCGCGATTGTCAGTGGGTCCGTTGTTTTCGCCACGAGCGATCCAGGCCTTGAAGGCTGTTTCGCGCAAGTCGCGGCGCTCCGAAAAGGTCAGGAAGGGTTCGATGATCGAGCGCGAAAGTGTGACGGCATACTTGCCTTTCTCGCCGCGCGCCTCGGCTTGCGCCGCCATGGCATCCTTGAGGAAGTCGGGCAGGCCTGCAAGTTCGGCTTCGTCGGACAGGATCAGCGACCAGCTTTTTTCATCCGCCAGAACGTTCTGGCCGAAATTGGCGCCCAGAGAAGCAAGGCGTTCGTTGATGGCGGCCAGACGCTCCTGGTCTGTCCTGGGCAGTTTTGCGCCAGAGCGCACGAAGCCCTTCCAGTGGCGTTCGAGCACCCGCGTCTGTTCGAGTGTCAGGCCGAGGTTTTCACGGGCTTCCCAAAGCGTATCGATCCGTTTGAACAGCGCCTCGTTCATGCCGATTTTAGAGTAGTGGCGCGACATCTTCGGGGAAATATCCCGCTCCAGTGCCTGGATGGCATCGTTGGTATCAGCACCCGCCCGGTTCCAGAAGATCGCCGAGACGCGCGAAAGTTCGTCGCCAGCGATTTCCAGCGCGACAATCGTATTGTCGAACGAGGGCGCTTCATCATTGTTGGCGATTGTATCGATTTCGACTTCATGCGAACGGAAAGCTGCTTCGAAAGCCGGTGCGAAGTCCTCGACCGCGATCTTTTCAAATTCGGGCAGGCCATGGACGCCCGACCAATGAAAGAGAGCTGGATTGATGGCGGATTGAGCCATGACGTCGTTCCTTCCTGAATCGCGTAACTGCCGCAATATAGGCAGCGTCGGATTCAATGGAACACACATGATCAAAAAAAGTCGCCGTCCCCATTGCGCAACTACGCGCAATATAATAAGTAAGACTTATTATAAGGAAGGTTTATTTTAATGATCGAGCCGGATACTTTGGGATTTCTCCTTGTCGATATCACAAGATTGCAGCGTTGGGAATTCGAACGTCGTATTTCGAACGCAGGCCTTGATCTGACGCCGGGTGAAGCGCGCGCACTTCTCAACATACAGGCACGTGCGGGCGGGCGGCAGAATGAAATCGCCGAACGCATGGGCATCGAACCCATGACATTGAGCGGCTACATCGACAAGCTGGAGGCCCTGGGTCTCGTGGAACGTGTGCAGGATCCGGCTGACAGGCGCGCAAAGAACGTTGTTCTTGCACCGAATGCCGAAAGCACCCTGAAGGCGATCAGAAAGCATACCGGCTCGCTGATCGATGACATGCAGGACGGTCTCAATGAGGTCGAGCGCGAGCAACTCAGGCAAATGCTGAAGAAGGTCAAGGCCAACATTCTCAGCATGGCTAGCGCGCCGTTGGCGGTTTGAGCCTCAGATACTCACGATGACACAATCACCAGTCATGAGCGAGCGGCTGACAAGCCTGCTGGGTGCATTCTTCACCATGGTCGGCTCGATCTCCATGTCGCTCTATACACCAGCCATGCCGGTGATTGCGCACGCGTTTGGCACGACTGATGCCTCGGTCAAGCTGACGCTGACATTCTATTTCGCCGGCTTTGCCCTCTCGCAGCTGGTCACTGGCCCGGCTTCCGATGCCGTCGGTCGGCGCCCGGCCGCCGCAGTTTTCATGGCCGTCTATCTGGCAGGAAGCCTCATGGCGATTTTCGCGCCGAGCGTCGGCTGGTTGATGGCCGCGCGACTGGTTCAAGGTATCGGCGCATCGGTTGGCACGACGGTCTCGCGCGCGATCGTTCGAGACCAGTTTACCGGTGAGCAATCCTCCCGCATCATGAACATGATCGGTATCATGCTGGCGATCGGCCCGGGCCTTGCGCCCACGCTGGGTGGGCTGATCCTGCAAGTGTCCTCCTGGCAGTCGATCTTCCTCGTCATGGCGGGGATGGGGTTGGTTGCCATCGGCATGTCGCTCTTTATGATGCGTGAGACAACCGTTGCTGACATCTCGAAGGCTAGTCCGGGGCCGCTTCTGAAGTCCTATGGGCGCTTGCTCACAAGCGCGCCCGTGATGTCGGCCTCCTTGACGGTCGGCTTTTCCGTCGGCGCGCTCTACATGCTTGCAACGATCCTGCCGTTTGTCCTCATTGACGAGGCAGGGTTGACCCCGACGCAGTTCGGGCTGGGCATGCTGGCCCAGACTGGCAGCTATTTCGTCGGATCGGTCGCCTTCCGCTATTCGCTCAAGCTGGTACCGGCCGGAAAGCTGGTGGTGCCGGGTCTGGTCATGATCCTGATCGGCGCAGTTCTTTCCTGGCTGCTGCTCAGCTTCCTGTCGGTATCCTATCTCACGGTCATGGTGCCAGTCGGCTTCTACGCCTTCGGGATCGCCTTTGTGATGCCTCACATGACGACGGCAGCCCTCATGCCGTTTCCGCGCATTGCGGGGACGGCTGCGGCAATGCTGGGCTTTGTACAGATGGGTTCCGGCGTTCTCGGCGGCGCCATCGCTGCATGGATCGGCCAGCCGGTGCTCTCGCTTCATCTCCTCCTGCCTGCGATGGGCATCCTCTCGGCCGCATTTTATGTCTGGCACTTGCGCGCTCTGAAGGCGTTCATCAACAGCGCCGATCCTGCCTGATCCATCAGGTCGGATATTGGTCTTGTCGTGGGTTCGACTGCCGTTTCATCGGGATCGATGAGCGCCTGTTTCGGAAAATGCGTGTTTCCTAAAATTTAACCCATTCAATTCAACGAATATAAGCAACCACGCTTTATAACGAGGGATGCCGGCGCAAAGGGTGCTGAAACCCTCTTGCATGATGCTACTGCGCCGCTCCGGAGAGCCCGGGATGCGTGATGTCCGAACCGGGGATGAAATGGTTCGGTCGTCGAGCGGTTGCCGCGCCGGATCGCTCGTTCGTATTTCCTTGCAATTCGGCGCCTTGAGCAGGCCTAGAGCCAGCGGGGGAAGACGTGGCAATATTGATCGTTGAAGACAATCCCACAAACGGACTGATCTTGCGCCATCTGGTCAAGAAGATTTACGCGGGTGATATCATCGTGGTCGAGGATCCCGTCAAGGCGATCCAGCTCTGTCATACCCAGGACTTCAGTCTGTTTCTTGTCGACCACATGCTTCCGGGCATGTCCGGCGTACAGTTCGTGCGCCTTCTGCGCCTCATCCCGCGCTTCATCGACGTACCGGCCGTCATGGTAACGGCCGACACGAGCCCGCAGCTCCGCGCTGAGGCCCTTGCGGCGGGCGTCACGGAATTCCTCACCAAGCCGGTTGAGGCAATCAGCTTCAGGAACCTGATGACAACGCTGGTTCCGAAGGAACTGAAGCCGGAAGCCAGCGCGGCCTGATCCTCCCATAAGAAAATCTCAAGGAAACACCCATGAAAGCCATTCTTCTCGGCCTGCTGATGTCGGGCTCCCTTTTTGCGTCCACGAGCGCCTTCGCGCTTGATAAGCCGGCAGGGGATACGATCCTGACTGTCACCGGTCATATCACCAACACCAACGTCAGCGGCGGTGCTGCCTTCGACCTGAAGATGCTGGAAGGCCTTGATGGCCGCAAGGCGTCCATGCAGACCCCCTGGACGGAAGGCATGACGGAATTCTCGGGTCCGTATCTTCGCGCAGTACTCAAGGCTGCCGGCGCGACGGGCAAGACCCTGAAGGTCAAGGCCATCAACGATTACGCGGCCGAAGTGCCCATGGAAGACGCCGACAAGCTCGACACGATCCTGGCGGTACGCATGAACGGCGATGAGATGTCGGTGCGCGACAAGGGACCGATCTTCCTGATCTACCCGTTCGACAAGGACAAGAGCATCTACAACGAAAAGTATTTCTCGCGCTCTGTCTGGCAGATCAAGGAAATCGAGGTCGTTGAGTGAGCAACTTTACTGGCAGCACCGGAAAGATCCTCAGGCAGGCCGGGACACGGACCGCCGTCCTGCAGGTTTTTTCTGCGGTGCTGCTGGTATTGCTGATATTTCTCTATGTCGACATGTGGAGCCGTCAGAAGTCACTTCGCGACGGTATTCGCGAAAATGCCATGTGGGCGGTCTTCCAGATCGACCGCGAGTCCCGACGCCTGTCGGAAGAAGTGCAGCTTGCAGCCGTTCGCGGCGATGCCAGTGTGCCAACGCTCAAGGCTATTGCCCAGCGCTATGACATCGTCTATTCGCGCACCGACCTTCTGCGAAAGGGCCGCTTCCAGGATTTCTTCGACCAGAACGATGATGTGAGCACAGCCGGCATCGCTGTGCGCGACGACGTCAACGCGCTCGATCATGTCTTTACGAAACTGGACAAGGCGCCGGATGGCCTTCAGCGTATGACCGCCTCGGTCGAGCCGTTGAAAAAGCTGGTGGACGACACCAATGCGCTGCTTCTGGCCACAAACAAGGCGGTCTCGGAGCGCCGCGCAGAAAGTCGCGATGACCTTGCCCAACTCGAACACACGTCGAGCATCTATCTGATCCTTCTCGTGGGGTCTGTCGGCTTCCTCATCTTCACGCTCCGCCGCCAGCTGCTTGCAGTGAAAAATGCGGGTCTTGGTCTCGAAACGATGGCCAATGACCTTGCCTCGGCCTATACGGCAGCAGACGCCGGCAACCGCGCAAAGTCTCAATTCATGGCCACGATGGGTCATGAAATCCGCACACCTCTCAACGCGATCCTGGGCACTGCAGAACTGCTGCAGCTTTCGAACCCCGAACCGGATGTCAATGCGAGCCTGCAGACGATCCGTACTTCGGGCGAGGCTCTGCTCGAAATTCTCAACGAAATCCTCGACTACTCGAAGATCGAATATGGCAAGCTCGACGTCGAGATGCGTCGGTTCAGCGTGCCGGAATTCGCCAACAACGTCATGGATATGATGCGTGGCCGCGCGAAGGAACATGGTGATGTTCTGGTGCTCGACATGCCGAAGACGGTCGAGCGCCCCTGGGTCAAGACCGACCCGACGAGGCTGCGCCAGATCGTCCTGAACCTGATGAGCAACGCGATCAAGTTCACGAGCGATGGGACGGTAACGCTGCGCATGCGCGAAATCTCCGGTCCGAACGGTGCGTGCCTCCTGCGCATCGAGGTTCAGGATACCGGCATCGGTATCGATGAAGAAGGTTGCCGCAAGCTCTTCAAGCCGTTTTCCCAGGTCGACGCGTCGATCAGCCGTCGCTTTGGCGGCACCGGTCTCGGCCTGACGATCAGCAAGGAAATCGCCGAACGTCTCGGCGGCGACATGGGCGTCGAGAGCGAAAAAGGCAAGGGAAGCACATTCTGGGTTCAGATCCCCGTCGAGCGGGTTTCCGCACCGGAAGAACTCGCGCCCAACGATCGGCCGACGGGCATGGATACGCTTCCGCGTCTTCGTGTTCTTCTTGTCGAAGACAACAAGATCAATCAGCAGATCGCCACCCGCTTTCTGGAGCGCCTGGGTCAGGTCGCGACGATCGCGGCAGATGGTTTGCAGGCGGTCAACGCAGCGGCTGCGGATCGCTATGACATCATCTTGATGGACATGCAGATGCCGGTGATGGATGGCATCCAGGCCGCACGGGAAATCCGCCAAGGCGGGGGTATCAATGCATCGACCCCGATCGTAGCCATGACCGCGAATGCCTCTGACGAAGACCGCCAATCCTGCATGGAAGCGGGCATGAACGGTTTCGAATTGAAGCCGATCACCCTCGCTCGCCTGCATGCGGTACTTTCGACGGCAAGGCCCGGTTCCGAGCCTTCCGACGAAGCGAAGGCACCAACGGTCGCACAGCCGGTTGCAGAGGTCGTTAGCCTGCCTGTTGCACCTGCTTCGGCCGTTGCCATTGGGTCCTATGATATCGATCCGGCGCGCCGGGCAGAACTCATTGAGGCGCTGGGCGAAGAGATCTTCGACGAACTCGTCGAGTCTTTCGTCAACGACGCGCGGGATCTCCTGAAGGAATACAAGGCGGCGTTGGTCGCAGCCGATGAGCATGAGGCAGACAAGGCCCTGCACACGCTGAAGGGTGCGGCCGCCAATGTCGGCTTCAACACGGTTTCAGTTCTGGCGCAGAACATGCGCGCAACACCGCTTGATAACGAAAACTATGAGCGTCTGGCCGCCTGCATTCCGGGGCAGGTCCAGGACAAGGCAGCTTGAACGGGGGGCATCATGAAAATTCTGGTCGTTGATGACAACGCAACCAACCTGAAAATGCTGAGCAGCATGGTGGAGAAGCTTCGCAACTGTGAGCCGATCCCCTTTCTGTCGCCAGCCGATGCGCTCGCCGCCATGCCGACGCTCGACTTCGACGTCGCGCTGCTCGACTACCAGATGCCGGCCTACAACGGCGTCGAATTTCTCGCCGAGATGTTGCGCTTCGAAAAATATGCCTACGTGCCGGTCATCTTCGTGACGGCGGATACGGATCTCACCACGCGCATGGATGCAATCAACGCAGGCGCCATCGATTTCCTGACGAAGCCCGTCGATTTCGCCGAGTTCAAGGCGCGCGTGCAAAACATCGCCTCGTTGGCCGATGCGCGTCGCAAGCATGCCCACCAGTTGGCTGATCTCGGAACCATCCAGGCCAACATGAGCGCCGCCGGTGACGAGGAAACCTGGTCAGGTCCTAGTGTCATCGAGCTGCGCGAGCGTGAGCGCGAGATCATCCATCGCATGACGCTGGCAATCGGCTACAAGGATGCGCAAGCAGCGCGCCATGGGCTGCGGATTGCCGCCTATTCGGCAGCAATTGCGACCGCTTTCGGCCTCAGTGATGAGGAAAGCTACAACATTCGACTTGCCGCCCCGATCTATGACAATGCTGCGGCACTGGCGAGCGACACGGCCATGCTGAAGCAGGGCAAGCTGACGGAATCCGGCTTTCGAAAGCTCCGCCGCACCCAGATCGCCGTTGAAACTGCCGCCGTCTCGCCTATCCCGCTTTCGCCGCTTCAGCTGGCAACAGAGATTGCCGGTGGTTATCGCGAGCGTTGGGATGGCCAGGGCTATCCGCACAGGCTACGCGGCAAGGAAATCCCGATGTCGGCGCGCATCGTTGCAATTGCTGCCGCATTTGACGCCCTGATCTCCGAGAGGCCGTTCAAATCTGCCTGGCCATTCGAAAAGGCGGTCGAACACATCAAGTCGCGCGCCGGCAGCCACTATGATCCGGCCTGTGTCGTCGCCTTCGTGCAGGCGCTTGATGACATCCGGCAGATCGCCGACACGGAAATGGTTCCGATCGGGCTTGCGAGCTGAGATCCCCCCGGACACTGTCCTGTCCGGATCAGATCGCGCGTAAATTGGGACACCGGACCGCCTTGCGAACTTGAGCGGGCGGGCGGGCGATGCTATCAGCCCGCAGACACCGGAGATTTCCCCATGCAGAAGCTCACCATCCGCAAGCCCGACGACTGGCATCTCCATTTGCGCGACGGCGCGATGCTTGAGGGCGTCCTGCCCGAAACAAGTCGCCACTTCGCCCGCGCTATCATCATGCCGAACCTGGTGCCGCCCGTGGTTAAGACCGCAGATGCGCGCGCCTACCGCGATCGGATCATGAAGGCTCTGCCGGCGGGCGACCGTTTCGAGCCGTTGATGACGCTCTATCTCACCGAGGATACGGCCTCCGATGACGTTGTAGCAGGTAAGGCAGAAGGACTGATCCATGCGGTCAAGCTCTATCCTGCGGGCGCGACAACCAATTCCCACGGCGGCGTGCGCAATTTCGAGAAGGTCATGCCGGTTCTCGAAAGGATGGCCGAGATTGGTTTGCCGCTCTGCGTCCATGGCGAAGTCACAACGCCGGAGGTCGATATTTTTGACCGCGAGGCGGTCTTCATCGAGACTGTTCTTGATCCGCTGCGCAAGCGCGTGCCCGGCCTGAAGGTCACGATGGAGCACATCACCACAGAGGAAGGCGTTCGCTATGTTCTTGACGCTGGCGGGAAGGTCGCAGCGTCGATCACCACCCATCACCTCATCATCAACCGCAACGCGATCCTGGTGGGCGGCATCAGGCCGCACTACTACTGCCTGCCGGTTGCCAAGCGAGAGAAACATCGCCTGGCGCTGGTCGAAGCTGCAACCTCGGGCAACCGTCAGTTCTTCCTCGGAACGGATTCCGCACCCCATGTCGATCCGCTTAAGGAATGCGCCTGCGGCTGTGCAGGATGTTTTACCGCAACGAATACGATGAGCTGCCTCGCGCATGTCTTCGAAAACGCAAACGCTCTCGACAAGCTGGAAGCCTTTGCGTCTCTGAACGGCCCGGCATGGTACGGCCTGCCGGTCAATGATGACACGATCACGCTCGTCAGGCAGACGGAGCCCGTGGCCTATCCTTCAAAAATCGAGACCGGGGCAGGGCCTGTGACCGTATTTGATCCCATGTTTCCGCTGCACTGGGCTGTCGAAGACTGACGACCTGCCACAAAGAAAAAGCCGGAGCGCTACGCACTCCGGCTTTGAAATATCGATATTCCGGTCTTTTTACTGAGCCGGCGGGAACGGAACCGGGCTGTCTGCCTGCTTCTGCAGATAGGCCAGCAGATCGGCGCGCTCGTCTTCCTTGGCGAGACCGGCAAAGCCCATGGCAGTGCCCTTCACGTAATCCTTCGGCTTCTTCAGGAAGTGGAAGAGGTTCTCATAGGTCCACTTTTCCTGGCCACCCTTGGAGAAATCCTTGATCCCTGCCGAGTAGGAGAAACCTTCATGGCTTGCGATCGGGCGATCGACAACGCCCCAGAGATTCGGGCCGACCTTGTTCGGGCCGCCCTTGGAACCGTCATGACAGGCTCCGCATTTCTTGAAGATCTCTGCGCCCTTGGCAGCATCCGCCTTGGCGAGCAGAACGCCGACCGGCGTTTCCGGTGCAGCGGCAGCAGCGCCTGCAGCAGGTGCAGCGGCTTCCTCTGCAGCAATTGCATAGCCGGGCTTTTCAGGAGCCTCGGACTTGAAGATACCTTCGGACAAAATAGATACGGACATAAGCACGAACACGGTGCCAAGAAGGGCACCAACGCCCATGTTCATATGAGAATTCATCTGCTACCGCTCCCCTTAGCATCGCCCGCGTGATCAATGCCGGCGCATCTTGAAATCGCGCGGAACCTATGTCTTTTAGCGCGGAAGTGCAACACTTCTCAACAGCCTAAGACTGAGACGTTTTGACACTTTTCGCCGCGGAATAGAAGGCCCCTTCATGCAGACAAACAATTTTGATGATGTTCTGGTGCTGATCCCCGCGCGGATGGCATCGACCCGGCTTCCGGGCAAGCCGCTGGCTGATATCTGCGGTGAGCCGATGATCGTGCAGGTCGTGCGACGCGCCGTCGAAGCTGACGTGGGACGCGTCGTGGCTGCGGTCGATCACGAGGATACGCTGCGCGCCGTGCGGGATGCCGGCTTTGAGGCGGTCATGACACGCGTCGATCATGAATCGGGCTCCGATCGGATCTATGAGGCGTTGCAGATCTGCGATCCCGAGGGAAAAGTGCGAATCGTCATCAATGTTCAGGGCGACCTGCCGACCATTGAACCCGAGACCGTACGTGCCGCACTTCGCCCTCTGGAAGACCCGGCTGTCGATATTGCCACCCTGACGGTCGAGATCGTCGAGGAGGAGGAAAAGACGGCGCCGAGCGTCGTCAAGGTTGTTGGCTCGCCCGTCTCGGAAAGCCGCCTGCGGGCGCTTTATTTTACGCGGGCAACTGCCCCCTGGGGCGAAGGTCCGCTCTATCATCATATCGGTCTCTATGCCTATCGCCGCCAGTCACTGGAGCGCTTCGTCTCGCTGAAGCCCTCCATGCTTGAAATGCGCGAAAAGCTGGAGCAGCTTCGCGCCCTCGAGGCGGGCATGCGCATCGATGCCGAAATCGTCAACGCCGTGCCACTCGGCGTCGACACCCGTGCAGATCTTGAAAGAGCGCGTCGGTTGCTTGCCGCGCGCGGCCAGTGAAGAGACCAGACATGATTGCCAGAACCAACCGCATTTCCTTCCAGGGTGACTTCGGCGCAAACTCCGACATGGCCAGCCGCGACATGTTTCCAAGCATGCAGCCGCTTCCCTGCCAGACTTTCGAGGACGCCTTCAATGCGGTGGAAAGCGGCGACGCCGACCTCGCCATGATCCCGATCGAGAACACGCTGGCCGGTCGCGTGGCCGACATTCATTATCTCATGCCGCAGTCGCGCCTTTTCATTGTCGGCGAATATTTCATGCCGATCCGCTTCCAGCTCATGGTGCTGCCGGGCGTGAAGAAGGAAGAGATCCGCACGGTTCACAGCCACATTCACGCGCTCGGCCAATGCCGCAAGATCGTCCGCTCCAATGGCTGGAAGGCGGTAGTCGCCGGTGACACCGCCGGTGCGGCGAAACTGGTCTCCGAGACGGGCGACCGGTCGATGGCAGCACTTGCACCGCGTCTCGCGGCCGATCTCTACGGTCTGGATATCCTGGAAGAAAACGTCGAGGATTCGGAAAACAACATCACGCGGTTTGTCGTTCTGTCGCCGAACGAAATGCATGCAGAGCGTGAAAGGCCCGACGAAAAGATCGTCACGACCTTCGTCTTCAATGTCCGCAACATCCCGGCAGCTCTTTACAAGGCACTGGGCGGCTTTGCGACCAACGGCATCAACATGACCAAGCTGGAGAGCTACCAGCTCGGCGGCAAGTTCGTTGCTACCCAGTTCTTCGCGGATATCGAAGGTCATCCGGACGATGCGAACGTGAAGAACGCGCTGGAAGAACTGAAGTTCTTCTCAGAGAAGGTCCGCATTCTTGGCGTCTACAAGGCGCATCCGATGCGCAAGCAGTTCTGAAAGATATCGCCGTCAGCGGGCAATCCGATAGACCTTCAGGTCAGGTGCGCCCGCGGGCGTGATGTCGCTGAGGTACGATGGAACCTGTCCGGCGGCGAGACCTGCGAAGAAGCCTTCCGGTGCCCGTTTGATCAGCGTGTTCATCTCGCCATCGCCGGGGCAAAAGACGAGATAGTCCGCGCCCGCTGATGTCAGGATCGATTGCGCGTCCTTCGGTGATGCCAGACCGGCGCGAATGACAGCAAGCATGCCCTGCGGATTGCGGTGATAGGGTGCCGCAAGCACGCTATGCGGCGTGAAACGCAGGATCGGCGAACCCATGTTCGATGGGGCCGCGATCATGCCCTTTGGGAGGCTGTTAAGGAAGGTCAGGTTGGCTTCCTTCGTGCACATGCTCAGCCGGGCAAACTGCGCGACCGACTTGTCGGCTGAATCGTCCCCCAGCGCTTGCGCAACGATAAAGCCGCTTGTGAACCAGAACGACGGGATGCTGGCCAGCAGTAGGGCCGCAAATGGCAGGCCCGCAACGGCGGACGTCCGGTTCCGGCGGCTGTAGCTGTGGAGTTCGGAGACAAGGACCGCAAGCGGCAGCGCAGAGAGCATTTGCGGGAAGGTCGTGGCGCGTACCTGCACAAGTGAAATTGCCCATCCGGCCGTGATCAGGGCAAGCAGCACGGCGTGGACTTCGATGCGATCGCGTCGATAGATCCGCCAGGCGCAAACCGCCATGGCAATCAGGCCGACGAAATAGAATCCCCCGACCGTTGCAGGTTGTGCCTTCGCCTGGGCAAAAACCGATAGAGCCTCCTGGACGTGCGATAGCCAGACATCCACCAGCAGCGGATCAAGGCTTGCCAGCGGATTTCCAAGGCACTGCGGCATCACCTTCAGGATCAGGACGCCAGCGCCTGCACCAATCACGCCGAGCGCGCCGAAACGCATCAGCACGGACGAGCGACTGGTCAATGCAGCAGCTGCTGCCAGCGTCAAACCGCCATAGACGGTCAGGCTGAGAAATCCGAAGGAGAGGTTGTCGCATGTCACACGGGTGTAAAGCCACGCCGGAACCGTTGCGCCATAGGCTGCCGCCGTCAGAAGCGCAAATGCCAGACCAAAGGCCGTCGCTGCGCGTGCGTAGCTTTCACCGTTCCAGGCCCAACGAATGGCGATGATGAGCGATGCGACGCCGAGCAGCGGGGTCGTCTCAGCGCCGATGGCCAATGCGATGGCGCTTGCAAGCCCAGCCAGCCCATAGCTCGAAGCGCGATGACGAGGATCGACCAGCGCCGCAGCGACGATGGCTATAAGCGCCATCTGCGCGTTGTGATGATCGATACCGCCGGGTTCGAAGCGGCGCACGGAAATCAGGAATAGCGTGATGATCGCGATTGCAAAGACCATCGCCTTTTCGCCGCCAATGCGGCGCGCACCGAGGCCGATGAAGAAGAGCACCGGCAGGTTCAGCGACACGGGCCAGACGAAAAGCGCCGTCGCCTCCGCCATGCGCGGCGACAGGAAGAGGCCGAAGAACTTGATCAGGAGCACGATCGGCAGATCGATGAAGCGCGACCAATGCATCAGAGTGCCCGGCAAGGGCCCAAGTCGATACTGCATCAGGTCGAACCAGCCTTGCCCGTTGAGCAGATCGCGGACCTCGACAAGCCGCATTGTGTCGTCATTGTCGGGGCCGACATAGTCGACGTAGCTGAAAAGCGTGTTTGAGCCGTGGATGGCGAGGATCACCAGAAACGCAATGAGAACTGCAAGCCCGAGCCTGCTTGCAACGGTGCCTGAAGCGGCGGAACCATCATTGCTGGCAGGGGTCAACGCCCGCAAAGGTCCGACATTCTCGACATTGGCCATTCCGGAAGCTCCCTGATACGCACGACATACGCCCGGATGAAGGTGAAGAAATTTCGGCCCCAAAACCGCGAGGAGTTCAACCTAACTTAACCTTCTCAAGAAATAGTAAAATGCAAGGTCCGCTGGGCAATCCCGCGGAGGGCTTCACGCGAGGAAATGACGATGGCTCGGAATGGTGCAGACCTGAACGGGGGAATTCTGGACGGGCTCGATGTCGCCGTCCTTTTGCCGTGTTACAACGAGGCGGCAACCATCGCGGACGTTGTCGCCGGATTTCGTGCCGCCATGCCCGGCGCCCGCATTTATGTCTACGACAACAATTCGACCGACGGGACGGCTCTGAAGGCCGCGCTGGCAGGCGCTATCGTCACCCGCGAGCGGCGGCAGGGCAAGGGCAATGTCGTCCGTCGCATGTTTTCCGACATCGACGCCGATATCTATGTGATGGCCGATGGTGACGGGACCTACGCGCCCGAGGATGGTCTAGAACTCGTCCGCACACTGCTATCGGAACAGGCCGACATGGTCGTCGGCACGCGTCGCGGTGTGCAGCAGGATGCCGGCCGTCAGGGTCATGCGTTGGGAAATACGTTGTTCAACACGCTCTATCGCGCCATGTTCGGACCGGGCTACACGGATATCTTTTCAGGCTACAGGGCATTCTCGCGCCGCTTTGCCAAGAGCTTTCCGGCGGTATCGGGCGGCTTCGAGATCGAAACGGAAATGTCGGTCCACGCGTCTCGGCTCAAGATGCCGGTCTCCGAGATCGAGCTATCCTATGGCCGCCGACCCGAGGGGTCACATTCCAAGCTTTCGACCTACAAGGACGGCGCAAAGATCCTCTGGATGTTCGCGATGCTGATGAAGGAAACGCGTCCCTTTGTGTTCTTCTCCTGCATCAGCCTTGCCTTCATGACCGCCAGCATCGGCTTCATGACCCCGGTACTCGCCGAATATATCGAAACCGGTCTGGTGCCCAAGCTGCCGACCTGGGTTCTCTCGATGGCGCTGATGATGATCTCTTTCATGATTTTCACCGCCGGCCTCATCCTCGATAGCGTCGCCCGCGCCCGCACGGAACAGCTTCGCATCTGGTATCTCGGTCTGCCGGCTGTCCGGCTTCTGCACCGTCCCATGGTGCCCATGGCAGACAAGCCTGACGTCGCACCCGTCGGCGGAGCCCGCAAGCGCCGCGCCGCATGAAAAAGCTGTTCTGGTTCGCCTTTGCCGGCGGCTCCGGTTTTCTGGTCGATGCCGGCACGCTTTGGCTGCTCATCCACTTCACGCCGGTAGGCCCCTATCTGGCGCGCATCCTGTCGATCGCCACGGCCATGGCCTGGACCTGGACCGTCAACCGCACGCTGACATTTGGCCGATCGAGCCGCAGCCTGGCCTCTGAAGGCGCACGCTATGGTCTTGTCGGCCTTGCCGCGGCACTGGTGAATTATGCGGTCTATTCCGCATGTCTGTGGTTCATGGGGCGCTGTCAGCCATGCTCTGCAGCTTTCGCGGACTATCGAGAATTGTGGCCGGTCGCAGCAACGGCGGTTGGTTCCGGCGTCGCGATGGTGGTGTCCTACTACGGCTATTCCCGGCTCGTTTTCACCAGCCGCTAAATTACTCTGCCTCGAACAAATCCACACCTCCAAACGTGTAACCTTGGGAACTGCGAACTGGCGCATAGTCATTAGATTGGAGCCAGTTTGATGGTAGACTGATTGTCGGGCGCAAACGTCCGGACAACGATATTGGGGGTATCATGTTTCGCAAGGCTCTTCTCATTGGCGGCTGCATTCTGATGGCCGGTGTTCGCGTGGCGTTCGCCGACGCAACCATTCCGGACAAGGATATCAAGGGCGCAAAGGACAACAGTCTCCTGCCGCGCTACGAAGGTTCGTTCCTCGTCAGTTACGCGCACAAGGATTTTTCGGACTTCACTTTGCCCTTGAGCCCGCTTGAGAAGAACGGCAAGACCGATAGCAGCAACAACAATGTCTACGCCGCCAAGACCGCGAAGGAACTGGAAGGCGCGCTCACCCGACTGGTCTATCTGGAACCGGAAAACAGATCTCCGCTGGAAGTTCTGCGTAACTATCAGGAGGTTGTGACAAAGGCGGGCGGCGAGGTCCTCTTTGAATGCAAGGGCGAGGAATGTGGCGGCAGCGCAACGCTCGCAGCGGCAGGTGGCGGTGGCGACCAGAGCCTGACGATGCAGTTCGTGCGCGAAAAGGACATCGCAGATCCGGCCTTCTCCAACGGCAATTGCGCGCTGACCTCCGGCATTACCGACCAACGGTACTTCTCGGGCCGCTTGCCGGTTGACGGCGGCGATGCCTTCGTAGCGATCCAGACCTTTACGATTGCCGATGGCGGCAACTACTGCAACGCCTTCAACCAGCGCACGGTTGCCATGGTCAACATCGTCGAGCCCAAGGCGCGCGAACAGAAGATGGTTGTCGTCAAGGCAGACGAGATGGCCAAGTCCATCGGCACGTCAGGCAAAGTCATGCTCTACGGCATCTTTTTCGATACCGACAAGGCCGAACTGAAGCCTGAATCCGATCCGACGCTGCAGGAAATCGCGACTTTGCTGACATCCAATCCCGATCTCAAGGTTGTTGTCGTCGGCCATACCGACAGTCAGGGAAGCTATGATCACAACATCGATCTTTCGAAGCGCCGCGCCGCAGCCGTCGTTGCAGCGCTGACCAAGCAGTTCAAGATCGAAGGCGGCCGTCTGAAGAGCGCAGGCGTCGGCATGCTGGCGCCCACCGCATCCAACGAAACCGATGACGGCCGGGCCAAGAACCGCCGCGTCGAGATCGTCCGGTTGAATTAAGATTAGTCGGCTACTTTTATTCAAGAGGGCAGTCGGGGCTCTGTCCCGGCTGCCATTTGGACAATCAGCGCCTTACATCCTTGATGGCATCGGCAATCTCACGGCGCATGCTCCTGTAGTCTTCGAGAGCATTCTGTTCGGATGGCGATAGATCCACATTTTTCGGCAGGCGCTTGATCAGGAGATCCAGCACATCCTCTATGCGCCCCAGCTGCTTTCCATAGCCTACGGCAGAAACAACGGACTTTTCGACCTCGGGATTCGTCGAATGGCCAAGATCGACACTCAGATTGAAGAGCCCGATCTGCTGCCCGGTCGTTTTGAAAACCCAGGTCCAGGGATTGATGGTTTGATTGATGTCACCAGAAAGCGGATACTTCACGTTGCCCATGCGTATTCTCCCCGCGCTCATCGCGTGGGGAGAAGTCTAGCGCAAAGATTGTGCGATGCACAATATTGCGATCAGACGGTTTCCCAGCCGTCCTTTTCGCTGGCGCGGTAGATCGCGTCGATGAATTTCTGGTTGAGCTTCGAGCTTTCGAGCGTCACCACTTCAACGCTTTCGCCAAGTGCTGCGCGCGAGAAGGCTTCCGCCTCCAGGCGATACTGCCGAGCATCCTGGAAACGGTAGTGGTGGGACTCGCCATGGTTCTGGTTCGTGACCTCGATCTCTTCCGCGCCGTAACGGTCGGCATTGAAGGGTGATTTCACTTCGATGAAGCCATCGGTTCCGTGAAAGACCATAACCTGCCGCGCTGCCATCTGGGTCGACACGTAAAAGCTCAGCTCGAAATCGCCGAAGTCGGCCCGGACCGAGGAATAGATGTCCGTGCCGAATTCCGGGTCGCGTGTCGTCGAGGCCTGAACACGCAAAGGCTCCTTGCCGGTCGAAAACCGCGTGCTGATCGTCGGGTAGACGCCGATGTCGGGCAGGCCGCCGCCGCCAAGCGAGGGAATGTTGCGCATGTTGCCGGGGTCGCGGTTGAAATAGGTGAAGGCGCCCTGCACATGGCAAAGCTTGCCGATCGCACCTTCCGCCAGAAGAACGCGCACGCGCCGCCAGACCGGAGAATAGGTCACCATGTAGGCTTCGGAAATCAGCACCTTGTTGCGGTCGCGGGCCTCGATGACCGCATCGATCTCATCGGCTTTCAGCGCGATCGGCTTTTCGCAGAGCACATGCTTGCCGGCATTCGCAGCCTTGATGGACCACTCGATATGTTGCGAGGTCGGCAGCGGAATATAAACGGCATCGATCGTGTCGGAGGCCAGCATCTCTTCATAGGATCCGAAGGCATGCGGCACTGAAAACCGGTCAGCCAGCTCGCGCGCCTTGGCAAGATCTCGGCTGGCGATGGCGGTTACCACGCAGTTTTCTGCATCCTGGATCGCCGGTATCACCAGTTCGCGGCCGATCTTGGCGGTCGACAGAATTCCAAATCGCAGCATGTTTCTCTCCCTTTTTGAGGTGTGAGTCATAGGCAAGTCTGCAAGAGGGTTCAAGCGTTTCAGAGAATGCCGACGCGCCGCAGCAGCCACCACGCAAGCATGACGGATGCAAGGATTGCGGAGATCGCCCAGAACGTTCCGGTCTCATCGTGTTCAAAGGGCATGCCGGCGGTATTCATGCCGAAAAATCCGGTGATCAATGTTGGCGGAAGAAGCAGTGCCGTCATGATCGACATGATGTAAAGCTGCCGGTTGATCTGGTTGGATGAAAGAGAGTTGATTTCTTCGTGCAGCAGGCGCGCGCGTTCGGTCAGCGCCTCTACTTCGTGGCTTGCGGCTTCCAGGCGGCTCGTGATGCGCGAGGCAACATCCTCGAAACCCTGCGGCACTTCATGGTCCTCATACGACGATGCGTGGCGGATCGCCGTCAGCAGTGTGCGAAGGTGCCTGTGCAGCCTCACGATCGAGCGCCGCGCGCTTTGCAATCGCTTCTGGAACTTCACAGGGTCACGATTGGCATAGATATCATCCTCGATGATGTTCAGTTCGCCCGTAATTTCCTTCACCAGACCGAAGAGCGAACGCTGGAAATCTGTCACCATCTGCTCGAAAATATCGATGGAGGTGTCAAATTTGCCCGGGTTCCGCTCCAGCATGTAGCGCACATTGTCGACGCTGGCCAAAGGATGCAGCCGGCTGGTGATGATGAAGCGATCGCAGATCGCATAATGGAGGAAGCCGAGGTCGCGTGTGCTCTGATCGAAATCCTTCTGATAATCGACAAGCGTTCCATAGAGAAAGCCTTCGTCGACCGTGACGGACGGATGTGTCTCATGCGTCGTCAGCGCAATCAGCGCGGCTTCGGGAAGCATCTGAAGGCTTTCCAGAAAATGCATGACACGCACATCGGCCAGGCTGAAATGCAGCCAGACAAAGCCGCTGTCAGGCAGGGCACGCAGCTCGCCATCATCCATCTTGCGGGCAGGGATATGGCCTGGATTGATCTGGTAGGCCCATACGAGGCCGGGAACGTCTGAGATCGGAAGATGCATGTTCGTTTCGATGCCCTGAGCGACTTTGGTTCACTTTCAGCATCAACCCCGATTGCATGAACCTTTTATGACAGGCTGGCGACAACAGTGAATCCGCATCAGGCGTGCCAACGCGCTCCTCTTCATGCGCAGCGGCTGAAATATGCGCTTGCCAAGCGTGAGTGCGCTGCACAAGATGGGCAATCACCGGAGGTTCGCTCCAGATCTGAACTTCCCATCCCCTCGGTCCCAAGCTATTTGCGTAGGTCTTCATGCCAGCCGATTTCGTTGTTAGGAATGCTCGCGACCCGAGGTCCGGGATGGTTGATGTCGTCGTCTCGGCTGGGATTATTGCGGAGATAGGCCCGCAAGCCGGCGCGTCCGCCAGCGATGTGCCCGGCTTTGATGCAGGAGGCGCACTTCTTCTTCCCGGCCTGGTGGATGGGCACATCCATCTCGACAAGACGCTGATTGGCCTCCCTTTTATCCCGCATATTCCGGGCGACAGCGTCGCCAAGCGCATCGATGCCGAGAAGAGCCTACGCCGCAAACTCGAGATGCCGGTTGAAAAGCGCGGCGGGCTTCTGATCGAAAAGATGTCGGCGCTCGGCACCGTCGCTGCCCGCAGCCATGTCGACATCGACACCGAAATCGGCCTCAAGGGACTGGAAGCCGAACTCTGGCTGAAGGAACACTACCGGCACCTGATGGATATCCAGATCGTCGCCTTTCCTCAGTCAGGCATTCTGCGCGATCCGGGCACCGCTGAGCTTATCGATGCGGCTATTGCCGCTGGCGCCGATCTCGTCGGCGGTCTTGATCCGGCGGGGATTGATGGCGACGTGGCGGGACATCTGGATGTTGTCTTCGGGATTGCCGAGAAGCATGGGGTCGGTGTTGACCTGCATCTTCATGACGGTGGGGCGTTGGGCGCATTTGAAATCCGCCAGATTGCCGAACGCACCATCGCGGCCGGACTTCAGGGAAAGGTCGTCGTCAGCCATGCGTTCAGCCTTGGCGAACTCACAGACAGCGACTTCGGAAGGACCGCTGAACTGCTGGCGCGCGCCGATGTTGCGATCATGACGACCGGGCCCGGCGGCGTGTCCATGCCGCCCGTCAAGCGCCTGCGCGCAGCGGGCGTGCGGGTCTTCTCAGGCAACGACAATATCCGCGATGCCTGGTCGCCGCTTGGCACTGGCGATCTACTGGAACGCGCCGCAATCCTTTGCGATCGTCAGGACTATCGCTCCGATGAAGATCTCGAGCTGGCATTCCGCCTCGTGTCTGAAGAGCCTTCGGTTGTGATCGGCCGAGGTAGCGGACATCTTGAGGTGGGCGCCCCGGCCGATTTCGTCCTGCTTCCGGTCGCCTCCATCGCGGAAGCTGTCGCTGAGCGTCCGCGTCAACGCACCGTCTTCAAGCGTGGGCGCAATGTCGCGCCATCTGCAGGCACCGCCGCATGAGTGATGCGACTGGCCGTTCCGTGACGGTGGGAAACCGCGGAGCCATCGGAAGCGTAGCGATGATTGTTTCACCCCATGCCGCTTCTGCAGAGGCGGGCGCTCGCGTGCTGCGTCGCGGCGGCAATGCCATCGAAGCGGTGATTGCGGGAGGTGCAGCCCTTGGCGTCACCTATCCGCATTTCTGCGGTCTGGGCGGCGATGCCATCTGGCTGGTTTCGGATGGCAATGGACAGGCGGACGCCTATCTCGGCATCGGTCAGGCCGCGCAAAACGTAGAAGGCATCAGGGAGATCCCGCTCCGGGGCCCTGGCTCCGCGCTCACGACCGCCTGCATGGTCGATAGCTGGGGCACCCTGCTCAGCCATTCGCGCGAGCACTGGCGCGGTAAGGAGCAGCTGTCCGCGCTGCTGGAGGACGCCATCGTTCTGGCCGAGGAAGGGTTCGAGGTCAGTCGCTCGCAGGCCTTCTGGCATGATTTCCGCAAGGACGAACTGACCAGCTGGCCGGGCTTCGCCACAGTGTTTGCGGGGCAGGGGCTTCAGCGTCAGCCGGCGCTCGCAGCCACGCTTCGCATGATTGCCGACGAAGGCCCGCGCAGCTTTTACGAAGGCCCCCTGGCGCATCGCCTTGCAAAGGCGCTTGGCGTTGCCGGTTCGCCACTCACGCTGGCCGATCTGCACGCAACGCGGACACGTCGCGCAACGCCGCAGTCCCTTGATTATCGTGGGCTGACGCTTATCGCGCCGCCGCCCCCAACTCAAGGGGTGACCACGCTGGGCATCATGGGCGTCCTGCAACACTTTGACATCGCCAGTCTCGATCCCGCAGAAGCGCCTTTCTATCATCACATCGTCGAGGCGGTAAAACAGGCCTTTCTCGACCGGCCCTTCATCGCCGATCCCGATTTCGGCGGAGCGTTTGACGCATGGCTTGATCCCTCCCGCCTGGCTGCCAAGGCCGCCGCGATCCGCACGGATAGAGCGTTAGAATGGCCTTACGTTCATAAGCCTGCTGACACTGCCTTCATCGGAGCCGTCGATGCCGAAGGGCGTGCCGTTTCCATGCTGCAGAGCATCTACTTCGATTGGGGAAGTGGCATCGTTCCGGGTGACACGGGCGTTCTATGGCAAAACCGGGGTGCCGGCTTCAGTCTGGATCCGGCAAGCCCGAACAGGCTGGCGCCGGGCAAGAGGCCCTTCTACACCCTTAACCCGGGAATGGCCCTTTCGCGCGGCAAGCCGCAACTGGTCTATGGGACACAAGGGGCGGACGGTCAGCCGCAAACGCTTGCCCTCCTGTTGAGCCTGCTGATCGATCACGGCATGAGCCCAGCCGAGGCGCTGGCGCACCCGCGCTTTCTTCTCGGTCGCACGTTTTCCGACAGCCGCGACAGTTTGAAGGTCGAGGCGGGCGGCCATGAAGGTCTGACCGCTGGGCTGGCGGCGCTTGGTCACGAAGTTTCGATGATCGACCGGCTCAGCCAATTGGGGGGACAGGCAGGCGCCATTCGACGCAATGCAGATGGAAATCTCGTTGGCGCGCATGATCCACGTAGCGACGGGGGCGCGATTGCAATCTCATGACCGCAACGCCCCAATTCGATCTCGTTTTACGTAATTTACGACTTACGGATGCATCGGAGCCGGCAGACATCGCCATACGTGACGGGCGCATCGCACAAATAGGCTCTGGCCTCATCTGTGATGCGGTGTCGGAGGAAGACTGCGGCGGCGCTTTTGCATTTCCGGGTTTTGTCGAAACCCATATTCACCTCGACAAGGCAGGCATCCTGGGCCGGTGCAATATCTGTGAAGGAACCCTCGCCGAGGCGGTTCGCGAGACGGCAAGAGCAAAGGCGGCCTTCACGGAGGACGATGTCTACGCGCGTGCCGAGCGAGTTCTGGAGAAGGCAATCGCCTCCGGTACGACCCGCATGCGCACGTTTGTGGAAGTTGATCCGCGTGCGGGTTTGCGATCTTTCGAGGCGCTGAAAAGGCTGCGCGCAAATTATGCGTTCGCGATCGATCTGGAAATCTGCGCCTTTGCGCAAGAGGGGCTGACCAACGAGCCGGAGACCGCGCAACTGCTGAAACATGCGCTTGCCCATGGCGCTGATCTCGTAGGTGGCGCGCCCTATGTAGACCCCGACCCGGCAGGTCAGATCCGCATGATTTTCGACCTTGCCGAACGCCATGGCGTGGCTGTCGACTTCCATCTCGATTTTGATCTCGATCCGGCGCACACGAATCTGCCCGCAGTCATCGCTGAAACGGTCGCCCGGGGTTATCAGGGACGGGTCTCGATCGGCCATGTCACGAACCTGTCGGCCATGGTGCCTGAGGATGTGCTGGCGATCGCCCGGAGCCTCAAGGCAGCGGGCATTGCCCTGACTGTACTGCCGGCAACCGATATGTTCCTCAATGGCCGGGCGCATGATCGTCTGGTGCCACGCGGTATTGCGCCGGCGCATGTTCTGGCGGCAGAGGGGGTGACGGTCTCCATTGCCACCAACAACGTGCTGAACCCGTTCACGCCATTTGGCGATGCATCGCTGATCCGCATGGCGAATTTCTACGCCAACACTGCCCAGATTTCGCGTGACGCAGATATTGCCGCAACGTTTGACATGGTCAGCGCAGGCGCGGCCTCGCTGCTCGGTCAGGAATACGCTCTGGCGGTGGGTGCGCCTGCGGATATCGTGCTTCTCGATTGCAGCAACGCTCTGGAAGCCGTTCGCGAAATCGCCCGCCCGATCAAGGGCTGGAAACGCGGACGCAAGAGTTTCGATAACGGTCGTTCGAGGATTTTAACGCCTGAGCGCTGAGAGCCCGAAGCGCTACCAGACGATCGGATGTGTCTCGCCGGTGGCGACATTGACGAAGCCTTCAGGCGCCCGCTCGTTGGGCGCGACCAGAACCCAGCGCCATGGCGCGCAGGTGAGCGTCGCAAAGGCAAGCCGCTCCGGAAAGCCCGGCCACCAGCGCGGCGAGAAGGTCGGCTCAAACATCCATTCCACCTTTTCACCCGCCGCATAAAGCGCCTGCATTTCGGCATGCAGATCCTGCGGCGGCCGCGCCGTCATCAGACCGCCGATTTCATAGCGAACTGTCGCGGTCACCTCGCCACGATCCACCAGCGCCCAGCCGCCCTGCATATCGCGGATCGCGTTCACGGCCTTTGCCATTGCCGCGTCCGAGGAGCCAACCACCCAGATATTGTGCTTGTCGTGCCCCATGGAGCAGGCGAGCGCGCAGTCTGGCGTCCTTGGGCCCGTGCCGAGCCAGAACATACGCCCGACGCGGCCCTCACCGGAGAACCGGTCCACGACGGCAAACTTGGTAACGTTGCGGCCTTCGTCGCGCTGGACCTCGCCATCTCTCACAGGCAATTCGATGGTGATGAAGTCGTCGCTCCAGTGAAAGGGCCGCAGCAGCGCCGCATTCATCGTTTCACGACCCGGCACTGCCTTGATGGCGAAGTCTGCAGCTGACAAGGGCCTGTCGATCTTCACGGTCGATGTCGCCCACTGCGGCCATGCAACCCGCCGAACGTCCGGAAGGTAAGTGCGTCCTTTCGAAACCTGCTTGCCATCAGCCCAGACGCTGTCGATGGAAAGGCTGTTCACGTCGTCGAGCAGCACAAAATCGGCGAAGCGTCCCGGCGCGATCGAGCCGACCCATGGGGTGAGCCGCATGTGGCGGGCGGGATTGATCGTGACGCACTGGATCGCGATTTCGGGCGGAAGTCCGCTCTCGACCGCAAGCCGGGCATTGTAGTCCGTGGCACCCATGCGCAGTGTATCGGAGCATGACCGGTCATCGGTGACGAGCGCGACCTGTGACCAGTCCTCGATGCCCGCCGCGAGCATGCCCTTGATGATATCGGGCATGGAATGCGGGCGGATCTCAAGGAAAATGCCGCGGCGCAGCTTGTCGATGGCCTCCTCGGGTGTCCAGGCCTCGTGATCTGAGGCAAGACCTGCCGCAGCAAATGCGTTGATTTCGGGAATGCCGCGCAGACCCGCACCATGTCCTTCCACCACGCCGCGCTGTTCGAAGGTGGCGCGGATCATGCCCCAGAGGCGGTCATAGGACGGGTTTGCAGGATTCCAGACGGACGGCCAGTCCATCACTTCATCAAGGCCTGCAACCATCAGCGACTGTTTGAGGAAGTCGCGCTGCTCGGCGTAGCCAAAATATCCGCCGCCGAATTCGTAAGCGGTCGGGGGCACGGCCGAACCAGGTAGCGGGAAGATCTTCTGCGGTGAACCATGACGGCGCGCCGTCAGCCAGAACTCGAGATTGTGCGGACCGTCCACATTGGAGAATTCGTGGCTGGCTTCACAGGTCCACGTATTGCCGAAAGGCAGGACGAGCGCCGCCTCCCATTCCGGGGTCACGTGCGAGCTTTCAATGTGCTTGTGCGCCTCGCCAAATCCCGGCACGGCGGCCAGCGCGCCAAGGTCGATGCGCTCCGGGGCTTCACCCTTATAGGCTCCGGCCGGTCCGGTCCAGGCGATGCGGCGCCCGCGAATGACAATCTCCTGATCCTCAAGCCATTGGCGCGTATACACGTCGAGAAGCCGCCCAACACGGACGACCCGGTCGGCGGGCCGTTTGCCCAGCGCCACAAGCGTAAGATCCTGCCGGATCCTGATCTCATCGGCTGCATCGATGAAAAGATCTTCCGGCAGTTCGGTATTGGCAGAGTTTGTCATTTGCCGACCACCTTCAACGCATGACGGGCCATAAAGGCGTCGACGATCCTGAGGCTGGACGCCTCGATCCGTTCCAGCAGGGCTTCGCCTTTTTCCGAAGTCGATGGTCTTGGATCGCCGAAGACTCCGCTAGGATTGAAGGTATGAAACTCGATTGCCTCGGTTCCAAATGTTTCGGGGAAGACGGGATAGCTCGCCTCGGCCCGGCTCATGTCGACCGTATCGGGGGCCAGCGCCAGCATGATCGACGTTTCAACCTCGTCGGCATGATAGAAATGCGGCGCAGCAGGGGTGCTCTCGCAGATTTCCCCGGCAAAATCGGCAAGGCCGGGATAGTCGAGATAGAGCACCGGAAAGCCGAAATCCACCTTGAGCGCACGCGCAGCCAGAACGATCGGCTCGCGATTGCCGAAGTGTCCGTTGACGATGACAAGTGCCTTGATGCCGCTTTTGCGAACACTTGCGCCGATATCGTAAATCAGAGCCTTCAAGGTTTCCGGGCGGATCGAAATCGTGCCGGGATAGCCTTCCGCCGTCCACGCCTCGCCATAGGCAAGCGGTGGCAGCAGAAAGCCATCGCACACCGCGGCAAGCCTTTTGGCGACACCGTTCGCCATCACGGTATCGGTCATGAGCGGCAGGTGCGCGCCATGCTGCTCGACGGCGCCTGTCGCGAGAAATGCAACCAGACCCGTTTCGGTCGCCTTCGCGATATCTGGCCAGCAATTGCGCTCAGCATCCAGCATTTTGACATTCCTTCAAGTCGGCAATGGCAGCGGTCCCTTCGCGCAGAGCGTGCGATAAATTGGGACGCTGATGCTTAATTTTTGCACCGCAAAATGGCCCGCCTGAAAACAAGGCAAATCGGCGCGTTTCCAGTTGACAGATTTCAGCATGTGCCATCTAGTACAGCAAATTCAAGCGCGTAAAGCTGTTGTTGGTTGTTTTATGAAGTCCACCCTGATTACTGGCGGCACGGTCCTGACCGTTGACAAAAGTGACACTGTCCTCGCCGACGGTTGGGTGAGCTTTTGCGACGGCCGCATCACCGGGGTGGGATCGGCTGATACCGTGCCTGATGCCGCCGGATTTGACGAATGCATCGACGCGACGGGTCACCTTGTTCTGCCGGGCCTCGTCAACGCGCACACGCATTCGGTCATGGTGCTCTTTCGCGGCCATGCCGAAGGGCAAAGCCTCCTGACCATGGACGGCTGGTACAACGCAATCCGTGAGCCCGAGCTTGCCATGGTTGCGGAAGATGTTGCCGCACCTGTGGCCCTTTCCTGTGCCGAGATGCTGCTTTCCGGCACCACGACCTTTTGCGACCAGTATTTCTTTGCCGATGAAATTGCCGATGCTGCGGGCAAATCCGGCATGCGCGCCGTGATCGCCTATGGCATTGTCGAGCTTGGAGATATCGAGCGAGGGCGCGCAGAGCTTGCCAGGGCCAAGGAATTCCTCGAACGCCAGCGCTCGGCAGGCGGACGCGTCATTCCGTGGTTTGGTCCGCATGCGCCCTATGTCGACAACAGCGAGCAGACACTGCGCGCCGAAACGGAAATTGCGCGCGCGTTCGGCTGCGGCCTGCATCTTCACATGGCGACAGGGCCTGAAGACAATACCGAAACCCTCGAACGTTATGGCTTGACCGCAACGCAGGCGCTGGCTCGCGACGGCTTTTTCCAGGCGCGGGTCCATGCGGCCCATTGCCTCGATCTGTCTGCCGAGGACATTGCGATCTTTGCGTCCGCTCCTGCCGCTTCCGTTGCCTATTGCGCTTCAGCCGGCATGCGATCGGGCCGGGAGGGCTTTTGTCCTGCGGTCGATTTGAAGCGCGCGGGTGTCACGGTTGCGCTGGGCACGGATAATGTGGCGGCCAACAACAGTTATGATATGGTCCAGGAAATGCGGGTTGCGGGGCTGGCCGCAACGCATCGGGAGGGGATAGCGCAGGTGCTGCCTGCTGCGGAACTGTTGCGGATGGCCACGATCGACGGCGCTCGGGCGCTCGGTCTGGATCACGAGACAGGTTCGCTGGAGCCGGGCAAGTCTGCCGACATCATCATGATCGATATTTCTGGACCGGGATATTCGGATTGCCCTGATCCGGCTGCGCTGCTTGTCTATTCGGGCAGCGGCCGCGATTGCCGTCAGGTCTGGGTCGAGGGCGAACGTCTCGTCCGGGACGGAGCGCTGGTTCGCACCGATTACGCGGCAATCCGCCGCGACTACAAAAAGGCTTACAAGGAATTCTGGATGCGCGTGGATGCAGCGCGGAAGGCTGCATGACGTCGCACACAGAGGGGAACCGGCAGCCAAAGGCTGCCAGGCATGATCAAAACAGGAGAAAAAGATGTCCATTCTGAACAGCTTCAAGATCGCCGCGACGGGCCTGCTCGTCTCCGGTGCGATGGTTTCTACCATGAGCGCTTCGGCGTTTGCTGCCGAATACACCAAGGATCACCCGCTGAAGGTCGCGCTGGTCGTTCACGGCAACCTCGGCGACAAGAGCTTCTTCGACAGCGCCGCTGCCGGCATGAAGGAAGCGGAAGCCAAGCTTCCCGTTTCGGTCAAGATCATCGAAGCCGGTTACCAGAAGGACAAGTGGCAGCCTGCGCTCGCCGACGCTGCTGATGGCGGCTATGACGTCATCATCGCCGGCACGTTCGAAATGACGAAATACGTCGCCGACATGGCCAAGGACTATCCGGACAAGAAGTTCATCATTTTCGATGACGCTCCGGATTTCTCGACCGGCTGCTGCAAGAACGTTCTGGGCATCCAGTATCTGACCTCGACGGCGTCCTACCTTGCCGGTTACGCTGCCGCCAAGATCTCCACCACCGGCACGCTCGGCGAAATCCTTGGCATGGAATTCAAGACCGTGACCGATTTCGCTGTCGGCTTCGATCAGGGCGCCAAGGCTGCAAAGCCGGACATCAAGATCCTAAAGGCCGTTGCCAACAGCTTCTCTGACCCGGCAAAGGGCAAGGAACTGGCGCTCGCACAGCTGAACCAGGGCGCAGACGTCGTGTTCCCGATCGCGGGCTCCACCGGTATCGGCGCACTGCAGGCCGTTCGCGATGCCAAGAAGCTCGCAGTCGGCGTCGACAGCGACCAGGCAACCATCTTCAAGGATAGCGACCCGGCACAGGCCGCCGTCATTTTCACCTCGGTTGAAAAGAAGGTTGGCCAGTCGCTCTTCCTCGCCCTCCAGGAAACCGTTGATGGCAAGGCCGCTTACGGCAGCGGCGTTCTCCTCGGCATCAAGGAAGGCGCTGTCGGCATTTCCATGAACGAGGAATATGAAAAGCTGGTTCCGGCTGACGTCCGCAAGGAAGTCGAAGGCCTGGAAGCCAAGATCGCATCGGGCGAAATCAAGGTCGACACCTCGATGAAGTAATCCGCATTGCCCGGCCCGCCTCGCGGGCCGGGCATTTGCCATCTGATGCTTATCTGGCAGGTTCGACATGCAGCCGCTACTTGAGGCGAAAGCCATCGGCAAGACCTACCCCGGCGGTACGGTTGCCAACAACGGCGTCAATCTGAGCGTACGCGCGGGCGAAGTGCACGCCGTCGTCGGAGAGAACGGCGCTGGAAAATCGACGCTCATGAAAATTCTGTTTGGCATCGAGCAGCCTGATCGTGGCGAGCTCCTGCTGGATGGAAAGCCGGTGCGCTTTGCAAATCCACGCCAGGCCATCGATGCGGGGATCGGCATGGTGTTCCAGCACTTTTCGCTGGTTCCCTCGCTATCCGTGTATGAAAACGTCGTTCTGGGTTCGGAGCCGCGCGCGGGCATCCGTTTTGACCGCAAGCGTGCGATCGAGGAGGTGAAGGCGCTTTCGGAGCGTTTTCGGCTGTCAGTCGATCCGCTTCCGGCCGTCAATTCCATTCCCGTTGGGCAGCAGCAGCGCGTGGAAATTCTGAAGGCGCTTTATCGCGACGCCCGCATTCTCATCCTCGACGAGCCGACGGCCGTTCTCGCCCCGCAGGAGGTGGAGGAACTGTTTGCCGCGATCCGCTCGCTGGTGGCGCAGGGCCGCACGGTAATCTTCATCGCCCACAAGCTTCCGGAAGTTCTGGAAATTTCGAACTCGATCACCGTGATGCGTGCCGGAAAGACCGTCGGTCAGGTGAATACCAGGGATGTGACCGAGCAGAGCCTCGCCACGATGATGGTGGGCAGCGAAGTGACGCTCCGGGTCGACCGCGCGCCGACCGCACGCGACCGTTGCGTGCTCGATGCCACCGCTGTTTCCGTCTCCAAGGACAATGGCAAGCCTGCCTGCACGGCTGTCGACCTCAAGGTCAACAGCGGCGAAATCGTCGGTCTTGTCGGCGTGGAAGGCAACGGGCAGGCCGAATTCATGGAGGCCATCAGTGGCGTTCGCGCCGTTGCATCTGGCAGCATCCGGATTGGCGGAACCGATATTGGCGCAATGTCCGTGCTGCAGCGAAGGCACGAAGGCCTTGCCTGTATTCCGCAGGATCGCCTTGCAGAGGGATTGGCGCCCGGCGCATCGCTTGCCGAAAACATGGTCGCCACGCGCCTTGATGACAAGCGCTATGTCCGCAACGGCATCCTCGATCTCAAGGCCATTCGCAACAACGCCAAGGGGCTGATCGACAAGTACTCGATCCGTGCTGCCGGTCCTCATGCTGCGGCGGGCACGCTTTCGGGCGGCAACATGCAGAAGGTCGTCGTGGCGCGCGAGCTGTCCGAAAGGCCGGAAGTGCTTCTCGTTTCCCAACCGACACGCGGCGTGGACCTTGGGGCCACCCAGTTCATCTGGCGCTCGATCACCGATGCGCGTGATGCCGGTGCAGCCGTGCTCTTAAGCTCCGCGGATCTCTCCGAGTTGCTCGCGCTCTCCGACCGGCTGGTTGTTTTCTACCACGGCGAAATCGTCGCGATGCTCGACAATTCTGATGCCGTCACCCCAGAGCTTCTCGGCGCATACATGCTCGGCTTGAAGCGCCAATCCCACAATGAAATGAAGGTGGCTGTGTGATGAGTGCACCGGCAACGGATAAATGGAAGACGGTGAGAGCCGAAACGGCGCGGCTTCTGACGGCGGTTGTCATCGCGCTTCTGGTGGCGCTTGCCGTCATCATGCTGACCTCAAAGACCCCGGTTGATACGTTCCGCACACTGCTCACAGGCCCGCTGACCTCCAAGCGAACGCTCGGCCTCTGGGTGGATGAAGCGGCCAAGCTGACTGTCACCGGGCTGGCATTCAGCCTTGTGTTTCAGGCACGACAGTTCGCCATGGGCGTCCAGGGTCAGGTTTATGTCGGTGGTCTGGCGGCGACGCTCGTCGCGCTTTCGCCTGTCGGAACGACGGTTCTGGGCATGCCGCTCGCCGTGCTGGCGGCCATGGCGGCAGGTGCCGTTTACGGTTTCATACCAGGCTATGCGAAGGCGAAGCTCGGCGCGAATGAAATCGTCTCCTCGCTGATGCTCAATTATATTGCCGTCTACTTCATCACCTTCGTTGTGCGTGTGCCTCTTTCGGCAGGTCCCGGCCTGATGCAGAGCGCGGATTTCCCGCCGGCGTCGATGTTTGCCGTGCTGGTGCCGAAAACACGTATCGATCTTGGCCTCGTATTGGCTCTGGTTGCTATTGCGCTGGTCTGGTTTGCCCTCTACCGGACAAGTTGGGGCCTGAAGCTCAGGCTTGTCGGGCACAATGCCCGGTTTGCTGAATATGCGGGCATCAAGGCCACCTTCATCATGGTTTCCGCAATGACGGCCTCTGGCGCGCTCGGCGGTCTTCTGGGTTCGATGTATGTGCAGGGCCAGACATTCGGTCGCCTGACCTACGGCTTCGAGGGCGGGCTCGCCTTCGAAGGCATCCTGATCGCGATTGTCGCCAAGTCACGGCCGCTGGCGGTTCCGATCGTGGCAATCTGTTACGGCTATCTGTTGCAGGGTGCGGAGATCATGGGGATCCGCACGGATGTTCCGACCGAAGTGATCGCAGTTGTCCGCGCCCTGATCATCCTTCTGGTGGCCTCCTCCTTCAAGCTCGGTCTCGGCAGCATGCTGAAGAAGCTGGTTTCGGGCGGCGCAAAGACCGGTGAGGCAAATGCAGCGGAGGCAGGCCGATGAACGATCTTCTGGCGGCAATCTTTTCCACCGGCTTCTTCGTCACCATCGTGCGCACCACGACGCCGCTGCTTTTTGCAACGCTCGGTGGCCTGATCTCGGATCTCGCAGGCGCGCTCAACGTTGCTCTCGAGGGCATGATGCTGATTGCGGCGCTGACCGCCGTGGTCGTGTCCGTCTACGCACCATGGTATGTGGCCGTCCTTGCGGCGGTTGCAATGGCCGCCCTTTTCGGTGCGCTGATGGCCTTCTTCCACCTGCGCCTCAAGGCCGACATCATTCTTGTCGGCTTTGCGGTCAACTTCCTGGCCGCAGGCGGCACGGTGTTTGCGCTTTCGATCGCCACCGGCGGCGACAAGGGGACCTCGTCCAACCTTGCATCCAAGGCCGTGCCCGCAATCGATCTCTCGTTCCTGGATGGCATTCCGCTGGTGGGGCATGTCCTGTCGGGTCTTCTGAGCGGTCACTCGCTGCTCAGCTGGCTGGCGCTGCTGACGGTATTCGGGCTCTGGTATTTCCTCTATCACATGCCGCAGGGCATCTGGCTTCGCAGCGTCGGTGAATATCCGGCGGCACCCGAAGCTGCAGGCATCCCGGTCAACCGGATCCGGGTCTGGGCGCTTGTGGCCTCTGGCGTGCTTTCCGGCCTCGCCGGTGCACAGCTTGCGATGTTCAACTATGTCGGCTTCACGCGTGACATGACGAACGGCCGAGGCTTCATCGCGCTTGGCGCAGTTTTGCTGGGCGCGCGCCATCCGCTGGGCGCTCTCTTCGCAGCGCTGCTTTTCGGCATGTTTGAGGCACTATCGGTGGTCCTGCCGTCGATCTTCACGTGGATTCCGTCGGAAATCGTCGTCTCGATCCCGTTCGCGGTGACGATTGTTGCGCTTCTCCTGTTCAGCTACCGCGCCATGAAGGCACGACAGATGCTGGGCGGCGCCTGAGCACGTTGCCGCATAGATTGGGCTTGACCGCCGCCGCACCGCCGCCAACAATCCAGGCCAAGATAAGCCCGCCGGGAGGATGCCCCGGGCGCACTGCGGTTTTTTGGGCATGGAGGAGAAGATCATGACGGATTTGACCGGCAAGGTTGCCGTTGTCACAGGCGCGGGTCGAGGCATCGGTCGCGAAATCGCGCTACATCTGGCGCGGGCCGGCGCAAAAGTCGCGGTCCTGTCGCGCACGTCATCGGAAATCGCCGAAACCGCCGCCATGATTGAAAAGGAGGGCGGTGCAGCGCTTGCGGCACCCGTCGACCTCGTCAACCGCCAGGCCGTGGAAAAGACGCTTGCCGTGATTGCGAGCACGCTCGGACCTGTCGACTTACTCGTCAACAACCACGGGTCCTTCCACGCCTTCGGTCCGATCTGGGAATGCGACCCCGATAAATGGTGGAGCGATATCGAGATCAATCTGCGCGGCACGTTCCATGCCTGCCGCGCGGCTGTCCCGGACATGCTGTGCCGGGGGGCGGGCCGTGTCGTCAATCTCGTCGGCGGCGGCACCGGGAACAGTTTCCCGAATGGTTCCGGCTATGCCTCCAGCAAGGCGGCAATCATGCGGTTTACGGAATGCCTGAATGACACGACGAAGGAGAAGGGCGTGCTCGCCTTTGCCGTCGATCCGGGGCTTGTTCGTACTTCGATGACAGAACTTCAGCTCTATTCGGATGCAGGTAAAACGCACTTGCCGGGCATTCAGCAGCTCTTCGAGGATGGCGTCGATGTTCCGCCCTCAAGGGCCGCAGCACTGATCACCGACATCGCCGGCGGCAGGTTTGATGATCTTGCAGGACGACTGCTGCGCGGGGTCGATGATCGTGACCTGCTGGAGCGCGATATGGTCGGGATTGCCGAGCGCGACGGCCGCGCCTTGCGCTTTACAGAGGTTGAACAGGCGAAACTCTGACCGGCAAAGCCGAAATGAAAAAGCCCGGCAAATGCCGGGCTTTGAAGAGTCCCTTGTTTATTCCCACTCGATCGTGCCGGGCGGCTTCGACGTCACGTCATAGACGACGCGGTTCACACCCTTCACCTCATTGATGATGCGCGTCGCGGTGCGGCCGAGGAACGCCATGTCGTAGGGGAAGAAATCGGCCGTCATTCCATCGACGGAGGTCACGGCACGCAGCGCGAGCACGCGGTCATAGGTGCGGCCGTCACCCATGACACCGACGGTCTGGACCGGCAGGAGAACCGAGAAGGCCTGCCAGATCTTGTCGTAGAGGCCAGCCTTGCGGATTTCTTCGATGTAGATCGCGTCTGCCTTGCGCAGGATATCGAGCTTTTCGCGTGTCACCCCGCCCGGCAGGCGGATGGCGAGGCCCGGACCCGGGAAGGGGTGGCGGCCGATGAAGCTTTCGGGCAGGCCGAGTTCACGGCCAAGCGCCCGCACTTCGTCCTTGAAGAGTTCGCGCAACGGCTCGACAAGCTTCATGTTCATGCGGTCCGGCAGGCCGCCGACATTGTGGTGGCTCTTGATAGTGACGCTCGGGCCGCCGGAGAAGGAAACGCTTTCGATGACGTCCGGATAGAGCGTGCCCTGCGCCAGGAACCGCACCGGACCCTTGCCGTCGGAGGCGATCTTGCGGGCTTCTTCCTCGAAGACTTCGATGAAGAGACGGCCGATCGTCTTGCGCTTCTTTTCGGGATCCGCTTCGCCTTCCAGCTGGCCGATGAAGAGGTCGGAGGCATCCACATGCACGAGCGGAATGTTGTAGTGGTCGCGGAACATGCCCACGACCTGCTCGCTTTCGCCGAGGCGCATCAGGCCATGGTCGACATAGATGCAGGTCAGCTGGTCGCCGATCGCCTCGTGGATGAGCACGGCCGCAACGGAGCTGTCGACGCCGCCGGAAAGGCCGCAGATCACGCGTTCCTTGCCGACCTGGTCGCGGATCTTCTGAACCATCTCGGCCTTGTAGGCAGCCATCGTCCAGTCGGAATGCAGGCCGACGATCTTATGCACGAAATTGGCGATAAGCTTGCCGCCATCCGGCGTGTGCACCACTTCCGGATGGAACATGGTGGTGTAGTAGCGCTTGGCTTCGTTGACGCAGATCGCGAACGGCGCGTTTTCCGAGACGCCGATGATCTCGAAGCCTTCCGGCGCCTGCGTGACGCGGTCGCCATGGCTCATCCAGACAGGATATTCCTGCCCGACTTCCCAGATGCCGTCGAAAAGCGGCGAGTTTTTGAGGATCTTGACATCCGCACGGCCGAATTCGGCCGCATGGCCACCCTCGACGACGCCACCAAGCTGGACCGCCATCGTCTGCTGGCCATAGCAGATCGCCATGATCGGAATACCGGCATCGAAGACTTCCTGCGGTGCGCGCGGGCTGCCTTCGCGGGTGACTGAGTCCGGGCCGCCGGAAAAGATCACACCCTTCGGCTTCAGCTTCTGAAATCCTTCACTCGCCTTCTGATAGGGCCAGATTTCGCAATATACGCCGGTTTCGCGGATGCGCCGCGCAATCAGCTGGGTGACCTGGCTGCCGAAATCGATGATCAGGATGGATTCAGAATGGGCGTCGTGGGACATATGTGGCCTTCTTCAAGAAGGCCCGGAGGCGAGTGCCAACCGGGCAGGGGCTCCAAAACCCGCCCTTACAGCATCAGGCTCCCGTTGTCCAAGGCCTCTTCGATAATCCGCACGGCTTTTGCGAGATTTTCATCGACCACATGCAGATATTCGGTCCAGTCGCCGACATGCTTCAGCTCGTCCTTGCCATCGGAAATGCCCCGCAATCCGATCAGGGGAATGTTGAAATGCTGGCAGGCCCGCAAAACCGCAAAACTTTCCATGTCCACCATGTCGGCGTCGATCGCATCGTAGGCGTCGCCGGAAACGACGTTCGCGCCCGTCGACAGACGGGCCTGCGGGATACCGGCGACCTGATGGGCAGGCGCGACCTCCTTCGGCAGGTCAAGGAAGGGTGTCAATCCCTTCTCAAAGCCGAGCGGCGATGCATCCATGTCGCGATAGCTGACGGAGGAGGCCTGATAGACGGCGGTCTGCTCGAGCCTGGCCGAGCCGGCGGACCCCAGCGAGACGACGAGATCGGGCTTGCTGCCCTTTGCCTCCAGCCGCGCAAGTGTGCTGGTCAGCACGACGGCAGCCTCGACCGGCCCGACGCCCGTCATCAGCGGGTCGATAAGGCCGCGCAGATGCACGCCATATTCCGCCTCAACCGCCATGACGTAGAGGACCTTCTTGCCTGCAACTGTTTTCATTTCGAAATCCATAGCCCGCCCCCTGATGGTATGCCTGACAAGATGGATGGGTTTTGCGTCATCCGGGTGTCAAAGTCAAAGTGCTGTGGCGATCAGCCAATTCGCACGGCGTGCTGGTCCCAGTTGAGCGGGCTCTGGTGCCCGGCAAACAAACCACCCTCGGTGCCGACCCCGAAACCATGCGGCCCGGCAGCGATCCCGGACGCACCCTTGAGCGCCACGGTCCGGATGAGCTTTCCGGTTGTCCCATCAAGTACGACATAGGTGCCGCCGCGCGGCGATGTTGCGGCGACGATCCCTTCGGCGCGGTTGACGGCGATGGCGCCGACATAGTTGGCAAGCCCTCTTGCGGCCTCGTCGGGCAGGTCGATGAAACGCAGCGCCTCACCCTGGCTGAACTTGCCGATCAATGGCGGCAGGGCATCGCGCGGGCCTTCAAACTGGCAGGCGAACCAGATCGATCCGTCATCTGCCAGATCGATATGCCGGGTTGAAAGCTGGTTCAGATTGGCCGGCAGCGCATGCTTTTCGATGAGCGCGCCGTTCGATGCATCGATAAGCGCGAGCGATGGCTCCATCCGGTCGAGATTGAGCTTGGTACGCCCGAAATCGGGATGCGTCTCGATCCCGCCATTGGCCGCGATTAGCACTTTTCCGTCGAGGCTGACGGACAGATCATGCGGCCCGACCCCGAAGGTCGAATATTCACCGATCCGGGCGAACACGGCAGTTGCGTCATAGATCCCGATCACGCCACGCGCGTTGTCGAAGTCGTTTTCATTGGCGTAGAGCAGCCGTCCGTCGCGCGAAAACGTCCCGTGCCCGTAAAAGTGCCGGCCCGCAGGCGAATGAATGATCGTGGGCGCGTTCGTCCGCGTACGGTCGAAAATGACGGCAAAGGTGCCCGGTCGGCGCGCGAACGCTGCGATCCGGTTGAAGACAGGGTCATAGGCCAGTCCGTGCGCGCGGCCGGGAAGCGGGCTCCTGTCGACGATTGTCCCCCCGTCGGTGATCGTTGCAAGACCAAAGCGGCCTGCCTCGTCTATATAGGCAGACGCGAAAACCGCATCGGCGCGCTCCAGCGCAAAGAGCTGTTGCGGCGCAAGGCTTGCGGCAAACAGGCTGCCTGCCGCCCGCATGAAGCTTCGCCGGTCGATCAGTCGAGACCGCATCCTCAATCCCCGTCCGAGAATGTGAAGCCAGCGGAGAGACCCATGGCCCGGCCGTAGTCATTGTTCAGCCGCGCCTGCAGGTCGGCCAGTGTCAATTGCAGGAATTCGATCCGCGAGCGCTGGCGTTCGTCAGAGACCAGCTTTTCGGGCGGCTCCGCAAGCTTGCGCGCGGTTTCAATTGCCGTCTTGAACTCGAAATTGATGTTGGTGGTGATTGCGGAGGCGTCACCTTTGATGATGCTCTGCATGCCCGACTTGTCCCAGATATCCCTGAGACCCTCGAGATTGTCAGCGACCGAGGACATGGTGAGACCCGAGCGCCAGTAGAGCGCCTTCTTGGGGTTCGGTGTGGTCCCATCCGTCGGATAGAAAATCGTTACCCGCTTTTCGTTGATGGTTTCGATGCCCCGCACCAGCGTCCCGAGGAGCGCGATCAGAGCCTCGTCGCCATTACGATAGACCGGATTGTCCGGTCCAAAGGCCTTCCAGTTGCGGGCAACGCCATCGGGTGCGCTCCAGAGTGTGGCAAGCTCACCTGCAATCGTTGCGACATTGGCGGCAATAGCGCGGCCCGCATGGCAGCGGAAATTGTCCGCTCCGCCAGAAAGCTCTTCCTTTCCGTTGCCTGCAAGCACGAATTCCAGCGCTGTCAGGCCCTGAATGGCGACGCTTTTGCCTTTCATGGAACTGCCACTGATTTCCGTTTCGTCCTTCTTGGCCAGAAGCGCCTGCACCTGCTTCAGCGCCAGCCCCTTGGCATCCGGGAAAAACAGGATCCGCTCGAAGCGATTTTCATCGAGCGCCGGGCCATCGCGCAGAACCTCGATGTGCGACCAGTCCGCGACGGCGCGTGTGAAAGCCTGCATGGCCGCGTCATAGGCTGCGGGCGAATTTTCGTTACAAAGACGGTTCATCGACGCCGCCATGGCGTGTGCAGAGCCATCAAATGCCTTGTAGCCGGGCACGATCACATCGTCGACAGCGCGTTGCATCACTGGTTCAATCGTGGCGTCCGGCGCAAACGCGGCGTCTGCGCTCATCGGAGATGCGGCGATCGCAAAGGCCGTCAGGAAAACAGGCAGATATTTCGTCATTCAGAGCGACTCCAGAAATCGCAGCAGTTTTTGCCGGTCGTTGCGGTCCATGGCAGCGTAGGCGTCGCGCGCCACTTCCCCTTCGCCGCCGTGCCAAAGAATGGCCTCCTGCAGGGTGCGGGCGCGCCCGTCGTGCAGATAAGCCTCCCGTCCATTCACGGTCTTTGTAAGACCGATACCCCAGAGCGGCGCCGTGCGCCACTCGCTGCCGCTTGCCAGTCCGACCTGCTGGCCATCGGCAAGTCCGGGGCCCATGTCGTGCAGCAGGAAGTCGCCATACGGCCAGATCAGCTGGAAAGCCAGGCTTGCGTTCGCCGCATCACGCCCGGTTACGTATTTCGGTACATGGCAGTCTGCGCATCCGGCGCGGTAGAACAGCGCCTTGCCCGCCAGCACCTGCGGATCCTCGACGTCGCGGCGCTGAGGCACGGCCAGATGGGACGTGTAGGCGGCAAGAAGCGGCAACACAGGATCCGGGGCTTCGGTATTGCCGAGATTGAGCTGAACCCCTGTCGGTTGCCTGCGACATGCCGTCTGCGCCGCCGTGCAATCGCCGTAGGGATCTGGTGCATCGGGCGATGATATCCCGATGTCATTGGAGAGGGCGGATGCCGCCTGCTCGCGAACGGTTGCATTTTGCGCCTTCCAGCCGAACCGTCCGAGCATGCGCCTGCCCGTGACAGGGTCACGCACGAAATTCGCCTTGCCGTGGATGCCGTCTGAATGGGGCTGTGCATGCGCCAGGATCTGGTCTTCTGGAATGGCCTCTATGAGACCCATGCCGATCAGGCTCTGGGCAATGCGTGGCGAGAGCGTGGTCTTCGGGTCAAGCTCGCCATAGGCCAAATTATCTACGCGGTAGTGCGGCGCGCGCAGCATGACCGTTTCGCCGCCAGCTAGCGTGACCGGCGTCTCAGAGTAGGTGACGACGGGTGTTCCTTCACCCGGCAATCCGGTGACGGCTTTTTCCTGCAATTGATGGCCATAGGTCGGGTCAGGCCAATTGAGCAGAGTAAGGTCGGCAATCTGCTTCTGCTCGGCATCGGTGATCGCTGGTCGGGCAAGGCGAAGCAGGAAAGACTGGCTGGCCTTGCCGTCATCGGGAGCATGGCCGCGGCCGTCATTCACGTGACAGCTCTGGCAGCTGCGGGCATTGAACAGTGGCCCAAGCCCGTCGGAGGCGTGCGTAGAGGAAGGCGCCTGCGCCCACATTTTTCGGAAGATGGCGAAGCCGAGGGCAAAGTTCTGCCGCCCTGTATCGTCCAGCGTGGAATTCGGGTTGGAGAACGCCTTTGCGTCGGCCTCGCCTCTCCAGGTGCCCGCGCCACCGGAAAGGGCCTCGTGCATTTCTGCGCGCGAAAAGTCCGATGCTGCGCGCGTCACAGCCTCAACCCGCGCCTTGTCTTCAGCCGAAAACCCGCCATCGCCGGCCCTTGCGATAAGCGGAGCCGGCGAGACGGTCAAAAGGACGGAGGCAGCCAACATCGTGGCGACCATCGGGGAATTGAAACGCACGTGCATAAGTATTTCGCCCGGCCTGTTCGGCAGGCCGGGCTCCTGGAGGAGAAGACCCTTACTTGAAGACCTTGCCGGGATTATCCAGGCTGTCCGACCCTTCGACCTTGATCTGGTCGAGGCCAAGCGCGGTTACGGCGCGCTGGATCGACTTTGTCTGGTCGATCAGTCCGTCGATCGCGGCCTGCACAACGGCATTGCCGTCCTTGTTGCCCTCGCCGATCATCTGGTCGTAGGCTTCCACTGTTTCGCCGCGCTTTTTGAGCACGTCCATGGCCGCCATGGAAACATCGAGCTTGCCCTTCAGCTCCTTGGCAACAGCGGGGTCCCTGGCTTCCAGAAGGTCGCGGACCGACGGGCCGGTCATCCTGGTGCCGTCGGTACGGACATAGTCACCGGTATATCCGGTCATGATGCCGACCATGTCGTAATAGTGCGAATTGTAGGTGTTGTCGGAGAAGCAATCCTGCTCCTCTTCCGGATCGTGCAGAAGAAGGCCGAGCTTCATGCGCTCGCCTGCAAGCTCGCCGTAGGAGAGCGAACCCATGCCGGTCAGGATGGCGGTCAGGCCCTTCTTCGGATCGTCTGTCAGCACGCGGGCAGCCTCGCCGCCCACCTCGAACTTCGTCACCATGTCCTGAAGGTCGGAAACGAGCAGGCCAGAAGCCGAGCGCAGATATTCCGCGCGACGGTCGCAATGGCCATGGGTGCAATTCTTGAGGTCATAATCCGTGTAGGGACGATTTCCGGCACCCGGGCCGGTGCCGTTCAGGTCCTGGCCCCAGAGCAGGAATTCAATGGCATGATAGCCCGTGGCGACATTCGCCTCGACACCGTCTGCAGATTGCAGCGTGTTGGCCAGGAAATCAGGCGTCAGATGCGATGCGTCCACCGGCTTGCCGTTGATGGTGATCGAGGTGTTGGCGATCACGTTCGCCGCATAAAGCGGATTTTCGTCGCGCTCGGTGCCGTAGGAGGCGTCGACATAGTCAATCAGACCTTCGTCGAGCGGCCAGGAATTCACCTTGCCTTCCCAGGCATCCACGACAGGGTTGCCGAAGCGGTAGTGTTCGGTCTGCTGGTAGGACGGGCGCGCCGCCTTCCATGCATCACGGGCGGCTTTCAGCGTTGCTTCCGAAGGCGCGGCGAGAAAGGCGTTGATCGATGCGTCCAGCGCCTTTGCGGTGTTCAGGGCGTCTTCGTAGTCCGCATGCGCGATATCGCGATAGTGTTCGACGACGGCTGCTGGTTCCGGCGCTGCGGAATAGGCTGCAAGAGGCCAGCCGGTGGCGGTGGCGAGAAGCGCGGTCAGCGCAAGTTCCCGTTTCATCTTTTTTGCTCCTGTATGGGTCGCGGACCGGCGCAAGGGCGTCCAGGTCCGCAAAGACAGGGCCTACATGACTCAGATTTAAACTTGTGTCAAATACTCTAGTTTAGAGAAAATCTAGACTTTCCGGCGCAGCATGCAGAAGTAGAACCCGTCCGTATCGCTGACGACGGGGGAAAGCGTCAGGCCAAGCCCCTCGGAACCATGCGGCACGATCTCGGTCTGCCGGGTCACTTTCTGGAAGTCGGCCGCCGAGGATACGGCTTCGAAATCCGGATGTGTATCGATGAAGGCTTTCACACGATCCTGGTTTTCCTCCGGCATCAGGGAGCAGGTCACATAGGCGAGATGGCCGCCCGGCCGCACATAGGCGGACGCTGCCTCTAGCACGGCGGTCTGTTGTTCAGTGCGTTCGGCCAGATTGCGTTCGGTCAGCCGCCATTTCGTATCAGGACGGCGGCGCCATGTGCCGGTACCCGTGCAGGGCGCATCGACAAGCACCCGATCGAAGCGGCCAAGATGCTGCTTCAAAGACGAAAGATTGTCGTGAACCTGCACGTTGCGCGTCCCGGCACGCTTCAGGCGCTCGATAATGGGAGACAGGCGCTTGCGGTCAGCATCATAGGCGTGGACCTGGCCTTTGTTCTTCATCGCCGCGGAAAGGGCGAGGGTCTTGCCGCCGCCTCCCGCGCAGTAGTCAAGAACCTGCTCGCCCTCGAGTGGCGCGGTCAAGGCTGCGACAAGCTGCGAGCCCTCGTCCTGCACTTCGAACCAGCCCTTTGCGAACGAGAGTTCCGCCGTGACGTTGGGAAGACGATCCGCCAGCTTGCCGGCCGGAATGCGCACGCCCTGCGGGGCAAGGCGGCAGGCCTCGGCACCGGAACGCTCCAGCGCCTTTATGACCTTTTCCTGGTCGGCCTTCAGCGTGTTGGCGCGAAGGTCAAGCGATGGCCGAGCAGTCAGCCCCTTGGCCTCCTCGAGCCAAAGATCACCGAAATTCCGTTCGAAAGAGGTGACGATCCATTCGGGAATGTCACCCTGAATGTGAAGAGGGGCGGCTGAAAGATCGCGGCTCTGAAAAGCCGCAAGCATATCCGAGGAGAGTGGCTCGGGCGCAAAACGATCACCGTCAAGTTCTGCGGCAAGCGCGTCCGGCGAGAGGCCCCATTGCCTGTACATGACGGCGTGGCCGAGCGCATTGGCGCTTTCGTCTTCCATCAGCCATGCGTGGGAGAGCTTCATGCGGAGCGCATCGTAAACAATGTTGCCGATGGCAGCGCGGTCGCCCGATCCGGCAAAGCGGTGTGAAAGACCCCAGTCCTTCAGGGCATCGGCCACTGGCCGCCGCCGCTTTTCAATGTCGTCCAGAACTTCGATTGCCCCGGCGAGACGTCCACCCAGTCGCATCTTTACTTCTCCATGATCCTGTCCGGTCTCGTAATCGCGAAATGGCCGGAGAGCAAGAAGTACCGGATGTCGAGGTGGTTCAGCTGACCACTTCGTAGCACACCTTTGCGGTGCCGGCGCCGACCATGCTGATCGAGCGTGCTGCACCCTTGGAAAGGTCAAGGACCCGGCCGCGAATAAAAGGACCACGGTCGTTGACGCGCACGATGACGCTTTCACCGTTTCGCATGTTGGTCACACGCAGCTTGGTGCCGAATGCGAGATAGCGGTGAGCCGCCGTCAGATTTGTGGGGTTCATACGTTCGCCGGAAGCAGTCTTGGAATGAGCGGCATACCAGGATGCACGGCCACAACCGTTGCTCGCTTCTGCGATGCCAGTGGACACAACCACCGAAGCGCCAAAAACAAAACTTGCCAGAGTGGCACCAAGTCGAAAATTCATTTCTATTTTCACCCGAATTTGGAAAGATATTCTCGTTCGGGCTGTTAAGACGGGCGAAACGTGGCCAAAAAGTGCCACAACCGATCACGGAATGTTACAAACTGAAATATTTTGCGCAATCAATCGAAAGCCCGGAAATCCGGGCTTTTCAGCGAAAAACAGAATTTAGCGAGTTTTTTCAATGCCTCTTCCGCAAATCGGGCTTTTGACAGTAAGAATTTTCCAAACTGGAATCTGTTCACGATTCCGCGCGCAATTTCCTACTCAAAAAGTCGATACACTCGGAAATCTATAGTTAAGCAAAGGTAAATTGCACCCCATGCGTGTTTACTCGGGGGCGTTTGCCCGCCAATTGCCACATTTCCAGAGGTTTTCGAGCGACATCCGGTAGTCCGGATAGGCGAAATCAAAGCCAAGCGCCCGAATTTTCGCGTTGGAGACCTTCTTGTTTTCTCCATAGAAGGAGCGCGCCATCGGCGTCATGTCCGCCGTCTCGAAGGATATTTCCGGCGGAGGCTCCACTCCCAGCAGGGTTGCAGCATAGGTGACGACGTCCTGAGGGGGGGCAGGCTCATCGTCTGTCACATTGAAGACGCCGCGTTCGTTGCGCTGAGCCAGAAAGAGTGCGGCGGTGCCAATATCCTCCACGCGAATGCGGTTGAACATCTGGTCCTTCTTGATGACCCGCTTGGCGGTTCCATTTGCAAGATTGGAAAATGTGTTGCGACCCGGACCATAGATGCCGGACAGGCGAAGGATCGCGACGGGCAGGCCGGTCACGTCAGCGAAAGACTGCCAGCCAGCCTCCGCCTCCACCCGCTCGGTGGAGCGCCGTGAAACTGGCTTGCAGGTGGAGGTCTCATCCACCCATTCGCCATCGTGGTCGCCATAAACGCCGACCGTCGAGAGATAGCCCACCCATTCAAGTTTTGGCAGAAGCAGTTTCAAGCGTTCGTTGCCGAGGTTGAGAAGGGGGTCGCCATCCGGCCCGGGCGCAATCGACTGGACCAGATGTGTCGTCTCGCCAAGAACTTTCCGCAGCGCCTCGTCGGGTTCGCCGCCGCCATAAATCAGGGCGTCGATTCCGGCGTTGTGCAGGGCTTCGGCCTTTGCGGCCGAGCGAGTTGTGCCCGCAACGGCTCCAAAATGGCCTGCCGCTGCCGCTGCAATCGCCTTGCCGGAATAGCCGCAGCCGAAAATGGTCATCTTGGGGGTCATGTCAGGCAGTCTCCAGTGCATTGATTTCATCGAGAACGGTTGCGTCGGCTTCGCTCGGCAGCACAGCGGAGCGTGCGGCGCCTAGACCGCCAAGGCGCGCAATGGCCCAAAGCGCGGTTGCCCGGACGACCGCGTCAGCGTCCCCCGCAAGTGCCTGGCAATCGGCCAGAAGCGTTTGATTGCCGGAATTTCCCGCTGCGATCAGGCAGTTGCGGATGAAGCGATCGCGGCCGATCCGCTTGATCGGCGAACCGGAAAAGAGCTCGCGGAAGGCGGGGTCATCCAGTTTCAGCAGCATCTGCAGCGATGGAGCCCTCAGGTCTTCACGCGCGACGAGCTTCATTTCACGCGCGGACTGGGCGAACTTGTTCCATGGGCAGGCGGCCAGACAGTCGTCACAGCCATAGATCCTATTGCCAAAGGCCGGGCGTAGCGCAGCATCGATCATGCCCTTGTGCTCGATGGTGAGGTAGCTGATGCAGCGGCGGGCGTCGATCTGATGGGGTGCCGGAAATGCGCTTGTCGGGCAGGCGTCGAGACATGCCTGGCAGCTGCCGCAATGGTCGGTCTCGGCCTCGTCGGCGGAAAGCTCTGTGGCGAGGAAAATCGATCCCAGGAAGAACCAGCTTCCCAACTGGCGGCTTACGAGATTGGTGTGCTTGCCCTGCCAGCCAAGGCCGGCCTGCATGGCCAGTGGTTTTTCCATGACAGGGGCGGTGTCGACAAAGACCTTGATCTCGGCACCGGAGCGCGCAGCGATCTTGCCGCCCAGCTCTTTGAGCTTGCCCTTGATGATATCGTGGTAGTCGCGATTGCGCGCATAGACCGATATGGAGCCGCGATCGGCCATCCGGGTCGTTGTCAGCGGATCACCCTCGGGCGCGTAATTCATGGCGAGAACGACGACGCTTCTGCAATCGGGCCAGAGCGTGCGGGGAGCAACGCGCCGGTCGAGTGTTTCGACCAGCCAATCCATGGTGCCGTGATGCCCGGCAGCAACGAACCCCTCCAGATCCCGTCGGAGTTGCGGCCGAGCATCGGCGTCTGTTATCGCGCACGCGTCAAAGCCCAGGCGGGCGGCCTCCGCACGGATAAAGGATGCAAGCTTCTGGTCTGGCGTGGGTCGGTTCATACGCCACACATATAATAGAGTGTCGGCGTATCGGAAGCCGTCCGATCAGAAATCGAGATCGGCGTAGTGGGAAACGGGCGTGACGCCGCGCACGCGCTCGGCCAGAAGCGGCCGGAACGACGGACGTGACTTGATCCGCTGATACCAGTCGCGTGCCTGCGGAGCATCACCCCAGGTGATTTCACCGAGATAGTCGAGCTCAGAAAGTGCGGCAGCGGCTGCAAGATCGGCGTAGCTCAGGCGCGAACCCGCCAGATAGGTGCGGGTGCTGGCAAGCCAGGAAATATATTTCAGATGCTGGCGAATGTTGCCGCGTGCGATGCGCAGGATCTTCGAATCCGGCGCGCCGCCACCCAGTGTCGGTGGCATCTGGAGCTTGAAAATACGTTCGCGGACGAGCGGCCGCGTAACATCGCTTTCCATCTTCACGAGGAACCACTCGGTCAGGCGGCGGATTTCTGCGCGTTGAAACGGGTCTTCGGCCAGCAGGCGCTTCTCGCGCTTGAGGACGCCTGCAGTCTCGTCCAGAAATTCGGAGATCACCGAGGCGCCGCACAGCACATGCTTGTTGTCATCGACCAGCACGGGAAGGGTTGCCGCCGGATTGAGCGCGACAAAGGCTTTGCGCATTTCCCAGGGCTGTTCCTCAACCTCTTCGACCGGGAAGCCATATTCTGCGAGAACCAGCCGGATGAACCGTGAGGCGGATGACATAGGATGGTGGTAAAGTATCGGCATTGATCCCGTTCTGCCCGTCTTGAGTGCCCGGCCGCGCGCGAACTTCGGCTCTTCATACAAAGCTCTAGCGCTTATGGTTTAAGAAAAGCTATAGCATTCGTAAATCGACCAAGAACGAATCGCCGCTTACCTCTCTCGCCTATAGACCTGTAAAAGAGGACATTTCATGACGCCTTGCACCCTCATGATGTGATTGGGAAATTGCGACCGGATCCGGCCGCTGTCAGCCAGTTGTCATGCGAAACATGCAAGACGTGACGAAACCGCCCCACCTCCACCGGAGACTTCCATGGAATACATCAATGCCATCCTCCTCGGCATCATCGAAGGGATCACCGAATTCCTTCCGATTTCCTCGACCGGCCACCTCCTGATCGCCGAACAATGGCTCGGCGCACGCTCGGACATGTTCAACGTTGTCATTCAGGCGGGCGCCATCATTGCCGTCACCATCATCTACTGGCAACGCATCCTGTCGCTGCTCCTGGGTTTTCAGGATCCGAAGAACCGGGATTATCTGTTGAAGCTGATTGCAGCCTTCCTGATCACCGCGGTCCTCGGCCTCATTGCAACCAAGATGGGCTTCAAGTTGCCTGAAACGGTCAAGCCGATTGCGCTTGCCTTGATCATTGGCGGTATCTGGATGATTGTCGCCGAACAGATCGCCGCGCGCCGCCCTGCCAGCGCCAAGGTCACCTGGCCCGTCGCCATCATCGTGGGTCTCGCTCAGATCGTTGCCGGCATTTTTCCGGGCACGTCGCGCTCGGGCGCAACGATTTTCGCAGCCATGCTGTTCGGCACAGGCAATCGTGCCGCCGCAACGGAGTTCGCGTTCCTCGTCGGCATCCCGACCATGTATGCGGCCAGCGGTTTCGAACTCCTCAAGACGTTCAAGGCCGGTGGTCTCGCGGGCGAAAACTGGACGCTTCTGGGCATCGCCTTCATCGTGTCCACGGTCACGGCCTTCGTCTCGGTCAAATGGTTGCTCGGCTATATCAGGTCGAACCGCTTCACCGCGTTCGCGGTTTACCGCATCGTCCTTGGCCTTGCCCTGTTTGCGATGCTCGGTCTCGGCTGGGTCGCATAAGGCCTTCAGCAATGACGTTTACGATCAGCCTTGAGGATCCCGGCCAGCCCGAGATCCTCGCCATGCTGGAAGCGGGGGAGGCCTATATGGCAGGCCTCTATCCTGCTGAAAGCAATCATATCCTTCCGCTGGAAGCGTTGCGTCAGCCCGACGTTCGTTTTGTCGTTGCCCGCAACGAGGCTGGAATTGCTGTTGGAACCGGAGCGATTGTCCTTCATGGCGATTGGGCCGAGATCAAGCGCATGTGGATCCAGCCTGAAGCGCGCGGCCAGGGGCTTTCCCGCAAGATCCTAAGCGCGCTCGAAACCCACGGCTTGGATGGTGGCGTTTCTGCGTTCAGGCTTGAAACCGGCATCGAGAACCACGAGGCGCTCGCGCTCTATGAGCGCACGGGGTATGTACGCATCAAGGCGTTTGAAGGATATTGGGAAGATCCCTTGAGCGTCTTCATGGAAAAGCGCTTCGTTTCGTAATGGTGTGATCCACATTACCGGAGGTTTGCCGCATGCGCCCGAAGATCATGATGCTTGCCGGCGTTACGCACGCCAATCGCCATCAGGTCACCGCTGAGATCAACGATGCCGTCGTCTCAGCGGGTGGGTGGGTGACAGACCATGCTTTCTTTTCCAACATTGCCACGAATGTCCGCATGGTCCTGCCGCCGCAGGGGCTGGCACCCTTTCGCGAACTGGTCCTGAAAGCAGGCGTTCATCTCGACGTCGAGAGCGACGCCATCATCGATGAATTGCTGGTGAAAGAAAAAGGCCTGCCGGAAGAACTCCCGGCAAGCCTCAATATCACTTTCGTGCACAACGAGCCCGACCTCAGGCGGGAAGTGCCCGCCGTGCCGGGCTAACCCAACATCCCCTTACGCCAGCCCTTCGAACAACGCGGTCGAAAGGTAGCGCTCCGCAAAGGACGGTATGATCACAACGATGGTCTTGCCTTCGTTCTCGGGGCGCGAACCGACCTTGATTGCCGCCGTCAGCGCAGCACCAGACGAAATACCGACCGGGACGCCTTCAAGGCGGGCAACCAGACGCGCCGTCTCGAATGCCTCTTCACTGCTTACGGTGACGACTTCATCATAGATCTTTGTGTCGAGGATTGCGGGCGCAAAACCGGCGCCGATCCCCTGGATCTTGTGCGGGCCGGGGTTTCCGCCCGAAAGGATCGGGCTTTCGGCCGGCTCGACGGCAATAACCTTCACCGATGGCTTCTTGGCCTTGAGCACCTGACCCGTACCCGTGATGGTGCCGCCGGTGCCGATGCCGGACACGAATATGTCGACGTCACCGTTGGTGTCGTTCCAGATTTCTTCGGCCGTCGTCTTGCGATGGATTTCCGGGTTTGCGGGGTTTTCAAACTGCTGGGGGATGATGGCTTCGGGCAACGAGGCCGCAAGCTCTTCAGCCTTGGCGATTGCACCCTTCATACCCTTCGGGCCTTCAGTAAGAACCAGTTCCGCGCCGAGCAGCGCCAGCATCTTTCGGCGCTCGATCGACATGGTTTCCGGCATGGTGAGAATGAGGCGGTAGCCCTTGGCCGCTGCGGCGAATGCGAGCGCAATGCCGGTATTGCCCGAGGTAGGCTCGACCAGAACGGTCTTGCCGGGCGTGATCTTGCCCTGGGCTTCGAGGCTTTCGATCATGGCAACCCCGATGCGGTCCTTGACCGATGCGATCGGGTTGAAGAACTCCAGCTTGGCAACCAGCTTCGCCTTGACGCCCTTTTCCTTGGCAAGTTTGTCGAGGCGCACGAGCGGGGTGTCACCGATCGTTTCGGTGATGGAATTGTAAATTCGTCCGCGTCCCGGTTTGTTGTCAGCCATGATGTTTCTCCCGTGATGAAAATGTATTGCCGGTGAGAATAGGCTGATCGGCGTTGCGCGGCTAGCGTCGAATTTTCCGACAAATGCGCTGCCGGAGAAAAAAGCCCGGGGCTATGGCGCTGCCTGGAAGAAGTTTGTTTCAGGTTGCCCTGGCGGCGATATAGAGCGCAGTGCTGCCGAGAATGGTTGCAGCCGTGCGGTTGAGCACCTTCAAGGCTGATGGCTCCTTCAGCAGTTCCCGCGCCTTGGCAGCAAGAAGGATGTAGGGGACAAGGACAATCATCAGCACGCAGAACGTGGCTGCAACAAGAGCCGCGTAATCGCGCGTGCCGATCGCGGCGAGCGGGATCAGCGTGGGAACGAGCGCGACATAGAAAAGCATGGTCTTCGGGTTTCCAGCCGTGACCAGCAGGCCGGAAAGAAAGGACTGCCATAGCCCGTCGGCCCGCTTTGCCTCGATCTTCTGGCTCAGCAAGCCCGCCGTCCAGAGCTTCCATGCGATGTAGCCAAGATAGAGCGCACCGGCAAATTTCAGGATCATGAAGGCGGTGGTGAAGGTCTGCGCAACATAAGCCAGCCCCAACACGACGGCCGTCAGATAAAGAACGTCGCCCAGGATCAGACCCAGACCCATGAAAAATGTGGGCCTGAAACCGGATCCCAACGCCCGCGCGACAATCGCCGTGATGCCCGGTCCGGGAATGACGGCGGCGATAAAGAGTGCGATGGCGTAGGTGAAAAGATTGGCGGCGGTCATGGAAGTCTCCCGAAGACTTTGATGCCCCAATCTGCATGTCTGGGCAATTGACAATCTTGTCGCTGTGGCAATTTCATCCTTGCGAAGGGTGAAGACTGGTCTACGGTCGCCACCGGATCAGCCGGAGCATTCCATGCCATCAGCCGCAGCACTCGCCGCCTTTGCGCTCATCGCCTTGGGAATGGCCCTCTCTCCGGGCCCGAACATGATCTATCTGGTGTCCCGCTCGCTTTGCCAGGGACCTGCTGCGGCGATGGTTTCGCTGGCAGGCGTCGCACTGGGCTTCCTGTTTTATATGCTGGCATCGGCACTCGGCATTACAGTGCTGGTGATGGCCGTGCCCTTTGCCTACGAAGCGCTCAAGCTCGCCGGGGCTGCCTATCTCGCTTATCTCGCATGGCAGGCGCTCAAGCCCGGTGGACGTTCGCCATTTCAGGTACGCGAATTGTCGACCGATAGTCCGAGGCGTCTCTTTCTGATGGGTTTGTTCACCAATCTGCTGAACCCGAAGGTCGCGGTACTTTATATGTCTCTGCTGCCGCAATTTGTTGACCCTGCACATGGCAGCGTCTTTACCCAGTCTGTCGCATTGGGGTCGATCCAGATTGCCATTGGCACCACGATCAATGGCATGATCGCTTTGGCTGCCGGTTCGATCGCCCTTTTCCTCAAACAGCATCCGCTCTGGGCGCAGGTTCAGCGCTGGTTGATGGGAACGGTTCTCGCCGGTCTTGCCGCGCGTATGGCGTTTGAGGCGCAGCGCTGATCAGAAATCTGCCATTGGGGAGAGCATGAAGGGAGCACCCCGCTCCAAATCATCCAGCCCCATCAGCATCAGGTCGCAGGTTCCTTGATAGGGATGCGGCTCCCCGTTCCATTCGAGCTGATCTGGCGAGAAATACACCTCCACCGTATGGAACGATTGCTGGATCGCAGCCGCGATGTCGACAAGCGCCGACATTTGAGGGGCAACGACGTCCAGCAACATCAGTGTTCCGTTTGCCCCGGCCTTCCACGCGGCCAGCGTCTCCAGTGCTTCCACATATGTCAGATGAATGGACGGATCGAAGCATGCGTTGAGAAGAAACATTTCCTTCTGGCACAACACCGCGAAACGCTTTGAGATTGGCGCCCGCGTTTCAAGGAGGTGGGACATTAACGCAACGTCGTCGCTATTCGATAACTCGAGCCGCCGTGATTTAAGCGCACTCGAATTTGTCTTCGAAAGAGGTCCGCAGAATTTCGTTTGGGGAATGCTGCGAAAACCGTGGCGCGTATAGAGCAGCGGTTTATCCGTATGGAGCACGCCCGCGTCATGGCCTATCTCCTCGGCCCAGGCAAAGGCACGATGCATCAGGTTCTGGTAGAGCCCACGCCCTCGATATTCAGGCAAGACAGCGCCAGATTGGTAACCCGCAGCCTTGATCGACTTGCCGTCGACGGTCAGAGGCATTGTGAAAACAGAGAAGTTTGCAACGCAGCGGCCATCCGCATCGAAATAGCCGAACGGCATTGACGACGGATCGGGACCGCCAAATCGGTCCTGCAACGAAATGTCGATGTTGAAGATTTGGTGTAGCAGTTTGGAGAGTGCGATGAGGGACAGCTTGTCGCCAAAATAGTCCTGGCGTAGTTCCAGCGCTTGTTGCGTGCTCGGCTTCACGCAGTGCCCGTCGAACCGAAGCCGCCCGCGCCGCGCACGGTGTCAGATGTTTCGCTCACCTCTGCGACGCGCACCTGCGTAACCGGCGCAATCACTATCTGGGCGATGCGCATGCCGCGCTCGATGAGGAACTCGTCCTCGCCCAGGTTGATCAGCAGCACCTTGACCTCGCCGCGATAGTCGCTGTCGATCGTGCCGGGCGTATTGAGGCAGGTGATGCCGTGTTTGAAAGCAAGACCTGAACGCGGTCTGATCTGCGCTTCAAAGCCTTGCGGCACCTCGAAGATGAAGCCGGTCGGCACCAGCGTCCGCTTGCCCGGCATCAGCATCATCGGGCGATCTGCCAGGACTGCGGCTCGCAGATCCATGCCCGCCGCACCGGCTGTCTCGTAGGACGGCAGGTCGAGGCCTTCGCCATGGGCAAGCCGCACGAGATTGAGCGAAGGCGCCTGCGTCTGGTCAGACGAAAGGGTGGCATGAGAATGCATGTTCATCGGCCTCGCTCCGTCCATTGGTTGGAAAACAGGTCCAGTGTCTAGCGAGTCGCTTCGCGGGGTCAATTGAACTTTGCCGCCGAAGCCGCTAGAAGGCAGCCAATTCACAGGATTTGACGTCATATGACTGAAACATTGGCAGAGGCGGTTTCCCGCCGCCGCACCTTCGCAATCATCGCCCACCCGGACGCCGGCAAGACCACGCTGACGGAAAAGCTGCTGCTGTTCGGCGGCGCCATTCAGCTCGCCGGCGAAGTCAAGGCGAAGAAGGACCGTATTCAGACGCGTTCTGACTGGATGAAGATCGAGCGCGAGCGCGGAATCTCGGTCGTGACCTCGGTGATGACTTTCGAATACGAAGGCAATGTCTTCAACATTCTCGATACGCCCGGCCACGAAGACTTCGCCGATGACACCTATCGCACGCTGACTGCGGTGGACGCCGCCGTCATGGTGATCGATGCCGCCAAGGGCATCGAGCCGCGCACGCTGAAGCTCTTCGAAGTCTGCCGCATGCGCGATATCCCGATCATCACCTTCATCAACAAGATGGACCGCGAGAGCCGCGACCCCTTTGAGATTCTCGATGAGGTCGAGGAAAAGCTGGCGCTCGACACGGCGCCTGTTACCTGGCCTGTAGGCCGTTCTAAGACGTTCTGCGGGTCCTACAATCTCGCAAACGGGACCTTCCGGGGTAATGACACGCAGGTCGAGCCGCAGCCGGTTTCGAACGCTGCAGAAGTGGCCGGCCACCTTCCGGAAAACGAACGCGACGTGTTGATCGGCGAACTCGAGCTTGCAAGCGAAGCCTGCCGTCCGTTCGATCGCGAAGCTTTCCTGGAAGGGCATCTGACGCCGGTCTTCTTCGGCTCCGCGCTCAGGAATTTCGGTGTCCGTGATCTCATCAATGCGCTGGGCGACTTCGCCCCGCCGCCGCGCGACCAGGTGGCGGATACGCGAACGGTCCATGCTGCAGAAGACCGGATGACGGCTTTCGTCTTCAAGATCCAGGCGAATATGGATCCGAACCACCGAGACCGCATCGCATTTGCCCGCATCTGCTCGGGCAAGCTTGAACGCGGCATGAAGGCGCGTCTTGCCCGCACCGGCAAGCAGATGGGCCTCACGGCACCGCAATTCTTCTTTGCCTCGCAGCGCCAGCTCGCCGATACGGCCTATGCGGGTGATGTTGTCGGCATTCCGAACCATGGAACCTTGCGCATCGGTGACACGCTGACTGAAGGCGAGGTGCTGGTCTTCCAGGGCGTTCCGAACTTCTCGCCGGAAATTCTCCGCCGTGTGCGCCTCGAGGACGCGATGAAGGCAAAGAAGCTCAAGGAAGCGCTGCAGCAGATGGCCGAGGAAGGCGTCGTGCAGCTCTTCTCGCCGGAAGACGGTTCGCCCGCCATTGTCGGCGTCGTTGGCGCGCTGCAGCTCGACGTGCTGAAGGAACGCCTGCAGCAGGAATACGGACTGCCTGTGTCGTTCGAAATGTCGCGCTTCTCTGTTTGCCGGTGGATTTCGGCGGACAACCCGCTTGATCTCGACAAGTTCATGACGGCGCGTCGCGGCGATATCTGCCGCGATCTCGACGGGGACCCGGTCTTCATGGCGCAGGACAGCTTCTCGCTCCGCTACGAGTCCGAACGGGCGCCGGCCATCAAGATGGTCGCCATCAAGGAGTATCACGCCCAGAAGGCGGCGTGATATTTCTGACATCTTCCGGCTTGTAAGATACGATCCGCCTTGTGGAGTGAATTTGACATTTGATACCCATCTGCGGTGAGCGCTCAAATCAAGTGTCAAATTCGATAACTCCACTAAAACCACGAGTGCATCGGGCGGATCATTTTTTTAAGAAGAGGGAGAAAAACCATGCGTGTGATCGAATACAAGTCGTTCGGAGATCCGGCTGAGGTTCTGGTGTCCGGCGAGCGGCCGGTCCCCGATCCGGGTCCAGGCATGATCCGCGTCAAGATGGTCATGTCGCCCATACATAATCATGACCTCTGGACCATCCGGGGAAGCTATGGCGTCAAGCCGCCGCTTCCGGCCGTCGGAGGCACCGAGGCTGTTGGTATCGTCGATGCGCTAGGCGAAGGCGTCACCAATATCACCAAGGGTCAGCGCGTCATGGCGGCAGGCCTGACGGAAACCTGGGCTGACTATTTCGCAATGCCTGCTGCACGTGCCGTGCCACTGCCGGATGCCGTCAGCGATGAGGTTGGCTGCCAGCTTGTCGCCATGCCGATCAGTGCGCTCATGGCGCTCGATGATTTCGGCGTTAAGCCCGGTGAATGGCTGATCCAGAATGCCGCGACCGGTGCTGTCGGCAAGACGATCGCCATGATCTGCCAGGCTCGCGGCATCAATGTCATCAACGTGGTACGCCGAGATGCAGGTGTTGGCGAACTCGAAGCGCTGGGTATCGGAAATGCCGTTTCCACGCAGGATCCGGGCTGGATGGACAAGGTCAAGATGATCGCCGGAAGCGCACCGATCCTCTATGCGATCGACAGCGTCGGTGGCGCTGAAAGCGGCCAGTTGATGAGTCTGCTCGGCGAAGGTGCAACGCTCATGTCCTTCGGCACGATGTCGGGTGGCAACATGGAAATTTCCTCCGGCGACCTCATCTTCAAGCAGGCCAAGGTCATCGGCTTCTGGGGCGCCAAGCGCTCCGGCAAGACAAGCCCGCAGGATTTTGCACGGATGATCGGCGAGCTGGTGACACTGGCGGCCAGCGGTGCATTGAACCTTCCCGTCGAAGATGTCTTTGAGTTGACCGATGGTGCACGGGCTGCTGCAGCCAGCATGATCCCCGGGCGCAAGGGCAAGGTCGTCTTCAAGGGTTGAAAAGCCAAGGGCTCCGGAGAAGCCTCCGGAGCCCTGCACTTGCACATCTGATAGTGGGGCTATCTCAGAACTTGCCCTTGATGCCGACCTTGATTGCGGCCGATTCAAAGTCGAGGCCCGCAGATCCGGTAGAATACGAAGGCGCGCCGCCGCCAGTGTTGTAAGTTGCCGTGTTCCCGGTAACGGTGAAGATCTTGTCATACGACGCCGTCACGAACAGCGAGATCGTCGGCTTGAGCTGATAGCTTGCCGAGGCCGAAAGCGACAGAACCGGGGCGTTTGAGAACGTATCGATAAAACGAAGGTTGCGCTGCCAGTGATCGTCCTGATCCTCGGCGCCGACCGTCACCCCACCCTTGATCGCGCCTTCAAGCGTCCATGCGTCCGACTGCGTTGACGCATTCAATCCGGCATAGATGACCGGCAGCTTTTGCCGGTATGTGATCACCTGAGTGCTGGAGCCGAAACTGCCTACGGTGTCGCGTGTCGCAGCTGTACTGTAGATATAGGTGCCGCCCCATGCTGACCACTGGATATCGGTATACTTGAACCCGGCGCCCAGATTGAAGGTCGTGTTGCCGGCCTGGAACACGTTCTTGCCAACTTCGAGCGAGCCTGCAAACGAGTGGTCGAGGCGCGTGTCCGAATGAAGGGAGCGATCGCTCCAATCATTGTCGCCCAACCCTGTGTTGTAAGGCGAGATCCAGTCATAATCCGTCATATGTCCGGTGCCGCCAAACCCGACTTCGAATTGCCCCTTTGCCGTCCACCCGTGCTTGAACTCAGCTTCAAAACCCAGGTCGAACGTTGCCATGCCCTGGCTTTTCCAGACCAGCTGGCTCAGGCGCGTGCCGGACGGCGTGTTGTAGACGAACTCGTTGGCGTAAACATTCTTGGCCCCGAGACCACCCGTCAACTGGAAGCTGTCAAATACCGTAGAGCCTGCATCCTGCGCCATGGCTGAAGACGCTAGAGCGGTCGATCCAACAAAGAATAGAATGCTATAGGCCGATCGATACTTGACTTTCATGTCTCACTAATTCCCCGAGAAACGGCGCAATGCGATTTCGATTGTGGAATTTCACATCCAAAATCGGCATGGCGTCAAATTATAGTAAGCGTTGCTTTGCCTGGAGCGCTCGTTTTGATCTGGAACGAATTCTCTTCTATCATCTGGTATTATCGTGTTCCGATCGCCGCAAGGCGGCTCAGGCAGATCTGGTGCATTTTGAGACGTGAGGTCTAAAAATGACTGCGTTCCGCCCGGGACTCCCCATTCATCTGCCGCGATTTCGGGAGTATGCCGGTAGGGACGATATCTGCGAGCGTGAGATCGAGTTACACGGAATAGCTGTATTTCGATCAATTGAATGACCGAGGCTATGCCGCACGTGCAGCCACCATTCGGAGGGTTATGTTGAAGGGACCGTTAGAGTGAGTAACCCCAGCGTGAAAAGCGCCGTGCCGGTGGTCCATGGTCGCATTCAGAAGGATGATCCGGCAGCATTTTTGGCGTGTCGGGAGCTTGTCAGCCCGATGTTCGATCTGGATACGCCGGAGCCCGAGCAACGCCCCGAATATTACATGAACTTTTCGGTCTACGACTTCGGCCAGATGCAGTTGAGCCTTGCCGAGGCACCCGCTTCGATACTGAGCCGCAGCCAGAAGTATGTTGCGTTGACGGGAACAGATCAATTCCTGGTGCAGTATTACACCCGCGGCGGATTCACGCTCGCCACGGACGGAACGGCAGTCCGGCTTGCACCCTGCGATCTTGTGGTCATGGATCTTTCTCGACCGGTCACCATTCGCAGTGATCATATTGACAACGTATCGATGATCCTTCGGCGCAGCCTTCTCGCACCGCTCTTGGAGCAACCCGAGCACGCGCATGGCTTGGTCTTGAGAAGTGATTGCGAAACCAATGTCGCCGTCCGCGCCTATATCGAGGATCTGGTGCGACGAGCCGCTGACTTTACGGCCGAGCAGGTGGACGCCGAATGCCACTCGGCCGCGGCGCTGATCGCCGGTGTCATCGGCGCAACGCGCGAAACCCACCTGGCAGCCAGGGCAGAGCTACGAAAGAGCCAGTTTCGAGCGATTGTCAGGTGGATCGACGAACATCTTGGATCATCGGAACTCGGCGCTGCAGCGATCATGCGTCAGTTCCACGTTTCGCGCGCGACCCTTTATCGGATGTTTGATCCGAGTGACGGAATCAGGAACTATATCCAGGCTCGTCGCCTCGAAAGTGTGTATCGTGACCTGTGTGACCCAGCCCATGCACGCCAGCGCATTTCTACGATCTTCTACAGGTGGGGCTTCAGTGACCACACTTCGGCAACACGCGCATTTCGAACGGCATACGGGTTGTCTCCTTCGGAGGCTCGCGTGCAGTTCTCGTCAAAGATGTCTTCAAACGATGCTTTCAGGGTGAATTCTGCGGTAGAGCAAGCCTTCAATAGTCTGGGGTTTGAATTCGAATTGGAAAGCGTTGCCACTAGCAGCTGATTGCGTTGCGAAGGGTCCCCGCCGGGCATCTGGGTGAAATTGCAACCCGAAGCCGCTTGGGCCCAGGGGGCAGCCGAGGTGGGTCGTGTTTCGGGCGTCATGTGTAGTTTGGGCGACAGCCCTCAGAAATAAACACCTTCCGGGATGAAACTTCACGGTTGTGCGGGTTGATGCAGCTTTTCGCACTTCAACCTCAAGCTTATATTAAGCTACTTCTGCGCTTGAATAGCCATTCAGAGTTTTCCTCCTTTGGACGGCACGATGGCTGCGGACAAATTGCATGAAGCAAGGCAGGCGATGCGCCAAAGAGGGCGGCTTCGCTACTACCTGCCGCTGATGGTTGCGGCAGTGGCGATTGCTGCTGTGGCTTTCTATGTCGACTGGCAGCGCCAGCGCATCAATGAGGAAGCTGCGCGCGCAGGCGTGTCATTCAAGCTCAGCCTCGTAAAGGCGCGCCTTCAGAGTGATATCGGGCGCAACGTGGCCCTCGCGCAGGGTCTTGCCAATATCATTTCCGAGAAATCCCACGTAACCCAGCAGGATTGGGCGCCGCTGATCGCCCGGATCATCGCCGATGCGCCGCAGATGAGAAATATTGCGGTGGCGCCAGATTTCAAGGTTTCGATGGTCTACCCTCTCGCGGGCAACGAGAAGGCGATCGGACTGGACTACAGGCAGAACCCCGCCCAGCGAACTGCCGCGATGGCCGTGGTCGAGGCCCGGCATTTGTTGATTACAGGCCCGATACAGCTGGTGCAGGGCGGACAGGGGCTGGTCGCGCGGTTTCCCCTGATTAGCGGCAATCCAGCTGACGGCGGCGAAGTATGGGGTCTGATCTCGGCTGTTATCGATGTCGACAGGCTTTTCGCCGACAGCGGACTTAAGGACGCCGACTCCGGCCTTTCGATTGCGCTGACCGCTCAGTCCCGTTCGGATGGCAGCGCCCACGTCATCTTCGGCCAGGGCGGCGTCATGAGCAACGCACCCGTGACCATGGATGTCGATCTTGGCTACGATCGCTGGACGCTTTATGCCGCGCCAGCAACGGGCTGGTCCAATGCTGAAAACCTCGGTGGCTTTCGCTTGATGATGATGGCCGTATCGCTGCTCGTTCTTGCAGCCGTCGCCTGGACAAGCAAGCTTGCTGCAGACCGTCAGGAGAGCATGGAGGCCCTGCAGCGTCGTGAAGACCAGCTTGCGGAGCTGTCGCATCGCCTCGAACTGGCTCTGAGGACATCCCGCATCGGTGTTTGGGAGTACAACGTGGCAACCGGCCGCCTTCATTGGGACCGGCGCATGCGCGACCTCTATGACATTCCGCTCGATCAGCCCGAATGCTCGCGTGAGGATTGGGCGCGGGCGCTTCATCCCGATGATCGCGAACAGGCAGAAGGGGTTTTTGCAAACTCCCTGAAGAATGGCACCCAGTACAGCACGGGTTTCCGCATTGTCAGGCGCGACTGCGAAGTGCACTACATCCGCGCGTTCGGCACGGTCTATCGCGATCTTGCCGGTCAAAAGAAGATCATTGGCGTCAACTGGGACATCTCGGACGATGTGCGTCTTCAGGAGGACTTGCGCGAAGCCAAGCGCGAGGCTGAGTTGCAGAACCGGCAGCTCGAACAGGCACGGCTGGAAATGGAACGCGCAGCGCTTCATGATCCGCTGACGGGCCTTGCCAACAGACGCTTCCTGGACAAGGTCCTTCACGACATCCCCGAGGGCCGCAACGTGACCGTCCTCCATCTGGATCTCGACCGGTTCAAGGAGATCAACGACACATTCGGCCATGCTGCCGGTGATGTTCTGCTGACACAGGCGGCAGACGTTCTGCGCGCCACCGTTTACGAAGGCGACTTCCTTGCCCGTATCGGCGGTGACGAATTTGTCGTCCTGTCGACGGCGCAGGAGTCGCGTAAAAACTACGCAGATCTTTCGCGCAGGCTGGTCGAGGCCATGGCGAGACCGTTCAACTACGAGGGACACGAATGTCGCGTCGGCGCCAGCATCGGGCTCGCTGCCGGTAACACGGCGCATGAGACCCCGGACAGTCTGCTGGTGAACGCCGATATTGCGCTCTACGAAGCCAAGCGAAAGGGCCGAAACCGCGTTGAGCCCTTTACAGACGAACTCAGGCTCGCCGCGGTCAACAACAAGCGCACCGCTGATGATATCCTGCGGGCACTGGAGAACGATCAGTTTACGGCCTGGTATCAGCCACAGTTTGACGCCGAGACATTGGAGATCAATGGTTTTGAAGCGCTCGTGCGCTGGAACCATCCGACCAAGGGCGTGCTGGGGCCCGACGCATTTCTCAAGATCGCCGAGAACCTCAAGGTCGTGTCCGCGCTGGATGATATCGTCTTCAACCAGGCGCACGCCCAATATATGCGCATGATCGCCAACGGCATCGATGTTCCCCGCTTCTCCGTCAATATTTCAGCGCAGAGGCTGAGTGACGAAGGCTTCTTCCAGCGGCTGGATAGTCTTGCCTTGAAGCCCGGTGTCGTCTCCGTCGAACTGCTGGAATCGATCTCCTTCGAGGCCGATGATGGCGAAATGCTGCGCAAGATCGACGAGATCAAGCAGCGGGGCGTCGACATCGAGATTGACGATTTCGGCACAGGCCGCGCCTCGATCCTGACCTTGCTGAAACTCTCGCCCAAACGACTGAAGATCGACCGTGAACTGGTTTTCCCGATAGTCACGTCGCGGACACAGCGCATGCTCGTGCGCTCGATCATCGACATCGGGCGCTCGCGCAACATCGAGATCATTGCGGAAGGGGTCGAAACCTTCGAGCACGCCGAAATCCTGCGCGATCTTGGATGCCACTCCCTGCAGGGCTATGCGTTCGCCCGTCCCATGCCCGGCAGCCAGTTGGTCGACTTTGCCCGGCAACGCAAATGGTTTCCACGCGAGACCGAGGGCCTCTGGCGGGTATGAAAAAGCCGCCCGGCGCAGTCACGCGGGCGGCCTCTGAAATTCAAATCTTGAGCCGCAATCAGCCCTTCAGGTTGCGCTTGGCAAGGGTCCGCAGACGCAGTGCGTTCAGCTTGATGAAGCCGGCCGCGTCCTTCTGGTCATAGGCACCCTGGTCATCTTCGAACGTGACCAGCTTGTCGGAGTAGAGCGACTTGTCGCTCTCGCGGCCGGTGACCATGACGTTGCCCTTGTAGAGCTTCAGCGTCACTTCACCCTCGACATGTTCCTGGCTTTTGTCGATGAGAGCCTGCAGCATTTCGCGCTCGGGCGAGAACCAGAAGCCGTAGTAGATCAGCTCTGCATAGCGCGGCATGATCTCGTCCTTCAGGTGGGCGGCACCGCGGTCGAGCGTGATCGATTCCATCGCGCGGTGGGCTGCGAGCAGGATCGTGCCACCGGGCGTTTCATAGACGCCGCGCGATTTCATGCCGACGAAACGGTTTTCGACGAGGTCGAGACGGCCGATGCCGTTGTCACGTCCGTAGTTGTTGAGTTCGGCCAAAAGCGTCGCCGGGCTCATTTCCACGCCGTTGATCGAGCAGGCGTCGCCCTTGCGGAAACCGACCTTGATGACGGTCGCCTTGTCGGGAGCCGCTTCCGGCGAAATCGTGCGCATATGCACGTATTCGGGAGCTTCCTGAGCCGGATCTTCCAGAACCTTGCCCTCGGAGGACGAGTGCAGCAGGTTGGCGTCGACGGAGAAAGGCGCTTCGCCCTTCTTGTCCTTGGCGACCGGAATCTGGTGCTGCTCGGCGAAGTTCAGAAGATCGGTACGGCTCTTGAACGACCAGTCGCGCCACGGCGCAATGATCTTGATGTCCGGGTTCAGCGCATAGGCTGACAGTTCGAAGCGAACCTGGTCGTTGCCCTTGCCCGTCGCGCCATGGGCAATGGCGTCAGCGCCGGTCTTCTTGGCGATGTCGATGAGGTGCTTGGAGATCAGCGGACGCGCGATCGAGGTGCCCAGCAGGTAGACGCCTTCATAGACCGCGTTGGCGCGGAACATCGGGAACACGAAATCGCGCACGAATTCCTCGCGCACGTCCTCGATGAAGATTTCCTTGATGCCCAGCATCTCGGCCTTCTTGCGCGCTGGTTCAAGCTCTTCGCCCTGTCCGAGATCGGCAGTGAAGGTTACGACTTCAGCACCCAGTTCGGTCTGCAGCCATTTGAGGATGATGGAGGTGTCGAGGCCGCCGGAATAGGCGAGAACGACCTTTTTCACGTCTTTGGGAAGCGCCATGATAAAACCCGTGGAGTCTTTAGGAAAATGCAGTTGCGGGTCTTTTAGCCTGATTGGCCAAAACTGCAACCCCGCAAAGGCGCGGAGCCGCAATGGCAGCCTACTCCACCTGCATTTCAAGGTGGAAAGCATTCGTCGCTTGGTTTAGGGTCAAAACTCAATCGGGATTTGGATTTGGTATGAGCGAAAACCGTTCAGTTTTAGAAGCAGAACCGAAGGCGGAGTGGTGCTCCGGCGAGGTTCTGCGACGCGAAAATGGACGGTTTTCGCCATATCCCGGAGGGACGCGGTGAATTTCGTCCCTGAATGCGTCGAACCGGCCTTTGTGGAGTGACGCTCCACTGCAGCCGCTTCTCCTGTTCAGATACGAAATTCCCATCGCGCCAAATCCGAAACCTGTTTGAGTTTTGACCCTAGGTTCTGGCGACTTTTTCAGGCCGGTCTGTCCCAGGAGCCGGTCCTTCATCCACCTGGCAAAAGAGGAATTGTCATGACGGCGAACCACCCCGCTTTCAAACAGGGCAACACGGCAGTTATCACGGGCGGCGCATCCGGTATCGGCCTTGCAGCAGCAAAGCACTTTGCAGCGCTGGGTATGAATGTCGCCATCGCCGACCTCGGCGGTGAGCGCCTCGCTATGGCGGCAAAGGAAATTGCGGCGCTTTCGCCGAACGGCGAGGCTGCTGTCGCGGCCATTGCGACCGATGTTGCACGTCTGCCGGAAATCGAACGGCTGTCGCGTGAGGTTGCCGCCCGCTTCGGCAATGTTCATGTTCTGATGAACAATGCAGGCATCGGTGGCGCCCAGATCTTCGGATCGAATGCGGATTGGGAGCGTGTTTTCGCGGTCAATCTGTGGGGCGTGGTGCACGGTAGCCGAACGTTTGCGCCGGCGATGCTTGCGCACGGCGAGGTAGCGGTGATTATCAACACGGGATCGAAGCAGGGCATTACGACCCCGCCCGGCGACGTCGCCTACAACATGACCAAGGCTGGCGTGAAGGTGTTCACCGAAGGCCTTCAGCATGAACTGCGCGGTCGGGCGGACGCAAAGGTGTCCGCGCATCTGCTCATCCCTGGCTTTGTGTTCACGGGCCTGACCGCCCAGAGTGGCGCCGAAAAGCCCGCAGGGGCCTGGACCGCGGCACAGACCATCGATTTCATGATGGAAAGCCTGATCCGCGGTGACTTCTATATTCTTTGCCCGGATAATGAAGTGACGCGTGCGCTCGACGAAAAGCGCATCGAATGGGCAGCCCATGACATTATCGACAACCGCCCGCCGCTCTCGCGCTGGCACAAGGACTTTGGCCCCGCCTTTGCCGATTTCCTGAAATCGAACGGATTGTGACGAACATGAATTTTCTGCCCGACATCAATACCCTCGTGACGTTCACGATTGCGGGGCTTCTTCTCAGCCTGACGCCCGGCCCGGACATGACGCTCCAGATCAGCCGTTCGCTCAAGGATGGCCCGGTTGCGGCTTTTGGCGTTATCGTGGGAACTAACTTGGGGCTTTGCGTCCATACTGCACTCGTCGCGCTGGGCGTTTCAGCGCTGATCGTTGCCTCGCCCATGGCGTTCCTGGTGCTGAAGGCCGGTGGCGCTGCCTATCTCCTGTGGCTGGCGGCGCAGGCGATCTTCAAGGGCTCAACGTTTGAGCTGGATGAGACAAAGGCCGAGCCAGCGCGCGGGTCGTTCACCTCAGGCCTTCTCAATGGTCTTTGGGTGAATATCCTCAATCCCAAGATCATCATCTTCTTCATGACCTTCCTGCCGCAGTTCGTGAAGGCGACCGACCCACACGTGACTGGAAAGCTGTTCTTCCTCGGCGGCTATTTCATCCTCATCGGATTGCCGGTTGCCTTCGGTGTCGTTCTCGGGGCCAACCGTCTTGCGGGATGGCTCAAGGCGAACAAGCGCGTGCTTCGCGGACTGGACTTCATGTTTGGCGGTGTCTTCTCTGCCTTCGCCGTGAAGATATTGATGACGCAGGCGCGCTGACAACCGTGCTTTCCATTTTGCCTTGCGCAGAGTAGTTTCTGCGCAAAAGGCAGGCAGGAACATTTCATGGTGCTGAAAGACAAGCGCATTTTGCTGATCATCTCGGGTGGGATCGCGGCCTACAAGTCGCTCGATCTCATTCGCCGGTTGCGCGAGCAGGGTGCGAACGTTCGCCCGGTGATGACGGCCGGAGCACAGCAATTCGTTACCCCCCTGGCCGTCGGCGCCCTGACGGCCAGCCATGTCTACACCGAGCTTTTTTCACGCGAAGACGAGCAGGATGTCGGCCACATCCGGCTTGCCCGGGATTGCGATCTTGTCCTGATCGCGCCGGCGACAGCCGATCTGATGGCAAAGATGGCGAACGGATTGGCTGACGATCTCGCTTCTACGGTTCTGCTTGCCACCGACAAGCCGGTGCTCGCGGCACCTGCGATGAACCCGCGCATGTGGTCGGCAAAAGCGACACAGCGAAATGTCGCCACGCTGAAGAAGGATGGCATCCACTTCGTTGGGCCGGAGCGCGGCGAGATGGCGGAAAGCGGCGAGGCGGGGCTTGGTCGCATGGCTGAGCCGATGACCATTCTGCAGGCGGCAGCACTGCTTCTCGATGGCAGCCCGAAGCCGCTGACGGGGCGCAAGGCCATCGTGACCTCCGGTCCGACCCACGAGCCCATCGATCCGGTCCGCTACATCGCCAACCGCTCCTCGGGCAAACAGGGCCACGCCATTGCCTCGGCGCTGGCGGCATTGGGTGCGGATGTGACGCTGGTGTCAGGACCGGTGACCATTCCTGATCCGCTGGGTGTTCGAACCATCTATGTCGAGCGTGCCGAAGAGATGCGGGATGCGGTTCTGGCCGAACTTCCGGCCGATATTGCTGTCATGGTCGCAGCCGTCGCCGACTGGCGCGCCGAGGCCGCAGCCGATGAAAAGATCAAGAAGCAGCCGGGCGAACCACCGGCTCCACTGAGGCTCGTTGAAAACCCGGACATCCTCAAGACGGTCGGGCATCATCCGCAGCGGCCCAGACTGGTCTGCGGTTTCGCAGCCGAAACCCAGGCTGTCATCGACAATGCGCGCCGTAAGCTCGATAGCAAGGGTGCGGACCTGATTGTCGCCAATGATGTCAGCGCTGAAACCGGCGTGATGGGTGGTGATCGCAATTCGGTTCGCATCATTTCGCGATCAGGCGTCGACGTGTGGCCCGACATGGCCAAGACGGATGTCGCAGAAAAGCTTGCGGAAAAGATTGCGTCCTATTTCACGGCCGAGTGAAGTGGCCGGATTTCCCGGTCATAGAGCCAGCCTCCGAAGGGATGGATGGTCAGACTATCGTCGCTGATCGCAATCACGCTTCCGTCCGGAATGGCCACCCAGGCATCACGATCATCATTGAGAGGCTCCGAGACCAGGCAATGGCCGCGGCCGATGGGCGCTGAATAGAGCGTCGGGGCCTTGCGGTCGGTAGCGTAGCGAACGGCATAGAGCGTGTTGCCGTCAGAGAAGGCGGCGGTAAAGCGAATGATGGTTTCGAACCCGCGCTTTTCAGCCTCGTTTTCGACATGGCGCAACATGCGTTCGATTGCGCCGACGGGGTCGTCGTCCAGACCAAAGTGCAGTGCCAGCAGGAACAGCAGTTCGGAATCGGTCGTGCCGTACCGGGCGCTGTAGAAATGGTCATCCAGTACGGACTCCAGCGGGCGGCGCAATTTGTCGAAGTTCGACACCTGGCCATTGTGCATGAATGACCAGCGGCCAAAGACGAAGGGATGGCAATTGTCGCGCCGGGTTCCGCCGCCTGTGGCGGCCCGTACATGCGCCAGGAAAAGCGGCGAGCGGATTTGGCGGGACAGTGACTTCAGATTGCAGTCGGACCAGGCGGGCAGGATGTCTCTGAACAAACCCGGCTCGGGTCGGTCACCATACCAGGCGATGCCGAAGCCGTCGCCGTTGGTTGCGGTTTTCGCCTCGACGGCATGGTGTGACTGCTCGATCAGCGAATGTGCCTGCGAAGAGACAATATGCTCAAGATAGATCGGTTCACCGCAATAGGCTGCCCAACGGCACATGGTCCCTTATCCAAACTCTGCGCAGTGCCGGTTTGCACCGCGTCTCTCCAAGCAACGATCCCAGAACATGGGAAATAATGCGTTAACAGAACTGTCATGATTTGTGCGTTGCGAAAAGGGAGGAAATGCGGCGCTCGATCGATTTAGAGCATAATCCGACCGGAGTGAAACGAGGATCGACAAGATTATGCTTCGATCAAAAAGACTTAGAGCGCTGCTCTGATTCAATCAGAGCAGCGCTCTAAGTTGAGCGGGCCGAACATGCAGCAACGCACGTTTTGAATTTGGCAATCCTGAAAACGCATACAGGGCCCCGGAGAAGGGTGAACACTGCGTTCGCGGGCCTGAATTTTGAGCGCGTCGGTTGATGCGCTATATGTTGCACGAAGAGAAGAGGTCGTTCGAAAATAGACAACGATCTCAGGATTTCGATTGAGGGAAGCCTTCGGCAGTTCGCCGAAGCCCCCACTGAAGGGAAAGGATTTCAAGCATGTCCATACGTCCCGTAAAACACGAAAGCGTCGCCACGCCGGCCATGGAAGGTGCCGGCGTTCATCTTCATCGCGTGTTCGGCTTCGGCGATCCGTCGCTGACCGACCCGTTCCTGATGATGGACGATTTTCGCAACGATGATCCGTCGCGCTATCTGAAAGGATTCCCGTGGCATCCGCATCGCGGCATCGAAACCATCACCTATGTCCTGGCGGGCACGGTTGAGCATGGCGATAGCCTTGGCAATCGCGGTCTGCTCGGTGCGGGTGACGTGCAATGGATGACCGCCGGCTCCGGCATCATGCACCAGGAAATGCCGAAGGGTGATTTCGCCGGCAAGATGCATGGCTTCCAGCTCTGGGCCAACCTGCCGTCGTCCATGAAGATGACGAGCCCCCGCTACCAGGACGTGAAGTCGGCAGATATCCCGGTCGTCATCGATGATGATGGCACGGCCGCCCGCATCATCACGGGCGAGTTCTGGGGCAAGAAGGGCCCTGTCGATGGTATTGCCGCCGAGCCGGTCTATCTGGATATCTCGGTGCCGCCTGGCAAGCGCAAGACCTTCAAGGTCGATACGTACCGCAAGGCCTTCGCCTACATCTTTGCTGGTTCCGGCACGTTCCGCGATGCGTCCAAGCCGGTCGGCATCAAGGTCGAGAAGGAGTTCAACGGCGAGGAACTCAACATTCGTGACATGAGCGGCAACCGCACGCTGGTTGTCTTCGATACGGGCGATGAAGTGACCGTTCAGGCGGGTGACCAGGGTATCCGCTTCCTGCTGGTCTCCGGCAAGCCGATCGAGGAGCCGGTCGCCTGGCATGGACCGATTGTCATGAACACGCGGGAAGAACTGCAGCAGGCTTTCCGCGAGTTGCAGACCGGCCAGTTCATCAAGGAAGGTGCGCAGTTCGCGTGAACGCCTGATTGCCGATCAAACGAAAGGCCCCGCCGGATCTCTCCAGCGGGGCCTTTTATATTGCAGGCATCAGGCTGTCTTATGCAGCTTCCTTGGGCGCCATGGCGCCGGTCATCAGGGCCACCGCATCCGACATGGAATATTCCTTCGGATTGATGACGGTCAGACGCTTGCCGAGGCGATGGATGTGGATGCGGTCGGCAACCTCGAACACATGCGGCATGTTGTGCGAAATGAGCACAATTGGCAGGCCGCGCGAGCGTACGTCGAGGATGAGCTCGAGCACGCGGCGCGATTCCTTCACACCCAAGGCCGCCGTCGGTTCGTCCATGATCACCACCTTGGAGCCGAAGGCCGCAGCGCGTGCCACGGCTACACCCTGGCGCTGGCCGCCCGAGAGCGTTTCGACCGCCTGGTTGATGTTCTGGATGGTCATCAGGCCGAGTTCCGTCAGCTTTTCGCGGGCCACACGCTGCATTTCCGTGTGGTCGAGCAGACGCAGCACCGAGCCGAGCGGCCCTTTGCGGCGAATTTCGCGGCCCAGGAACATGTTGTCGGCAATCGAAAGCGCCGGCGACAGGGCGAGGTTCTGGTAGACGGTTTCGATGCCCGCCTCACGGGCCTGCATCGGCGAGGTGAACTGCACCTTCTGGCCGTCGAGATGGATCTCGCCTTCTTCCGGCGTGACAGCGCCGGAGAGAGCCTTGATCAGCGAAGACTTGCCCGCGCCGTTGTCGCCGATGACGGCCAGAATTTCACCCGGGTAAAGATCGAAATCGGCATTGTCGAGAGCGGTGACCCGGCCGTAACGCTTGACCAGTCCGCGTGCCTTGAGAATGGGTTCCTGAGACATTAGCCAGCCACCTTTCTGATCCACTGGTCGACGGCAACTGCCGTGATGATGAGAACACCGGTCAGGAAGACCTTCCACTGCGGGTCAGCGCCCAGCATGTTGAGGCCCATGGAAACCACGCCGACGATCATGGCGCCGATAAGCGTACCAAGGATCGAGCCGCGTCCGCCGAAGAGCGAGATGCCGCCGATCACGGCTGCGGTGATGGACTGCAGGTTATATTCGGTGACCGCCGAAGACGGCGAGATGGAACCGTTACGGCCGATGGAAACCCAGGCAGCGAGCGCAGCAATGATGCCAGCCAGCATGTAGGTCGACATCAACACGCGCTTGGTACGAATACCGGCAAGTTCCGCAGCGTCGGGATCATCGCCCACGGCATAGAGATGGCGTCCCCATGCAGTGTGATTGAGTGCGATCCACAATACGGCCACGAGGAGCACCATGAAGACGACGCCGAGTGTAAACACTGCTCCGCCGAGCTTGAAGCTGGTTCCGAAGAGGAACAGGAAAGGTGCGTTTGCGCTGATATCGGCTTCGCGGATCGTTTCATTGCCCGAATAGATGAAGTTCGTAGCCATGACGATGTACCAGGTGCCCAGCGTCACGATGAAGGGCGGCAGTCGCATCAGCGCGACCAGAACGCCATTCAGGAAGCCGGCTGCGGCACCCACGGCAAGACCGATGAGGATGGAAACGGGCGCTGGCAGGCCATACTTGACCGCGCAATTGCCCATGATCACGGTTGAAATGACCATGACAACGCCGATCGAGAGGTCGATACCTGCGACCAGCACAACCAGTGTCTGCCCAGCCGCAAGAATACCGACCACGGCGATCTGCTGCAGGATCAGGGTCAACGTGTATGTGGAAAAGAAGCGTTCGCCCTTGAGCGCGCCAAAGATGATGATGGCGGCGATCAGAACGATGGCCGGCACGGCAGCCGGCGTGGAGTGCAGGAAATGCTGCAGTCGTTGCACCGGCGATTGTTGCTTGAAAGCGGCGACATTCTTGTCGCTCTTGTCGAGTACCTTCTCGAACTCTTGCATCGCAGCCATGGCGAAGCATCCTCCCCAATGAGCTTGTCGTGTTTATCTTATTGAAAAGGGCGGCCGGAACCGCCCTTTCCCCATGAGAGTGTGCCTAAATCAGTTCGGGATCAACCCCAGCACTTGTCCAGGCCGTCCTTGACGCTGATCGACGGTACGCCGTCAGCCGGCTTGTCGGTGACAAGGTTCACGCCGGTGTCGAAGAAGGTCTTGCCTTCGGTTGCCTTAGGCTTGGTGCCGTCCTTTGCAAAGGCAGCAATGGCTTCGATGCCCTTGGATGCCATCAGCAGCGGATACTGCTGCGAGGTCGCGCCGATCTGGCCTTCCTGAACAGCCTTGACACCCGGGCAGCCGCCGTCAACCGACACGATCAGAACGTCCTTTTCCTTGCCGACAGCCTTGAGGGCCTGGTAGGCGCCAACAGCGGCCGGCTCGTTGATCGTGTGGATCACGTTGATGTCGGGGTTCTTCTGGAGAAGGTTTTCCATGGCCGTGCGGCCGCCTTCTTCGTTACCGTTCGTGACGTCATGACCAACGATGCGTGCATCGTCTTCGTCGCCGATCTTGGCCGGATCCTTCGGGTCGATACCGAAGCCCATCATGAAGCCCTGGTCGCGCAGAACGTCAACCGACGGCTGCGAGGGAGTGAGGTCGAGGAAGCCGACCTTGGCGTCCTTTGCCTTGTCGCCCATCGTTGCCTTGGCCCATGCGCCGATGAGCTTGCCAGCCTGCAGGTTGTCGGTGGCGAAGGTCATGTCGGCAGAGTCGATCGGGTCGAGGGGGGTGTCGAGAGCGATCACGAGAACGCCGGCGTCACGAGCCTTCTTGACGGAAGGAACGATAGCCTTGGTGTCGGATGCGGTGATCAGGATACCCTTGGCGCCATCGGCGATGCAGGACTCGATTGCAGCAACCTGGCTGTCGTTGTCGCCGTCGATCTTGCCGGCGTAGGTCTTCAGGTCAACGCCCAGTTCCTTGGCCTTGGCAGTCGCGCCTTCCTTCATCTTGACGAAGAAGGGGTTCGTGTCGGTCTTGGTGATCAGGCAGGCAGAAACGCCGGCGGCCATCGCCGGTGCGCTGAATGCAACGCCGAGCGCGAGTGCTGCGACTGCTGCGGAAATCGTTGTCTTTTTCATGAAGTTCCTCCCGAGAACTTTAAGTGCCTTGCGGCAGTTGATGGCCTCCCCGCCATAATCTGCATCTCCCACAGGAGGCTAAGCCGATCCATAGGCGGGATGAGGTTATAAAACGCCGAAAAAAACCGGATGTCAATAAATAAATCGAATTGAATTATTAAAAACTTGTGGCATCATCGATAAACACAGCATATGCCAATGGGGAGGAGACATCGGCATGTCGCGCACTAAAAAGACTGATCCCGGCGAGGAGGCTGGGCGCATCGTGATTCCGTCTGGCGGCGCCAATCAGGTGCGCGTAAGAGCCTATAACGAGCGTCTCGTGCTGTCCCTCGTGCGTAGTCACGGAGGCTTGTCGAAGGCTGAGATCGCCCGCGCATCCGGGCTTTCGGCGCAAACTGTCTCTGTGATCATGAGGGCTCTCGAGAAGGATGGATTGCTGATCCGCGGCACTCCTGTGCGCGGGCGCGTCGGACAACCTTCGACCCCCATGCTGCTCAATCCCGAAGGCGTGCTTGCCTTCGGCCTGAAGATCGGCCGGCGCAGCGCGGATCTTATTCTCATGGATTTTGTCGGGAATGTTCGCGCACGGCTGCGCAGCATTTACGCCTACCCGATGCCGGAGGAAATTCTGGCCTTCGTCAGGCAGAGCATTGCGGAAATCGAGGGCGGACTTTCGGCCACCGAGGCAGCACGCGTCGCCGGGCTGGGTGTTGCAGCACCTTTCGAATTGTGGAACTGGGCCGATCATGTCGGCGCGCCGCCCGGCAAGATGGACGCCTGGCGGCAGTTCGACCTTCGGGCTGAGGTGCAGAACCTCGTCTCCTATCCCGTCTACCTTCAAAATGACGCGACGAGCGCCTGCGGTGCGGAGCTGATGTTCGGACACGGCAAGTCCTATCCGGACTTTGTGTATTATTTCATCGGCACCTTCATTGGGGGTGGTATCGTCCTCAACTCTTCAGTCTTCACCGGCAAGACCGGTACGGCCGGAGCCATCGGTCCGCTCCCCGTGCGTGACCGCGCAGGAAAGACTCGCCAGCTGATCGATGTCGCATCGATCTTCATGCTCGAACACCTGATGAAGGAGCGTGGCATCGACAGTCGCCCGCTCTGGTATTCAGCGGATGGCTGGACCGATTCCGGCGAGCCTCTGGACCGCTGGATCGACGACTCCGCCGAAGCTCTGGCCCAGGCCATCATCGCTGCGGCTTCGATCATCGACTTTCCCGCGGCGATCATCGATGGAGGTTTCCCGGATTGGGTGCGCGGCCGCATGGTGGCGGCAACGCGCGAGGCCCTGGGCCGCTACGATCTGCAGGGCATCATCGTGCCCGAAATACTTGAGGGAAAAGTCGGGGACCAGGCACGCGCCATAGGTGCTGCCAGCCTGCCGCTCTTTGCCCGCTATCTCACAGACCAGAATGTCTTGTTCAAGGAGTTGTCCATTGTTGAAGGGGATTGATCCGATCCTGAGCCCTGAATTGCTGTTCACGCTGCGGGCTATGGGACACACCGACGAAATTGCGATTGTCGACGGCAACTATCCCGGCCAGGAGCATGCGCGACGCCTGATCCGCACCGACGGTCACGGGGTCATACCGGTGCTGAATGCCATCCTTTCGGTCATGCCGGTCGACGACTTTGTTCCGGAAGCCATTTTCCGCGCCATTCCGCGCGGAGACATGACTGCACTCGACCCCGTCCACGAAGAAATGGTTGCCTGCTGCCTGCGGCATGAGCCTCAGCGCAAGGTCGTGCCGCTGGCGCCTGCAGACTTCTACGCCCGCGTGCGCACCGCGCATACCGTCGTGCAGACAAGCGAGCCGCGGCTCTACGCCAACATCATCCTGCGCAAGGGCGTCATCTGGCCCTGATCCTGTTGCGGTCGTGCTGTTACCGGGGAAACTGAAACGCTTTCCCGTTCATGTCAGGTTCAGGCTCCGATCAACAACGGATTGAACCTGTCATGAACCGTATCTTCCTCGCCACCGCCTGCAGCCTGGCCGCCGGGTTCATTTTTGTTGCGCCAGTGTCGGAGCAGGGCGTTCCTGTGACCGTCGCGCAGCCTGTGACGCGCAGTCTTTCGCTCAGCGGCCAGACGACGATGATCCGGGTTGATTGCGTGAACGCTTCAAACCTTGCGAATGTGCGGACGCTTGCGTGTTCTGGCGTTTCAGCCAGAAAGAACTGAAGAGCCTGTCGCCACCCTCCGGCATCTTTTCTGTTGCAAGCATCCCCGTGCTGGGTGAATGTCCTCGGCAGGGCAGGCTGTAGGTTAGCGGACAGGTCGGCAATGCCCTTTGAATTGCTTGGGGGCATTCATGACAGGTGCAACACGAAGCGCCGCCTTCTGGCGTTCGTTTCCGATTTTCGAAGACTTCAATGAAAGGCTGATCGGCGCGCTCAGCGAGATCGCGACATTGCGCAAATGGACTGCGGGCGCGTCCATTTTCCAGCGCGGCGACGAAGGCAATTTCATGATTGCGCTGGCTTCCGGCCGCGTGCGGGTTTCGCTGATTACCCAGCAGGGCAAGGAACTGGTCCTTCGGCACCTCGAACCCGGCATGATCCTCGGCGAAATGGCGCTGCTGGATGGCGCGCCGCGATCGGCCGACGCCACAGCCGCGATCGCAAGCGAGGCCTACGTGATCGCGCGACGTGATTTTCAGGCTCTGCTTGATCAGCACCCGGAGGCCGCCCGCGCTGTCATTCGCTATCTCACGGTGCGCCTGCGCGAGACGACCGACCAGCTGGAAACCATCGCGCTCTATGACCTTGATGCCCGCGTCGCCCGTTTTCTGCTCGCAACCTTGCGGCAGATCCACGGCGACGATCTTCCGGAGACCGCCAATCTGCAACTGGCGCTGAGCCAGACCGAGATCGCAGGCGTACTTGGCGCAAGCAGACCCAAGATCAACCGCGCGATCGTCAGCCTCGAGGAGCGCGGTGCCATCCGCCGCAGCGGAAACGTCTTCGACTGCAACACGGCCCGGCTGCACACGATCGCCGAGCCCGAAGAGGACTGATCGCATTTGACGCGCTACTGGACAGGCCGAACCCTGAAGCCGATCCAGTTCGGCCTTGTCACCAGTATTCTGGTGTCGCTTGCCGTTTTTCTCCTGCCGCCGCATCTGCTTGAGGGGCCGCGCGAGCGCTTTTTCGATACGCTGAACCAATTGGGCAACCAAGCCGTCGATCCATCTGTTGTGGTCGTGGACGTCGATCGCAAAACCATTGGCGCGCTCAACGGCAAGACGTGGGACCGGGGTGATCTCGCAAGGCTGATCAGCGCAATTGCCGCGCAAAAGCCGGCGGTTGTTGCGTTGGATTTCGTCCTCAGCGCCAATTGTGAAGCGCAGGCGCCGGGAAATCGTGAGCTAGCGGACGCCCTGCGGCAGGCGCCCTCGGTGCTTGGTTTCCTTATCTCCGACCAGCATGGGCCACCGATGCAATCCCGCCTGCCGGTGATCGCCGGACGAGGGCTGAATATTCCGATGGGCTGGTTTCTGGATGGCGTGGAGGCGGCATGCCCGCTTTTCGCCGAAGGTGCGGCCGGTGAGGCGGGCGCCTTTCTGCTGGGCGATGCCGATGCGCGCGTTCGCCGTGTGCAGGCCTATTCCATCGTTGATGGTGCTGCCTATCCGGCGCTGCCGCTTGCAGCCATTCTTGTCGCGAGCGGCAACGGTTCACCACCGATAATTGAAGCCTCGCCTTTTGCGCTGCGTTTGGGTCCTAAGCGTTTCGGGCTTGGCGAAGACGGGAATCTGCGCTTCGTCGCTGCAAATGCAAGTACGATGGAGGGCCGGACCATGTCAGGCTCTGCGCTTCTTGGGGCAGGCTCCTCTCCGGTTTCACTGACGGGCAAGGTCGTTTTCGTCGGCAGCAGCCTGCCGAGCCTGGGGGGGCTCAGGGCGACGGCCTCGATGCCGCTGGAGCCGAGCGTGCAGATCGCCGCAGACCTCGCCTCCGGCATGCTTCAAGGTACGCTGCCGCATAGAATGCCGGGTTCAGCCCGCTACGAGGCACTGTTCGTTCTGGCTGCGGGGATCGCGATTTCTCTGGCCGCCGCGCGGTTCCGTCCCTCGGGTCTGGCAGCGCTTGGCAGTGCCGTCATTGTCGCAACGCTCTTGCTCGCATTCGGCCTCTATGCGCTCAACGGGCTTCTCGTTGACGGATTTTCGACCGCGCTCGCGCTTCTGGTCGTCCTGATCGTCGTCACCTATTTCCAGTTCGCCCGCGTGCGGGCAGCCGAGCGAAAGGCGCGCGCACGGTTCGGGCAATATCTGCCTCAGGCGGTCGTCGATCGCTATCTCGATGGTGAGGACCGGGGTCGCCCCGCAGGCGAAATGCGTGAGGTCACGGCGCTCTTCACAGATATCGAGGGCTTTTCGGCGCTGACGAAACGCCTCGATACCAAGGACATGGTCGCGCTGCTGGACATCTATTTCGCCGAAGTAAATGCCTGCGTTGCGCAGCACGGCGGCATGGTCGACAAGGTTGTCGGCGATGCCGTGCACGCGCTCTTCAATGCCCCCGAGGATCTGAAGAACCATGTGGACCGGGCTATCGATTGCGCCCTGAAGATCCGCGAATTGACGGAGAGGATGCGCACGCGGCCGGATTTCGTGGCCTGCGATTTCGGACGCACGAGGATCGGTCTGGAAACAGGTCCCGGAATCCTCGGCGAAGTGGGTGCAGGCGGGCGGCTGGATTACACCGCTCACGGACCCGCCATCAATTTGGCTGCCCGGCTGCAGGATGCCAACAAGCAGACCGGAACGTCCATCCTGATTGGGCCGGCTGCCGCTGCGGCGGCCAAACGGTCACTCACCGCCCTCGGAGAGCGCGACATTCGAGACTTTGGACCGCTGGAACTCTTTACGATCTGAACGCGTGCTTTTCAGCGCGTCGGCTTCAGGAAGAGCGTAACGGCGAAAGCGGAACCGCCAATTCCCACATTGTATCCGATGATCGCAAAAGCGAGGTCGATGACGCCCGCAATCGAAAAGACGGAGCTGAATGTCGCGATGCAAAACGTTGCAAGAAGAAATGCTGCAGTGAGCGCATAGGCGAAAACTGTCTTCAGCCCGGAGGCCGCAATGCCAAGTCCAAGAGATGTGGCCGCAATCATCAGTGTCCTCCTCCACCTCCGAATCTGCGAAGATCCGGAAGATTATTCGTCCCTCAAACGAATGAATAATTGTTTAAGTGAGTCGGAGGAGCGGGTCCATATATGAATTATCGTCCGTATTATTCATGGTACGAACGATATTGCATTGCATCAAAATTGCCCTTTACTTAGTCTTTGCTTACCAAGTCATTTGCGGGCACTGATCATGCAAGCCCGATGAGCGCCGTGGCTGTGGTGCCGGTCGCAAGAACGCGCGTCACGCGCAATGGCAACACCGCGCCCGCAGGTACTTCCGTAAAGATTATGCTGGCGCCTGACAGGGTAATCAAAGCGATTGCGCCGCCAGTGCCGGTGTAAAGTCCGCGCGTAGGTTCGGAAATGTCATTCGCGTCGTCGGGGGTAATGGCAAATGCATGGGTGGCGGGGCCATTGGCGGCCGTGGCATTGCTGGCAAAACGATCAGCCATGAAGAGGGTCCTTTCTATCCTGGGTTCAAGGGACCCCCATTGTCGGCGGTTGAGCGACAGCGTGGATAATTTTGCTCCGGTTCGGCGATCATCCAGGCCATCGCCATGCGCCCCGATGTGAAGAAAGCCTAGTCTTTTCAGCGTTGAGATTATCGAAAAGCTGCGCAGATGCCAGTCCGTGGTGCCCTGATCTCGCGTTCGACTTTCCTCCAATTTCTGGGGTTTGGCGAACTCAAATCCGATTGACTGCTTTTCCTGATGCTGAGCCCGGTGTAATTCATGGACCATGAGCGCGCCCTTCGAGACAGATTCGCCTTCCAACCTTTACGAATATTCGGTGTCGGAGCTTTCCGGCTCGATCAAGCGCACGGTCGAGAATGCTTTCGACCATGTCCGGATGCGCGGTGAAATCTCGGGCTATCGCGGGCCGCATTCATCCGGTCATGCCTATTTCAGCCTGAAGGATGATCGCGCGCGCATGGACGCTCTGATCTGGAAGGGAAATTTCACCCGCCTTCGCTTCCGTCCTGAAGAGGGCATGGAGGTGATCGTCACGGGCAAGATCACCACCTTCCCCGGTTCCTCCAAGTACCAGATCGTCATCGAGAACATGGAACCGGCCGGCGCCGGCGCGCTGATGGCCTTGCTTGAGGAGCGCAAGCGCAAGCTTGCCGCCGAAGGCCTGTTCGATGAAGGCCGCAAGCAGCTTTTGCCCTTCATGCCGATGGTAATCGGGGTTGTGACGTCGCCGACCGGCGCGGTCATTCGCGATATTCTGCACCGGATTTCGGATCGATTTCCCGTTCATGTCATCGTTTGGCCGGTCAAGGTACAGGGCGAAGGTTCGGGCGACGAGGTTGCGGCCGCTATTCGCGGCTTCAATGCACTGGAGCCCGGCGACGAGATCCGCCGACCCGACGTGCTGATCGTCGCGCGCGGCGGCGGTTCGCTGGAGGACCTTTGGAGCTTCAACGACGAGGCTGTGGTGCGGGCAGCGGCCGACAGCGAGATTCCGCTGATCTCGGCCGTTGGCCACGAAACGGACTGGACGCTGATCGACTACGCGGCCGACGTGCGCGCACCCACACCGACGGGTGCTGCCGAAATGGCCGTGCCCGTGAAGGCTGATCTCGAAGCGGAGGTTTCGGCGCTTTCTGCACGCCTCAAGGCGGCCGTGAACCGTCAGATGGAGCAGAACCGCCAGTCGCTGCGTTCGCTGGTTCGCGCGCTGCCATCTCTCGACCAGTTGCTTGCCTTGCCGCGCCGACGTTTTGACGAGGCTGCCGCGGGTCTCGGACGCGGGCTGGAGCTCAACACGCTCAACAAGCGCCGCACCTTCGATCGCGCTGCCTCACGGCTCAGGCCTGACATGCTTTCGGCTCGCCTTGCCGAAAGAAAGCAGGCTGTTGAACAGCATATGATGCGAATTGAGCGCGTTCTCGATCGCAACATTGCAGGCTATAGAAACCGTGTTTCGAGCGCCGATGCTTCGCTGCGCGCGCTGCCCGGGCGGCTGGTCAACGAAATCGGCCGCGTCCGCGACAGGCTCTCGGGCCTTGCGCTGAGGGCCGATACTGCGCTGTCCACGCGGCTGATGCGCTCCCGCGCCGGCCTTGCCGCGCATGATCGCGTGCTGCAGTCGCTGTCCTACAAGAATGTGCTGAAACGCGGCTATGCCGTGATCCGCAATGAGGCGGAAGAGGTGATTTCCGCCGCCGCTGCAGTTGCGCCGGGTGAAGCGCTCTCCATCGAGTTCGCCGATGGACGTGCATTAGCAACCGCAGGCGAGGGCGGAACGCCGGGCGCAACGCGCAAGCCCGCTCGACCGGCGCCTGCCAAAAAGCCCGAACAGGGCAGTCTCTTCTGACATCAAAAACCGGCCCTGATGGATCATCAGGACCGGCTTGATTGCAGCCAGGCGTAATATCAACGATCGTTGGTATAAGCTTTCAGGCCCACTCACCCTTGCGGAAAACGGGAACCTTCGTTCCATCGGCAGCGACGCCGTCGATATCGATTTCGCCTGAACCGATCATCCAGTCGATGTGGATCAGCGAGCTGTTTCCGCCCTGCGCGCGTATCTGCTCCTGCGTGAGGTTTGCACCGTCAAGGAAGCACTTGGAATAGCACTGGCCGAGTGCAATGTGGCAGGCGGCGTTTTCGTCAAACAGCGTGTTGTAGAAGAGCAGCCCCGAGGCCGAGATCGGCGAGGAGTGCGGCACGAGTGCCACTTCGCCGATGCGCCGTGCGCCCTCGTCGGTGTCCAGCACCTTGGTCAGCACGGCTTCGCCCTTGCTGGCGCGCGCTTCAACGATGCGGCCGGCCTCGAACCGCACTTCGATATCGTCGATCAGCGTTCCCTGATGGCTGAGCGGCTTGGTGGAGCGCACGTATCCATCGACCTTCCAGGCGTGCGGCGTGGTGAACACCTCTTCCGTCGGAATGTTGGGGTTGCAGGTGACGCCATTCTTCGCAACCGATGCGCCGCCATGCCATTCGTGCCCGTCTGCAAGGCCAACCGTCAGGTCCGTGCCCGGGCCCTTGAAGTGCAGTGCCGCGAAACGCATGTCGTTCAGCCACCTGGAGCGCTTGGCGAGGTTGGCATTATGCTCAGCCCAGGCCGAAACCGGGTCATCGCGATCGACGCGCGAGGCGGCAAAGATGGCATCCGCCAGCTTCTTCACGGCGTCAGCCTCGGCAAGCTCGGGGAATATCTGCCGCGCCCACGAGGGGTTGGGATAGGAAACGATGTTCCAGTTGATGTCGAAATTCGAGATCTTCTCCAGTGCCGGCTTGTAGGCAACCGACATGGCGCGGTTGGCGCGGGCCACCTTGGCCGGATCCTCGTTGGAAAGCATCATCGGGTTGTCGCCGGAAATGGCAAGCCGTGCCGTGCCATTGGCGTAGGCCTTGGCCATGCCCTCATAGAGCCAGCCCGCGGCCTTGTCGAAATTGGCCTCCGCGCCATAGCGGTAGCGGGCGAGCGTTGCCTCTTCGTCGCTATAGAAGGTCGAGACAAGCCCGCCGCCGGCAAGATAGGCGTGTTTGGTGAGAAGGCGGACCAGCGGCGCTGCGGCGAGCGGGGCAGTGATCACCAGATCCTGGCCCTCTTGCAGTTGCAGGCCGACCTTGATGGCGACTTCGGCAAGTTTCTCCAGTTTGATCGGGTCAATCGGCGTCGTGGTCATTGTTTCATCCATCTGGTAATTTGCATTATCTGGAGTGTGGGGTTTGAAAACCCCGATTTGAAGGGTTACGCAACAATCGCAGCCGTTTTTGCCTTCATTGCGGCAGCCGCGTCAGCCGGCGCAAGCCGCACCTGAAGCCCGCGCTGGCCGCCATTCATGAAGACATAAGGCTCGGCCATCGCGCTTTCCTCGATCACCGTGGGCACGAGCTTGCGCTGGCCAAAGGGCGAAATGCCGCCCACCACATAGCCGGTGTGCTTTTCCGCAGCGGCAGGCTTCATCATGTTTGCCGACTTGCCGCCGAAGGCCGCGGCGAGCTTCTTCATCGACACCTCACGATCAGACGGCAGAACGACGCAAACCGTCATGCCGTCGACTTCCGCCATCAGCGTCTTCAGCACCCGCGACGCGGGTTCGCCCAGCGCCTCGGCCGCCGCCATGCCGATTCTGTCTGCATCGGGGTCATAGTCATAGACATGAACGGTGTATTGTGTCTTTGCCTGGTCGAGCGCTTGCGTGGCCCGCGTGGTCTTCGCCATCGTTATCGTCCGAAAAAGGCTGCGTACTGATCCGGCTTGAAGCCGAGCGTCAACCGCCCGCCATCATTGAGAACCGGTCGCTTGATCATCGAGGGCTGCGCCAGCATCAGGTGGATTGCCTTCGCCTCGTCGAGATCGGCCTTGTCGGCATCCGGCAGGTTCTTGAACGTGGTGCCCGCGCGATTGAGCACCTTGTCCCAGCCAAGCTCGGTGCACCAGGCCTTCAGCGAGGCCACGTCGATGCCCACCGCCTTGTAGTCATGAAAATCATAAGCGACGCCGTTCGATTTCAGCCAGTCGAAGGCCTTCTTCATCGTGTCGCAGTTCTTGATGCCGTAGATCGTGGTCGCCACGCCGCATGCCCTCATGAGTCTTGATGGAATAAGTCGGTGATCACAAGGGAGGCGTCAAGTGCGGTTCAGCCTCAGAGCGGCTTGCGCGCGACGAGTTCGACGACGGCAGACATGCCTTGGTGGCCGCTCCCCTCATGAAGTTCCTTGTCGACGCTGTTGAGTTCGAGGATCTCAAAATCGGCGAAAGCCTCGCGGATCATGGCTTCAGTGTAGAGGTTGTCCAGCGTGCGCGGACCGCCGGTGCCATAGGCCAGCTGCTCGTGACGGTAGCCGGTGAGGAAAAGCATGCCGCCCGGCGCAGTTTCTATCGGAGACCGCGAAATTTGACGGCAAATTGCCTTCCTGCTTCGATTAGTTCATGCTGCCAATTACGTACTTCAATTTCATCTAGTTGCAGGCCGACCACAGATCTTGTCCAGCACCTGACGCGGAAGACCTCAAGCACAGGCCTGCCGCCTTTAGTTCCACAGATAGATCATCGCGCTTCATGCAGGCGCCCTTTTGAGCTCCGCCACTGTGCAAGCAGACTTGGTTTTGGTCTGCCCATTGGGCAACAATCCGGTCCGGACCACTCATTCCTTTATCTTTTTCAATCACGGTACCCGACTCTCCTTCCAACTTATGCGTCGCCGGGTTCCAAGTGAGCTCAAATTCCGCAGACCCAGAGGATTGTTTATTTCGCACTTGGCTACTGGTGAACCATTCAGCAATGCCTGTAATTGTGCAGACACTCCCACAAGTCACTCGCGCTGTGCCGGGCTTGATGCTGTAGGCCCGCGTCGGCCAACGTTGAGCAAATGCAATTTTCTCGCTAAGCACAGCCTGTTTCGAAACGGCCTTCCCGTAAAAGTTGATTGTGTCTGGGTAGATCGAATCCAGAAAGTGGATGGCATCGGCATCCTTCATTGACCAAGCCATATAATAAATGTCAGCGAATGCCAAAGCGACCTGTTCTGTCGTTACCGGTGCTGTGCTTGGCGGATTTGCCCCGACTTGGCTTGAAGTATCCTGCTTTGGGCTGGTTGATGACTGAGACGAAGCATTTGGAGACGTAATTTCAGGTGGCTGGGCCACGGTTGTCACGTTAAGTTCCTTCATTTCACCAGCCGTCAAATATCGTATATCGTCGCTGGGAGTTGCCAAACTAAGTTGTAACAGTTTCGGATCGATACCCATTTCGGTGAAGTACCCGATTATTTTCGCAGTTGCGGTTTGGATTCGACTAGCTGCCGTAGGACCATCCAAATTGGAGCCATCGCTAAATGATGATTGGTGAACTCCAATAGAGCCGGGTTCAGCCCATCGTGTTACACCACCCATAAAAACAAGTGAGCAGGCGGAAGCGCATTCCTTGTTCCGAAACTGCACTGTTGATAGACCAAGCTGACGAATTGCTCGGCCAAACGCGATGGCAGCGTCGATGTCTCCACCAGGGCTATCGAACGAAACAAATTTGGATTTGTTCGCAACTGCAGCTTGGATCAGCGCGGTCGGAGTATCGGTGGGATCAAATTGTCCACTAACCACAACTACCGGAAGTTCGTTGGGTATGGGAACGACATTGACCTGAATTCGAGCTTCGGCATTCCCCGAAAAACTAAACGCAGCACAAACAAACACGGCCCCAACAACTGAACGCATTGCACTATCCCCAAAATGCACACGAGGCACGCTCAGCTTCAGCTTTTGCCGCACCCACAAGCATGATTGTACGCAACCTTAAGGTTGTCGAGTCGGAATTTGGATACCGAGTTAGGAAAGGCTAGGCCAAATTCTGCGTTGACAACCCAAACAGTTGAACAAACCCAGTAACAAGCGCAGAAACGATAGATAGAGGGAGTCGCAACGATCTGTTCAAGACGAATAATACAGATTCATCAATGTCTTTATGAAGAATGGTGCCGCTTACGTGACTCGAACACGTGACCCCATCATTACGAATGATGTGCTCTACCGACTGAGCTAAAGCGGCACTCTACCACGCGGGAAAATCGTCTCCGGCGTTGCGTGACGCGCTGATACAGGCAAAGTCTAGCGATTTCAAGCCGGTTTTCGCCCGCAATCGGAGAAATTTGAAGGAGGGGCGCGTTCAGCGGCCCAGAGCCACGTTCTGATGGACCGGCCTCTCATGAGAGTCAGGGAGAGGCCAGCCCGTTCTTGTTGTTTCAGCCACAAATCGCCTTTTTGGCCGCCAGATACTCGCGCTCCAGCCGGTCGACGAGGGCGGCGGTGGAGGTGACTTCCTTGACCGCGCCAATGCCCTGGCCGCAGCCCCAGATGTCCTTCCAGGCCTTTGCGCCGCCCGATGTCGCCTGGCTGAAATCCATCTTCGAGGGGTCGGCTTCCGGCAGGTGGTCGGGATCCATGCCAGCGGCCTTGATCGAAGGCTTCAGATAGTTGCCGTGAATGCCGGTAAAGAAGTTGGAATAGACGATGTCGTCGGCGTTGGAGGCGACGATCATCTCCTTGTAGCCGTCGACGGCGCGCGCCTCATGCGTGGCGATGAAGGGCGAACCGATATAGGCCATGTCGGCGCCCATTGCCTGTGCGGCAAGAATCGCGCCGCCATTGGCAATGGCGCCGGAGAGAAGAAGCGGCCCGTCGAACCATTCGCGGATTTCCTGGATCAGCGCGAAGGGCGAGAGCTTGCCTGCGTGGCCACCCGCACCTGTCGCGACCGCGATGAGGCCGTTTGCGCCCTTGCGGATCGCCGAATTGGCGTGGCGGTTGTTGATCACGTCATGCAGCACGATGCCGCCATAGGACTGGATTGCCTGATTGACCTCCGGAACCGCGCCGAGGGAGGAAATGACGATCGGCACCTTGTATTTCACGCACATCATCAGGTCGTGTTCGAGCCGCTTGTTGGACGTGTGCACGATCTGATTCACGGCAAAGGGTGCGGCAGGCCGCCCCGGATTCTTGGCGTTATGGTCGGCCAGATCTTCCGTGATTTTGGCAAGCCATTCGTCCAGCTGCGCTTCGGGGCGCGCATTTAGCGCCGGAAACGAACCGATGACGCCAGCCTTGCATTGGGCAAGTGTCATGTCGGGGTGCGAAATGATGAAAAGCGGCGACGCGACAACTGGAATCCGGAGATTGTCTTTCAAGATGGACGGCAGAGCCATGCTTCCTCCCAGAAGCGCAATCCGCTTGATTTGCCTTCTCTGAAAGGCAGTGCGGATGCGCAAGGCTTTAGTTTCTGCGGGCTGGCCTGTGGGCGCATCTCGCAAATGACGTTTACGCAAACGTCAAATAATTAGCAGAGCCTGCGCGAAAAGAAAATGGAAACTTGCGTGCAGGCGATCTGATTCCAACATTCGCAACCCGATCCTGCAAGCACCCAGGCAAATGTTGGAATCGGTTAATCCACTAGCGGCCATAGCCGGTGGGTGGTGCAAAATTGCTGCTGGGTGTGGAAAAGCGCCAAAGGGCTATTTTCCGCCCGGATGTTTGTTTTGTAATCCTTTGTAAACCATTTAAGTGGACGCGGCTGTTGGATTATGTTTTCGGATCTGCACGGCGTCTCGCGCTGACATGCCCATTCGGGTGCGCGGCGCCAAAGTGACAGATAAGCGGAGCTTGCGCGTTTGAGCAATTTGGAAACGGCGATCAGGAAAGCGCTGGAAAAGGGCGGACCCGGTGTGGATCCGGCCCAGCGTGCGCGCGTCTATCAATCGGCCCGCAATGCGCTGGAAAACAGTTTCCGCAACCAGAACATCACGGACCCGGTGTTGATCGCCGAACAACGCCGCATCCTCGAGACTGCGATCCACGATATCGAGCGCGATATGCGCCTTGAGTTTACCGCAGTGCAGATTGCCCGGGAAAAGGCCGAGCGCGAGGAGGAGGCCCGACTTCGCGCCGAGTATGATGCGCTGGATCGGGCGCGGTCTTCGCGCGCAACCAGCGAACGGCGCGAGCCACCGGCACCGGACATGCCCGCGCAGGTTTTTCAAACACCCCCTTCGCAGCAGAGCGCCCAGCGTGTGGAGCCATCGCTCCATGCCGATGAAGTACCTCAGCGCAATGCCGAATTGCCCGAAGTGCGCGCCGAACGCCCGCCCGCTCAAGCTTTTCACGCCACCCCGAATGATATCGCAGCCGAGCCGGTTGCTTATTATGATGACGAGGAGGAGGACGCGGGTCTCTATGGCCGGTCGCATCCTGATGTAACGGCTGCCGAGGAAGAGGCCGCTGCCGAGCGTATCGATCGGGCTCCGGAGCGTGCGATCAAGCCCCGTCGCGTTCGTCGCTGGAAGGCAAAGGCCTTCGCGTTCGTCACGCTGCTGGCATTTGTAGGTGCCGGATGGTGGTGGGTTGAAAGCACCGGACTGCTGATCCCCCAGGCGCAGCGCGATGGCAGCGTCCCCAATCCGCCGCCAACGGTGACCGATGAAGATTTTGATGGCGCCAAGCAGTTGAAGTCGTTGTCCCGTCAGGGTGGCTATGGCGATGAGTGGACACTGCTCTATGAACCGGGCCGCACCAAGGATGCTGCGACCGGTCCTGCCGCCACGGTTTCAGTCAAGAACAGCGGCAATGGTCCTTATCTCGACTTTGCATCCACCGCGACCGGGCCCGACGGGGCGGTCACGGTCGATATTCCGCGCGACATTCTCGCCAAGATGCAGGGCAAGACGTCCAGTATCGCAGTCACTTTGCAGGGCGGCGACAAGCCGGTTCAGGTGGCCATCGAATGTGATTTCGGCAGCCTCGGGACATGCGGCCGTCATCGCTTCCTGTTGTCGCAGAACCGCTCCGACCTGCTCTTCGAGGTCGATGTCAAGGCCGACGGAAACCCCGATGGCGATGGCAAGCTGGTCATCAACCCTGACGCAGGTGGCGAGGCCAACGAGGCCCGGCTTTATTCCATCCACATCCAGCCGGGCGGTTGATAGCCGCCGGCCGTGGGAGGGCCTCAGTCCTTGAGGATTTCAGGCCCGTCGAGAATATCCTTGTCGATCTCGCCGATCGCGGCCTTTTCCTTGCCGTCATAGTCAAGGGAATGCAACATGTGGCGGATCAGGTTCAGCCGCGCGCGACGCTTGTCGTTCGCCCGGATCACGGTCCATGGCGCGTGCTTTGAATTGGTTTCCTTGAGCATCCGGTCGCGCGCCTTGGAATAGTCCGACCATTTGTCGAGCGCCGCGATATCCATGTCCGAGAGCTTCCAGACCTTGAGTGGGTCGTGACGGCGGTCGTGGAAGCGCTTCAGCTGCATTTCGCGACCGATGTTCAGCCAGAACTTGAACAGATAAATGCCGTCTTCGACAATCTGCTTTTCCACATGCGGCGCGTTCTTAAGAAATGACTCATACTGGTCGGGCGTGCAGAAGCCCATGACCGGCTCCACACCGGCGCGGTTATACCAGGAGCGGTCAAACGCGACGAATTCGCCGGCGGCCGGAAAATGGCTGATATAGCGCTGGAAATACCATTGGCCGCGTTCGGTCTCGGTCGGCTTGTTCAGCGCGACAGTCCTTGCGGAGCGTGGGTTCATATAGGCAAGGGCTGCGGCAATCGCCCCGCCCTTGCCTGCGGCGTCACGGCCTTCGAAGAGAGCAATCACCCGCTTGCCGGTCGCCTGCAGCCAGAACTGCACCTTCACCAGTTCCTTCTGAAGAGAGTACAGCTCGAGCTGGTAGTCTTCTTCCTTCATCTTCTTCTTATAGGGGAAGCCGCCGGATTCCAGAGCTGCCTCCTCGATCCACTCGGGCAAGTGCGGATCGTCCACGTCGAAACGGCGCTTCTCTCCATCGAACTTCAGCTCGACAACTCGGCTCCCGGGCTTGTTCATGCAACCTCCATGCAATGCGCTCTCCTTCCATATAGGCACGAATTGCGCCGGTTCGCATGCTGACCGAGAAAAACATGTCACAAAAAACAGCTAACCAATGGTATTGGTCGGATGATTCTGTGGGCCGTTTGTCCAAACACGGTCCTGGGAGGAGGTGGGAAGTGGCTTTGATGGAAAGCGGCAGCAAGATGCGCCTGATCAGTCCACCGGTTCTGGTTGCTGTCTTCATGCTGGCGGTGGTGGTGACGCTTGCGGCTGGCATGCCGGGTGTTGCCATGGTTCTTGCCATTGCCGCGGCAGTCGCGGTCAGCATAACCTATCGGTCGCCTGCCGCCGATGAAGTCTATGTGGCGCCCGCAAAGCCGTTGGAAGTGCGCCCGATCAACCATCTTGCCGATGTCAGTGCCGGTTTTTCGGCCATCGACATGCCGCTTTATCTTATCGACACCCGTGAAGATCTCGTCTTCCAGAACCAGGCCGCCGTCGGCGCGTTCGGCGAGATTGAATTGAATTCCCACATCTCGGCGCGGCTGAGATCACCCGCCATTCTGGACTGCATCCGCGAGACGATCGCGCGTGGGAACGTGAATACGGTTGAATATTCCGAGCGGCACCCTTCCACGCGGGTTTACACGGTCCGGGTCGCGCCTCTCGTGCTGGATTCCGACGAACGCTATTTCGTTCTCTCGTTCCATGACATTTCCGAGACCCGCCGTCTGGAGCAGATGCGCTCCGATTTCGTGGCCAATGCCAGCCATGAACTGCGCACGCCGCTTGCATCGCTGCAGGGCTTTATTGAGACCCTGCAGGGCCCCGCGAAGGGAGACGCCAAGGCGGGAGAACGCTTTCTCGCCATCATGCTGGAACAGGTTCAGCGCATGAACCGTCTTGTGGACGATCTCCTGTCCCTGTCCCGACTTGAACTCAAGGCGCACATAGCCCCCTCGGACAAGGTTGAACTCGGGCCCCTTCTGGGTCATGTGCGCGATGCGCTGCAGCCGCTCGCCCTGTCGCTGGATGTCGAGATCGCCCTGAAGTTGCCCGAAGCCAAGGTCTATGTGACCGGTGATCGCGACGAGCTTATCCAGGTTTTTGAAAACCTCGTTCAGAATGCCTGCAAATATGGCCAGGACGGGCGGAAGGTCCAGGTGACCCTTCATCCTGCCAGTGACGATCACGGCCCGGATGTCAGCGTGCAGGATTACGGCCCGGGCATTCACGACGAGCACTTGCCGCGACTGACCGAACGCTTCTACCGCGTGAATGTGGAAGCAAGCCGCTCCAAGAAGGGAACTGGCCTTGGTCTTGCCATCGTCAAGCACATCCTGACGCGCCACCGGGCGCGGCTTCTTGTCAGTTCCGAAGTCGGTAAGGGTTCGATCTTCACCGTCCGGTTTTAGACTTTCGCTACCCAGGTTTAGGACTGTCGAAAAATACTTAGTGATTTCAGTGGCATGAAGTGTCACAAATCTTTCGCTTAACTGTCATAAAAGCATACTGCGGTCCGCGCTAGTAAGACGCGACCTGAGAAACGGCGCATTCGAGAGGCTGAGATGAACCATTCGCACATCATGACCGTCTATGACGAGGAGTTGAAGTTCCTGAGCCGCCGTATCTCCGAAATGGGCGGGATGGCAGAGCAGATGGCAAGCGATGCCGTTCGTGCGCTGGTGACTGCCGATGCAGCACTTGCCCAACGCGTGATTTCGGATGACGCTGTGCTTGACGCGATCGAACGCGAAGTGACTGACAAGGCCATCCTGACGATCGCCCGCCGCCAGCCGGTTGCGGCGGATCTGCGCGAAATCATGGGTGCGATCCGTATCGCGTCCGACCTCGAGCGCGTCGGCGATCTTGGCAAGAACACCGCAAAGCGCGTGATCGCGGTTCAGCAGAGCGGCGTTCCACGTCCGCTCGCCCGTGGCATCGAGCATCTTTCGGAGCTGGCGCTCGCGCAGCTCAAGGATGTTCTGGATGTGTATGCCACGCGGCTGGCCGAAAAGGCCCAGGCGATCCGTGACCGCGACGAGGAAATCGACGCGATGTACACATCGCTCTTCCGCGAAATGCTGACTTACATGATGGAAGATCCGCGCAACATCACGCCCTGCACGCATCTTCTGTTCTGCGCCAAGAACATCGAGCGCATCGGCGACCACGCGACCAACATCGCTGAGACCATCTACTACATGACGACCGGCAGCCAGCCTGCGGGCGAACGCCCAAAGGACGACAACACCGCGACGATGACCGCGGAAGGTTGATTGGTTCGCAAGCCCACACTGGAAAACTGACACATGCAGCCCAAGATTACTGTTGTGGAAGACGAAGAGGCCTTGAGCGTATTGTTGCGCTACAACCTCGAAGCCGAAGGCTATGACGTGGAGACGATCCCGCGTGGCGACGAGGCGGATATCCGTCTTCAAGAGCAGGTGCCGGACCTTCTGATCCTTGACTGGATGCTGCCTGGAGTGCCCGGGATCGAGCTTTGCCGCCGCCTGCGCGCACGCGCGGGCACCGAGCGGCTGCCGATCATCATGCTGACGGCGCGCGGCGAAGAAAGCGAACGCATTCGCGGTCTTTCGACGGGTGCAGACGACTATGTGGTCAAGCCGTTTTCGACGCCTGAACTGATGGCGCGCGTGAAGGCGATGCTGCGCCGTGTTCGCCCTGAAGTCGTTTCCTCACAGCTGAAGTGTGGTGACATTGAGCTTGATCGCGACAGTCATCGCGTCCACCGCCGTTCGCGCGAAGTCCGCCTCGGGCCGACCGAGTTCCGCCTGCTCGAATTCTTCATGTCAGCGCCAGGTCGCGTGTTTTCGCGCTCCCAGTTGCTCGATGGCGTATGGGGCCACGACATCTATGTCGACGAACGTACGGTTGACGTGCATATCGGGCGCCTTCGCAAGGCACTGAATTTTTCCAACATGCCAGATGTGATCCGCACCGTTCGAGGCGCCGGTTACTCCATGGAGGGATGAGGCCAGCAGGCCTCTTCTTGATTTTGGGGAACCTAAGTGACCCTGACGCGTTTCTCTTCCGCAAACGGCAACAATTGCCATTACCAAGGAGAAACGCTCATGAGCAGCATCACCGATAAGGTCGCCGGCAAGGTCAATGAAGTCGCAGGCAAGGCCAAGCAGGCTGTTGGCAAGGCGACCGGCGATGACAAGTTGCGCGCAGAAGGCGCTGCCCAGGAAGTCAAGGGCAAGGTTCAGACCGCCAAGGGCAATGCCAAGGATGCGGTGAAAAGCTTCACCGACCGCCTCTGATATTTTAAAGCCATGCTTCAACAAACGAACGGGCCCCAGTCGGGGCCCGTATCAATATCCACCAGAAACAAATGCCTCGATACACAGCGCGGTGCGTACAATTGAACACACGAACGACGCTGTAACACGTTCAGTCCAAGCATGTTCGTTCCGCTCAATTGAAACCAATTGAGCACAACATGGGCTAGCGTGCTGCGCGACGACGCTCGGAAGACGGTTGATAAGCAAGCCGCGAGTGGTACGTGCAATAGGGCGAGCTATCCGGGCTGTCATTGCCGCAGAAGTGGAAATCATCCTTCATCGGATCGCCGACCGGCCACTTGCAGGTGCGTTCCGTCAGTTCCGTCAGCGCAAGACGGCGCGAAATCGGCACGACGACGTTCGAAGCCGGCACGATCTCCATTTCCTGATAGAGATCGGCATCGACCTCCTCACGGATCAGCGTTGCGCCTGCAGCGCGGGTGATCGTGCGGGTCGCCGTGCGTGCCGTGAAATTCTGCTGGCGTGGTGCTGCGGGAGCCGCACGCTTTGCAGGGCGCGCAGGTGCCGCACCGCCAGCCTTCGCACGTCCTGGCAGGCAAAGCCTGTGCACCTTGCCGATAACAGCATTTCGACTGACGCCGCCGAGTTGTGCCGCGATCTGGCTCGCGCTCAGGCCCTCGGACCACAGCTTTTTCAGACGCTCGACACGCTCATCCGTCCAGCCCATTGTCATATTAGATTCCGCTCCTTGTCATTGACAGAATCCGTCACCCCGGCCACGGAGACTTCCGTTGCCCGCTACGCGTGTACATTGTGGTGACTAGTTCCGCCGCATGCAGTCTAGTAATTATTTATTAACCTAAAGGTCGGGTGACTCTGTGGCAAGAGTCGGTCGAATCGGCGCGAATCGTTTTCTGTGTTTTTCCCCAACTTGATGGGAAATCGGCAACACTATGACCCATTTCGGGGCGGTTATATCGCCTGCGATGAAATCGTTTGAATCCCGGATTCTCAGGATGTTGAGCGACCATGAAAAATAGTGCTTGACTGGTTCCATAGTTCGCTATCGGGCGCGGCGATGACGACCTGCGATCGCATTGCGGTTACTCCATGCGCGGCATGCACGCATCATCAGGCTGCGGATGCACCAGCAGACTCATCTTGCGGGAGGCTGGACGCTCATAGGTAGAGGAAAACCCTGTAAATGCCGTGATTTATTGACAATGACGGCTGAAAATGGTGATAGTGCCGCAGCCGCTAGCTTCTAGCGGCTTTTTTGATTTCCCGTCCTGGTGACCGAAGGAGATTTGCGTCATGGCCAATGCCACGCCGCTTTATGACTCTTATTCCCGCGCGCCTCTGCGTTTCGAGCGCGGTGAAGGCGTATGGCTGATAACCGAGCAGGGCGAACGCTATCTCGATTTTGCTGCCGGCGTCGCGGTCAATTCGCTGGGGCATTCGCATCCGCATCTGGTCGAGAGGCTGAAGTCGCAGGCCGAAAAGCTGTGGCACGTCTCCAATCTTTACGAAGCGCCCGGCCAGGAGCAGCTTGCAAGCCGCCTGATCGCTAACACGTTTGCCGACAAGGTGTTCTTCACGAACTCTGGTGCCGAGGCGATGGAATGCGCGATCAAGACCGCGCGCCGCTATCAGTTCCACAAGGGTCATCCCGAAAAGTTCCACATCATTACGTTTGAAGGCGCCTTTCATGGGCGCACGACTGCGACGATTGCGGCGGGTGGAAACGAGAAATACATCGAGGGCTTTGGCCCCAAGGTTCCCGGCTTCGACAAGGTCGACTTTGGCGACCTCAAGGCCGTCGAGGCCGCGATCACCGATGCAACGGGTGCAATCCTCATCGAGCCCGTGCAGGGCGAGGGTGGTGTGCGGCCCGCAGATGTCGAATTCCTGCGTGGGCTTCGCCGTCTCTGTGACGAACACGGGCTGCTGCTGATCCTGGATGAAGTGCAGTCGGGCGTCGGCAGGACCGGTCGCCTGTTTGCGCACGAATGGGCCGGGATCGAGCCGGACATCATGGGTATCGCCAAGGGCATTGGCGGCGGTTTTCCGTTTGGCGCTTGCCTTGCAACTGCAGAAGCGGCCTCGGGAATGACGGCAGGAACGCACGGCTCTACCTATGGCGGCAACCCGCTTGCCATGGCTGTCGGTAATGCAGTGCTCGACGTCGTTCTGGCTGACGGCTTCCTGCAGCACGTCAATGATATGAGCCTCATGTTCCGTCAGGGACTTGAATCGCTCAAGGATCGCTATCCGGACTTGATCGAGGACGTCCGAGGCCAGGGCCTGTTGCTGGGCATCAAGGCCAAGCCACCGGTTGCGGGGTTGATTGCATCGGCGCGCCACGAGCATCTGCTCGGCGTGGGCGCGGGCGACAACGTCATGCGTCTCGTGCCGCCCTTGACCGTGACGGCGGATGAAATTCGCGAGGGTCTCAATCGTCTTGAAAAGGCGCTTGATGGTCTGCGGGCTGCAGCCTGAAACAGGCAGGGCGCATGAATGCGCCCGCAATATGAATAGTATCCTGCGGCACGACAGCGTTGATCAGGGGATCGACCGGCGCGGCACGACAAAACCGATATTGGACTTCGACATGGCATCACCAAAGCATTTTCTGGACTTGTCCGCCGTTTCGGCAGCCGACCTGCGCCACATCATGGACGATGCGCTGGCGCGCAAGAAGGCGACCAAGGCCGGGACCGCGGACCAGCCGCTCAAGGGCAAGACCCTGGCCATGATCTTTGAAAAGCCTTCGACCCGGACCCGTGTCTCCTTCGATGTCGGCATGCGCCAGCTCGGTGGCGAGACGCTTTTCCTGTCCGGCACTGAAATGCAGCTTGGCCGCGCCGAAACCATTGGCGATACCGCAAAGGTCCTCTCGCGCTTCGTCGACGTCATCATGATCCGCACGACACAGCATTCGCGCCTCCTCGAGCTGGCCGAACACGCGACCGTGCCCGTGATCAATGCGCTGACAGATGATACGCATCCCTGCCAGATCATGGCCGACATCATGACTTTCGAAGAGCATCGGGGACCGATCAAGGGCAAGACGCTCGCCTGGACGGGCGACGGCAACAATGTCCTGCATTCGCTGGTCGAAGGCTCCGCGCGCTTCGGCTACCGCATGAACATGGCCGTGCCGATGGGCTCCGAGCCTGATGACCGTTTCCTCAACTGGGCGCGCAACAACGGCGGCGAGGTCATGTTGACCCATGACGCCGAGCGTGCCGTTGACGGCGTCGACTGCGTGATTACCGATACCTGGGTTTCCATGAACCAGGAGCATCGCGCACGCGGCCATAACATTTTCATGCCCTATCAGGTCAACAACCAGCTGATGAGCCACGCGCGGCCGGACGCGCTCTTCATGCACTGCCTGCCGGCGCACCGCGGTGAAGAGGTCACGGACGAGGTGATCGACGGGCCGCAGTCGGTGGTCTTCGATGAGGCCGAGAACCGCCTCCATGCGCAGAAGTCGATTCTCGCATGGTGCCTTGGCGCAATCTGATCGCGTACCTATATGCAGGCGGTTCATGAAACGGCGCTCGCCGATTGTTCATTGAATCCTGCAAAAGAAGCCTGATAAGACGGCCGCCTGATGAAGGCGATGGCCGGGAGAAAATCGATGTCCGATGTAAGCGCCAGCCTCGGCGAATTTGACTTCGCCGGTGACGACAGTGTTGTACCGTTCCAGGTTGAAGGATTGGATGTGCGCGGCCGTGCCGTGCAGATCGGCCCCATGCTGGACACCATTCTCGAGCGCCACAAATATCCCCTGCCGGTCGCTCGCCTGCTGTCGGAGGCCATCGTTCTGACGGTGCTTCTGGGCACGTCGCTGAAGTTCGATGGCAAGCTGATCGTCCAGACGCAGGGCGACGGTCCGGTTGATTTGCTGGTCGCCGACTTTTCGACGCCGGAAAACGTGCGCGCCTATGCCCGCTTTGATGAAGAGCGGCTGGCCGAGTATGTTGCCGCTGGAAAGTCCGAGCCGCAGGATCTGCTGGGCAAGGGCATTCTTGCCTTCACCATCGATCAGGGCGCCTACATGCAGCGTTACCAGGGCATCGTGCCGCTGGACGGTTCGTCTTTGCAGCAGATCGCAATGGTCTACTTCCGTCAGTCTGAACAGATCCCGACAGCGGTGCGTCTCAGCGCTGCCGAGCTCATTGATCGCGACGCCGAAGGCAAGCCGCGTCATCGCTGGCGTGCAGGCGGCCTCATTGCGCAGTTCCTGCCGGAAGCGCCGGAGCGCATGCGCCAGGCCGATCTGCCAGGCGGTGATGGCGATGACGAGGGCCACCAGCTGGAAGAGGATGATCATTGGACCGAAGCGCGCTCGCTTGTCGAGACCATCGATCTGGATGAACTGACGGATCCAACCGTCGGTGCCGAGCGCTTGCTCTATCGCCTGTTTCACGAGCGCGGTGTGCGTGTCTACGAAGCGCACAAGGTCTTCGACCGGTGCTCCTGCTCGCGCGACAAGATCATTGGCGTACTTCACGGTCTTTCGGACGACGAAATCGCCGAAAGCATCGAGGATGGCATTATTGCGGTGGATTGCGAGTTCTGTTCAACGAACTACCGCTTCACGGCCGAAGAGGTAAATGTCCTGCGCTCGCAGCCGCAGGACTAATTCATCTTACACTCAACTGGACTCAGTTGAGCGTGCGGGCAAGCCCGGGGGAATCCAACGAAAAAGCGGGGATGGCGACGTCGAATGTCTCCCCGCTGTCGGTTTCCATCTGATAGCGGCCAAACATCATGCCGGAGGGGGTGTCCAGCGGGCAGCCCGAGGAATATTCGTAGGTATCGCCGGGTGCAAGACGCGGCTGCTCGCCGATCACGCCCGGACCTGTGACCTCGTCGACCTGTCCATTCTGATCCGTGATATGCCAATAACGATGCATCAGCCGAACCGGCGTATCAGACCAGTTGGCAATCACAATGCGGTAACCCCACACGTAGCGGCTGTCTTCCGGATCGGATTGTTCCGGAAGATAAAACGGTTCCACTGTAACTTCGATATCCCGGGTGACCGCTCTGTACATGCCACACCTTTTTTCGTGCATATACCGGATATCGTACACGAAATTGCCCGCGTCAAGTTGTCAGCGCTGTCAACCCGGCCAGTCTCTTGAATTTGTTCCACAGTCAAGGATGCACCCGGTCCGGGCATTATATCAATGATCGTTGGTATTAGCGGTGGACAGAAGTCCGAAGAGCGGCTGGCCGGGAAAAATTCCCCAAAAATGCCGCCTTTTTTGTTGACTAAAAATATCATGATATTATGCGTGGTCTCGATGAAGACTGGCGCTCGATATACGCCAGAGGCCAGACAATCGGAGTCGTTCGATGAAATTCGCCAAGTCAGCGCGTGTCGCCGTCCTTGCGGCTTGCGCATTTGCCCCCGTTCCCATGGTTTCGGTTCACGCCGAGGATCTTGTGACCTATGAGCTGAGCTTCAAGGACAAGGCGTTTGCCCCGGCAGAGCTCAAGGTCAAGGCGGGTCAGCCATTCCGGATCAAGCTCAAGAACAATGGCCCCATGCCGGTCGAAATTGAATCGCATCAGCTTGGCTTCGAAAAGGTAGCTGCAGGCTTTACGTCCATCGTCGTAAACGTGCGCGCCCAGAACGCCGGAACCTATGACTATTTCGATGACTTTCACCCGAAGGATAGCGTCGGCAAGGTCATTGTTGAATAAGCGCAAGGGAGAATGTCATGCTCGGTGCGCTTGTCATCGTATTTCGCGAAGTCTTTGAAGCCGGATTGGTGATTGGCATTGTTCTGGCAGCGACGCGGCTTGTTGCCGGAAGTCGCTGGTGGATCGCCGGCGGCGTTCTCGCCGGTGTTGCGGGCAGCATCATTCTGGCGGCCTTTGCTGGCGCAGTGTCCGAATGGGCCGATGGCTTCGGTCAGGAACTCTTCAATGCGGCCGTTTTGGCCATCGCCGTCTGCATGCTTGTCTGGCACAATCTCTGGATGGCGCGCCACGGCCGAGAATTGGCCGCAGACCTGATCGCGACGGGCGAGGCGGTTCGCCAGGGTTCCCGGCCTCAGGCCGCTCTAGCGGTTGTCGTAGGTGTTGCGGTGCTGCGCGAAGGGGCTGAAATCGCCCTCTTCATGTACGGGATCGTACTTGCGGGCGGGGATAGCTGGACGTCGCTTGCGCTTGGATCCGTTCTCGGGCTTGCCCTGGGTGGCGTTGTATCAGGCCTGACCTATTTCGGTCTGGTCAAGATACCCGCGCGCTATCTGTTTGCAGTAACCAGCCTCCTGATCACCTTCCTCGCTGCCAGCATGGCCTCGCAATGTGCGGCGCTGCTGCAGGCTTCTGGCAAGGTTACGGCGCTCTCGTCGACGGCATGGGATACGTCATGGTTGCTCGATGAAGGCAGCATTGCCGGCCGTCTGCTGCACACCATGATCGGCTATTCACAGCAGCCGACGGTTTTGCAGGTCGTCGTCTACGCGCTGACCCTGATTATCATTTTCGCCCTGACCCGCGCCTTTTCGCCGCGGCACGGCCAGCCGCAAAGGGCCGCGCACGCCAGCCGGTGACTATTCATGCATGTCGCGCTCAATCGAATTCAATTGAGCGCACCGCGCTGAAGGGTAGGCAATCTTGATCGCAAATCAAAAAAGGCGCGGCTTCTACAAGCCGCGCCTTTTTCTGTTGGTCATGTGACTGCGCGATTTCAGGCCTTGACCTTCGACAATGCCTGTTCGAGATCGGCCAGCAGGTCGTCGCCGTCCTCTATACCCAGGGAAAGGCGAACCGTGCCGGCAGAAATGCCAAGCTCGGCGCGGTCTTCTTCCTTCAGGTTCTTGTGCGTTGTCGTTGCCGGATGGGTGATCAGGCTCTTGGCATCGCCAAGATTGTTGGAAATGCGGATCACCTGCAGCGCGTCCTGAAGCGCGAAGGCCGCGTCCTTGCCGCCCTTGAGCTCGAAGGCCACGAGCGTGGAGCCACCCGACATCTGGCGCGCAATGATATCAGCCTGCGGATGGTCTGCCCGACCGGGGTAGATCACCCGTGCGACAGCCTTGTGATCTGCCAGCAGATCAGCAACGCGAGCGGCATTCTCGGTCTGCTGCTTGACGCGCAACGGCAGGGTCTCCAGGCCCTTGAGCAGGGTCCAGGCATTGAACGGCGACATGGCCGGACCCGTATGACGGAAGTAATCATGCAGGTTTTCGTCAATCCACTCCTTGGACGAGAGGATGACGCCACCAAGGCAGCGGCCCTGGCCGTCGATATGCTTGGTCGCTGAATAGACCACGACGTGTGCACCGAGTTCCAGCGGTTGCTGGAAGAGCGGCGTCGCAAATACGTTGTCGACAACGAGCTTGGCGCCGATCTGGTTTGCAAGCTTTGCAACGCCCTCGATGTCGATGACTTCGAGTGTCGGGTTAGTCGGGCTTTCCAGGAACATGACCTTCGTGTTCGGCTGGATGGCCTTTTCCCAGTTTGCAAGGTCGCGTCCGTCGATCAGCGTGCAGCCGATGCCGTAGCGGGGCGCAAGTGTCTCCACGATATAGCGGCACGAGCCGAACAGCGCACGGGCGGCAACGATATGGTCACCTGCCTTCAGCTGGCAAAGGATCGCCGCAGAGATGGCCGCCATGCCCGATGCCGTGGCGCGCGCGTCTTCCGCGCCTTCCAGAAGGCACATGCGCTTTTCGAACATGTCGTTGGTCGGAGATCCGTAACGGGCGTAGATGAAGCCATCGTCCTCGCCCTTGAAACGCGCCTCGGCCGAGGCGGAGGTTTCATAAAGGAAGCCCTGGGTGAGGAAGATTGCTTCCGACATTTCGCCAAACTGTGACCGCAGGGATCCGCCGTGGACGAGTTTGGTTGCCGGTTTCCAGTTCTTGCTCATGGTATCCGTCGCTTTCGCTCAATAAAAAAACCGGTCGCAATTGCGGACCGGTTTCACACCCGGTCCTTTTAGCCACTTGTTTAACGTGGCTGCAAGCCGACCGGCCAAATCACCACGGGATAAAAACGCCATACGCCTCAATGGCGCTTGCGTCAATCTCCCGATTTTGGTTTTGTCCCGCAAAGGATTGACGACATGACGCGCAAAACCGGAATTCTGGCAGACAGAGACATCAAGGCTCTTTTCGAGGCGGGCAAGCTGAGAAGCGAAGGGCCACTCGATGTGGACCAGATCCAGCCCGCCAGCCTTGATTTGAGGCTGGGGCCAAAGGCATTCCGCGTGCGCGCCAGCTTCCTGCCGGGTCCGCAGCATCTGGTTGCCGACAAGCTCAACCGTCTGGCCCTGCATGTGATTGATCTGCGCGAAGGCGCGGTTCTCGAGACAGGGTGCGTCTATATTGTACCGCTGATGGAGTCAGTGGATCTCGAACAGCACATTTCCGCGTCCGCAAATCCCAAGAGCTCCACCGGGCGCCTGGATATATTTACCCGGGTCATTACCGATCGCGCGCAGGAATTCGACAAGATCCCGGCAGGCTATAACGGTCCGCTCTATCTGGAAATCTCGCCCCGCACCTTCCCGGTCGTCGTCCGTCAGGGTTCTCGCCTGTCGCAGATCCGCTTCCGTATCGGCAATGCGCTTCTGAGCGAGGCCGAGGTCAATGCGCTGCATGCTGCTGAAGGGCTCGTGGCGACCGAAACCCCGAACGTGTCCGGTGCCGGCATTGCCTTGTCGATTGATCTCGAAGGGACCGGCCCCGATGGTCTCATCGGCTATCGTGGCAAGCATCATACGGCAGTTGTCGACGTTGATCGCAAGGGCGCCCACGAGCTTCTGGACTTCTGGGAGCCGATCTATGGTCGCGGACGCCATGAACTCATTCTTGATCCGGATGAGTTCTATATTCTTGTTTCGCGCGAGGCTGTGCATGTCCCACCGCTGTTTGCGGCGGAGATGACGCCCTTCGATCCGCTGGTCGGCGAGTTCCGTGTCCACTACGCCGGTTTCTTCGACCCGGGTTTCGGTCATGCCGGTGCAGGTGGCAAGGGCGCGCGTGCGGTTCTGGAAGTGCGCAGCCACGAAGTGCCGTTCATTCTGGAACATGGTCAGATTGTCGGACGTCTGGTCTACGAACACATGCTGGCGCGTCCGGAGGCGCTCTATGGTTCCGGTCTCGGATCCAATTATCAGGCGCAGGGCCTGAAACTGTCGAAGCACTTCAAAGGCTGATCGAACCGCCGGACAACGGGCCCGGCGTTAACCACCACGTGTGATACCTACGAACATTTTTGAGACGATTGTTCTCGTTGCGTTGACAATTGCCAACCCCGGATTAGGAATTCGGAAACTTTGTCAGCGTGAGGGTTACATGAAAGAGCTTCTTTTTACATTCCAGGGCCGCATTAATCGCAAGAAGTTTTGGTTTGCGTTCCTGATCCACTTGCTGGCTGCTGCTGCGGTCGGTGTGATCATGACGCTTCTGTGGCAGGTCGATCCCGGTACGGTCGGCGAGGACGGTACGTTCCATGTCGAAGGCACGGCGTCCATTCCCTATTTTATCGTTGGTATTGCCTATCTGGTATTTGCGATTTGGTCGGGTCTTGCCGTTTCCATCAAGCGCGTGCATGACCGCGACAAGTCAGGCTGGTTTATCCTTATACAGCTGATCCCGTTCATCGGCGCGATCTGGTTCTTCATCGAGGCCTATGTTCTGAAGGGCACGACCGGGCCAAACCGCTTCGGCGAGGATCCGCTGGCGGCTGCATAAGCACCGCACTTCGGGCTGGAACACCATGAGATGAAAAGAGCGCCGGAAAAGTCCGGCGCTCTTCTTGTTTCAGTTGCAGTCTGAAGCAACGACCTTGCAGTCGTCCTTGCCGCAACCCTGCATGGATTGCTTCTCGGCATCGTCCTTGGAGGGAGCCTTGCCCCATCCGATCGAGCTTCCGTTCGAGGCCAGCGCGCCACACTGTTCGTAAGTGGTTGCGAGCGTGCAGTTCTTGCCACCTTCCTCGGTGCAGAACTTCATGGCGTTGTCCGAGGCTTCCTTTTCGGAATCGCCGCCGCCGACGCCGTAATACGGGGTCTTGGTGGTGGCATCCGATGTGTCGACTGCAAATGCACCCCACTTCGTATCACCTGCAAGCAGGCTGCCTGCGGAAACTGTGAGTGCGAAGGCTGCTGCAAAGCCAATTCTGGCAAAATGTTTCATGATGTACTCGATTCCTGTCCAACGGTCCGCCACGAGCATGCGTGGCTGGCTGGACACTATCAGGAGGGACATAACAAATCCTGAATGTGTTTCGTGTGCAAGCGATTGAGTTCACTTGCAATTCCTTGGCCGATCGCTATCAGATTATATGCTTGGCGCGGGTCTCGGTGGCATGGATGGCCAATGCTTTCCACTTCGCACTTTCGCCATTTTCCAGGCACGGCGCTTCGAGGAAATCATGAAACTCTGGACGGTAGCACCGGCACTTTTGATATTGGCTGCAGCACCGGGCGAACCGCTGCCGACGAAAGCTGAGGTTCCCGAGCGCGTGGGTCAGGCACTCGCGCGCCGGCTTGGCGATGAGCTTGTCTCGGTGCACCTCGACAAGGTCCTGCCGAGCCAGGATCTGCCGGGCTTTGTCGCCTGCGGCCGGGCTACCGAGAAAAGGGGAGATCAGGCGGAGACGACCGAGCGCTTTTTCGTTGTCGTGCCAGGTAGTTTTGCGGTGCTCGATCGCGACGGGACCAGCCTCGTGGATCTTTACTGGACGCGTTACGGCTGCTGAGCGGGAGCGGCGGAGAGCGTTGCAATCTTGTCGGCGTTCTTCACATCGTTGGTGAAGGCAACCCAGACGTCGGGATCTTCAGAGGACTGGCGCTTTAGGAACGTATAGCCCGTTTCGCGCCAGAGAACGACGCGATCGGTGAGATTGTCAAGGATGAGATCACCGCGATCCGTGCGCGCCATCAGCACAAGGTGACCCTCGTTCTGGTGGTCGAGAACAACCGTCAGAAAGAGAGCAGATGAAGACCAGCCGGCTTCGACCAGCAGGCGCTTCTTCAGGATCGCATAGTCGTTGCAATTGCCCATGCCGTCGTCGGGATAGGTCCACCAGTTGGCAATGCCCTTGGCGTAAATGTGGTAATGCTCGTCATCCGTCACGCCGGCGATATTCTGGTTGACCAGCCGGTTGACGTTGAGCAGCGCTTTCCACTTGTCTTCGTCAAGACTGACGGTGTCGCCGCCGCTTGATGCGTTGGCGGCATGACATTCGGCCTGATGCTCCTGGCAGAACAGATGCCAGCCGATCGGGATGGATGTTGCGCCGGCGGTGCTGGCAAATGCGCTCTGTGCGGTTTCTTTCGACCCCTGCCTTGCCTCGGCAAAGCCGACGCCAAATGCGCCAAATATCAAGACAAACGCCACAAACCTGCAACTCCGGAACATTTCATGCCCTCTTCTTTGAGGGCACTATCGGGCGGCAGGTTGCAATTTTCTCAGTCCAAAATATCTCGCATTTTATCGAAACCCGTCGATTGTCCGATCCATGGTTACCGCAAAGTTGACTGTTCCAGCGACACAGATTTGGTCCCGCTTCTCAGCCAAACGGCATGGGGCTGATGGCAGGACAGATCGACCGGTTTGGCGCATCCCATGGAATTATCGCTATGTTTTTATGTAAGTTTTGGCTTCCGCGGGTTGAGATGATTCCAGATGACACATTTCACGCGTTCGGCTAGAACCGCTTTGGAGACATTGCCGCAGGGTGTGCACGGCAAGGGGGAGCAAACGATCTGCGCCGTATTAGATGTCGGCGCGCATAAGCCCGCAGGCAATGCGGGATCATGAAAGGTGAGGGGATGATCAAGAAGTTTTTGGCGGCCGGTATCGTGTCGCTTGTGTCCATGCACCCTGCGATGGCGTCTGACGTTTCGCAGGAAAAAGTGATTTCGGGTTGGTACAATCTGATCCTGCGCCTCGTGCGCCATACGGCAACGTATTCGCCGCCGCTTGCATCCAGAAACTTCGCCTATCTCGGTGTTGCGACCTATGAGGCCGTTGCCTCCGGTGATCCCAACCTGGAAAGCCTTGCAGGTCAGATCCATGACCTGACACCCTTTCCCAAGCGCGAAGTCGGCAAGGCCTACGACGAGTCGGTGGTGCTGAACGCGGCTCTGGCCTCCAGCATGTCCTACTACTTCGGCAACACGGGTCCCTCCGGCCAGAACGCCATGAAGTCGATGACGTCAAAGATGGAGACCGGCGTAACCGTAGGCGTCGCCAAGGATGTTGCCGACCGGTCGGAGGCCTATGGCGAGGCAATCGCTGCCCACGTGATCGATTGGTCGAAAAGTGACGGGGGTGCCGATATCAAGAATTTGGGCTTTCCCGAGCATTATGAGTTGAAAAAGGGTCCCGCACACTGGGTTCCAACCAATCAGCAAGGGATGCAGCAGGTTCCGCTTCTGCCGGACTGGGAAAAGAACCGCACTTTTGCGCTTCCGACATCTGCCACTTGCGAACTGCAGCCGCCGCCGGACTACAGCGAGGCCCCGGATTCCGAATTCTACAAGCAGGCCAAGGAAGTCCACGATACGCGAAACGCGTTGACACCGGAGCAGACGGCAATCGCCCGCTTCTGGTCGGATGATCCGATGCTCTCGCCGACCCCGCCCGGCCACTGGGTCTCCATTCTGATCCAGATTGCCGATCATGATCACCTGCCTGCCAAGAAGACTGCAGACGCACTGGCGCGGATGGGGATCGCAGGCGCTGACGCCTTCATCGGCTGCTGGCAGACGAAGTTCAAATATGACCTCGTGCGGCCAATCACCTACATCAAGAAATTTATCGATCCCAAGTGGGAAACGCTTCTGATCACGCCGCCGTTCCCGGAATATCCCTCGGGCCATTCGGTGCTGTCGGGAGCGTCGGCAAGCGTGCTGACCGCCGTTCTGGGCGACAAGTATGCCTTTGATGATGCCACGCACATCAAGGACAAGATCCCGGCGCGCCATTTCGACAGCTTTGAGGCAGCCGCCAAGGAAGCGGCAATTTCGCGCCTCTATGGGGGCATTCACTTCCGGGCAGCCATCGAGCGCGGTCTCGATCAGGGTCATTGCATCGCCGCCTATGCTCTAAAGCTGAAGACGGAGAAGTGACCCATGAGCAAGCGTCTCCAGTTTCTGACCTATTCGTTGCTTGCCGCGTTTCCGGCGGCGGCAGCCGATGTGAGCATGCCCAAGTTTGAAGACAGAACGGCCACCTCCGGGTTGAATTCGGTCTACAAAGGCGACTGGCAATATATGGTGGGTGGCGGTGTCGCCTCCTTCGATTGCAACGGCGACGACCTGCCTGATGTTTTTCTGGCAGGTGGCGAGAATGTCTCGAAATTCTATCAGAACCGGTCAAAGATCGGCGGTGATCTGAAATTCGAGGAGACCACTTCAGGCACCGAGGTTGACAAGGCGACCGGCGCCTATCCGCTCGATATCGACGGCGATGGCAAGATGGACCTCATCGTCCTGCGCGTCGGTGAAATCAAGCTGTTCCGGGGTCTGGGAGCCTGCAAGTTCGAGGATGCGACGTCCAAATGGCAGGCAGCCTTGCCGTCTGCCTGGTACACTGCATTCACGGCAACGTGGGAAAAGGGCAATTCCTTCCCGACAATCGCCATCGGTTCCTATGTCGATCCGGCCTATGAGGATGATCCCTGGGGGCACTGCACCGACAATTTCCTGTTGCGGCCCAATGCAGCTCAGAATGGCTTTCAGCCTGGTCTGCCGCTGCGCCCTTCTTATTGCACGCTGTCCATGCTTTTCACCGACTGGAACCGGTCAGGCACGCCTTCGCTGCGTGTCGCCAACGACCGTGAGTATTATCAGGGCGGCGAAGAGCAGCTCTGGAAGGTTCCCGCTGGTGGCGAACCCAAGCTCTACACGCGCGATGACGGCTGGAAGTACAATCGCTTCTGGGGCATGGGCATCGCAAGCGCCGATATCAACGGCGATGGATACCCCGAGCTCTATGTGACCTCCATGGCCGACCAGCGCATGCAGTTCCTGGCTGCAGGCGCTGACAAGCCGACCTATCGTGACGCGCCTTATTCGATGGGTGTCACAGCAACGCGGCCCTACACGGGCGGCGATGAGCGTCCGTCGACCGGCTGGCATGCCCAGTTCGAAGATGTCAACAACGACGGCTACTACGATCTCTTCGTCTCGAAGGGGAATGTCGACGTCATGCCGGATTTTGCCCAGAAAGATCCGAGCAACCTCCTTCTGCAAAAACCCGATGGCAACTTTGTCGAGGCCGGTGAAAAGTCGGGCATGTTGAATTTCGATGAGGCGCGCGGCGCGATCGTTGATGACTTCAATCTCGATGGACGAATGGACGTCTTGATCGTCAACCGCCGGACCAATGTGAGGCTCTTCCAGAACGTTTCATCAGATGCCGGTCACTATCTTGGGGTCAGGCTGTCGCTTGATGGCCCGAACCGCGCCGCGATCGGATCTTGGATCGAGGTCAAGATTGGCGATCGGATCATGCGTCGTGAAGTCACCTCTGGTGGCGGGCATGCTTCGGGCATGAATGGATTCTGGCATTTTGGCCTTGGTGGCGAGGCCAAGACCCAGATGCGCGTCATCTGGCCAGATGGCGCCCAAAGTGCCTGGGTTGATGCCTCCGCCGATCATTTCTACAACGTGACCCGCAAGGGCTCGGACGCGTCGCTCGAACAAGTCCATTGATAATTGGCCGGCCCGCACTGGGCCGGTCCACTTTTTGCCGTGCAATTGCGCTTGGGATTTTGAAGCGGGGACGTGAAAGCCCCGCCTTGAAATTCGGACGATGCGATTGTCCCGCCATCCTTTGCCCGATGCGTCCTCCGCAGGCGCGCTGATCCGGCCAAAACAGATAAAATCATCTTTTTTCCTACCCGAATAAAACGAATCCATCTCTTTCAGGGATGCGATTTGGAATGGACAATCATCAAATAAAATATCTACTATAACGATAGATTTATTGAAAAAGAGGGATTGTCCATGTCAGCGACCTCCATCGTCGGTTTCGCAGGAAGTGCGAGCATTCCGTCCAAGACGAGAGCTCTCGTCGAGGAAATTTCCGCTCGCGCTGCTTCGCGCTTTGGCGTCAGCCACACGGTCTATGACATTCTGGACTTTGCCGGATCGCTGGGAAACGCGCGCAGGATCGATGACCTCGATGCAAAAGCACGTGCGGCGCTCGATGACATCCTGAACGCCCAGGCGCTCGTCATCGCAACCCCTGTCTACAAGGGAAGCTATCCCGGGCTTTTCAAGCACCTCATCGACCTGATCGATCCAGCAGCGCTTGCCGGGAAGCCGATCCTGCTGGCCGCAACCGGTGGCGGCGACAAGCATGCTCTGATCGTCGAGCATCAGTTGCGCCCGCTCTTTGCGTTCTTTGAAGCGCAGACTCTGGGCACCGGGGTTTACGCGAGTGATCGCGATTTCCAGGACGGCAAATTGGTCAATCCCGCCATTCTTGAACGCATCGATCGCGCCATCGGCCAGTTCGAAACGCATCTCGCGCCCGGACGGCGTGACGACTTTATTCGCGCGGCCGGCGCAACCGTTCATCAGATCCGTCCCCTGGCAGAGAGCGCGGCCGCAGGCCGCTGAGACAACAGAATTTTTGGAGGAATGCACATGACTGATACGCGCAAAGAGCCACTCAAGTTTGCCTATTGGGTTCCGAACGTGTCCGGTGGCCTGGTGATCAGCTCGGTCGAGCAGCGCACAGGCTGGGACTTCGACTATAACCGCAAACTGGCCCAGATCGCAGAACAGTCCGGTTTCGACTATGCCTTGAGCCAGATCCGTTTTACGGCAGGCTATGGTGCCGACAACCAGCACGAATCCGTTTCGTTCTCGCATGCGCTGCTGGCCTCAACCGAACGCCTCCGCGTGATTGCGGCAGTGCTTCCGGGTCCTTGGAACCCGGCCTTGCTGGCCAAGCAGGTCGCAACGATCAGCCACATCACCAACGGCCGCATCGACGTCAACATCGTGTCCGGCTGGTTCCGTGGCGAGTTTTCCGCCATTGGCGAGCCCTGGCTTGACCACGACGAACGCTATCGCCGCTCCGAAGAGTTCATCCGCGCCATCCGTGGCATCTGGACGGAAGACAGCTTCAACCTGCGCGGCGATTTCTATCGCTTCACCGACTACTCGATGAAGCCGAAGCCGCAGGGCGGCATCCCGCAGGTGTTCCAGGGTGGTTCTTCGCGCGCTGCCCGCGACATGGCCTCGCGGGTTTCCGATTGGTATTTCACCAACGGCAACACGCCTGAAGGTCTGCAGAAGCAGGTTGACGACATCCGCACCAAGGAACAGCAGTTCGGCAAGGGCTGGAAGACGAAGATCGGCATCAACGCCTTTGCCATCGTGCGCGAAACCGAGGAAGAGGCAAAGTCCACCCTGAAGGATATCATCGACAACGCCATTCCAGACGCGGTCAAGGGCTTCCATCATGAGGTCCAGAACGCCGGCAACGCTTCGCCGGAGCGTGAGGGCAACTGGGCAAAGTCGACCTTCGAAGATCTCGTCCAGTACAATGATGGTTTCCGTTCCAATCTGATCGGCACGCCCGAGCAGGTCGCCGAGCGCATCATCAATCTCAAGCGCGCCGGTGCTGACCTGATCCTCCTTGGCTTCCTGCACTTCCAGGAAGAGGTCGAATATTTCGGCAAGCACGTGATCCCGCTGGTTCGGGAACTGGAAGCCCAGGAAGACGCCGCGCGCGTCGCGGCCGAGTAAACAGGGCCATCGCGGCAATGTTGCCTTGCCGGCTCCCTTGCGTGGGGAGCCGGATGGCGAAGCCATGCCTGACGGCTGATCATCGGGAGACAGAGATGGTTGATACAAAATTCCTCTACGGGTCTGGTGGTCTCGACTTTCGCGAAGTCCTGGATCCGGGTCTTGTCTCGCCTGCATTGGCCGCCGGTGATGGTCATTCGGAACTGGCGCAACGAAGCAGCTCGGGCGCGCTTCTCGAACTCAAGGACATCTCGCTTTCGTTCGGTGGCATCACCGCCGTTCGCAATGTCGATCTCTCCGTCCGTCACGGTGAAATCCGCTCGATCATCGGCCCAAACGGGGCAGGCAAAAGCTCGCTGATCAACATCATAAGCGGTGTCTACCAGCCGGTATCGGGAACTGTTTTCATCCATGGACGTCCCTATAAGTCGGTTCCGGCAACCAGGGTCGCGAGCCTCGGCATCGCGCGCACGTTTCAAAACCTTGCCCTGTTCAAGGGCTTGACGGTCACCGAAAACGTCATGAGCGGGTTGGCGCACAAGCGCAAATCCTCCTTTGTAAGCCAGTCGCTCGGTCTGCCCTGGGCACGTCGCGAGGAGCGCGATGCCCGTGTGCAGGCGCTCGAGGTTCTCGATTTCCTGCAGATCGCCGACTATCGCGATCGTCTCGCCGGATCGCTGCCCTACGGCATCCAGAAGCGGATCGAACTTGGCCGCGCGATCGTCACCAATCCGGAGCTTCTCCTTCTGGATGAGCCCATGGCGGGCATGACGGTTGCCGAGAAGCAGGAAATGTCTTCCATCGTTCGCGCGATCAATACGCGGTTCGGCACCACGATCATCCTGATTGAGCACGATGTCGGCATCGTGATGGATCTTTCAGACCGCATCGCTGTTCTCGACTATGGCTCCAAGATCGCCGATGGTTTGCCGGACGAAGTCCGCGACGACCCGGCCGTGATCGATGCCTATATCGGCGCTGTCCACGAAGATCACGCGGAGGCTGCGTGATGCAGGATTTCGATTATCTCTTCTTTCTCGAGGTTCTGAGCGGCGGTCTGCTGTCGGGCGTCATGTACTCGCTCGTCGCCATCGGCTTCGTGCTGATCTACAAGACTTCCGGTGTGCTGAATTTTGCACAGGGCTCGATGCTGCTGTTTGCAGCGCTGACATTCGTCAGCCTGACAGAACATGGCTGGTCGTTCATCGCCGCCTTTGCGGCCTCGCTTGCCCTGATGGTGCTGATCGGCGTCATTGTCGAGAAAATGGTGCTGCGGCCGCTGGTCAACAAGCCGCCGATCACGCTCTTCATGGCGACGCTCGGCCTCTCCTATGTCATCGAGGGTCTGGCGCAGCTGGCCTGGGGGACGCAGGTTCATGAGCTTGATCTGGGCATTCAGGACGTCCCACTCGAACTCAGCGGGATCCTTATCTCCAAGTTCGACCTCTTTGCTGCAGCCGTTGCCGGCACGCTTGTCGCAGCCCTCACGCTCTTCTTCCGCTACACTCGCACTGGTCTTGCCTTCCGCGCCGTCGCGGATGACCAGTTCGCAGCCCTTGCCGTCGGGCTTCGCCTGCCGCGCATCTGGGTGACGGTCTGGGCGGCCTCTGGCCTGATCGCGCTTGTTGCGGGTCTTCTCTGGGGCGCCAGAAGCGGCGTGCAGTTTTCTCTTTCGCTTGTCGTGCTGAAAGCGTTCCCGGTTCTCGTCCTCGGCGGGTTTGACTCGATTGCCGGTGCGATCGTTGGCGGCCTGATCATCGGAGCTGGTGAAAAGCTGGCAGAAGTCTATGTCGGTGATTTTTTCGGTGGCGGCATCGAAAGCTGGTTCGCCTATGTGTTGGCGCTCGTGTTCCTGCTGGTCCGCCCCGCCGGGCTGTTTGGCCAGAAGCTGGTCGAGAGGGTTTGATATGTCGGTCGAAGTTCTCTCCACGCCCCATGGGCAAACCGATGCTGCGCCCTTCGCGCCTTATGTCTGGCCGGCAATTGTCCTGCTTGTCGCCTATGCGGCTGTGCCGCTGGTCGCCAACTCGTACTTTCTGGAGGCGCTCCTGCTTCCATTCCTGGCGCTGTCGCTTGCGGGCGTCGGTCTCAATCTGCTTGCGGGTTACGCTGGTCAGGTTTCATTGGGTAGTGCTGCGTTTCTGGCAATCGGTGCCTTCGCCGCGTTCAACCTGAACCTGCGTGTCCCGGGCCTGCCGACCCTCGTCAACATCCTGATATCGGGCGTGATTGCGGCGCTTGTCGGCATCGTTTTCGGGCTGCCGAGCCTGCGCCTCAAGGGCTTCTACCTGGCAGTGTCTACGCTCGCGACCCAGTTCTTCACGCAATGGGCGCTGACGAATTTCGGCTGGTTTTCGAACTACAATTCATCGGGTGTGATCGACGCACCCAAACTGTCGGCCTTCGGGTTCGAATTCGTGACGCCGGTTGCACGCTACTATTTCACGCTGTCGGTGGTCGTGCTCCTGACGCTTTTTGCCTGGCGCGTGGCGACATCACAGACAGGCCGGAATTTCATTGCAGTGCGCGACAACGAAGTTGCCGCAAGGGTGATCGGCATTCCTGTTCTCAGGACAAAGATGATTGCATTCGGCCTTTCGTCCTTCCTGATCGGCGCAGCCGGTGTCCTTTGGGCCTTCGCCTATCTGCGCACCGTTGAGCCCGCCGGCTTCAATCTCGATCGGTCGTTCCAGATTCTGTTTATCGTTATCATCGGCGGGCTCGCGACCATCCGCGGCGCGTTTCTGGGAGCGGCTCTGATCGTCACAGCACCCGTCATCCTTTCACGGATCGGCAGCTTCTTTCTGGGCGACCTTTTTGACTCGGGCGTTCTCGAAATGAGTCAGCGCGTCCTGCTTGGCGTCCTCATCATCGCCTTCCTTATCCTCGAGCCTGACGGCCTTGCCGCACTCACGGCTCGAATGTGGAAGGGCATTCGAACACGGCTCGGCGTCGCCGCTTCAAACTAGACAAAGCGCCAAACCCAAAACCTGAAAACAACAAGGCCGGAATGCGATCGCTCCGGTCAACGCTAGGAGAGTGTCTTATGACGAACTGGAAAACACTGCTGGGGGCAACAGCCGCAGCACTCACGCTTACATTTGCGCTGGCAGCGCCTGCCGTCCGCGCGGACGAGCAGTATTTCCCGCTGCAGAGCTATCGCGTCGGCCCATACGCGGCAGGCGGCACCGGTTTCTTCGGTGGCTTTATCGACTACCTCAACCTCATCAACACCCGTGACGGCGGCGTCAACGGCGTCAAGCTGACCTGGGACGAGTGCGAGACGCAGTATGAAGTCGAGCGCGGCGTCGAATGCTACGAGCGTCAGAAGAGCCATCCGAATGCGGCTGCATGGAACCCGCTGTCGGTCGGTATCGCCTATGCCATGATCGACCGTATCACCGGCGACAAGACCCCGCTGATCACCATCAACCACGGCCGCACGGACTCCACCGATGGCCGCGTCTTCCCCTATGTCTTCCCGCTGCTGCTGAACCCCTACAGCGAGACCTCTGGCATCGTGAACTACATCGCCTCCAAGGAAGGCGGCGTCGACAAGCTGAAGGGCAAGAAGATCGTCGTGCTCTATCACGGCTCTCCCTATGGCCGCGAAACCATCCCGATCTACGACCTACTTGCCGAAAAGTATGGCTTCACCGTGCAGCAGATCGAAGTTCCCCATCCGGGCAACGAACAGCAGTCGCAGTGGCTGACCATCCGTCGCGCCAAGCCTGATTTTGTGGTTCTCCGTGGTTGGGGCGTCATGAACCCGGTTGCGCTGAAGACAGCAGCCAAGGTCGGTTTCCCGGCTTCCAAGATCGTCGGCAATGTGTGGTCCAACTCGGAAGAAGACGTCATCCCGGCTGGTGATGCCGCCATCGGCTACACCGCGATCACCACCCAGGCATCCGGCAACAAGTACCCGGTCGTCCAGGAAATCATCAAGACCCTCTACGACCAGGGCAAGGGCAACCTTGAAGACAAGGGCCGCATCGGCTCGGTCTACCACAACCTTGGTATCGTCAATGGCATCCTGAACGTCGAGGCCATCCGCGTGGCGCAGGAGAAGTTCGGCCATCGCACGCTGACCGGCGATGAAGTTCGCTGGGGTTTTGAGCACCTGAAGCTCGATGAGGCTCAGGTCGAAAAGCTCGGCGCGAAGGATCTGTTCCACTCGATCAACGTGACCTGGGACAACCACGAAGGCGACGGCTACGTGACCTTCCAGCAGTGGGACGGCAAGAAGTGGAACGTCGTGTCCGACTGGATTGCGCCGGACTGGAAGCTTCTGCGCCCGATCATCGAGAAGTCCTCCGAGGCCTATGCCAAGGACAAGGGCATCAAGATCCGGACCGCAGCCGACGCCGAGAACCTCTCGAACTGATGTGAACATGCACCGGGCGGCCAACCGTCCGGTGCATCTGCCTCTTGCATAGGGTTCAACCGACATGAGCGAACACAAAGCCATTCTGCAGGTCTCAAACGTCAAGGCCGTCTACAATCACTCCATCCGTGCGCTGAACGGTGTGAGCTTTGATGTCCGCGAAGGCGAGATCTTCGCGCTTGTCGGGGCCAATGGTGCGGGAAAAACGACCGTGCTGAAGGCAGTCTCAAACCTTCTGTCGGCCGAACGCGGCCGCTTGACCGAAGGCACAATTCAATTCGACGGCCGCAATGTTCCCGACCTCAGCCCCGCTGATCTGGTGCGCGGCGGATTGGCTCAGGTGCTCGAGGGACGGCATTGCTTTCGCAATCTGACGGTTGAAGAAAACCTCATCACCGGCGGGCTCGGCCGTTCGCTCGGGCGGCGTGACGTCGCTCAGGGCATCGAGGTCGTCTATGATCTCTTTCCGCGGCTGAAGGAGCGACGCCATTCGCTCGCCGGACTGATTTCCGGCGGGGAACAACAGATGACGGCAATCGGTCGCGCCCTGTTGTCGAAGCCGAGGCTGCTCGTCCTCGATGAACCCTCGATGGGGCTGGCGCCTCTCGTCGTGCGCGACATTTTCCAGGCGCTCTCACGCCTCAACAAGGCGCAGGGACTGACCATCCTCGTTGCTGAACAGAATTCGACAGTTGCGCTGAGCTACGCAGACCGCGCCGCGGTTCTCGAAAACGGCGCAACCGTTCTCAACGCATCGGCCGAGGACCTTCGGCGAAGCGATGCCCTGAAAGCCTTCTATCTCGGCGGCTCCGTCCAGGCCGCCGTGGCAGCACATGCCAATTGAACCTAGAGGAGAAACACCATGAATATTTCCGTAAAGCCGGTTCAGGAAAACCGGACACCGGTCCCCGCCGTCGCAAAACCCACCAGCCCGGCGCATGTCATCAAGACGGATGCCGAAGCGATCGAGATTGCGACGCGTCTGGCCGCTGAATTCGAAAAGGGCTCTGCGGAGCGCGACCGCGAGCGGATCTGGCCCGCCGCCGAGCTTGATGCATTTTCGCAGAGCGGCCTCTGGTCGATCAATGTGCCGAAGAAGTTCGGCGGCCCGGAGGTCTCCTATGTGACGCTTTCCAAGGTGGTCGAGATCATTTCGGAGGCGGACTCCTCGATCGGTCAGGTTTCCCAGAACCATCTCGGCGTCGTTGCAGCAATCCGCACTGTGTCGGACGAAGCCCAGCAGAAGCTGCTCTTCGACGAAGTGCTGACCGGGACCCGTTTCGGCAATGCATTTTCGGAATTTGGCTCCAAGCGCGCGGCGGACTTCGAAACAAAGTTCACCGACCATGGGGATCACGTCGTCGTCAACGGCCAGAAGTTCTATTCGTCCGGCGCACTTCTGGCCCACAAGGTGCCGATCGTTGCGCTCGATGAAGAGGGTCGCGCCTGGTATGCAATTGCGGACCGCGATGCGCCGGGCCTCACGGTTTACGACGACTGGTCGAGCTTCGGTCAGCGCACCACGCTGTCCGGCACCGTCGTGCTGAAGGATGTGAAGGTTCCCAAATCACACCTCGTGCCGGGCTACAAGGGCTATGAAAAGCCGACCGCCGATGGCGCCATCTTCCAGATCATTCAGGTCGCCGTCGATACCGGCATTGCGTCTGCCGCCATCAAGGAGACCATCAACTTCGTCAGAACGAAGTCACGCGCCTGGGTCGACAGCGGTGTCGAGCACGCCCATGATGATCCCTATACGATCCAGGCGATCGGCGGACTTCAGCTTCGCCTTCATGCGGCGCAGGCGCTTCTTGAAAAGGCTGGCCTTGCGATCGACCGCGCGGTCATCGAGCCGACGATTGAAACCGTCGCGCACGCCCAGATCGTGACGGCCGAGGCCAAGATCCTCTCCACGGAAGTAGCGATCGAGGCGACCAACAAGCTCTTCGAACTGGCAGGCACGCGCTCGACGCTCGCCGAGCACAATCTCGACCGGCACTGGCGCAATGCCCGGACCCACACGCTGCATGATCCGGTGCGCTGGAAGTACTCGATCCTCGGAAAGTACTTCCTCAACGGCGAAAACCCGCCACTGCATGCCTGGAGCTGAGGTCAACAACCGGGTCCCGATGCGCACAACGCTTTTTCCGGTATCCGAAAGCGCAAGATAAAGCACCTGTCCATATATACGACGCGCTCAATTGCATCCGATTGAGCGCGTCCTGTCATACGCTGGAAATCGCGGTCACTGCCTGACGCACGACGCTTGACAAAAATGGAGGACTGTTGGATTGGTTCGAGCCGATCAACGTGATCCGCGGGTGTAGCTCAATGGTAGAGCAGCAGCTTCCCAAGCTGAATACGAGGGTTCGATTCCCTTCACCCGCTCCAGCCTTTCCCGGCTTTGTCAGGCGTCCCTTTTGGAAATCGAATAGGCTCGGAACGCAGCAAGTGTCTCGCGGCTTACATGGTGCTCGATGCCCTCGGCGTCGCAGCTTGCCGTTTCCGGTGCAACGCCTATGTCGATCAGGAATGTTTCCACGATCGCGTGCCGCTCTCGTCCCTCTTCGGCAAGGCGCAGGCCCGCTTCGCTGAGGAATATGCCGCGATAGGGCTTCTTCTCTATGAGACCGGCATCGAGAAGACGGTTCAACGTGCGTGCAACGGTCGGCTGGGCAACGCCGAGATAAGCGGCAATATCCACCTGACGCGCTTCGCCCGTGGCGCGCACCAGCTCATCGATCAGTTCCACATAGTCTTCCAGCAATTCGGACCGCCGGGCGACGCGCGCCTGCTGGAAAGCGGCCGCACGCGCATCCGGGCCCGTCATGGGCTGGTCTTTCGTGGTCTTCCTGCGGCCTGTCATGCGAGTTTCAGATCCCCTCTTCGATCGCTTTTTGAACTCTGCATTGTCTGCGGGCAAGGGCAAAAACATCACCGCACAGAGATTGACAGGAACTTATCATAAGCTAATTAATATAGCACATGCTATAATTTTGCCGTCGAGGCCCCGATGTTGCGTGACGAAACGACGATGACCGCCAGTTCGACCGAGATCGAAAGTCCACATCAGAGATCCATGCGTGCGGCTCTCGAGGGTCGCACCAGAGGCGTTCGCGCCTTCCTGCCGTTTTTCGGCCCTGCGGTCATTGCATCGATCGCCTACATGGATCCCGGCAACTTCGCGACGAACATCCAGGCGGGCGCGGGCTATGGTTATGCGCTTCTGTGGGTGCTGCTGGCCGCCAACCTGATTGCGATGCTTTTCCAGGCCATGTCGGCCAAGCTCGGCATTGTCACCGGACGCAACCTTGCCGAGATGTGCAGGGATCAATACCCCAAGCCGCTGGTCATCGTGATGTGGATCATCAGCGAGATCGCGGCCATGGCGACGGACCTTGCGGAGTTTCTCGGTGGGGCGATCGGCCTTTCCCTCCTGCTCGGCATTCCGTTGATCGCGGGAATGTGCATCACGGCCGTTGTCACCTATCTCATCCTGATCATGGAGCGCTCTGGGTTCCGGCGCATGGAAATCGTCATCACAGCATTCGTGGCCGTCATCAGCATCTGCTATCTGGCGGAAGTGCTGATCGCGCCGGTCGATTGGGCTGCCGTGGGCAAGGGGCTGACGACCCCGCATCTGCCCGACAGCAATGCTCTGCTCATCGCCGTTGGCATCGTGGGCGCTACTGTCATGCCGCATGCCGTGTTCCTGCATTCGAGCCTGACACAGGGTCGCATAGCGGCGCGCGATGATCATGAGCGCAGGACGCTCGTCCGCTTTTCCAATCGCGAGGTGATGATTGCGCTGGCAGGCGCCGGTCTCGTCAACATGGCAATGGTGATGATGGCTGCGGCTGCATTTCATCTCGGCCATTCCGAAGTTGCCGAAATCGAAACGGCCTATCACACGCTGACGCCTTTGCTGGGTCCCGCGGCCGCCGGTGTATTTCTGGTGTCTTTGATCGCATCCGGCCTGTCGTCGTCCGTTGTCGGCACGATGGCAGGGCAGGTGATCATGCAGGGCTTCGTCGGCTTTCGCATACCGCTTCTCGTGCGCCGTCTGGTGACGATGGCGCCCGCGTTTGCAGTCGTCCTTCTCGGAATCGACTCCACAAAGGCCTTGCTGGTGAGCCAGGTCATCTTGTCGATAGCCCTGCCAATCCCCATGCTGGCGCTTTTGCACTTCACCTCGAAGCGGTCGATCATGGGTGAATTCGTGAACAAGCGTCATGTCGTTGCCCTCGCCGGGCTTGGCGCCGCTGTTGTTCTGTCGCTGAATATCCTGCTGCTTGCGGAAGTCGCCGGCTTCTTCTGATCGAGCCTTCAGGTTTTTGCCGGGGCATGCGGCGTCTTGCGCCAGAGAAATGGATTGCGCCTGATTTCGCGAACTGCTCGCCAGGCGGCAATCGAAAGCATCAACCAGTAAAGCGGCACCGCAGCCCACGGACTGCCCAGTGCCCGCCGTTCCGCAGCGCTCATGGGCTTGCGTCCCAGAACCCAGAAGAGCGTGTAACTCGCACCTATATTGGCCATGTCGACGCCGAAGAGAATTTCCTCGAGCGGTGTGACGGCTTCCCAGCCCCCGAAGGCAAAGAGCCAGAATGTCCGCAAGACGAAAAGCACGATCAGGGGGTGCACGAGCGCTGAAAACAGCATTCCGCCCGTTGTCAGCGCAATGGCAAGGATACCCAGCGGGCCGATATCCCTGAGCAGCGCGGCCGGATTGCGCGTATGCACGAGGATCGTCTGCAGCCAGCCCTTGAACCATCGCGATCGTTGGGCAAGCCAGATGCTACGGTCAACGGGTGCATCTTCCAGCGTAGGACTGGAAATGACCCCGCAGCTATAGCCAAGGCGGCTCAGTCTCAGGCCAAGATCGGCATCCTCGGTGACATTGAACGGGTCCCATCCGCCGACCTTCTTCAGGATGTCGGCTCGGAAGTGATTGGAAGTTCCGCCCAACGGCAAAGGCATGCGGTAGCGCGCAAGCAGCGGCAGCAGGCTGCGGAACTGCGCGGCATATTCAACCGCAAAGAGAGCAGAAATTGCGCCCTCGGCTGCATTGGCTATGTTGAGTGGCGCTTGCAGGCAGGCAAGCGTATCAGGACCGCGCTGGAAGGTTTCATAGGCTTCCCGCAATTGCATGGGATGCGGCCTGTCCTCGACGTCGTAGACGCAGACGAATTCTCCGCGCGCCGCAGCCAGAGCGTAGTTGAGCGCCTTCGGTTTTGTACGTGGTCCACCTGCAGGCGTTTCGACAATTTCGTAATGCTGAGCCTTCGCATGCGCCCGTGCCGCAGCAAGGGTCGGCAGGTCGTCGGCCTCGCAGATGATCTTGATGTCGAGGCGCGATTTGGGCCAGACGATCCGGTCGAGCGCGGCCACCAGTTGCGGCAGCATTCGTTCCTCCCGATAGATCGGAACCAGCACGGTGTAGATCGGCAGATCAGGGCCGGTATCGGGAGACATGATGTCACGCTGACGATGGGTACTGTTGGAAATCCGGAGCGCTGCGCCACGCATCACGATGGCGGTAAAATAGAAACAGCTCAGCAGAATGTGAAGAACAGTCAGGAATATGAAGGGATAGAGCGCGAGCAGGAATGCTGACACGGCAGTTGCCGAACCTGACACATATCCCTGCGCACCAGAGAGAATGACCCGCGCGCTGTACTCTGGGCGGTCGTCGTAGAGGCTGTTGACGGCGCTGCGCAGTCTCGGTTGCTGGTTGGCTTCCCAGATTGCCTGCCGGATTGTCTGCGGCGTTGCAACGGCAAGACGCGATGCGGTGCTTCCGGCCGCAGCAATACGCTGGCGCATCTCGTCATTGCGGACTGCCTCTGGCGAAAAGACAATCAAAGTGGGTCCGGCTGACTGATGAAGACGAACCATGGGGGTCCGTGTCAGTTGAATGTCGATGGTTTCGTTGAGAAAGACATCTTTCGCGTTGACAGTCTCGAGGAAGTTCAGCCCCAGGTCTTCTGCAAAGGCCTGGTAATAGGCCTGAGATTCGAGAGCACCGGAGGACAGCAACTCGCACTCGATCGTGGTTCCGTTTGCAGAGGCCTGTTTAGCCGCCAGCATGACCGCAGGCTTGCCCAGCCCCAATCGCAGAAAAAATCGTGCTTCATCGGAGAATACATTGACCTTCTCATCGGTAGGTTCCGATGAGGCCAAATGTACATGGGCAATGGAAGAAATCCCCCCGTCGCCGGATTTCGAATATTCTCCGGAACGCATCACTTTGATATACCGGTTGTCGCTGCCCCCACGGCGGCATTAAGGATTTCGAAACCAAGAATGTTAGAATTATCGAAACATCTCCTGCGTGCACCCCTGATTTTGATGGGTATTGTCACAATTGTGCTCACGAGCGTGACGAATCTTGCGGCCGCAGAGCTGCCTGGACCTGTTTTGACCTTCGATAAGCGAGAACATCGTGTGATGCCCGACCTGGGCACAGTGCCGCGAATCCGCTTTTTGACGACGCTCGACTTTCCTCCATTTGACTTTCTCGACGACCAGGGCCGTCTGTCGGGATTCAATGTCGATCTTGCGCGTGAACTCTGCGACGCCATGAATGTGACGGCCAGATGCCAGATCCAGGCGCTGCCCTATGATGAACTGCAGTCGGCACTGGAAAACCATGTGGGCGACGCGATCATCGCGGGGGTTTCGGTCACCGCGGACTTGCGCGCAAAGTTCGATTTCTCGCGACCCTATGCCCAGATGCCTGCGCGGTTTCTGGCCTCGTCCAAAATCGCGGCTGCCGGTGCGCCGGGGTCGGCAGAGCTTGCAAGCCGCAAGATCGGCGTTGTCGGCGCAACGGCCCATGAGGCGATGCTCAAGACGTATTTTCCGGCGCTGACGCCGAGGACATATCAGACACGCGATGCCTTGCTGGCCGCGTTGAAGTCGGGTGAGGTCGATGCGGTTTTCGGAGACGGCATGCAACTGGCATTCTGGAAAGAGAGCGCAGACGCCGCCAAATGCTGCAATTTCTGGGGCGGGCCCTACTATGCCCGCGAATTCCTCGGTGAAGGCATGACAATCATGACGCGCAAGGGGGAGCCGCTTGTGGCGGCTTTTGACCATGGCCTGACCGAGCTCGTCCGAGACGGTCAACTCAATGAGCTTTTCGTGAAGTATTTCCCGCCGGGTCTCTTCTGAGACGCCGTTACATGGCAATATAGCGGTCGCGGCGGTGATTGATCGCCAGCACCAGATTGAGAACGACAGCGCCCAACACCGAACAGAAAATGGTGAAGGGTGTCGCCACAAGGAAGGAAAACGCCAGCACGAGGCAATCAAAGCCGAGCTGGACAAAACCTGCCCGCCATCCAAATCGCTCCTGCAGATAGAGTGCAAGCACGCCGAAGCCGCCGAGACTCGCGCGATGCCGGAAGAGCGCCAGCATGGCTGTTCCGACCAGCAGGCCGCCGAACAGTCCGGCCGTCAGAGGGTTGATGTGAGCAATTCCGATCAACCGGGGCATGGCCTCCGAAAGGGCTGAAGTTGCGGCGATCGCGGCAAATGTCTTGAGCGTGAAAGCCATGCCGAGCCGCTTGTAGGCCAGATAGTAGAACGGCAGATTGATCACGAAGAAGATGATGCCGAAGCTGATGCCGCTGGCGTAGTGGATCAGGAAGGCCATGCCTGCGGTTCCGCCTGTCAGGAGGCCGCCGGAGGACAGCAGAAGCACGCCAAGGGAAGCCAGCATGGCGCCTGAGGCCACACCCTGTGCATCTTCCAGCAGCGAGTGCTGCTCGCTGGTTGACTTCAGATAGTCGGCGAAAGGCTTGCTCTTGAGGTTCATCTCGGTCAGCGGCTCGGTTTATCTGAGCACGCTATAACGGTCGGACCGGTGATTGATCAAGACGAAGACATTGAGCAGAAGAGCGCCGGCAACCGATGCAAGGGCGATGTGCCAAGGAATGAGCGCAAAGGCGAAGGCGAGAATGATCGCGTCGAAAGCCATCTGCACCTGACCTGCACGAAAACGCGTGTGATCCTGCAGGTAGACGGCAAGAATGCCGACGCCGCCAAGGCTGGCCCGATGGCGATAGAGGGCAAGGCAACCGAAGCCGAGAAGAAGCCCGCCGAGAAGGGCCGCCCAAAACGGATTGAGGCCATCAATCGCAAGATAGCGGTTCTGGAGGTCTGCCAGCACCGATGTCAGTGCCACGGCTGACGCTGTCTTGACCGTAAAAGCAAGGCCCATGCGCTTCAGCGCGAGGTAGTAGAAGGGCAGATTGACGACGAAGAAAAGCAGTCCGAAAGACAGTCCTGAAGCATAGTGCATAAGGAAGGCAGCGCCCGCCATGCCGCTCGTGACCAGATGGGCCTTGCCCATGAAGAACAGCCCGAGCGAGGCAATCAGCGAACCCGCAAAAATGCCCTGCGCATCCTCAAAGGCCGAGTGCCGGTCCGCGCGACCACTGATCTGCGAAAAGACATCATGAATATGCGCCATGCTCACGCTCCAGGAAATGTCCGCATGAAAAGCGGCCTTCATGGGCGTCATTGTCTCAGAAAGCGCTTTGAAATCAATGAAAATAAGTAAGCATTGCTGACCTATTCAGGCCTAGCTGCGCAACAAAATTACGCATGTCAGCGCTTGCGCGCAAGGAACAGAAATCCGTTGATCGGAGCCCCTGCGTCCATCCGTATGACGAGCTCTTCGGATGCCTGGAGTTCGAAGCCAGTTTCCTTTAGCAGCGCTTCGATATAACTGCGACCATGGGCATAGCGCAGTGAACCCTGAAGGCGATAGCCATCATCAGCTTGAAGCGCCTCAACCGAAAATGCGAACAGCCGGCCTGCGCGAAGAAGCGTATGGGCAAGCTTAAAGACCGGCGTCAGGTCTCCGAGATACATCAACACGTCAGCTGCCGCGACAACCTCAGCCCGCCCTGCGGGCCATTCGGCACTGATGAGACGAGGCTCATTCGGCCCCAGGGACAGATCGGCCTGGGTGAGGTGAGAATAGATGCCTTTCTCGGCCGCCTTTGCCAGCATGTTGGCAGACAAGTCGCAGCCTTCCAGCGCCGAGGTCCGCCCGCGCAACTCGACACCGAGCAGACCGGTTCCGCAGCCAAGATCGACAACGTGGCCCAGTTGCTCGCCTGTATGGGCGAAGATCAGCGTCGCTAGCCTGCCAGGCACCTTGTAATCCAGCTTTTCGACCAGCGCTTCCTCGAAATGACCCGCATAGTCGTCAAAGAGTTGTTCGACATAGGCGACCGGCGGCTGGTCCGGCTGGCTGCGTTCCCCCAGAACTGCAAGCTTGAGCGATGCGCCGAAGATGTCCTCTTTCACCAGCTCAAGTACCCGGGCGAATGCCTGGGTGGCGTCGCCGGAAAGACCCGCCTTTTCGCGGTATTCGCCAAGCAGAAACCACCCCGCCGCCCAATCCGGCGCGAGTTCCAGTGCCTGTTCCATCAATTCTGCCGCTGCGGCAAAATCGCTTGCATCCGCCAGCATGCGGGCATAGCCGGCACGGCGGTCGGCAATCAGATCACCGGATGACAGATGGTGGGCTTGCATGGAGGTCCCTCGAAATGTTCGCGTCCATTGCGCAATGGCAGGCGCTTTTTCAAGCGATTTTTGCCGTTATGCTTGCCGATGACATGATTCGGGCCATATCTGATAGCAAGGCCCGGCAAAGGCTGCAGTTCGATGCTGTCGGCGAGCGCAATGGAGAAACGCATATGGCTGAATCCCTGTCCCGATTTCTGGGCGACACGCCCGGCCGTCTGATCGTGAAGCTGGTGGTTGTTTCGATCATCGCCGGTTTCGTGATGCGTTCGTTCGGCTGGTATCCTGCCGATATTCTCAACGGGATCCGCGATTTCATCGTTGAGCTTTGGCACACGGGCTTCAGGGCCTTTGGCCGCATCGGTGATTACTTCGTGTTGGGTGCCGTGGTGGTCATCCCCGCCTTCATCATCCTGCGTGTCATTAGCTACCGCCGTTGAGCCGAGCCATGCCCGATCACACAGTCTTGTCACGCCGCGCGCTTCTGATTGGCGGCGGCCTCACACTTGCCCTTGCCGGCTGCACCACGGTCAACGTACTGACCCCGGAGCCCGGCAATTCGGCTGATCAGACGGCAGCCGTCCTTCCACTGATCAACAAGCTGCGTGCGGCCCACAAGCTCTCGCCGCTGACGATTGACGAGGCAGCCCAGCGCGCCGCCGCCGACCAGGCAAACCGCATGTCGCGTTTCGGCGAGATGGAACACAATATTGGCCCGGGCGCCGATTTTGCCGATCGGATGCACCGCATGGGGGTGCGCCTTCAGGCGGCGGAAAACATCGCGACCGGGCAGGACACGCCCGAGCGTGCCTTCGAGGCATGGGTTCATTCGCCGAAGCACCTCGCCAACATGCTGGGTCCGTACAAGGGGCTCGGCGTTGCGGTGTCGGTCAATGCCTCGTCTGCCAATCGTCCGTTCTGGTCGATGGTTCTGTCCAACTAAAAGCAAACGATGGTTGACATGGAAGCGGCATCACCTGTCAGCCACGGCGATCGTTCGTTCAGGGTCACCAATCGGCTTGTTCTGTCGATTGCGATCCCAATGACGCTCGGCTTCGTCTCGACGCCGCTGCTGGGGCTGACAGACACTGCGGTTGTTGGCCAGACCGGCCGCGCAGCCGATCTTGCGGGCCTCGGGCTCGCGGCCGTACTCTTTGACTTCCTGTTTTCCTTTACCGGCTTTATCCGGACATCGACGACGGCTCTGGTCGCGCAGGCATTCGGCCGCGGCGACGAACATGAGGCGCGGGCGGTCTTTCTCCGCGCCACCGGCACCGGCATCATTGCCGGCATTCTGATCCTTCTTGCCGGACCATTGATCCTCGCTGCGGGCGAACGGCTTCTGTCGCCGGAGCCAGCCGCCGTAGCGGTCGTTGCGACCTATTTTTCCATCCGGATTCTTTCGAGTCCGATGCGGCTGATCAATGATGCTGTGCTGGGTTCAGTGCTTGGGCATGGACGGGCGGCCGTCGGACTTTTGCTGCAGACGATCCTGAATGGCGCGAACATCATCCTGGCGCTCACACTGGGTCTCGCCCTCGGCTTCGGTGTGGCGGGTGTCGCCTGGGCAACCGTTGCGGCTGAAACGCTGACCGCCCTTCTCGGGGGTGGTTTCGTGCTGGCGGGATTTCGTCGTCAGGCAAGTCCCGAATGGCGCAAGGTTTTTGCCTGGCATGAGGTGCGGCGGCTCTTTGCGATCAACCGCGACATCATGATCCGCACGCTGCTGCTGACAAGCTCATTCCTCATCATGACCCGCATCGGTGCGGGCCTCGGGACCGTTATCCTCGCGGCAAACGGCATTCTCATGAATTTCTTCATGGTCACCGCGTTCTTCCTGGATGGCATGGCGGCGGCTGCCGAACAGATCTGCGGACGGGCGCTCGGCGCACTGGATCGATCGGCGTTCCGCTCTGCCGTCCGGTTGACACTCTTCTGGTCACTGGCGCTTTCCGGATTGCTGGCGGCGGGAACGATCGTGGTTGGAGATCACGCGATCAATTTTCTGACGAGCGCGCCGGATGTGCGTGCTGAGGCCGCAACCTATCTTGTATGGATGGCGCTCACCGCAATGACCGGCGCGCTGGCCTTTCAGATGGATGGCGTTTTCATGGGCACCGCATGGTCGCGCGAAATGCGCAACATGATGATCCTGTCCTTCATCGCCTTTTGCGCAGCCGTGGTGACGCTGCCGCCCATGTTCGGCAATCACGGCCTCTGGGCGGCCCTCAACATCTTCCTGCTCATGCGCGGGCTTACGCTTGCGGCGATCCTGCCACGCAAAAGCGCTCAGATGTTTCTCCCCGCCCAGTAGTCGAGGCGACTATCGCGGATCTCGCGGATCAGACCGATCTTTTCCCTGTCGCAGAGCGCTGAAAGGCCCCTGACGATGCGGCCGGGCAGTTGCGGTCCCTCATAGACCATGCAGGAATAGAGTTGCACGAGGTCGGCGCCTGCGCGGATCTTCTCCGCGGCCGTCTCGGCAGTTTCGATGCCGCCGGCGCCGATGATCGGCATGGTTTGCCCGACGCGCTTGCGCATCTTTGCAAGCACGGTGGTCGACATTTCAAAGAGCGGCCTGCCGGAAAGTCCGCCGGTTTCGCCTGCCTGGCGAAGGTCCGTCAGGCCGTTTCGGGTGATTGTGGTGTTGGAAATGATAAGCCCATCGAGCCCCCGGGCCAGCGATACCTCAGCAATATCGTCCAGGCCTTCTTCGCTCATGTCCGGCGCGATCTTAAGGAAGACGGGCACCCTGCGATCCACCTTCAGCGCTTCGGCATCGCGGGCGGCCAGAACTGCAGTCAGCAGGGCGTCAAGGCTCTCGCGGTCCTGCAGATTGCGAAGACCCGGCGTGTTTGGCGAGGAAACATTGGCGGTGAAATAGCGCGCGACGGAATAGAAGGTCGAAATGCCTGCGACATAGTCGGCGATGCGATCCGTTGCATCCTTGTTGGCGCCGATGTTGACGCCAATCATCGCCTGCCGGGAATAGGTTTGCAGGCGGGCAAGCGCTGCCGCATGCCCCTCGTTGTTGAAGCCCATGCGGTTGATCACGGCATGGTCGCTTTCCAGCCGGAAAAGGCGCGGCTTGGGATTACCGGACTGCGGACGCGGCGTCAGGGTTCCGACTTCCACGAAACCGAAACCGAGCTTGAGAAGCTGTTCCGGGACTTCCGCATTCTTGTCATATCCTGCCGCCATGCCGAGAGGGTTTGTGAAGTTGAGCCCTGCGACGCTTACGCCGAGACGCGGGTCGGCAGAGGCGGCACAGGCAGGCACGAGGCCGGTTTTCAGGGCGGAGATCGATAGACCATGCGCGGTTTCCGGATCGAATGCGAAGAGCGCGCGGCGGCCGAGCCGGGAAAGAAACGCCATGTCAGAGCTCCGGGAAAATGTGCAGGCCGTCTGCGCCGACGGGCAGCGGCTTTGCCCATAGGACGGCACCCATCGGCAGCGATCCGTAAAGATGCGGGAAGAGGTCGTTGTCGCGGGAAGGTTCGAAGACGAGCTTGTCGCCAAGCGCATCGGCATCCACTGCCACCAGAAGCAGCCCTTCGACACCCTTGAAGAAGAGTTCGGCGGTGCGCTTCGCCTGGGCCGCCGTCGACAGATGGATGAAACCATCGGTCAGGTCGATCGACGCGCCTTCAAATAGGCCGCGCGCTTCGGCCGACTGCCATATTTCCTTCGACACGATCTTGTACACTATCGAATGCATTTCACCATCCAGCCTTCAAACGTCATTCTCTCTTGGCGCAGTTGCGCCGGACTTTGCAAGAGGAGTTCCGCAATGCCCAGCCGCTTTTTGATGATCACGGCGTTCAGCCTCGCTGCTGCCTACCCGCTCGCCGCAGAAGATGCCGCGCCACCCACATCCCCGTCGCATTTCCAGATGCACGCGATGGGTGATGGTATTGTTCGGCTCGATACGGTGACAGGTCAGATGACCTATTGCCGGAATGCAGGGCAGGGTGGCGAGACCCCGCATTGTGTACCGATGGATACCTCCGGAGCGATCGCGCCACAGGAATCGCAACGGTTGCAGGCCCGGATCGATGAATTGCAGAAGAAAATCGATTCAATGAGCACGAATGGCGCCTTGCCGAGCGATGCGGAGGTTGACCGGAGCCTTTCGATCATGGAAAAATTCATGCGTCGGTTCATGGGACTGGCCAAGGAATTTGGCGGGGACTCCTCATCCGGAGGTGCCCAGCCACAGAAGACGCTTTGATGGGAAAACGGGGCTGAGATACGATCCGGGGCCGGAGGAGGGTACCCGGGTTTGTGTCTGGGCCCTCGGGAGGGGACGCATGACCTCGAAATTGAACATCCTGATCGCGGATGACCATCCGCTGTTTCGTGGTGCGCTGCGCCAGGCCGTCGAGGGTCTTGAGCCCGCACCCGGGATTGTCGAGGCGAGCGATTTCGAGAGCGCCCGCAAGGTGGCCGCCGAAAACCCCGATAGCGACATGCTTCTTCTCGACCTGACCATGCCGGGCATGAATGGACTGTCCGGTCTCATGTCGCTCAGGGCCGAATTTCCGGGGCTGGCCATCGTTGTGGTTTCTGGCAGCGAGGACCAGGCAACCATCCGCCGCGTTTTCGAACTCGGTGCATCCGGCTTCATTCCCAAATCGTCGGGCGGGGATGCCATTCGTGCAGCAGTGCGCAAGGTCGCGGCCGGTGGCATTGCCGAGCCGGAGGGCTTTGATCCCGGGGTCGAACAGGATGCGGAGGTCAGCGACCTGATCAACCGGCTGCAGACACTCACACCGCAGCAGGCCCGCGTGCTGAACATGCTGTCGGAAGGGCTTCTGAACAAGCAGATCGCCTATGAACTCGGTGTGTCCGAAGCCACCATCAAGGCGCATGTCTCGGCCGTGCTGCTCAAACTCAATGTCGATAGCCGCACGCAGGCGGTTATCCAGCTATCCAAACTCGGGCAATTGCAGGCTGTCTGACACCATATGGCGCGCGCCGTGCCCGTTCTGCACGGGCCTTGTGCCTCACGGTCGCGCAGAAAGATGTTGGGATTTTATTCCTGTTGGACTTTACTCGCGCCAAGCTGTTGATTAAAGTCCTTTCAACTGGCTGCTTGCTTCAAGGGCCGGTGACGTCCGAGGCCCTGCCATGATTTCACACGACGCCATCTGGGGCGCGCTTGATGCGCTCGCAGAAAAATATGACCTTTCGCCGTCTGGACTGGCGCGCAAGGCAGGCCTTGATCCGACGGCTTTCAACAAGTCGAAGCGGCTCAGCCCGGATGGTCGCCTGCGCTGGCCATCGACCGAATCCCTCTCCAAGGTTCTGGATGCAACGGGCGCATCGCTGGATGAGTTCATGGGCTTCATCAGCCCACCCGGGGCATCCGCAGCGCTCCCGCAAGGTGTCTTTCCGCCGCAGCAATCCGCCATTCCTCTTCTGGGCTTCGCGCAGGCTGGCGCGGGTGGCTTCTTTGACGATGGCGGCTTTCCGGCGGGGCAGGGGTGGGACGTGGTGGATTTTCCCGCCGCGCCCGATCGAAAGGCGGGTTGCTATGCACTTGAAGTGCAGGGCGAGAGCATGATGCCGCTCTATCGCGATGGCGATGTGCTGATTGTCGAGCCTGGCGCGCAGGTGCGCCGCGGCGACCGCGTGGTCGTCAAGACGCGCGATGGCGAGGTGATGGCCAAGGTCCTGCAGCGCCAGACGTCGCGCACGATCGAGCTGATGTCGCTCAATCCGGAACATCCCAACCGCTCGTTTGACCTCGGCGAAATCGACTGGATTGCCCGGATCATCTGGGCGAGCCAGTGAGACCGGCGCAGACCTGGCGGTAGGAATAATTCCCTGCGCGGCCGCCTATACTGCAGGTCCGGCACGGGCCGGAGTGTGAAGACGGTGCTTGCAGGGCAAACGCTGAATACTTAAGTGCATGACGCGCAGAAATGCGTTGCAATTTCGACATGGGGAGCCTGATGGCAAAGAAGATTACGACGCACGAAGCACTGGTTTATGTGATGGTGCTTGTCTCTGCATCCGACAGCAAGATGACCGATGCAGAACTGGCCCGCATGGGCGAGATGAGCCGCTATCTGCCGGTGTTCAAGGGTTTCGAAGAGGAACAGCTGCTTGAATATTCGCGCGATTGCGCCTCGCTTCTCCAGCTGCCTGAGGGCCTTGATATCGTGCTCGAAGTCATTCGCGATACGCTGCCGCACAAGCTCTACGACACGGCCTATGCGCTGGGGGTTGAAGTTGCCTCGGCCGATCTGGCGGTCCAGAACGAGGAAATTCGCATGCTTCAGATGCTGCGCGACCGGCTGGGCCTCGACAAGCTGACCTGCGCTGCAATCGAGCGCAGTGCCATCGCCCGCTTCCGCACGGTCTGATCCGGACTTGTATGAGACGAACTTTGAACCGGGGAGCGAATGGAGGCAGGCGCTGATCTTCTTCCTGACGTTTTCCGGTCGTGGTTCGGATCACGCGGCTGGCAGCCGCGCGCGCACCAGCTTGAGCTTCTGGAAAAGGTAAGCGCCGGGCAGTCCGCCCTTTTGATTGCTCCGACCGGTGCGGGTAAGACATTGGCCGGTTTCCTGCCGTCGCTCACCGATCTTTCGCGTCGCGGCCGCCATAAGCCCGGAACGGCATTCAGGGGCGTCCACACACTTTATATCTCGCCATTGAAGGCGCTCGCGGTCGATATCGAACGCAACCTCATGAAACCTGTTTCGGAAATGGGTCTGGCCATTTCCATCGAGAACCGCACGGGCGATACGCCGCAAGGCAAGCGCCAGCGGCAGAAGCTGAGCCCGCCCGATATTCTCCTGACGACGCCCGAGCAGCTGGCTCTGCTGATCGCAAGCGGTGACGCGGAGCGCTTCTTCAAGGACCTGCGGTTCGTCGTGTTTGATGAACTGCATTCGCTGGTCACCTCCAAACGCGGACATCTCCTGTCGCTGGGGCTGGCGCGGTTGCGTCGTCTGGCACCCGATCTACGCGCCATCGGCTTGTCAGCGACGGTTGCCGACCCGCTTGATCTGCGCAAATGGCTTGTTGCACAGGATGAAGAGGATGCGGCTGCGGAAATCGTGACGGCGCCTGCGGGCGCCCGCCCTGTCATCACCATTCTGGAAAGCGATGAACGCATTCCGTGGTCAGGTCATATCGCGCGCTACGCCATACCGGCCGTCTATGAGGAAATCCGTAATCACCGCACAACGCTGATTTTCGTCAACACGCGCTCGCAGGCCGAACTCGTCTTCCAGGAACTCTGGACGGTCAACGAAGACAGTCTTCCAATCGCGCTCCATCACGGCTCGCTCGATGCCTCGCAGCGGCGCAGGGTGGAAGCGGCCATGGCCGAAAACCGCCTGCGGGCCGTCGTCGCCACCTCGACGCTCGATCTCGGGATCGACTGGGGCGATGTGGATCTTGTCATCCATGTGGGCGCACCCAAGGGCGCAAGCCGCCTGGCCCAGCGCATCGGTCGCTCGAACCATCGGATGGACGAGCCAAGCCGGGCGATACTGGTGCCGGCCAATCGCTTCGAGGTGCTGGAGTGCCAGGCCGCACTGGATGCCAACTATATCAATGCGCAGGACACACCGCCATCGGGTGAGGGCGCGCTGGACGCGCTTGCCCAGCACGTTCTCGGCATGGCCTGTGCTGCGCCCTTTGATGGCGACGGGCTTTACCGCGAGGTCACGAGCGCATTGCCTTATGCCTCTCTGGACCGGGCCACATTCGACCGGGTACTCGATTTTGCAGCCACCGGCGGCTATGCGCTGAAAAGCTATGAACGCTACGCCAAGATCAGGCAGCGCGCCGATGGTCTCTGGCGGGTCACCAATCCGCAGACCGCCCAGCAATACAGGCTCAATGTCGGCACGATTGTCGAAATGCCGATGCTCAATGTCCGGATGGTCCGGAAGAACAAGCTCGGCTCGATCGGGCGGGGTGGGCCGGTTCTCGGCAAGATCGAAGAATATTTCCTGGAATCCCTGACGCAGAGCGACACGTTTCTTTTCGGCGGCAAGGTGCTGCGCTTCGAAGGCATTCGCGAGAATGAGGCGCTGGCCAGCCAGGCCTATTCGTCCGACCCCAAGATCCCCGCCTATGCGGGCGGCAAGTTTCCGCTCTCGACCTATCTGGCCGACGGGGTGCGTCGGCTTCTCGCCGACCGAGCCGAGTGGCAGCGTCTGCCCGATCAGGTTCGCGACTGGCTGGAAATCCAGCGCGAGGTTTCCGTACTCCCAAGCCGTGGCGAGATGCTGGTCGAGACCTTTCCGCGCGCAAGCCGATTCTTTATGGTCATCTATCCGTTTGAGGGCCGTCTGGCCCACCAGACCCTTGGCATGCTTTTGACACGGCGTCTCGACCGCATGGGTGCACGGCCGCTCGGCTTCGTCGCCACGGACTATTCGCTGGCCATATGGGGCCACGCCGACATGGGCGACCTGATCGCCCGGCGCAAGCTCAGTCTCAAGGACCTGTTTGATGAAGACATGCTGGGAGACGATCTGGAGGCCTGGCTGGATGAAAGCTTTCTTCTGAAGCGAACGTTCCGCAATTGTGCGGTCATTGCAGGGTTGATCGAACGCCGCCATCCCGGCCAGGAAAAGACGGGTCGTCAGGTCACGATCTCGGCTGATCTCATCTACGATGTCCTGCGCAGCCATGAGCCCGATCACATCCTGCTTCAGGCAACGCGGCAGGAGGCCGCAGCCGGCCTTTTGGACATTCACCGGCTTGGCGCTATGCTCAGGCGAATCAAGGGTCATATCCTGCATCGTCCGCTGGATCGGATTTCGCCGCTCGCTGTTCCGGTCCTTCTGGAAATCGGCAAGGAGCCGGTTATGGGTGACGCACAGGAGGCGCTGCTCGCGGAGGCTGCGGATGATCTGATCAGGGATGCGATGCAGGGAGCGCATTGAGAACGTGATGAACCGGCTGGCGACGGCAGAGCAACAGATTGATCAGGCACCGTGCGTGTCCGTCACGGATATTGCCGGCACCCAATTCGTGTGCGACCCGATGGGTGCGCTCTATTGCGAAGCGCACAGACTGCTTGTCGTCTCCGACCTTCATCTGGAGAAAGGTGCGGCCTTTGCGCGGCGCGGCCAGCTTCTTCCGCCCTATGATACACACGCGACCCTCAAGATCCTCGCCCATGTCATTGCCCGCTATGATCCGGCGATCGTCATTTCACTTGGCGACAACTTTCATGATGCCCGGGGCTCGGCTCTGATGCCGGATGATTGCCGCGAACTCGTGGGCGCGATGGCGCGCGGTCGCGACTGGATATGGATCACCGGCAATCATGATCCCGACGGGGTGACCGGCCTGCCGGGCACGGTCGCGGAAAGCCTTGTCCTCAACGGTCTGACATTCCGTCATGAACCGACTGCCGGCGCTGTGCAGGGCGAAATTGCCGGGCATCTCCATCCGGCGGCGACCGTGCGCCGCCGCGAGAAATCCGTGCGGCGGCCCTGCTTTGCGACGGATGGCGCGCGCCTGATCATGCCATCCTTCGGGGTGATGACAGGTGGTCTCGATCTTGGCCATACGGCCTTCAAGGGTCTTTTCGACCGCACAAGCCTGGTCGCGCATCTGATGAGCCGCGACCGCGTCTACCCGGTCTCTTGGGCAAACCTGAAGGCCTGACCCTAATCCTTGCGGAAGATAACGGAAGCGGCCCAGCCGATCGATAGCGCAAGCAGAACCGCTGATAGCCCGTAATAGAAGGGGGTCTCGTAGGCCGCATTGGTCAGAGATTGCTCGATGCCTGTCTTGACAACTCGAAGAGGCAGCTTGGCCTCCTTGAGAAATTCACCGCTCTTGAAGAGATAGGCGTGGACGGTGTGGACGCCATTCGGCACGTCTGCCGGAAGCTTCAGTGTCGCCCTGAAAAGCGATGCGCTGACGAAGCGAATGTCGCCCGGGTTGGACTGGTATAGCCCTGAGCCCAGCATCTGTCGCCGAAATGCTTCCCGGAAATCGGTCAGGGCGGAAATATCGCCGATGAAGTTGGCTGGAAACAGCCGCACATTCTCGATGCCGATGTTGAGGCCTGCCAGCTCCTGCTGCGGGGCGATCTCCTTGATCACCCGTGTGCTGGTCATGGTGTAGGACTGCGGAACATCGCTGAAGATCATCTGGTCTGTGTTGATCCAGATGCCGAAGACGCGAGCCTTTCGCCGCACCGAGGCATTGATGCGCGGGCCTTCCAGCGTCACGATGATATCGTATTGGCCGATCTGCTGCAGAAACCCGTCGGTGTTGGTCAATGTGCCGAAGACAGTGAGATCAGCACCGGCGAAATCCGAGGTGATGGCGATCTCGTTTGTCGACATCCCGATTTCAATGCCTTCCGGCGTCATGCCCTTGTTGCGGGCAGAACTATCCGCAGCATTCGCCATCTGAGCCAAAAGCATCAGCGGCAAGACCAGCAGGGCTTTGATCAGGCGCGCTCTCATGTATGCGCTCCGATCACGATTGAATAGATATCCTTCGGCGTCAGCACGAGGTCGACCGCAAGGCGTGCACCAACTGCCAGAACCAGGAGCGCCAAGAGCGCGCGCAATTGTTCGGCGCGCAGCCGCTGGCCAACCCGAACGCCATATTGTGCGCCGACGACGCCCGCCAACATCAATTGGACGGCAAGGACGAGATCGACGGTGTGGTTCACGGTCGCCTGGATCATGGTCGTGTAGGCAGTCACGAAAACGATCTGGAAGAGTGACGTACCGACAACGACGCTTGTTGGAACACGCAGCAGATAGATCATGGCCGGAACCATGATGAAGCCGCCGCCGATACCCATGATCGAGGTCAGGACACCGATACAGAACCCGAGTGCCAGAACCGGCAGAACGCTCAGATAGATCTTTGACTTCTTGAAGCGCAGCTTCAGCGGCAGCCGGTGAATCCAGTTATGCTGACCGGATCGATTGATGGTCGCGCCCGGGTTGCGCGAAGCGCGCCGAAGCGCCCGCACGCTTTCGACCAGCATGAGGCTTCCGACCGTGCCGAGCAGGATCACGTAGGTGATCGAAATGAAGAGATCGAGCAGGCCGAGGCGGCGTAGCAGCGAGAACAGGGAAATGCCGGTGGTCGATCCGGCAAGACCGCTGAAGAGCAGCAGGGAGCCTAGCTTGAAGTCCAGCGTGCCGCGCCGGAAGTGGCTGATCGCACCGGAGACGGAGGATGCAACGACAAGGCAGGCGCCGGTCGCCACGGCAATAGCCGGTGGAACGTTGTAGAAGATCAGCAGCGGTGTGATCAGAAACCCGCCGCCTACGCCGAACATGCCCGACAGAAAACCGACAGCCGCGCCCATGCCCAGGATGATCAGGATGTTCACCGACATCTCGGCTATGGGCAGATAGATCGTCACGCGGCAGCCCCGGACATCAACCAGTCAATTTCGACACAGGAGGTATGGTTCAATATTGACGACAATAGCCGTAAGCGCGTGAAAAATCGGTTTCATTTGCGTCAATATGATGCGTTTGGGGCCTCTGTGTTGCGGAAATGGCTCGTCGTCGAACGCTCTTTTGGAAGCCACTCATGAAATTGGCTCCTGTTGGGGAGCCAATTGTATTGCTTCATCTTCGAAGGCGCGAGACGCGATCAGGATTTGTTCTTTGCGAGAAGTGCCTTGACCAGCGCGTCATTGATTTCGCCCGTTGCTTCCAGGCCCGAAGTGGTCTGGAACTGCTTGATTGCTGCGACGGTCTTGGCGCCCATCACACCATCGGGACGGCCAACATCATACCCGGCCTTGCCGAGAAGGGCCTGGATGTAAAGGATGGCCTTTTTCATGTCGACGCTGGAGGTTTTCTGCGGCTTGCCGGCCCAGGCGTCAGGGATGATGGCAGAGTTGGCCTTGTCGTCCACGGGCGCAACCTTCCAGCCATCGACATCAGCCTTTGCCTTGGTCAACTGGTCTGCGGTCAGCACCTTCGCAACTTCATCGCGCTTCTGGGCAGCATCCTGATCGCCATCCTTGGCGGCAATGCCGAACCATTTGTATGACTGCTGGAGATCCTGCGTGACACCGCTACCCTTGGCAAAGAGAATGGCAAGGTTGAATTCGCTGTCGCGAACGCCGTGATTGGCGGCCTCGGTGAACCACTTAGCAGCCGATGTGAAATCGGGGGCGCCGTTGTTGCCGGTTGCATAGAGCACTGCGAGATTGTGCATTGCGCCGACATTGCCGGCTTTCGCTGCGGTCTGGTAGTAGTCCATGGCCTTGGCGACGTCTGGTTGAACGCCGATGCCCTTTTCATAGATATTGCCGAGGCGGTAGGTTGCCGGCGCAAAGCCGAGCGCGGACGACTTCTCGTACCAGGCGATCGCGGCCTTCTGGTCGGCAGTAACACCATTGCCATCAGTCAGGCGGTTGCCCACTTCAAACAGCGCCAGCGGGTCATTTCCGTTGGCAGCATCGACAAGCGCCTGCGGGGCGATGCCGGTGGGAACGGTGAGCGAAGGTGCGGCGGCGGTTGCGGGTGCAGCCGTTGCCGGAGCAGCTGCGGGTGCAGCACTTGCTTCAGGCTGGGCTGCAGCCTTGTCAGCGGATGGCGTAGCGGCGGCCTTGTTGTCGTCGGCGGGCTTTGCGGTTGCTGCGGCTTCGGCAGGTGTGCTGATGCCGGCAGGTGCTGGCGCGACAGCGGCCGTATCCTTGGCCGCAGGTGCCGGTACGATTTCAGACGGTGCCTGCGCAACCGGCATCGGCGACGTCATGGTCGGAGCAGGGATCGGGGTTGTCGTTACCGGAGTCGCTGGCGGAATGGTCTGCGCGTCACCGACAACGGGAGGCGCAACCTTCGCGCTGTCTTCGGGCAGGAGGCGCTCATCACTGGTCGGCAGCTTGGTCTCGTCCTTCTGGGCCGATGCATCAACCGGCGCCTTTTCGTCGGACTTGACATCGGGCGTTGCCGCAGCCGGTGTCGCAACCGGAGCCGGATTGCTGACCGGTGTCGCCGCGTTGTCGCCAAACAGGTCACCGGCCAACGGATATGCGAGAACGGCCAGAAGCACCGCGCCTGCCGCAAGCATCAGCGGACGGCGGTATTTGCTGAGCCCGCCGGTCGATTCTTCTGCAGCAAGGTTTTTTTCACCGGGATCGATTTCCTCGGCAGCAGCCTGCGCTGCCCGTCGCGCAGCGGCGATGAAATCGGAATTGTCGTCTTCAAGGGCGGCCGGCGCATCGTTCTTCTTCGGACGAACATCATGGGCCGCGCGGACCTTTTCGAGGATCTTGCGAATATCCGGAGCGCCAGAGCCTGGCTCGAGAAGCTGGTTGGCAATGTCGGGGCTGATATCGTCTCCGGCGTCGATTGCCGGGGCGCTATCGACCTGCGCGCGCGAATCCTCTGCGGCTCCATCCTTCTTGCCCGGACGCAGCTTGCGCGCCAGCGACGAGAGGATCCCCTGCTTGGAGGGCTCCGCGCCTGCAGAGGGGTTCGTATCGCCACCAATCGGTGCATCGAGAATATCATCGTCGAGGCTGTCGTGCCCGGCAAACATTTCCGTGCCGTCGGCATAACGCTTCACCGGCATTGCGGCCTGAACTGTCTTTGCCTTGCTCACGCTGGCAGCGCGGGCAGGAGCTTCCGGCACCTGCGCGGTTGCCGCTGCAGACGAGGTCGCAGACGTCGAAGGTGCAATATCGGCCATCTTGTCCAGACGTTCGGCAATCTGCAGAAGCGTATCCTGCAATGCTTCAAAGGTCTGCTGGTTGCGCGCCTCGCCCGAACGGGTCAGGTCTTCCAGCGCGCGCAGATCCGCTGCCAGACCGGTGATGACGCTAAGGTCCGCCGATGCAATCTGTCCACCGTTGGCGACATGGCCGCCATAGTTGCGAACGTAGGATTCCAGAGCCGTTTCTGCGGCCTGCCGTGCGGCCTCGACGATGTATTCGTCGTTGGTCGCCATATAATTCTCGAGCGCAGACATGCGGTCGTCATAACCGCTGACACCTGCGTCGCTTGCAACGCGCGGCTGGCTCAGCAGCTCGGTCAGGTGTGCGATTTGCTGCTCGAGGCCGCTGAAGTCGGCCGCGGCTGCCGACTGTGGCTGCGAAACGTCATCCAGGCGGGCGGCAATATCGTTCATCCGCTCTTCGAGCCAGGACAGGATCTCGTCGGAGAAGCCGGAGGACTGCTGCGTGGCCGGCTCGAAGGTGTCGATGCGGCGCGTCAATTCGTCGAAGCGCGCAAGCAGGTCGCTGTTGACGCTGCCCGACGCCATGTCCTCGATGCGCTGGGAGATATCCGCGACGACATTGAGGATCTCGTCATGGCTGGCCGGAACCTGCGGGTTCTGCAGCAGGCCAACGAGCTCGTCGAAGCGCTGGTCAAGGTGGTCCGTTGCCTGCAGGCGAGCGAGGTCGTCGATCCGGCCTGCGAGACTGTCGATGCGCGTTGCGAGGTTCTCTTCCCATTGCGGCAGATCGAGCCCATTGATCTCTTCGACAAGGCGCGAGATGCGTGCATCCAGTGCAGCAATTCCGGCTTCATTCGAGATGCCGGCGGTCGCCTGCGCCGTTGCCTCGATGGCAGCAGCGATATCTTCAAGCCGGGTGTCGAGCGCCACGATCTGGCGTCCAAGGTCCTGATCGCTGTCAGCGGTCTGGTTGAAGAACAGTTCGATCGCATCGACAATCGCCCCGATCTTCTGATCAAGCGCGTCAACGGCCGGCTGCACATTGCTGCTGACCAGCTGGTCGCGCATGGTTTCGACACGGTCGGAAAGCTGGGCGATTTCGTTGAACAGCGCATCGGCATCAAGCGCCGGTTCAAATGGAATCTGGCTGGCCAGCGCATGCAGGTCGTCGCGGCTTGCAAGCCCTTCGATCATGTGACGAAGCGCTTCGACCTCGCCCGTAATGCCGCCGAGTGCATTCTGCGCTGCCTGTTCACCCAGGTATTCGATGCCCTCGGCCAGGCGCTCAAGATCGGCATAGATGTCGTTCGAAGAGCCGCTCTGCGCAACGGAGGCGCCAATCTCCCGGATTTCTGCGCGAAGGCTCGAAAGCTCGTGCGAGAAGCTTGTCGCGAGGTCCTGCTTCAGGTCGTGACGCAGACGCGCAAAGGCATCGGCGATATCGAAGTGGCTTTCGGCGTTCGTGGGCGCATAGGCGGGAGCAGCCGACTGCGGATTGCGCCGCGGTTCGAAGCGCTGTTCCGGAACATGTTCGCGCGGGGCCTGCGCTGCCGGGGCCTTCAGCCGTTCGCGGATCTGATCCGCCAGCGACATGCTTGCGGGCGTTGCGGATGGCTGAGGCCGGGCGCGCGCCAGAATCTTTTGCCTGTCGAGAATCTCGGACAGTTGATTCGACCTGGCCGGTCTTGCCTGCTTGATGCGTTCGTCCTGTCCTTCGCCCGGGTTGGCGGCCTGAGACGCCGTAGGCCGGTCTGCCTGAGGTGGCGTGTTGGATCTGGATCTGTTCATCATTCCACTCGCTTCCGTTGCCGTCTGACAGATCCTTTCCGCAATTGCCCCGCGGAAAGCTGCCGGCTTTTGAAATCCGCACCGCCCGAACCCGCTTCTGGAGGGGTCCCGGACGAGCCCAAATCATTGATCTGGCGAAGTTACGTTTCATTATTCTTGGTTAATGCGTGGTTAAAATTAACCTTTGAAACTTAACTTTTCCTTACCGCGTGATTCGGGCATTCAACCTTTGTTGACTATTGAGGCTTGCCGGATGCTTGCGATGCAAGGGTTGTGCGCAAATTTTTAGATCCGGACGTATTTTGACGTTTACGCAAACGTCAAAATTTCGTATGAAGTTTTCAAGCAGAAACGGTTCGAAGGCGAGGAGACAGTCATGCCCGTATTCAAAGCCCCGGTGGACGATACGCTTTTCATTCTGAACGACGTACTCGAGATATCGCGCTACTCTAATCTTCCAGGCTTTTCCGAAGTTGGCCCCGAGCTTCTGGAGGCAATCTTGGGTGAGGCGGCAAAGGTCGCCGAGGAAGTGATGTTCCCGATCAACCTTTCGGGCGATCAGGAGGGCTGTCTGCGCGCCGAAGATGCGTCGGTAAAGACGCCTGCAGGCTTCAAGGCGGCATTTGACCAGTATTGCGAAGGTGGCTGGCTTGGGCTTTCGCTTCCGGAAGAATTCGGCGGCCAGGGTCTTCCCTATGTGCTCCATACTGCAGTTTCGGATTTCATGATCGCCAGCAATCTTGCGCTCATGATGTATCCCGGCCTCACGCAGGGCGCGATTGCAGCGATCCTCGTCCATGGCTCGGAGGAGCAGAAGGCGACCTATGTGCCCAAGATGGCTGCAGGCACCTGGACCGGCACCATGAACCTGACCGAGCCGCATTGCGGCACCGACCTTGGTCTGCTCCGCACCAAGGCGGTTCCCCAGGCTGACGGCACCTACAAGATTTCCGGCCAGAAGATCTTCATCTCCGCCGGTGAACACGACATGTCCGAGAACATCATCCATCTGGTTCTTGCGCGTATCGAAGGCGCTCCGGAAGGGACGAAGGGCATTTCGCTTTTCATCGTTCCGAAATTCGTCCTCAATGACGATGGCACGCCCGGCGCGCGCAATGGCGCATCCTGCGGCGCGCTGGAACACAAGATGGGCATCCACGGCAACGCAACCTGCGTGATGAACTATGACGAAGCGACCGGCTATCTGATCGGCGCCGAGAACAAGGGTCTTGCGGCCATGTTCGTCATGATGAACGAGGCGCGCCTGGGCGTTGGCCTGCAGGGCGTCTCGATCGGCGAAATTGCCTACCAGAATGCAGCCCATTATGCCCGCGAACGCATCCAGGGCCGATCGCTCTCAGGCCCCAAGGCGCCGAACCTCAAGGCTGACCCGATCATCGTTCACCCGGACGTGCGTCGTGCTCTGATGACCATGCGTGCATTCAACGAAGGTGGTCGCGCGTTCGCGCTCTGGACCGCGCTGCAGTCGGATATCTCGCACCGCGCGGAAGATGAGAAGCAGCGGCAGACTGCCGACGATCTGATCGGTCTGCTGACCCCGATCCTCAAGGGCGTGATGACCGACAAGGGCTTCGAGACGGCCGTCATGGCCCAGCAGGTCTTTGGTGGTCACGGCTATATCGAGGAACATGGCATGAGCCAGTATGTTCGCGATGCCCGCATCACCCAGATCTATGAAGGCGCAAACGGCATCCAGGCGCTCGACCTCGTCGGTCGCAAGTTGGGCATGAACGGTGGCCGTGCGGTCATGGCCCTGTTCAACGAGATCGGCGCGTTCTGCGAAGAAAACCGCAATGATGAGGCGATGAGCGGCTTCACAAAGGGTCTGAAGAAGGGCCTCAACGACCTGCAGGCATCGGCCATGTGGTTCATGCAGAACGCCATGGCCAAGCCCGACAACGCTGGTGCTGGTTCCTATGACTTCATGCACCTCTTCGGTCTGGTTGTCATCGGTTACATGTGGGCGCGCATGGCGAAGGTTGCCCAGGCGGAACTCGCCGCTGGCAATTCGCCCCGCGAGGCATATCTTAAGAACAAGCTGATCACCGCGCGCTTTTACATGGAGCGGATCATGCCGGAGACGGCAGTTCGTAAGGTTCGCATCGAGGCAGGGTCCGATAGCCTGATGGAAATGGCGGCCGACGCATTCTGATCCATCCCGCTCCCCTTTCGAGGGGAGCGACGGTTTATAGAATTCAGGCGCGAGCGCGCCGAAAAGGGAGAAAACATCATGACCGAAGCATTCATTTACGACGCCGTGCGCACGCCGCGCGGCCGTGGCAAGAAGGACGGCGCGCTCCACGAAGTGCCGACGCCGCGCCTTGCTGCGCTGACGCTCGAAGCCATCCGTGACCGTAACGGCCTTGATACAGCGACCGTCGACGACATCATTTTTGGTTGCGTCGATCCGGTCATGGAAGCAGGCGCGGTTATTCCGCGTTCCGCAGCGTTTGAAGCCGGATATGACTTCAAGGCGCCCGGCATTCAGATCTCGCGCTTCTGCGCCTCGGGTCTTGATGCCATCAACCTGGCAGCGTCCAAGATCGCCTTCGGCGCGGACGACATCGTGATTGCAGGCGGCGTTGAAAGCATGTCGCGCGTCGGTATGGGCATGGCCGGCGGCTCCTGGCCGGTCGACCCCTCCGTAGCATTCCCCGGCTATTTCATGCCGCAAGGCGTTTCGGCTGACCTGATCGCCACCAAGTATGGTTTCTCGCGTGAGGACGTCGATGCCTACGCAGTCGAGAGCCAGAAGCGTTCGGCCAATTCCTGGGAGAAAGGCTATTTCGACAAGTCCGTGATCGCCGTGAAGGACGTCAACGGCCTGACGATCCTTGCCAGGGACGAACACATGCGCCCCGACACGACCATGCAGTCGCTCGGTTCGCTCAATCCGTCGTTCCAGATGCCGGGCGAAATGGGCGGCTTTGAAGCCGTCGGCCTCCATGCGCATCCGGATGTCGAGCGCATCAACTATGTCCATCATGCCGGCAATTCGTCGGGCATCGTCGATGGCGCTGCAGCCGTTCTCCTGGGCTCCAAGGCCGGTGGTCAGGCCATGGGCCTGAAGCCCCGCGCGCGCATCAAGGCCTACGCCAATATCGGCTCCGAGCCCGCCCTCATGCTGACCGGTCCGGTCGACGTGACCGAAAAGCTGCTGAAGCGCGCCGGCATGACGCTCAATGATATCGACCTGTTCGAGCTCAACGAGGCCTTCGCCGCCGTCGTTCTCCGCTATATGCAGGCTTTCGACATTTCCCATGACAAGATCAACGTCACCGGTGGCGCAATTGCCCTCGGACACCCGCTGGGCGCAACCGGCGCCATGATCCTCGGCACCGTTCTGGACGAACTGGAACGCCGTAATCTGAACACCGCGCTTGTCACGCTCTGCATCGGTGCGGGCATGGGCACGGCGACGATCATCGAGCGCGTCTAAGGTTTGGGAGAGAGAATAATGTCTTATATCAACTTCAAGGTCGAAACCGACGCCGACGGCATTGCGCTCGTCACCTGGGATATGCCCGGCAAGTCGATGAACGTCTTCACCATGGACGTCATGGATGAACTCGACAAGATCATCGACGAAACGGTCGCCGACGCCAACGTCAAGGGCGTGGTGTTCACCTCCGGGAAGAACTCGTTCTCGGGTGGTGCCGATCTCACCATGCTCAAGGGCATGTTCGAGACGATCGAGCGTGAACGCGCAACCGATCCCGCTGGCGCGACCCAGAAGCTTTTCGACGCCGCCGGTCGCATGACCTGGCTCTATCGCAAGCTCGAAACCAACGGCAAGCCGTGGGTCTCGGCCATCAACGGCACCTGCATGGGCGGCGCAACCGAGCTTTCCCTTGCCTGCCACGCCCGTGTTGCGTCGAACTCGCCTTCGGTCAAGATCGGCCTGCCTGAAATCAAGGTGGGCATCTTCCCGGGCGCCGGGGGCACGCAGCGCCTGCCGCGTTTGATCAACGCGCAGGACGCTCTTCAGGCCATGACCACCGGCTCGTCCTTTACGGCCTCGCGCGCCAAGGCGTTGGGTCTGGTGGCTGAAGTGGTCGAACCGGAAAATCTGGTCTCCGCCTCAAAGGAACTTCTGAAAAAGGGCGTCGATCCGGTCGCGCCCTGGGACAAGAAGGGCTTCAAGGCTCCAGGCGGCGCTGTCTGGACCCCGAACGGTATCCAGCTGTTCTCGGCCGCCAATGGCATTCTGCGTCGCGAAACCGCCGGCAACTATCCGGCAGCGCTCGCGGTCGTGAAATGCGTCTACGAAGGCCTGCAGGTTCCGATCGATACCGGTATCCGCATCGAGCAACGCTATTTCACCAACATCCTGCAGACGACAGAAGCCTTCTCGATGATCCGCTCGCTGTTCGTCTCCATGCAGGAGCTGAACAAGGGCGCACGCCGTCCAGCGGGTGTCGAAAAGAGCGATATCAAGAAGGTCGGCATCGTCGGTGCAGGCTTCATGGGTGCCTCCATCGGTTATGTGACTGCGGCAGCCGGTATTCAGGTCGTCCTGATCGACCGTGATATCGAGGCCGCAAACAAGGGCAAGGCAACCTCTGAAGGTCTCGTCACCGAGGCCCAGAAGAAGGGTAAGCTCGGCAAGGAAGAGGGCGAGAAGCTGCTCTCGCTCATCACGCCGACGGCTGACTATGCCGACATCGCCGATTGCGATCTCGTCATTGAAGCAGTCTTTGAAGACCGCGCGATCAAGAAGGCCGTGACCGAGCAGGTCGAGGCCGTGCTGAAGCCGGGCGCGATCTTTGCCTCGAACACCTCGACGCTGCCGATCACCGGCCTTGCCCAAAACTCGAAGCGCCCCGAGCAGTTCATCGGGATCCACTTCTTCTCTCCGGTCCACAAGATGATGCTGACCGAGGTCATTGTTGGCGAAAAGACCGGCGACAAGGCGCTGGCCGTCGCGCTCGACTATGTGGCCGCCATCAAGAAGACGCCGATCGTCGTCAACGACACCCGCGGCTTCTATGTGAACCGTTGCGTGCTGCGCTACATGAACGAAGCCTACAACATGCTCGTTGAAGGTATCCCGGCTGTCATGATCGACAACGTGGCGAAGATGGCAGGCATGCCGGTCGGTCCTCTTGCGCTCAACGACGAGACCGCTGTCGATCTTTCCTACAAGATCATGAAGGCCATGATCGCCGATCTCGGCGAGAAGTCGGTTGACCCACGTCACATGTCGCTGATCACGCATATGGTCGAAAAGGAAGGTCGTCTGGGCCGCAAGGCTGGCAAGGGCTTCTATGACTATCCGCCAAAGCCGGCGAAGAAATCCATGTGGCCGGGCCTGAAGGATCTCTTCCCGCAGCAGGACGCCGACAAGGTTGACGTGAAGACGATCAAGGAGCGCTTCCTCGTCACGATCGCGCTCGAAGCCGCTCGCACGATGGAAGAAGGCATTGTCACCGATCCGCGTGAAGCCGATGTCGGTTCCATCCTCGGGTTCGGCTTTGCGCCATACACGGGTGGTGCAATTTCCTACATCGATGGCATGGGTCTGAAGAAATTTGCCGAGCTGGCGGAGAAACTTGCGGCGAAGTACGGTCCTCACTTCAAGCCGACGCCGTTGATTCTCGATATGGCGGCGAAAAACGACACGTTTTATGCCCGCTTCAATCCCTACGCGCCGAAAAAAGAAGCGGCATAAGCTTAATTTTTCTTCTTTTTTCTCGAAGGCCGCACGTTTTGTGCGGCCTTTTTTGTTGTCAAATCTGTCCTCAATGCGGCCAAATCGACGCCCTTTGGATCCGGATCAGCGCTATGTACACGCCGATCATGAACACATTAAGAAACACATTGTATAATAAAAACAGTAATTTGATTGATTTTTGCTAACGCTTCGGCCTGACAGAACCTAGTGGTTCGATCTTCGATTTCAAGAAACTAAATCGTGCACAATGCGTTCTTTTTTTTGCGATTGAACCGATCGGTTCGATTTCCCAAATGTCTAGTCGTGAGGCGGACGGAAGCTGATCGATTAACGAGCTCCAGAGCGAATGATCTTTCAGCTTCCGACTACCTCTCAGAGTGAAGGACGCGAACACATGCTGCGCACTTCATTCTCCCTAAGGAAGATGTGGTCTCCGGGCCGTCATCTTTCAACTGGTGGAATTGTCCATCAGACCAACGGAGATATGATGATGAACACTATGACGAAAGTACTCGCTGCCGGCCTGATCGCCACAGCCGCAATCTCGGGCTCGGCAATGGCCGACGAAGGGAAGACCGGTTTCATGCAGCTCGTGCGGACCGTCAGCTATGACACGGGTCACGAAGGTCGTCCTGGTTATGGCTACCAGTCAGGTTTCCTTACACGGATGGCCAACGAGACCGGCGTTCACTTCCGCTCGGTTGACAGGCTTCCCCGCGCTGAGGCTGCCCAGTTCAAAAGTCAGTCTTCTGATCGGGTTGCAGCTTTTCAGGAAACGCTCGGTGCCGACACAACTGTCGTCGACGCCCTGACAGCCCGCAGCCTCAAGGTCTCGAACGTGATCGGCCTGCAGCACGCAGCCGACGGTTCCACGACCTACATCATCCGCTAAATCAACCGCCTCACACATAGGAATTAAGACCATGAACACTTTCTCGAAGATCCTCGCCGCTGGCGTCCTGTCTGTTGC